>JACKQG010004748.1_pt1 | contig 15556 bp, 11 predicted proteins | sample 8237621 | NCBI WGS metagenome assembly JACKQG01 (sample SAMN15677084, study PRJNA649215) | marine metagenome | biome: marine; feature: Black Sea; material: saline water; isolation source: suspended particulate matter (SPM) from the Black Sea western gyre | collected 2013-06-09/2013-06-10 | depth... | reverse complement strand
AAAAATGATTTGCAATCACTCCATAACTCAAAGTTTTGGAGCGCTTACTATTATGTACAATATTTGCTTTAGTTGTAAAAGCACTTCCAAAACCTACTCCAACTTCTGTTGCGTATAGCTCAGAAATTTTATCATCTTTAACCTGTGCTGGAGCCAATGGTGTAGTTTTATAATCTGAATCTAGATTCGCATCAATCACCTCATATGTTTGAGTTCTATCTTTTTTTATAGTATCGGCAAAAATTGCATTTTCATTCAATCTACTAGCATCAGGAATTTCCGGTTTGAATCCTTCCACAACCTTAACCTCTGTTGTCCCAATATCTTGTCCAAAAACAGAACTAGCACTTACTAGCATTATTAAAACGAGCTTACTCAAATTCATCTTTTAAAATATTTTCATTCGTTATCTCTAAACTATTTGTCTATATAATTAGTACTGCTCTGGGAAAGGCACAATATAATCTTCATCAATTTCTTGTACTTCATCTTTTAAGATATTTTCGTTAGTTGTTTTTATGCTATCTGTCTCTAAAGGCAGTATCTCTGTAATAGGCACAATATAATCTTCATCAATTTCTTGAACTTTATATTCAAAAGCATCTTCTGATATTTCAATAAAGGATTGTTCCTTGACTTGATCAACAGCTATTTCTTTTTCACTCTCCACTATAAGCTCCCATTTTTTTCTAGCAATATTTACTAAATCCTGATCGTCATGATTTTCAATAATACTTTCCAAAGTAGCTTTTGCTTGAAAAAGATTATCCTGGGCTACATAAATATCTGAAAGTAAAATAAATGCTTTGGCAATAAAGTGATCGCTACTATAATCCTCTGCAAGTGCAAAAATCAATTGTTCAGCCATTACTAAATCTCCATCTAAATAAGAAAGATATGCTAAATAATATTTTGCTTCCGCTCCTTCATCAAAAGTAGATAATTGAGTCACTGTCTCAAATGACGATTTTGATTTTGCATAATTTCCTGAGTCAAATTCATCTCTTGCAATAATTATATAAGCCCTACTAAGTAGCCAATTATCTGTTTTATCAAATTCTATAACTTGTTTTGCATATTTTAAAGCAACTATTTTATCAGTACGCTCATTTCCTATCATAAGTCTTATAACCACTTCTCTTTGTATTGAATTTGAAGATGCCAACTCCAATAATTTAGCATAATATATATTTGATTTTTCATAATCATCCCCATTATAACTTCTTCTAGCTAAAAATATTAAGGCATTTTCTTGATAAGCAGCAGAGCCACTTTCCACCACTTTTTCATAATTGAGTACTGCACTTGTTGTATCTCCAATTTTTAATGAACTTATAGCATTATAATAAGTGGCGTCATTTATAAAAATACCATTTTCAAACCTTTGTATATATTTATCAAAAGCATTTTTAGCAACCTTATAATCCATTTCAGAAAACTTCATAAAAGCAGTATTGTAAGTTAATGAATCTTGCTCTGCTGGGGTAATACTTATTTCCGGCAAAGACTCAATAACCGCTAAATATTCCTCAATCTTTGCAAGGGAAGCATATGCCGATTGCAAACCAGAAAGCGCTTCTTTAAAATATTTTGTTTGCTGGTAATTATTAACAACAAACAAAAACTCAGTAATTGCAAGCTCAGCCATTCCACTGTTAAAATAAATCATTCCCTTACTTAAGTAAGCATCTGCAATTAAGTTAGGATCAGTACTAGAAGAAATTAAATCATCATAAAACTTATTTGCTAAATCATAATTTGATGTATTTTTATAATATCTTGCTAAATCATAAAGAGAATTATCATAATAAGACGAGCTAGCAAAATCTTTAATAATTCGTTTTAAGAGCTCCACTTTTGAAGCATTTTTTCCAATTAAACCAAGTGAAACAGAGTTTTGATATAAGGCATAATCAGTATCAAAAAGATTAAAGTCAACTGCTTTATCATAATATGTAGCCGATAAAGAGAAATCACTACTCATAAAATATCCATCTCCAATTCTTAAGTAAGTATCATTGAGCTTCATACTATCAGAAGCCGCTTTTTCATAAGAGCGAAACCATTTTACTGCATTTGCATAATCCTGAGTCTGAAAATAGGAATAAGCTAAATTGTATTTTTTTAAATTCTCATAATCAGCAAGATGAGCATCTGAAGAAACAGATAGTCCATTGTAAGCATCAATTGATTTTTCATAATCACTTAAATGAAAATGACAATCAGCCATCCAAAAATTTGACAAATAAGAATACGTGTCATTTATAGGATTTTCATTAGCATGAGAAAAATAAGCCATTGCTTGATTAAAATTTTGCTGATTAAACTCCTTCACACCCAAGAAAAACGCTAACTGTTGCAATACTTTTTTTTGATCAAAATTAGGTGATTGAATTTCCTTTAAAACTGCATAAGCTTCAGCATATTGACTAGTAGCTTGCAATGTTTGCACCATTAATGTTTTAATTTGTTTTGTATGTAAAGGGTGCTTAAAAGTTTCTAAATAAGTTGTTAATGTTTGTAACGTATTATCAAAAGGAAGCTCTAGCTGATACGAAAGCTTTGCATAACTATAATAAGCATCCTCTTGCAGCTTTTTATTATAATCATAACTTGCTGATTTTTTAAATGCTTGCAAAGCGTAATTATACTGTTTTAGCTCCAAATAACTAGCACCAAGATAATAAGAAGAATATTGCAAAACACTATCTCCAGCATTTGAAACATGCTCCAGATTAGAAATAGCATACTCATAATTTGCTGATTTAAAATAAGCATGTCCTAACAAGAAATATACAAGCGAACTTATCTCTTTCTCTTGAGCAATAAATGCTTCAAAATAATTTATAGCATTTGCAAAATCATCAGTTCGATAATAGGCCTCAGCCAACAATCTATTTATCTCGGATTTCCTACTTGCTATAACATTTTCTGATAATGGTTTTGCAAATGCTATTAATTGCTGATATTCTTGTTGGTAGAAATAAATCTGACTAATATAATAGGGTACAATTGCGCCAAATTTTTCGTCATTTAAGAGTTTTTTAAAGTTCTCCAAAGCAGACTTATAAAAACCTCTTTCATAGGCAATAGCTGCATAATAATATTGTGAGGTTGAAGCAAATTTACTATCGGTGTTCATTATTTTTGAAAAATACAACTGAGCATCTTCTAAAGAATCAACACTAAAATGAGCATAAGCCAATTTAAATAACTCTTCATTTGATAAATCCTTCACTTTTAAGAATGAAGTGATAGCAAAAGCATATTGTTTTTCTCTATAATAAATGAGTGCCAAATCTTTATTTGCCTCATCTTGAAACTCGTGATAGGGAAAAACCTCATTGAGCTGATTGTATAGTGAAATCGCATCAGACAAAAAGAGTTCTTTTGAGCATTTAGCATTTAAATACAGAATCTCTGCTGAAGCACTGCCTGTATTGGAAAGCTGATTTAAAACAGATTGAGAGGCGCTATATTTACCATCATCAAATAAAGTTTTAGCTTGAGATAGTAAAGCATTCTGAGCAAATAATGTGCAAGTTATAAGTGCAAAAAGCAGTAAGCTAATTCGTTTTTTCATATTTTCTTTACGTGATTTAAAAGTAGTGAATAAACAAAGTGTCATAAACTAGAATATCTCAAGTTGTGAACATAATTATTTAACAATTATTGCTGTAATTTAGCTTTTTAGAGCTAATAAATTTTTTAATTTGCTTAGTGTTATACATCCTAAAAATAAAAGGAACGGATACAATCCCTGATTTTGTACAAATCAGAGATAAGGAAATGACTTTAATAGCATATTTTAGATTAAATCAAATTACACAAGGACTAAAGAAAAACGGACTAGAAAATGATAGCCAAGGAATTACCACTTTATTAGAAGATATTCCTTATGGTAAAATTCACAAATATTTTAGCAAACATGAATAATCCAATGATAAATATTGAAGGTGTTGATATACACCAAATGAAGCACCAAGTTTTTACTAATATTAACCTAAAAATTGAAAAAGGAGAATTTCTTTATCTAATTGGAGATACTGGAAGTGGAAAAAGTTCACTTTTAAAAGCATTATATGGCGAAATACAAGTAACTGCTGGAAACATCTCTGTTGCTGGTATTGACTTAACCCAAATAACACGCAAAGAAGTCCCTACACTCAGAAGAAAGCTAGGGATAGTATTTCAAGATTTTCAACTATTAACTGACAGAACTGTTGCTAAAAATTTAGAGTTTGTATTGAAAGCAACAGGTTGGGAAAACCAAACAGAAATATCCGATAGAATTAATGAAGTATTGGATAGCGTACATTTAAATGGAGTAAAAGAAAAAATGCCCTACGAGTTATCTGGAGGGGAACAACAAAGAGCGGCAATCGCTAGGGCATTATTAAATCATCCTGAGATTATTTTAGCAGATGAGCCAACTGGTAATCTTGATCCTGAGAAATCAGGCAAGATTATTGAACTATTGCAAGAAATAAATGCAAAAGGTACTACAATAATAATAGCTACACACGACTACTTAATAATAAAAAAATACCAAACGCGAACAATAAAATGTGACGATCAAAAAGTAATTGAAGTAGATCCTGAAACGCTTTAAAAATGCCTGACTTTAAAGAAAATTATGGCTTAAAAAAGTACAATACCTTTGGGATAGATGCTAAAGCAAAATACTTTGTCTCATTTGACTCTATAATTGAATTAAAAAATATTCTACAATCAGAAATTTACAGCAGTAATAAAACTTTTATTTTAGGAGGAGGTTCAAACATCTTACTTACAAAAGATTTTGATGGATTAATTTTACACAATAAAATTACGGGAATATGTATCTTAGAAGATAATGAGGAATTTGTAATTGTTGATGTTGGGGCTGGAGTAAATTGGCATGATTTTGTATTATGGAGCGTAAGCCAAGAACTTTCAGGACTAGAGAATTTAGCTTTAATACCTGGTACAGTTGGCGCTGGTCCAGTACAAAATATTGGGGCCTACGGAATGGAAGTAAAGGACACTATAACCAAAGTTCATGCTTTTGAAATAGCAAAATCCACCATTAAAATATTTAGCAATGAAGAATGTAAATTCGAATACAGAAATTCTATTTTCAAAGTAGCATTAAAAGACAAAATTATCATCACAAAGGTGGAATTTAAACTTTTAAAAACACCACTCAATAAAACCACTTATGGGGCTATTCAAGACGAACTAAAGGCTTTAAATCTGAAGCCATCACCAAGGCATATTGCTGAAGCAGTTATCAATATAAGAAATAGAAAACTACCTAACCCTACAGAACTTGGAAATAGTGGTAGTTTTTTTAAAAATCCTGTAATTTCTACAGATAAATTTGAAGCATTAAAAAAAGATTTTCCAGAAATAGTTGGTTATAAGATATCAGAACTCGAAACAAAACTAGCCGCTGGATGGTTAATAGAAAATGCAGGACTTAAAGGATATAGAGATGGTGATGCTGGAGTGCATAAAAACCAAGCTCTAGTACTTGTCAATTATGGGAATGCTAGTGGAACGGATATTTACAATCTTGCCAAAAAGATACAAAAAACTATTTTAGAAAAATACGCAATACAAATTGAGCCAGAAGTCAATATCTTGTAGATAAGCTGCAACACACTACAAAAAAAGCCGAGTAATACTCGGCTTTTAACTTAAGTGTTATTTTAATTTATGATAAGAATTAAAAAAGCCCCTCAAATAGCTCAGCAAAGAAGCCATTTATTACAACATAACTTAAAACTAAACCAATAAATAATATTAAAATCCCATTTTTAGTAATCGAAAACTCAACTAACTTAATAAGCAACGAAACCACATATTGATAAACCTCTTTAATAACATAAGTGAGCGCTAACACAAATGCTGAAGCCGCCATGATACCTAAAGAACCTACTCCAATAGATTTAAGTGACTCAAAATATGTATTATACTCACTAAATCCTTGTATCCAAATACCTCCTTGATGAAAATCAGTATCTAAAACTCCAGCAAATGCCATATAGAAATCATTTAATGGGAAATATACTAGTGAACTTAATACTGCAGCAACTAAACTAAGTATTCCAACTAAACATACTAATAATGCTAATGCCTCACCAAACATCATAATCACTGTTGGACCTACTGATTGATACATGTAATGTATTAATCCTTCATATGCTGAGTCTGCTAACTGATTAGCTCTTTTGCTAACAAATAAGAATATAACATAAATAGTTGCCAAACATAACACTAAACCAATTATGAATCCAATAATTGACGTAAAGGGCTGCATTCCATAAAGGGTCTGCATTCCATCAATAGCTTCAAATCTTGAAAAATATCCATACCGAATTACATACCCATCTTTTATCTGAGAAAATATATTTATTATGCAAGCCCATAATCCTGCAACTACGATTCCCCAACTTATTAATTTAAAAAAGAAAACAATAATAGTTTTAAAAATATTTCCATCATCAATTTTCTGTAATACGCCTTCTACTTTTCCATCTAAATTTTGTTTGAAATTTTTTACATTTTCTGGTGGTGAATACTGATTTTCCATAATTATATAATTTTAAATCTGCCTACTCTATTTGGTTTTCGGCTTCTCCATTTTAAATTTTGACAATATTAAAAAAAATATTTAACAAATCCTAAATTTAAAAAATAAAATTTAATTTATCTTAGACTGTAAGCCTTTATCCAAAGCATCTAAAAACTGCTCGGTAGTTACATAATGGCTTTTATCAAGCTCTTTGCCATAAATACAAAGTGCTAAATCTTTTGTCATAATGCCACTCTCCACGGTATCCACACATACTTTCTCTAAAGTGTCGCAAAAATTAATTAACCCTTGGTTATTATCTAATTTTCCTCTAAAAGCCAAGCCTCTTGTCCAAGCAAAAATAGAAGCAATAGGATTGGTTGAAGTAGCTTTACCTTGCTGATGTTGACGATAATGTCTAGTTACTGTTCCATGTGCCGCCTCTGCTTCCATTACATCTCCATCAGGAGTTAATAAAGTAGAAGTCATCAAGCCTAAAGAACCAAAACCTTGTGCCACAGTATCGGATTGAACATCCCCATCATAATTTTTACAAGCCCAAACAAATTCTCCATGCCATTTAAGTGCAGACGCTACCATATCATCAATTAATCGGTGCTCATAAGTTATTCCTATAGCATCAAACTTTGCTTTGAATTCATTTTGAAATACCTCTTCAAATATATCTTTAAACCTTCCGTCATATTCTTTTAAAATGGTGTTCTTAGTAGAGAGATAAAGTGGCCATTTTTTTTCAATAGCTTTATTAAAACACGAACGAGCAAACCCATAAATTGATTCATCAGTATTGTACATGCTTAAAGCCACTCCATCGCCTTCAAACTGGTAAACATCCCAAGTTTTAGGCTCTCCATGTTCAGGTGTAAAAGTCATGGTTAATTTTCCTTTTCCTTTTATGACCTTATCAGTAGCTTTATATTGATCACCAAAAGCATGTCTTCCTATACAAATTGGGTGAGTCCAATTTGGCACTAATCTTGGAACATTTTTACAAATTATAGGTTCACGAAAAACCGTGCCATCCACAATATTCCGAATGGTTCCATTTGGAGAACGCCACATTTTTTTGAGTCCAAACTCTTTTACCCGGTCCTCATCAGGAGTAATAGTTGCACATTTAATTCCAACCTTATATTTTTTGATTGCCTGGGCAGCATCAATGGTGATTTGATCATTAGTAGCATCCCGATTTTCCATTCCCAAATCATAGTATTTTACTTGTAAATCAAGGTATGGAAAGATAAGTTTATCTTTGATAGATTGCCAAATGATTCTTGTCATTTCATCCCCATCTAATTCTACAATGGGATTGTCTACTTTTATTTTACGCATCCTACTTTATTTATTTTAAAATGAATAATTTCATTTAGTAACCAAATACATCTTCTAAAGTCAAATATTTGATTTCTCCATATTTCTTTAATACTTCTACATCTAAAGCCTTTTTTGATCCTAAAACCATCACCACTCTATTCCCCTTGGAAATATGAGAATTATGAAAATCCTTTAAGGTTGTCATATCAAATTTTTGAACGGCATCATACAAATCTTTACGATAATCATAATCAACCCCTAACTTTTGCACTCGTTCATATTCTGAAAGCACTCTTGATTTAGTAAGCCTCTCGGTTCTTATTTGTTGCTCAATTGCCTCTTTTGCATTGCTCATATTGGATGCCGCCTCTGGCATTACATCTAAAAGCTCAGTCATACCTTTCATTGCCTCAGATAATTTATCTGCTTGAGTCCCAATATAACTCATTAAATAATGAGAAGTGGTAGTGTCTTGAGGTAAAGTATAAGTACTATACACCGAATAAGCTAATGCTTTTGACTCTCTCATTTCTTGAAAAACAATAGAACTCATTCCTCCACCAAAATACTCGTTATGGAAACTGATTTGAGGATACTCCTTCATATCAAGTTTATTGCCTTTGGAAAGCATCATTACTTCAGCTTGTTTCATATCATAATCCACAACATAAACCATTGGCTTATCCATAGCAAGCTCTATAAATTCTTTTTTAGCAGGAATTTCTTTCAAATTCGATTTATTAGTATGTAATTTATTTAATCCTAACGATATCTTGCTAATAGTTTCTGGACCGTAATACAGAATTCTGTGCTTGTAAGTGGTTAAATTATGAATTAAATCGACTAACTCAGTGGATGTTATATTATTAAGTTCTTGCTCTGATAAAATATTCATAAATGAGGAATTAGTGCCATATCTCGCGTAATTGCCCATAGCGCTCCGCAAAATAGTCTGTCTGTTTAATTTAGCGTCTGCTCTTTCTTTTAACTTAATTGCTTTTAATTCCACTAAAGCCTGTTCATCAGCAACAGCATTAGCTAAAATAGTTTCAAATAACTGAACAGACTGGGTAAAATTATTAGAAAGTCCGCTCAATGTCACTTCAATTTTATTTGCAGAACAGCTTACAGATAGCTCGCAACCTAATTTATAAAACTCCTTTGCCTTATCACTTGGAGTCATATCAGCTGTTCCTAAAAATTTCAAATAATCTACTGCTAAGGCTAATCTCTTGTCATGATCCTTCCCCATATCTAAAATGTAGTTCAGTTTAAATCTTTCATTTTCCGTATTTTTCTTATAAATTAATGGAACATCTCCAACGGTAGATTTTTGAATATCCCTATCAAAATTTAAAAATACAGGCTCAATGTCTTTTGTTTTTTCAGCTAATAAATTAACTAAGAATTCTGATTGATCTTCTCTATTTACCGAAACAGGAGTAATTGCTGGTTTAGTAACCTTCATGACTGATTTATCTTCACCATTTCTTTTATAGGTTACAACATAATTATCGGTATATTTAGCATTTACAAAATCAACAATGTCTTGTTTTGTTATTTTTTCTAATTCAGCCATTTCATTTTGATGATCCTCCCATGACATCCCTAAAGTAAATGCTTCAACGAATTCGTTAGCTCTACCACTATTACTTTCTAATTTTTTAATTTGATTTAATTTCAAATCTGAAATAATAGCATCTACTAACCAATCTTCAAAGTTTCCTTTTTTGACTTCCTCAATCTGAGACAATAACAAATCTTTTACTTGTTCTAATGATTGACCTTGTTTTGGACTACCATAAAACCCGTGGATAGAATAATCTTTTAAAACATAAGGGAAGCTACCACCTCCTATTAATTTTTGAGCTTGATTTAGATTCAAATCAATTAAACCAGCAGCTGAATTTGAAAGCACCATATCAACCATAGTTAACATTAAAGCATCATTAGTGCTTGCTCCATCAAATCTGAAACCTATATATAAATTTTCTGCCTCAGGCCCATAAACTTCTCTAATTACTGGTTCAGGAATAGGAGTTTCTTTAATTACCTCAAAACTAGGATCATCTTTTCTCTCAAATCCTCCCCAATATTTATCAATCAATCTGATAGTCTCGTCATAATCAAAATCTCCTGACATACAAATAGCCATATTATTTGGCACATAATATTTATTAAAATACTTTCTAATTTCAGTTAATGACGGATTTTTTAAGTGTTCAATAGTACCAATTGTAGTTTGCTGGCCATACTGATGATTGGGGAACAGCCCATCAAAAAGGGTTTCGAATAATTTACTGCCATCACTATCTAATCCTCTATTTTTTTCTTCATAAACAGCTTCAAGTTCGGTGTGAAATAATCTAAATACTGGAAAACGAAACCTTTCGGCCTCTAACTTAAGCCACTTCTCCATTTGATTGGAAGGTATATCATTTATATAGACCGTCTGTTCAAAAGAAGTATACGCATTTGTTCCTTTTGCTCCCAATCCTGTCACCATCTTATCATATTCATTGGCAATGGCATATTTTGCCGCCTCACCAGAAATTGAATCAATCTGAGCCCAAATTCTATCTCTATTTTTAGTATCACTCATCTCATAAGATCTGTACTCCTCATAAAGAGCTTCAATTTTTTCAAGTAGTGGAGCTTCTTTTTTATAATCTAATGATCCAAAAACATCAGTACCTTTAAAAAGCATATGTTCTAAATAATGTGCCAATCCTGTGGCATCAGCTGGGTCATTTTTACTTCCTGCACGCACTGCAATATTAGTTTGCACTCTTGGAGCATCAGCATAAGAGGTTAAATATACTTTCAGTCCATTATCTAAAGTATATATTCTGGCTTTTAAAGGATCTCCTTTAACTGTCTCATAATTATTTTCAATTTTATTCATTTGTTTTTTTGCGTTTATTGCGAAAAAGATGCCAACTGAAGCTATTAGCGCAATGGTTAAGATTTTTTTTGGGTTCATTTTTACATTATTTTTAGTTAATAATCTGGGTCCAATCCTAATTTTATTCTTAGGATTTCTAATTGAGGATTTTCATCCAACATTTTTTTAAATTTATCTTTATTAGTATAAGGAATATTGGTCTTTTCTACTGCCACTATTCTAGTTGTAATTTCTATCCTGTCATTTTCTAATTTGTTTCTTAAATATTCTAAAATGATATATTTCTCTTCTAAAATCATTTCTGCCTGAGCTGCATTACTCAAAGGTAATTCTATCAAATATCCTTCCAAAAGCTTAGGATTATGCACCCCTAAAGTAATCCCAAGGTTTGACTTTCCTTTTTCTTTGACAAAGATAATTAGTGTTTTCCATTGTTCAAGTAATTTTGTTTCAGAAAAATCGGCATCTCTAAAACTTAAGCTAGATTTATCTTCTTTAACAATTTCTTTATTTTCTTTAAATGAACTATTAATAGAAATCAATGATGATTTCTTTTTGGCTCCTAAATTAAGTTTAATACCAGTACCCATTTTAACATCTTGGAAAACTGGTATTTCCTCTTTTTTATTGTTTTCTGCAATTTTCTCAACAGAAACCTCTCTTTTTGCATCATTTATACTTACTACAAAACTTTTAGAGTTTTTTTTTTGATCCCCATCAAAACCAATTGAGGAAATTCTCATTAAAGTGAGTTCCACCAACAACCTCTGATTATTTGTTGTTTTGTATTGCACATCACACTCATTGCACAAATTGAGTGCTGCTAACAAAAAATTTAATTCGCATCTTTTGGACTGCTCTAAATACTTGTTTTGCAAACTGTCCCCTTTTTCTAAAAGCTGAATGGTACTTTCATCTTTTGAAACAAGCACATCTCTTAAATGATCGGCCAAACCGTTAATAAAATGATGACCATCAAATCCATTTTCCAGAATCTCATTATAAATATTCAACAAGTGTTTAATATCATTTTTCAAAAGAGCATCCGTAACCTTAAAATAATAATCGTAATCCAAAATATTTAAGTGCTCTATTACAATTTTATAAGTAAGCTCTTTATCAGAAAAAGAAATCAACCTATCAAACAAAGAAAGAGAATCACGCATAGCGCCATCAGCCTTTTGAGCAATTAAATGCAAGGCTTCTTTTTCAGCACTAACGCCTTCACTTTTGGCAACAAAATCCAAATGAGCAGCAATGTCATTGACTCCAACTCTTTTAAAATCAAAAATCTGACATCTAGATAAAATAGTAGGAATAATCTTATGTTTTTCAGTTGTTGCCAGTATAAACTTAGCATGCTTTGGGGGCTCTTCCAATGTTTTTAAAAAAGCATTAAAAGCTGAAGTTGAAAGCATATGAACCTCATCAATTATGTAGATGTTATACGTCCCAACCTGAGGAGCAAATCGAACCTGATCAACTAAATTTCTAATATCATCAACAGAATTGTTAGATGCTGCATCAAGCTCATGCACATTAAATGAAGCCCTCTCATTAAATGATTTACACGAAACACATTCATTACAAGCTTCAATATTATCAGAAATATTTTCGCAATTAATTGTTTTAGCTAAAATACGAGCACAAGATGTTTTTCCCACGCCTCTTGGCCCACAAAACAAAAAAGACTGAGCCAACTGATTTGATTTTATGGCATTTTTTAATGTTGATGTAATTGAAGATTGCCCAACCACAGAATCAAAAGTTGTAGGCCTGTATTTTCTAGCAGAAACAATAAAATCACTCATTATCTTAAAAATTGAAATACCAAACACAAAACTAATATTTATTGCAAAATATAAGGCAAATAAATCATCTAATTAAAAACTGTTAGTAATTATGTATAATTGAATGTTTTTAGTAAATTTGCAGCCCATAAAAATTAATTGAATTATTAACAAACACAACAGAAAAGATGAATACTTACGAAACTGTTTTCATTATGAATCCCGTTTTATCTGAAGATCAGGTAAAGGAAACAGTACAAAAATTTGTTGGCCACATAAAGACCAATAAAGGAGCTGTTACTCATGAAGAAAACTGGGGGCTGAAGAAGTTAAAATACGCCATCCAAAAGAAAAAAACAGGTTTTTACTACCTATTAGAATTCCAGGCAGATGGAGAAATTATTAATGATTTTGAAGTTGAATTCAAACGAGATGAACGGGTAATCAGATGGCAAACCGTACGATTAGACAAATTCGCTTTAGAATATGCCGAAAGAAGAAAAAAGAAATTGAGTACTAACGCTAAAGAAAAATAATCATGGCAAACACAGATGTTAAATATTTAAATCCTGTAGATGTAGAATTAAGAAATCAAAATAAATATTGCCGTTTTAAGAAAATGGGAATTACTTATATTGATTATAAAGACCCTGATTTTTTAATGCGTTTCTTAAACGATCAAGGTAAAATTCTTCCAAGAAGAATTACTGGCAATTCATTAAAATTTCAAAGAAGATTAGCTGTCTCGGTAAAAAGAGCAAGACAAATTGCTTTACTACCTTATGTAGCTGATAATTTAAAATAATCTTAACAAGATAAGCAATTATGGAAATTATATTAAAACAAGATGTAGAAAAGTTAGGTTTCAATAATGAGATTGTAACTGTAAAAAATGGCTTTGGGAGAAACTTTCTTATCCCAAAAGGACTAGGGATTTTAGCAACAGAATCAGCAAAAAAAGTACTAGCAGAAAACTTAAAACAACAAGCTAGAAAAGAAGCAACTGAAATTACTGCTGTTAATAAAATAGCAGAAGCTCTGCCTCAATTGGATATTGTACTTAAAGCAAAAGTTGCTGAAGGAGGAAATAAATTATTTGGCTCAGTTAAAACCTCTCAATTTACTGATGCTACTGCTGCTTTAGGAGTAGAAATAAATGCTAAATTTGTAAAGCTTCCTAAGATTAAAGAACTAGGAACTTATGATGCAGAAATAAGATTACACAGAACTAAAAGTGTAACTGTATCTTTTAAAGTAATTGCTGGATAAATAAATACAGCAGATGATTTAAAGAGCCAAACTTAACCGTTTGGCTTTTTTATTGTTCTATTTTAAAGGGATAATATTCTATTAAAATTTCGATAAAATTAAAATCCAAATTATTACATTTGCAATAAAGTTAAATAAGACAGAACTCATGGCATTTGATATTGAAATGATAAAAAAGGTGTACCAAAAGTACCCTGAAGCAATTCAAGCTGCAAGAAAAATCACTAAGAAACCCTTAACACTAGCAGAGAAAATTTTATATGCACATCTGTGGGATGGAAATGCAACACAAGAATTTAAAAGGGGAAAAGATTATGTAGATTTTGTTCCTGATAGAGTAGCAATGCAAGACGCTACTGCTCAAATGGCTCTTTTACAATTTATGCAAGCTGGAAAAAGTAAAGTGGCAGTACCTTCAACTACACATGCTGATCATTTAATACAAGCAAAAATTGGTGCAGACAAAGATTTACAAGAAGGGATCAATCAAAATAATGAAGTTTTTACTTTTCTTTCCTCAATATGTAATAAGTACGGAATTGGATTTTGGAAACCAGGAGCTGGCATTATTCATCAAGTAGTTTTAGAAAATTATGCTTTTCCAGGAGGAATGATGATTGGAACAGACTCTCACACGGTAAATGCTGGAGGATTAGCAATGGTTGCTATTGGTGTTGGTGGTGCTGATGCTGTAGATGTAATGGCTGGAATGGCCTGGGAATTAAAATTTCCAAAATTAATTGGAGTAAAACTTACAGGAAAATTAAATGGCTGGACTGCGCCTAAAGATGTTATTTTAAAAGTTGCAGGAATTCTTACTGTAAAAGGTGGCACAGGGGCAATAGTTGAATATTTTGGGGAAGGAGCAATTTCTTTGTCTGCTACCGGAAAAGGAACTATCTGTAATATGGGGGCTGAAATTGGGGCAACAACTTCTACTTTTGGATATGATAAAAGTATGGAGAGGTACCTAAGAGCAACTGATAGAGATGATGTAGCAGATGCGGCAAATGAAATAAAAGAGCATTTAACTGGAGACACAGAAGTTTATGCAAATCCAGAAAAATACTTTGATCAAGTAATTGAAATTAATTTAGATCAGTTAACGCCACACCTAAACGGGCCTTTCACTCCAGATTTAGCAACACAAGTTGGAGAAATGAATGAAAAAGCTACTAAAAACGGATGGCCTTTAGATATAGAATGGGCACTGATTGGATCTTGCACCAACTCTTCTTATGAAGATTTAACCAGAGCAGCATCTATTGTTGAGGATGCTGTAAATAAAGGTCTGAAACCAAAAGCAATCTTGGGAATAAACCCAGGCTCGGAACAAGTAAGATTTACTGCTGAAAGAGATGGCCTAATTGACATATTTAATAAATTTGAAACTACTAAAATATTCACTAATGCCTGCGGCCCATGTATCGGACAATGGGATAGAGAAGGTGCTGATAAAAAAGAAAAAAATTCTATCGTTCATTCTTTTAACCGAAACTTTGCAAAAAGAGCAGATGGCAATCCAAATACACATGCTTTTGTAGGATCTCCTGAAATGGTAGCCGCTATTGTAATTTCAGGAAGGTTAGATTTTAACCCGGTGACCGATACTCTTACAAATCAAAATGGAGAGCAAGTAAAGCTAGCAGAACCAACAGGACATGAACTTCCTCCAAATGGTTTTGCAGTAGAAGATAA
>JACKQG010004746.1_pt1 | contig 15565 bp, 10 predicted proteins | sample 8237621 | NCBI WGS metagenome assembly JACKQG01 (sample SAMN15677084, study PRJNA649215) | marine metagenome | biome: marine; feature: Black Sea; material: saline water; isolation source: suspended particulate matter (SPM) from the Black Sea western gyre | collected 2013-06-09/2013-06-10 | depth... | reverse complement strand
CGCCCCGCCGCTCCCCCCGGGACCGGCCCGGCGGAGGGAGGCCGCCGCCCCCGGGGCGGCCCTGGCCCCCCCCCCGCCACGGCAGGCGCAGCTCGGCGCCGGCGGCCCGCGCCGCCTGAAGCAGGCCGTCGCGGACGTCGCGAGCCCGGTCGGAGGCCGGGAAGAGCTTGCCGCTGTCCTCCTCTTCCACCAGCGGGATGCCGAGCTCCTGCTCGAAGAAGGCCCGTTGCTCCGGCAGCCGCCAGGTGCGCAGCAGCCGCTTCAGGACGTTGCGCGAGCCGCTGGTGTGGAAGTCGTCGGCGTCGGCCGTCGAGGGCAGCACGTTGCAGCGGCCGCCGCCGCTCACCAGCACCTTGCGGCCGCAGTCCTTCGAGCCCTCGAGGAGGGTCACCTCAGCGCCGTCGCGGGCGGCGAACAGCGCCGCCATCATGCCGGCTGCGCCGCCGCCGACGACCGCGACGGAGGTCAATCCAGCTCCGCGTGGGCCAGGCAGGCGGCCTCGACCGCGTCGAGCCAGCGGTCGAACAGCAGCTCCTCCTGCGCCAGCACCTGGTCGATGCGCTCCCGCCAGCCGGGGAACTTGTCGTCGAGCTGGCGCTGCCGCTCGGCGAGGTGGCGGATCTCGTCCTGGAAGATCGCGGTGACGCGGAAGGGCGAGCCGGCGAGCTCGAGCACGCGGTCGTAGACCGGGTAGAAGCTGTCGGCGCGCACCTCGATGGCCACCGAGGTCATGAGGTAGTTGATCTCGGTGCGGAGCGGGTCGGGCAGGTCGAGGAGCGCCTGCTCAGCGGCGTCGTCCACGCCTTGCAGGTAGCCCTCGCCGGCGTGGCCGGCGAGCGTGTGCTCGTCGGAGAAGGTGGTCACCACCGTGGTGTCGTCGGCGCAGGCAGCGGCGACCTGCTCGGCGGCCCGCTTCAGCCGCACCGCGTGGGCGGTCTCGTCCAGCGCGTGCTGGAGGCCGGCGCCGTCGAGGAAGTCGGCGTGGCGGCTCTTGAAGATCTTGCGCGCGCCGACGTACTCCATGCGCGCGAGGGTGTTCAGCAGGCGGGCGTGGAGGCGCGGATCGGCGACGATACGGTCAAGCAAGGGTCGAAGCCTCATGGCCCCATTATTGCCGATCTCGCCGGGGATGCGAGGACCGTCGGCGCCTCAGCCGCGCTCCGGCCGCGTCAGGGCGGCGTCGATGAAGTGGCGGCCGGCGCTGTAGCGCTGGCGCACGCGGCCGAAGTCGCGGAAGCCGCTGGCGCGGACGTCGATCCAGTAGCTGCCCGGCAGGAAGCCCTCCCAGGAGAACAGGCCGTCGGTGGACAGCACGCGCCGGGACAGGATGCTCCGGCCGCCGACCTCGGTGCCGGTGATGACGATCTCGAAGTCGGTCAGCGGCGGCCCCTTGGCGCCGTCGCTGACCTGGAAGTCGAAGTGGACCAGCTGCTCGGTCCCCTCGCCGAGGTAGATCCGGATGTCGCGGTTGGAGGAGCCCCGCCGGGCCAGGGCCAGGACGCCGCCCTCCCGGAGCGAGCGGACCTCGAAGTCGTAGAGGCCGGCCGGCAGCCCCAGGAAGTCGAAGCCGCCGTCGGCGTCGAGCGGCTGGCGCCGGTCCCAGCCGAGGGTCCGCGAGCTCCAGGTCGGGACCGCCCCGCCGTGGAGGTCGGTCCAGGCCCACGGCGGCTCCACCGGCCGCGCGCTGATGTCCGCCCCGCGCAGCCCCTCTCCGTTCGGCAGCAGCACGCGGCCGGCGAGCGGCGACTCGGGGCCGAGGCCGATGACGACGCCGCGGACCAGCGGGCCGAGCTGCAAGGGCCACAACACTCCCCGCGCCAGTCCGGGCCCGCGCGCGAGCAGGGCGCCGCGCCGGCCGGAGGTCCGCAGACGGAGGCGGAAGCGGCCGTCCTCGCCGGCCTGCTGCGCCGTCCAGGACCCGGCCCTAGGCTGGCGGATGGAGTCGCCCTCCTCTTCCTCCACCCACAGGAGCACCGCAGCGCCCGCCGCCGGCTCGCCGTTGGCCGCGAACACCTGGCCCTCGACGGTCCAGGCGTCGGCCAGCGTGACCACCGTGCTGGCGAGCCCGGGGGCGAGCTTGCCGTCCCAGTCCTGGTAGCCAGGGAGCCGGGCGCCCAGCGGGATCTCGTCGTCGGCCACCTGCGGGAAGCGGGCCCAGCCGTCGCCGCCGCTGCGGGCGCGGGCGGAGTGGAAGGTGGTCACGCCGGGCTTGGAGCCCCAGTGATAGGCGCCGGCGTCGAGTTCGGCGCCGGCCAGCGGCTGCTCCCTGGCGTCGACCACCCGCACCGCCAGGCTGCGCCACCGCGGCAGCCGGAATTCCTGGTCGGTCGTGCCGCCTTCGGGGAGCGAGGCCATCGCCGTCGCCACGGCGCCGCTCGGCAGCAGGAAGCGCAGCCAGCAGCTCCCGGCGACGCCGCCGAGCTCGAAGCTGCCGTCGAGGCGGGTGACCGCCAGCGCTTGGTCGGGGTCGTTGGCCAGCCGCCACAAGGGGGTCCTCGGCTCCTTCGGATCGAGGCAGACCGTGGCGCCTGCGATCGCGCCTCCGCCGGCGTCGACGAGCGTCCCCAGGAGGGTCCCCGGCGGCCGCGGCTCGATCACCAGCACGGTGGTGCTCCAGGCCCGCAGCGCGACGCTGAAGCTGCGCAGCTCGAAGGCGGCCTGGCGGCCGTCGCCCCAGGCGAGCTGGAGCTCCTCCAGCCGCGCCGGCAGGTCGATCTCGTAGCTGCCGAAGAGGTCGGTGAGGCCGCGGCTCTCGCGCGGGCGCCGGCCGTCGTGCCAACCGAGCCGGAGCGCGAGCAGCGGCCAGACGCGGCCGTCCGGCCGCAGGGCGCGGACGCGCAAGCGGGCGGTCGGGCCCTCGGGAGCGGCCAGATCCGCTTCGGGGAGGGATTCCTCGCTCTCCACGACGGGCGCGCGGTTGGCGCCGGGCTCCAAATCGGGCAGGGGCGGGACCGCCGGAGGATCGGGCGTCGTCGTCTCCGGCGCGTCGGCGGCGGCCGCCGGAGTCACCGCCTCGGCCGGCTCCTCGACGACTGCAGGCGCGGGCGCGGCGGGCCGGTCCGCGAAGCCCAGCAGCCACACCAGCGCGCCGGCCGCCAGGGCGGTCAGGATCAGGGGGAGGAGGAAACGGGGCACTACGGAGGAGAAGACTCCCCGGCCACGCTAGTCCTTCCTGCCAGCCATGCAAGCCGGCCGTGACCTGCCACGGCGGTCAGCCGCGGGCGGTCGCCAGCCGGGCCGGGTCGTTCAGCGGCGGCAGGCAGGTGGCGCCGCGGCACAGGTAGAGGGTGGCCCGGCCCTCGAGGGCATCGCGGCCCTGCAACAGGCCCAGCGGGCTCTCCGGGGCGGCACCGGCGCGGAAGACCTCGATGACCTCGGGCGCGCCGGGTCGGAGCAGCGCCTGCCGCCAGCCGGCGAGTGATTCGCGGCTGCCGTCGCCGACGACCACCGCGACGGCGGGTTCCTCGAGCACCCAGGCCATCGGCCGCATGGTGGCCGTGAACGAGGCCGGAGACCGCTGCAGCAGCTCCTGCAAGGCGACGTAGCCGCGGTGGGCGGGCTGCGCCCAGCGCTCCTCGTGGGTGAAGGCGCTCAGGAGCGCCAGGCACTCGAGCGCCACCGCGTTCGGCGACGGCGTGGCGCCGTCCCACGGCGAGGCCATGCGGTGCAGGACGGTCGGGTCGGCGCCGTCGGTGTTCCAGAAGACCGCCGTGTCGGCGTCCCAGTACTCGTCGAGCATGCGCTGCGCCAGGTCGCCGGCCTCGGCCAGCCAGCGCTCCTCGCCGGTGCTCTGGAACAGGCTCAGCAGCCCCCGGCAGAGATAGGCGTGGTCCTCGAGCACGGCGGCGTTGTTGACCGCGCCCCCGCGGTAGGCGCGGAACCAGCGGCCGTCGACCCGCAGCTCCCGCAGCAGGAAGCCGGCGGCTTCGGCGGCCGCCTCGGTGTAGCGCGGATCGTCGAGCAGCCGGCCGGCCTGGGCCAGCGCGGCGATGGCGAGCCCGTTCCAGCCGACCAGCACCTTGTCGTCGGTGCCGGGCGGAACGCGCTCTAGCCGCGCCCGGTAGAGGCGCTCCCGGATGCCGACGAGCCGGGCCTCCTCCTCGGCGTTCAACTCCTGCCAGCGGGTCAGGGCCGACTTGCCGTGCTCGAAGTTGCCGCGCGGGCTGACGCCGTAAGCGCGGGCGGCGAAGGCGCCGTCCTCCTTCCCGAGCACCGCCTCCAGCTCCGCCGGGTCCCAGACGAAGAATTTGCCCTCCTCGCCCTCCGAGTCGGCGTCGGTGCTGGACCAGAAGGCTCCGCCCTCGTCGCGCATCTCGCGCAGCAGGTAGTCGCAGGTCTCGCGGGCGATACGGGCGAAGAACGGGTCTCCGCTGCGCCGCCAGGCCTCGAGGTAGGCCGGCACCAGGTCACCCTGGTCGTAGAGCATCTTCTCGAAGTGGGGGATCAGCCAGCGGGCGTCGACCGAGTAGCGGGCGAAGCCGCCGCCGAGCTGGTCGTACATGCCGCCGAGCGCCATGCGCCGGAGGGAGAACAGCGCCATGTCAGCGGCCTCCTGCGAGCCCGAGCGCGACGAGGCGGCCAGCAGCCAGCGCAGGTCGTCGGCGCGCGGGAACATCGGCGGCGGGCCGAAGCCGCCGTTCTCGGAGTTGAACTGCGGCTGGATCTGCGCCACGCGCCGGAGCTCAGCGGCGTGGAAGGCGTCGGGCGACGGGAGGTCGCTGGCCTGGGCAGGAGGCAACTGGAAGGCCAGCCCCGCGCCCATCTGCTCGGCCGAGGCGTCGATCTCGGCGCGCTTTCCGCCCCAGGCCTGGTGGATGCCCTGCAGCAGGTCGAGGAAGCCGGGCCGGCCGAACTTCGCCCGCGGCGGGAAGTAGGTGCCGCCGTAGAACGGGTTGCGCTCCGGTGTCAGGAACACGGTCATCGGCCAGCCGCCGCCGCCGGTCATCCGCTGGACGGCTGCCATGTAGAGTTCGTCCAGGTCCGGGCGCTCTTCGCGGTCGACCTTGATGCTGACGAAGTGCTGGTTCAGGAAAGCCGCGATCTCGGCGTCCTCGAAGGACTCGCGCTCCATGACGTGGCACCAGTGGCAGGCCGAATAGCCGATGCTCAAGAAGATCGGCTTGTCCTCATTCCGCGCGCGCTCGAGGGCCTCGGTCCCCCATGGATACCAGTTCACTGCGTTGTATGCGTGTTGAAGCAAGTACGGGGAGGTCTCCCCGGCCAGGTGGTTCGGCTGGTGGTCGGAGAGGGTCTCGCTCACGGCAGGTTCCTGGAAAAAGGCGATGACCAGTAGGACGGTCGGAAGGGTTTGGAGCAGCATGGTTTAGGACCGACCGCCGGCGCCGGCGCGGGCTCCAGAGGGCCTCGGGCAAACCCTTTAGGTCAAGGAAGTTGGAGCTTCCGGCCAGGATGTGGTAGAAAACGCGCTCAATGGGCTTCTTCCAACGCCTCTTAAAGGGAGCGGAAGAACGCGACGGAAACCGCGACCGCTCCCCGGACGAAGCCCGATCCGACGCCGGCAACGGCGAGGATATTCGGGCTTTAATTCATGAGATCCGGCTCCTCCGAGAATCCATCGGAGACATCAACGGATCGTCCTCGTCGGCTGGCCGTGGCCGGCGGGGTGGGAAGGGCAGAAGCCGAAAGGCCGAGAGCCCCGAGAGGGAAAACGACCGTCAATTCGAACGACCGGGCGAGCGCCAGAGCGACCGTCCCAGCGAACGCCCCAGCGAACGCCAATACCAACGACGCGGGCTGCCGAAGGAGCCGCCCGAGGACGCGCCGACCGGCCCCTTGGTCGACTACCTGCGCAAGCAGGACGTGATCGTCTACGAAGGCCAGGACGACCTGGCCCGGAACGAGGCCTTCGAGCACCTCGCGCGCCACATCGGCACCCACTTCGACCTCGTAGGACCGTTCTACGAGAAGATGAAGCGGGCGGTGGCCTCGGGTCACGGCCAGCGCATCGACATCGATCGCTGGTCCGAGCACGAGCGCTCGGCGGCCGTCCAGCTTGGCACGATGCTGCACCGACACGGCCTGCTGAAGGACTTCTACTACCACCGCTCGCCCAAGAAGCAGCTCCGGGTCATCCCGACCAAGGACGGCGCGACGGCCCAGTTCCTGACCGGCGGCTGGCTGGAGATCTACGTCTCCTGGCTGCTGACGCGGCGCCTGAAGTCGCGCATGAGCCCGTCCAAGTTCCAGGTGCTGTTCAACGTCAAGGGCACGCTTCCGGACCTGAAGGAGTTCGAGGCCGACCTGATGGCCAACGTCGACGGCCGCATGCTGTGGGTCGAGTGCAAGACCGGCAACTGGCAGGACTACTCGGCCCGCTTCAAGGGCTTGGTCAAGATCTTTGGCTGCGACCGCGAGAGCGCCGGCCTGCTGTTGATCCGGCCGCCGGACTCCAGCACGCGCAGCCGCATCACCGACATGCTGGACATGACGCTGATCTCCCTCGAGGAGGTCGACGGCTTCATGAACCGCTTCCTCGGCATCAGCGACCAGGAGGCCGCCCTCTACCGCTCGCGCGAGCGGGAACGCGATCCGAATGACCGGACCGCTCCCCTGCCGCTCGGGGTGTTGCCGCCGCTCGGGGAGGAGGAGATTCCGCTCGAGGACGCGGCGCCGGCCCGCAGGCTCGGCCACCTCGCCCTCGACGCCGACAGTCCGGCCGATGCGTCCACGGGCCGCCGCCGTCGTCGCGGTCGCCGGGGGGGGCGCGGCCGCCGTCGCGCCGGAGAAGGCGACTCCGCTGGCAAGCTCAACGAGCCGCTGCCGATCGAGCCGGTCGACGCCGAACCGGCTCCGGACTCTCCCGAGCCCGCCCCGGGCCCGGCCGAGGAGAAGGTCGCCGGCGAGGAGCGGAGCTCACGCCGCCGTCGCCGTCGTCGCTCCAGCCCCTTCGCCGAGGGGGAGAAGGGGGGCGAATCCGCTCCCGCCGAGGGCGCGGCCGAGGACGCCGAGGTTCAGGATGAGCCGACGAGGCCGAGCGCCGCCGAGACCCTGGCCGGGCTGGCGGCGGCGGTCGAAGCCGACGCTGCCGAGAGCGCGGAGTCGGCGGATGGCTCGGGCTCCGGCGAGGACGCCGCCGAGCCGGATGCTGGATCCAAGGAGGCGGAGGAGGCTTCGAAGCCCCGCCGCCGCCGCCGCCGTCGCCGTCGCAAGTCGGAGGAGGAGGCCAGTCCGCCCGCGGTCGCCGAGACCAACGGCGAAGCCGTCCCGGCAGACCGCGCGTCGGCCGACGCGGAACCGGATCCTTCCGAGGGACCGGCCGCCGACAGCGCCGCCGCCGTCGAGACTCCGGAGGCCAAACCGCGCCGCCGCCGCCGCAAGACCAAGGCGGAGTCCCTGGCCGAGGCGAGCGCGGAGCTCGCCGGCGTCGAGGAGAGCGGAGCGGCTCCAGTGGAAGCTGAGGTGGTAGCCGAGCCCATCGCCGCCGCGCCGCCGCCCGAACTCGCGGAGGTCGTCCCGGAGGAGGAACCCGAGCCCGATCCGGTTCCCGATCCCGCGCCGGTGCCCGAACCGGTCTCCGGGAGCAAGAAATCGGCCTCCGGCGTGACCATCTCCCCCGAGCTGGCGGCCATGTTCGCCCAGCCGGCGAAGCGCAAGGACGAGGCCTGACCGCCGCTTCCTGGCCCAGTTGAAGAGGAAGGGCGCGCCGCGAGGCGCGCCCTTCCTTGCTTTGGTGGGCAGAGGCGGAGTCGAACCGCCGACACACGGATTTTCAATCCGTTGCTCTACCAACTGAGCTATCCGCCCATGCGGACGAGAAGAATACCCCGGCGGCCAGCGCAGCGCCACCGGGCCCGCGGCCACATCCTGGCGCCGGAATTTCTTCCGCCGGCCGGCCGCCGGCGGGGTCATCTACGGCTGCATGGCAGGATCACGGCTGACCGGGGGAGGTCGCCGTCAGGCGACGATGGCGGTCGTGGTCCTCGCCACTTGCCTCTTTATCCGCGCGTGACGCCGGAGCCGGGATGTTCGATGGGCAGGTAGGCCCCGGGGATCACCCAGCGCTCCGGCGCCGCAGCCGCGGACCGCCGCGCCGCCTCGACGTCCCGCCCGATCTGGCGGCCGAGCTCGGCGGCGCCGGCGAAGGTCCCCTCGCCGCGCAGCCGCTCGAGGAAGTAGACCTCCAGCTCGCGGCCGTAGAGGTCGCCGTCGAAGTCGAGCAGGTGGACCTCCACCGAGTGGCCCGGGCTGCCGAAGGTCGGCCGCTCGCCGATGTTGGCGACCGCCGGCCGGAGGCGGCCGTCGAGCAGCACCATCACGGCGTAGACCCCGTCGGGCGGCCGGAGCACATGGTGGGGGTCGAGGTTGGCGGTCGGGAAGCCGATCTCGCGGCCGCGGCCGTGGCCGCGGATGACGCTGCCGAGCAGGCTCACCGGGCGCCCGAGCATGGCGGCGGCGCGGTCGAGCTCGCCGAGCTGGACCGCCTCGCGGATGGCGGAGGAGCTGACCGCGCGCTCCTCCAGCCGCAGCGGCGGCACCTCGACCAGGACGACGCCGAGCTCGGCCGCCAGCGGCTGGAGGGAGGCCGCGGTGCCGCTGCGGTCCTTGCCGAACTTGCTGTCGAAGCCCAGCACCAGCTCGCGGACGCCGAGGCCGTCGACCAGCACTCGCCGGGTGAATTGCGCGGCGGTCAGCTCGCGCAGCTCGGGCGTGAAGTCGAGCACCAGCGTGGTCCCGATCCCGGCCCGCTCGAACAGCAGCAGCCGGTGGGCCAGGCTGGTGACGGTCGCCGGGGCGCGGCCGACCAGGACCTCCTTCGGGTGGCCGGCGAAGGTCACCACGGTCGGCGCGGCGCCGAGCGCGCGGGCCCGCTCCACCACCTGGCGCATGACGACGAAATGGCCTAGATGGACGCCGTCGAAGACGCCGACCGTGGCCACCCGGCCGCCCGCGGACCGGGCGGGCAGGGCGCCGAGGCCGTCAAGCCTGAGCACGCTCTCGGTAGGCCGTCTCGAGTTCGTCGAGCTGGCTCTTGACCAGGGTCTTGTTCGCCGGGGTGAGGCGGTCGGTGAACAGGATGCCGTCCAGGTGGTCGAACTCGTGCTGGAAGATGCGCGCCTCCCACGCGTCCAGCTCCAGGCTGAACTCCTCACCTGCCAGGTTCAGGGCCTCGACCACCACCGAGGCCGGCCGCTGGACCTGGGCGTAGACCCCGGGGAAGCTCAGGCAGCCCTCCTCCTCGAACTCCTTGTCCTTGGCGCGGCGGACGATCCTGGGGTTGCACAGGACGGTCTCGCCCTCGGGCTTCAGGGCGTCGCCCTCGGGGTTGTAGACCATCATCTGGAGGTTGATCCCGACCTGCGGGGCGGCCAGGCCGACCCCCTTGGTCCGGTACATCAGCTCGAACATCTGGCGGGCGGTGGCCGCCAGCTCCTCGTCGAAGGCTTCGACGGGGGCGTTGGGTTTCCGCAGGCGCGGATCGGGGTAGAGCACGATGTCCATGAACCGACTTGTCTAGGGCATAGAATAGCCGCGTCCCTCTCGAGCCCATGGATCTGAACAAGCACCTCGACCGGGCGGAAGACGCCCTCAACCGCGGCCAGTCCGACTTCGCCGCTGAACTCTGCGACCAGGTCCTGGACTTCGCGCCGGGTGAGGCGCGGGCGGCCGAGCTCCTGACCCGGGCCCTGATCAAGCTCGGGGAGGGCAAGAAGAGCCTGTTCGGGCGGCTCGGCGCCGGGCCGGCCGGGCTGGCGGCGGGGATCAGCAAGCTCACGCGAAACGCCGAGGGGGAGGCGCGGTCGCGGCGGCGGGCCTTCATCAAGAACCCCCAGAGCCTCGAGAAGGGCTTCGTCTGGGCCGACTCGCTGGAGCGGGCGGGCTACGCCGGGGCCGCCCTGGGGGCCTTCGGCGCCCTGGCCGAGCGTCACGGCGAGGCCGCCAAGCGGGCCGGCGGGCTGGCGGCGGCCCAGGGAGAGGTCGACGCCGCCCTGGACTACTACCAGAAGGCCCTGGACGCCAACCCCCGCGACACCGAGGCCATGCGGGCCCGCAAGAACCTGGCCGCTGAGCAGGCTCTGCGGACCAAGCGCTACGAGGAGGCCGACAGCGGTTTCGACCTGGCGGTGGACCCGGCGGCCTTCCTGCGGGCCGCCCGCGGCGAGAAGGAGCCGGAAGAGGGGGCCTAGTCCGGCTTGCGGCCTCGCGCCCAGGCGCTAGAATGTCCGGCCCGGAATCCGGAAATCCGGCCCCAACATGCCGAACACTCAGTCTGCCAAAGGCGCCCTCAAGCGCAGCATCGTGCGTCGCGAACTCAACCGCGGTCGCAAGTCCTCCATGCGAACCTGGATCAAGCGGACCCTGTCCGCCGTCGAGGAGGGCAACAAGGAAGAGGCCCAGAAGTGCCTGCTCGAGGCCCAGAGGATGATCGACAAGAACGTCAAGTGGCACCAGCTCCACGCCAACACCGGCTCGAGGCGCAAGTCCCGCCTCGCCCGCTCCGTACAGGCGATGTAGAAGGTGTCAGGCTCGTTCGAATAGTTCCGACTATTCAGGACGAGCCCAGCAGCCAGCGGGGACCGCGCGGTCCCCGCTGGCTTCTTTTTCTGGCGGCCGTGAGCGCGACCGCTGGCTGAGCGCGCGACCGCCGGCTGGCCTGGGCAGCATCGGCGCAAAGGAAGGAGGGCAGCGAGACCGGCTCGCTGCCCTCCTTCTCTCGCAGGCTCGCAACTATGCGAGCGAGCCTGACACCCTCTTTCAACGGGCGCCGAGGACCCTGCCGTAGCGGTAGTAGACCTCGAGGATCAGGGCGCCGATGGCGGTGGTGTAGACGCGGCCGCCGTCTTCGCCCCAGGGGCCGACGGGGTCCCAGGAGCCGTAGAAGTTGTCCTCGGGGTCCTCCATGCGCTGGTTGTCGAGCATGGCGGTCTCGATCGCCTTTTTCCACTTCTTCCAGTGGTCGCCGCCCCACTGGTTCAGGGCGAAGGTGCCGTAGTACCAGTAGTAGAAGTCGCAGCTCCCGCCCTCGGCGTCCCACAGGGGCAGGGTCTCGACCAGCAGGTCGGCGTGCTTCTTCATCACCTCGTACTTGGGGTGATCGTTCCAGCGCTTCACCTTGTCGGTGTCGGTCATGAAGATCCGGCACAGCAGGGCGACGGCGGTCAGCGCCTCGGACTTGTCCGGCGGGAAGCGCTCGATGTAGGCCCGCGGCCGCGACGGGCGCGAGCCCGCCTGGGCTTCCATGTTGTAGCCGCAGCGGCCGAGCGAGTCGGTCATGGTGTCGAACCAGTCCTCCGAGTCGCGGAAGATCGCCGAGTCGACTTCGAGGCCGCTGTCATGCGCGGTCTCGAGCGCGAACACCATCCAGCCGGTGATCGAGGTGTCGTTGTCGCCGTTGGGCGTCAGGCTGTAGCGCCACACCGTGTACTCGTTGCGCGACCGGGTGATGGTGCCGATGGCCTTCTTCAGCGGGATCAGCAGGATCGGCGACTTGCCGAAGTAGTAGGCCTCGCCCATCGCCATGGTGGCGATCGAGTGGTTGTAGAGGGTCGGGTTGCCGACCTCGTCGCCGAACAGGCCGTTGTCGAGCTGGTTGGACTTGAGCCAGTTGACGCCGCGGACGACGTCCTCCTTGTACTTGCCCTCGGACATGGTGTTGCCGTGGCCGAGGAAGGCCAGCAGCGCCAGGCCGGAGTCGCCGACGTCGTTGACCGGGCTGCCCGGGCCGTCCGAGGCGGTCTTGTCCGGGAACTTGTCGTAGTACATGAACTCGTCGCAGTCCCAGAAGCCCTCGGGCGCCTGGTGGTCGTGCAGCCACTTCAGGGCCGCCGCGACCGCCTTCTCGGTGGCGTCGCCGCCCTTGCGCCCGCCCCGTCCGCCGCGGCCGCCGCGCAGCCCGCCGGCGCCGCCGCCGAGGCCGACGTCGTTGTTCCAGGCGTCGGAGTCGAAGGGCGCGTCGCTCAGGAAGTCGGGGTCGCCCATCTCCTCGACGGTCTCCTGCTCGACCTCCTCCATCTCGGTCTCTTGGAGCACGGGCTCCTCGATGATCTCCTCGACGATCTCCTCGGGCTCCTCTTCGGGCTCCTCGATCTCCGGCGGCGGCGGGGCGGCCGCCATCTCGATGGTCGGGGCCTCCTGCTCCTGGCTGCGCAGGAAGGCGAAGCCGGCCAGGATGAGGGCGCCGAGGCCGTGGATGGCCAGGGACACCAGCAGGTAGGGAGCCTTGCTCAGCGTGTCGGCGAGGACGTCGTTGAAGCTCTTGTCGGTCTCCCAGGACCGGTGGTACTCGACGTCGAGAGGCTGGATGGGCTGGATGGGCTGTTCAGACATGATTTCACGCGGCCGGGGGGGTGGGCGGACAGCATCGAAACAACGCGCTTCCGCCTGGCCGGTTCAGGCGAGGACGGGGATTTTACAGGTCTTCTTCCTCTTCGCCGGACGGGTCGGCGAAGAGCAGGGCGAGGGCCTGGTCGACCTCCTCGGCGGGCCAGACGTAGCAGCGCTTGCGGGTCCGGGCGAGGGCCTGCTTCAGGGTCTCCTGGTAGCGCTGGTCGAGGAGGATCTTGCGGATCTCCTCCTGGACCTCCTCGAAAGGCGTAACTCCTCCCTCCTCAACGGTTTCCACCAGGCAGAGGGCCCAGTCCCGACCCAGGTCGAGGGGCTCGCTGAGGGTGCCCGCCGGGTTGCCGAGGAAGAAGTCCTTCAGCACTTGGGCCTTGCCGGTCATGTTGGCCGAGTACCAGCCGCTGGCGCCGTCCAGGCTCTTCTTGAAGTCGGAGTAGGCCTGGACCCCCTCGACGAAGGTCTTGGTGCCGCTGGTGATCTCGAGCCGGATCTCCTCGATCCGGGCGCGGCTAGGGTCTTGGCCGTCCGCCTTCGGCACCATCAGGATCCGGCCCTTGGCCCGCCGTGCCGTGGAATAAAAGCCCTGGTTGTTGTCAAAATAGTCCCGGATCTCCCGCGGCGGGACGAACATCACGACCTTGACCGCCTTGCCCTTCTCCGGCTGCTGGCCGGTCTCGATGCTCCGGAACAGATAGCCGACCACCATCCGGCGGTAGAAGCGCTTGAAGTCCTCGATGGTGCCGCCGCCGGCCGCCATCTCGGCGCTCAGGGCCGCCAGCGAGCCGGCGGCCTCGATGCGGGCGTCGAGCTCCTTCTGGATGATGCGGTTGAGCATGGTCTCGTCCCGGCCGCTCAGCCGCCAGCCTTCGCGCAGCAGCATGTCCGAGACCGCCAGCGGGAACACGCTGTCGACCTGCTCCTCGGTCGGGCGCTGCCCGGGGGCCAGGTTGAAGCGCCGCTGGGCCATCCAGTAGAGGTCCTCGTCGGTCAGGACCTGGTCGTTGACGATCGCCCGCAGGCGGAGGTGGACCTCCAGCTTGCCCGGCTCGCCGGGGTCCTGGACCTGGGGCGGAGCGGGGGCGACGGCGGGGGCGGCCAGGGAGAGCAGCAGGGTGGAGAGGAGCATCAGCGGCTTCGGGAAGCCCGGGATTCTCGGCGTTTCGGGCTGGGGCGGCAAGCGGCGGCCACCGAGTACAAGTGGGCCAGGACGGCCGTCGGGGCCATTTCCGGGTCCGGGAGCATCCAGTGGGCCTGGCGCGGCGTGATCACCCGGAAGTCTACCCGGTGCGGCGCCAGCGCCTTCTCGACCCGGCGCATTTCACCCACGGTGCAGATCAGGCGGTCGTCGACGCGCTGGAGCGAGTCGAAGCCGAGGGCGCCGAGGCGGTGCTTCAGGAAGAACAGCCGCGCCAGCCGGGCCACCTCCTCCGGCGGCGGGCCGAAGCGGTCCCGCAGCGCGGACAGCGCCAGGTCGACCTGCTCCGGCTGGCGCACCTGGTCGAGCTCCCGCAGGATCAGCAGCCGGGACTCCTCGTCCTGGACGTAGCCCGGCGGCAGGGCCGCGGCCACTCCCAGCGAGACGTCCGCCGCCGGCTCGAGCTCGGCCTTCAGCGCCCGCGCCGGCTGGCCGTGGCCGTGGCGCTTCAGCCGCGCCACCGCCTGCGCCAGCAGCCGCCGGTAGGTCTCGAAGCCGACCGCGGCGATGTGGCCCGACTGCTCGGCGCCCAGCAGGTTGCCGGCGCCGCGGATCTCGAGGTCGCGCATGGCGATCTGGAAGCCGGCGCCGAGGTAGCGCAGCTCCTCGACCGCCTTGAGGCGGCGGCGGGCGTCCGCCGAAAGCGGCTGACCGCGCGGGATCAGCAGGTAGCAGAAGCCGCGGGTGGCCGAGCGGCCGACCCGGCCGCGCAGCTGGTGCATGTCGGCGAGGCCGTAGTTCTGGGCGTCGTCGATGAAGATGGTGTTGGCGTTCGGGATGTCGAGGCCGCTCTCGACGATGGTAGTGCAGCAGAGCAGGTCGGCCTGGCCGCGGACGAAGGCCAGCATCGCCGCCTCGAGTTCCCGCGGCTCCATCTGGCCGTGGCCGGTGACGATCCTGATCCCGGGGCACAGGCGCTGAACCCGCTGGGCGACGCGCTCGAGGTCGTGGACGCGGTTGTGGACGAAGAAGACCTGGCCGCCGCGCTCGACCTCGCGGCGCAGGGCGTCGGCGATGAGCTCGTCCTCGTCGCCGTAGCGGATCTCGGTGTGGACCTCGAGGCGGCCGACCGGCGCGGTGCTCAGCGAGGTGATGTCGCGGATCCCGGCCATCGCCATGTGCAGGGTCCGCGGGATCGGCGTCGCCGACAGCGTCAGGACGTCGACCGCGGCGCGCTTCTTCTGCAGCGTCGCCTTGGCCTTGACGCCGAAGCGTTGCTCCTCGTCGATGATGACCAGCCCGAGGCGGGCGAAGCGCACGTCGCGCGACAGCAGCCGGTGGGTGCCGATGACGATGTCCACCGCGCCGGAGGCCAGCCCCTCGATGACCTCCTTGCGCGCCCGCGGCGGCACGATGCGGGACAGCTGCGAGACGGTCACCGGCCAGTCGGCGAAGCGCTGGCGGAAGGTGCGCGTGTGCTGCTCGGCGAGCACCGTGGTCGGCACCAGGATCGCCACCTGCTTGCCGGCGTCGACGGCGCGGAAGGTGGCGCGGGCGGCCAGCTCGGTCTTGCCGTAGCCGACGTCGCCGCACAGCAGCCGGTCCATCGGCGCCGGCGCCCCGAGGTCGTCCATGATCTCGCGCGTGCCCTGCGCCTGGTCGGGGGTGTCCTCCCACGGGAAGCTGGCGTCGAACTCCTCCTGCTCCTTGGACCACGGCATCGGCGTGCCGTGGCTGCTCTGGCGCCGGGCCTGGATCTCGAGCAGGTCGGCGGCGAGGTCCTCGACCGCCGCCTCGACCTTGCCGCGGCGGCGCAGGAAGCTGCCCGAGCCGAGCCGGTCGAGCGGCGGCGCGCCGGAGCCGCCGCCGGCCCCGATGTAGCGCTCGACCAGGTCGACGCGCGACACCGGGACCTGCAGCAGGGCGTCGCCGGCGAACTCGAGGACGATCACGTCCTGGACCGCGGCGCCGGCCGCCACGCTCCCCGCGGGCGCCGGCTGGCCGGCGTCGCCGCCGCGGAACAGGCCGAGGCCGTGGACCGCGCGGACCCCAAGGTCGCCGCGCCTGAGCGACAGCCGGCTGTTGACCCCCGCGGCCTCGGCGCGCGTGTGCCCGCGTGGCGCACCGGGG
>JACKQG010004745.1_pt1 | contig 15569 bp, 12 predicted proteins | sample 8237621 | NCBI WGS metagenome assembly JACKQG01 (sample SAMN15677084, study PRJNA649215) | marine metagenome | biome: marine; feature: Black Sea; material: saline water; isolation source: suspended particulate matter (SPM) from the Black Sea western gyre | collected 2013-06-09/2013-06-10 | depth... | reverse complement strand
ACATGTCGGAAATTTACGACGGCAACTATCGCATTTTGGATGTGAGCAACTTGCCCAACATGCCGAGCCGCGACCGCATTGCGACGCCGGGCTATTTCACCCATAGCACTTGGGCAAACGAGACTGACACGCTGTGCATTACTACTGATGAAGTGAATGGTGGCCGCGTCGCGTTGTACGACATCACTAACAAGAGCGACATTCGCTTCCGCGATCAGTGGACGCCAGATAGCAGCACGATTCCACACAACGCTTACATCATTGGCGATAAGGCGTACATCAGCTGGTACACCGAAGGGTTCATTTGCTTGGATATCAGCGATCCGTACGACATTAAGAAATACGCCAGTTACGACACCAGCCCTTACACCAGTGGCTCCGGTTATCACGGTGCATGGGGTTGCTACCCGTTTTCGCCATCAGGTGTGGTTTACATTTCTGACATTGAAGAGGGTTTCTACATTTTGAAAGTAGAGGGGCCCGCGATCACGCTCGAGCACACTGAGCTGGCGAACACAACCAACCAAACTGGTCCCTACCCAATGTCCGTTACCGCCGCTCCGGTCCACGCCGGCTCGACCGTCACCGACGTCGACATTTGGTATCACGTGGAAGGTGGTTCTTGGCAAAGCTTCGCGTTGGCGCAAACCGGCAACACCGACGAATGGACTGGCGACTTCCCGGGCCAATTGGCGCCAGCGGTTGTTGAGTACTACATTCACGCGACCGAAAGCGGCGGACGTCGCCAATGGTTGCCAGCAGGTTCAAACGCGGGTGATATGACTTACAACTTCATCGTTGGCACCATGATGAGTTTGTACTTCAATGATTTTGAAGGCGCCAACAATGAAGGTTGGGCGCATGGATCCACTGCCGGTGTCGACGACTTTGAACGCGGTACTCCGCAAGGTAAGAGTGGCATCGGTAACCGTCACGAAGGCGTGCGCTGGAACGATCCGGTGAATGCTTATTCGGGATCCAACATCTGGGCCAACGATCTTGGCACTGGCAATGATGACGGCGCTTACAACGAAAGTTCCAACATGTGGCTGGAATCTCCGTCCATAGATTGCACCGGCGCGGCGCGCACCACTTTGGTGTTCTGGCGCTGGGCTTCCTTTGAAGGTGGCGGCAACGACCACGCCAAGATTTGGGTGAACAACGATCAAGTTTGGACCAGCCCGGCATACACCGGTGAAGCTCTACATACCACCGATGTAGGTTGGACTCAAATGGTGATCGATATCTCGAACTACGCCGACAACAATTCCGACGTCAAAGTTCGCTTTGAATTGGAAAGTGACAACGTCTTAAACCTCGGCGGTTGGGGCATTGATAACTTCGAAATCGTTGCTCTGGAGCAAGGCGAACCTACCGACACCATTTTGCTGACCGGCCCGACGTCGGCAAATACGGGTAACTCGGTTCAGTACAACTTCAGCGCTGCACCAGCGAATGCGAATTTTTCCTTCCTGTACAGCTTGTCTGCTGCGAGTAGTGTGCATGCAGGTCATTCCTTCAACTTGGGTGATCCCGTGACCACATTGGCGAACGGCATCATGAATGCACAAGGCGAGGGTTCGTTCACTTCCATCATCCCGTCCGGCGCTGCTGGACTAACGGTGTACTTGGAAGTTGCCGCTTGGGACGGCAGTGGAATTTATGATTCCAACATGCTGACCTTAGTTGTGAATTAATTTCAATCGCTTCCTAACCCCAGGAGCGCCGATACGTAAATGTGTCGGCGCTCCTTTTTTCATTGCTGAGCACCGAGAGGCCATGTCGTACACCAAGCGTTGGTTGGTAAAGGATGCGAATTAGAAGGGCTTGCCACCATTATTGTTCTGATTTACTTTTCGCCGTGGGTAATATTGAGCATATTAATTTGGCTTTGGACTCAGAGGAAACTTAACGGGCAATGGAAGCTCACTGTTGCCGCGATGGTTCTATTACTAGTTGCATATGGAATAGGACTTAGTCCCATGTTATTGGATTAGGCCCGATAATTTGGAATTATTGTCACAATTCGGGTGAGGCACGAATACGGGGGAAATCCTTTGAATAAATGAATTCATCCCTCGCCCTTGATTTGGAGAAAACATCGCGTACCGCAAATGGGGGCATAGTGGTGTTGCTCGGCTTGTTTGCGCTGGCCGGCAATTTTATCTCCTTTTATTTCCATTTTGGAACGGTCGCCTTTTTGCTGTTAGTGTTACTAAATACGTATTGGCGACATTTCCAAAGCAGTCATACTTTGCTTGCAAACTTTGGCTTCTTGGCTCAATTTCGCTATTTGGCAGAGAGCGTCGGGCCCGAGTTTAGGCAGTACTTGTTTTCTTCCGACACAGAAGAGCGGCCGTTTAACCGTAACGAAAGAGCGGAGGTATATCGAAAATCCAAAGGCATCGATTCTTCCTCTGCATTTGGAACCTTGCTTTCTTATGACCCGGAGGAGGCGAAGATTCGTCATTCGTTTTACCCAACCGACAAGCAGAGACTGGAGAAGTTCGACGTCGCCGTGGGTGCTGCGCGTGGATTGGAAACGACGTATCACATAAATCGGCCAATCATGATTAGTGCAATGAGCTATGGCGCGCTTGGGGAAAACACGGTGCGTTCGTTGGCCCGTGGGGCCAAGCTCGCGGGCATTCCTATGAATACTGGCGAAGGCGGTTATCCCAAATATCATCTAATGGAAAACTGCGACCTCATTTTCCAACTCGGCACGGCTAAGTTTGGCGTGCGCAATGAGGAAGGATATTTAGACGACCAAAAGCTGGCGGATCTTGCAGCTAAAGACCAAATCAAGATGATTGAAATTAAGCTTTCTCAAGGCGCAAAACCTGGCAAAGGAGGCTTGCTGCCTAAGGAAAAGATTACCAAGGAAATCGCTGAGTTACGCGGCGTACCGCAAGATAAAGATGTGCTTTCTCCAGCCCACCACTTGGAATGCGTGGATGCAAAAACCACGGTTGAATTCCTTGCCCGCGTGCAGAAAGTAGGTGGATTGCCTACTGGCATGAAATTCTGTCTGGGCCGTGATGACGAGTTCCGCGAGTTAGTGCAAGAAATGAAACGCCAAAAAACCCTGCCCGATTTCATCACCGTAGATGGTGGTGAGGGTGGAACCGGCGCGGCCCCAAAAAGCTTCATGGATGATTTAGGCATGCCCCTATTTGAAGCGCTGCCGTTGGTACATCAAATCCTGAGCGAGGAAGGAGTACGCGCTCAAATCGTTTTGTTCGCGTCCGGCAAACTCATTAGCCCCGGCAAGCAAATCAAGGCCATGTCCCTAGGTGCCGACGTCGCCTATTCCGCCCGTGGGTTTTTACTTTCCTTGGGCTGCATTCAGGCGCTGCAATGCAACAAAAATTCTTGCCCGGTTGGAATCACTACGCATGAGCCACATTTGCAAAAGGGGCTGAATATCGAAGACAAATCCAAACGCGTTGCAAATTACGTAGACGCGCTCCACCATGAATTTGACGAGCTACTTGCCGCAACTGGTGCCGCATCGGCGAGTTCTTTGACTACCAAAAACATCTACTTCTCAAACGCCAACCAGTCAGTGGCCGCAAATAACTAACCATCATGAAAACAACCCTCCCTACCCGTCTGGCGCAGGTCGTTGCTGCGTCGATCCTGATTTTTGCCTCGGTCATGAAATTCAAAGGCGACCCTGGAGCGATTGAAATCTTCACTAAGTTGGAGATGGAACCCGGCGGCCGCTACATCGCGGCGATTTTCGAAATGCTGGCGGGTTTGCTACTGCTGTCATCCTTCGCAGCGTTTGGTTCCGTACTTGCCATTGGCATGATGGCCGGCGCTCTGATTGCTCACGCTACGCGCTTAGGCTTAGAAGTTAACAACGACGGCGGTGCTTTGGTCGGGCAACTCGCCATAGTCCTGTTGAGTTCTTTGTTTGTGGCGATCAGCCGTCGCAAAGAAATCCCAATCATTGGGAGCTCCTTTTAAGTACTACCTTCGCGGCGATGTTCCTAGTACCCTTGTTCTTTCTTCCGTTTGTATCTACAGTTATGCTTTTCCCTGGGTTAAAAAGCTGGCCGCAAACACCGCAATTATTCAAAAAGAAATGCGGCTTCTTGATGGTGGTGGATACAATTATTCTCGACGACATATACGTGCACCAAGCCTATAACAAATGAGAAGAAGAGCACGTAGTCCTCATATTTGATTTCCTGCGCCGGTGGAAATACCGAACCTCAGCCATGGGCTATTTCCGCCAGCGCACATTTCCTCCCAAGGACTATGACCGCAACGATCCAATCCAACTTACTGCCGCGCTATTGAATCACTGCGGTCGTCAGCGTTTCGACGCCGCCATCGCCGAGCGGGCGCCATGCTTGCAGCCAAACTTGTTGACCTTGCATGTTATTCGGTACGAATGCAGTTAAAGTTCCATGACCAAACGGGTCGGTATTTATTTGGCCGATGTTGAATAGCGGGCCGGCAAGATCTAGGACATCATTGCCGTCGGGCGACGCGTTGCCGGGGCCGGTAAGGCTAGCGTACACGTAGTAGGTGCTGTACCAAGTGCCGTCGATCAACTCGATTTGAGTATTGGCGCCGGACAGCAAATTGGGTTGAACGATTCGGCCAAAAGCAGGGGGTGCCATCGTCTCAACCTTGCCACCACCCAAACTGCCGCCGCCATTGCCAGAACTGCCGACGAAAATTTCATCGATGCCGTTCCCATCCAAGTCGTCGGTGGAGCAAAGTGAACTGCCCATGCGCGCATAAGCTTGGGTCCCGTTTTGCGAAAAAAGCAGTCGACCGCTTGGCCCCGAAAATCCTTGAATACGGCCAGAAGCTAGGCCGGTGGATCCAAGTTGGCCCGCCATCGGCGAACCGGCAACCAGGTCCAAGTAGGAGTCGCCATTTAAATCCATTGCCGTCATCGAATATCCAAAACGCTCTCCATCCATTTCCTGCTCCAAAGTACGAATGACGCTGCCGTCGGCACCCGAGCAAATTTGAATGTAAGAATGCAAGCCGACGATATTCGTCGAGTCATCAATGCCAGCGATTGCGACGTCGGCAATGGCGTCGCCATTCACATCCTGCAGGCACACCATGGTGGTGCCAAAAAACGAATCCTTGTCACGGCCCCTAATGGACAGAATCGATTGCCCGCTCGCGCCGCTGTAGAAATACACCTTGCCAGCACTCTTAGCGCCAGCTTTTTGATTGGGGGCGCCGATGGCAAAATCAGGCACACCATCAAAATCCATGTCGCCGCACCCAGCAATCGAATATCCAAACCGATCCCATGGGTGGCCGCCGCGGAAGGTGTGGATTGCGGAGCCGTCGGCGCCGGAAAATATGAACACTGAGCCCGAACCCAAACCGGCCCAATCATCATCATGTGCGCCGACGGCAAGATCGTCAAAACCATCGCCGTTGAGATCGCCCACGTTGCAGGTCGCCGATCCAAAATAATCCCAGTTGGCGGCACTTGAGTATTCACGAATCAAGCTGCCGTCTACACCCGAATAAACCACCACTTTGCCGGAAGGGTAGGAGAACTCGTTATCGAAGTTCGCCGAAACTGCGTAATCCAGACGGCCGTCACCATTGTGATCGCCAGCCGCCGAAACCTTGCTGCCGAAGCGGCGCAGAATGCTCTCGCCCGAGTGAGTGCGCAGTATGAAACCATTTTTGCCGGACACCAGCAGCGCGCGACCCGAATCCAAACCGTTGCTGTCACTGCCGGGTTCACCGACCAGCAAATCGGAGTAGCCGTCCAAATTCACATCGCCGACGTTGGCGGTACTCGCGCCCAGAAAGTTTTCACTAGCAGATCCGTCCAGCGAAAAGTGGCTTTGGCCGCTGGCAAGATGAGCTAAACCGGAAGCGAGTAGTGCAGTGAGGGGGAGGCGCGGCATCCCCCCATCCTAATCCATGTCCACAAAAACTGTCTGGGTTTCACCTTTCGGAACCGGCGGCAACACCATGGCACGGCGCTGGCCCAGAATGCGCTCCACCGATTCCAACCAAAAACGATGCATCGTGACGTCGCGATTGGCTTTCAGCGAGCTGGCCAATTTTTTGAAACTAGCTGCTTCGCCGGCCGCTTTGCCGAGCAGATCCGTGCGGTAGGATTCAGCTTCTTGCAAGATGCGGTTTGCCTGCGAGCGCGCATAAGGCAGTGCGGTGGCACGGGCGCCGTCGGCTTCGGAAAATTGCTGTTCGCGGTAGGACTTGGCGCTGGTGACCTCGTTGAATGCGTCTTGCACTTCAGGCGGCGGCGCCATGGACTGCAGGTTAAACGCGGTCAAGGTCACTCCGAGCTTGAGCTGATCCAATAACTCTTGGGTGCGGGTCAGTACTTTATTGCGCAGTTGCACCTTGCCTGTGGACAGCGCTTCGTCGACGCCCATCGAGGCTACCAAATTCGTCATCACCGATTCGGCAACACGCCGAATCATCATGTTGCGCGGCGTGCCGTCGCCTAAATCAGATGCGCCGTAGAGATAATCTACTGGATTAGTAATGGTGTAAAAAAGCGTCACCTCCATTTTGACGATGTTGGTGTCGCCAGTTAGCCATTCGCGCGTAGACGCCTTGCCGACCTGACCACTAAGTTCTTCTACATAAGTAAAACCAACCGGCATGGTTCGGCTGAGGCTAGTTTGCGTTTTCAGCATGCTTTCTAGCGGCCACGGCAAGGTGAAATGGATGCCGCTAGGAACGGTTCGCGCAACGCCGCCAAAGCGCATGACAATACCAGTTTCATCTTGCGCCACAGTCCAAACACTGCTCCACAATAATCCAGCAACGACGATTACCGCCAGCGCCGACTTCATCCATTGCGCCTTAATCATTCGCCGACTCCTCAGTCGTCGTTGGTGGCTGCTGCAACACTTTCAACAGTGCGTGGTTGCTGGGCAGAATGATCAAAGAATCATCGTTCAGTGAATTTTCTAATGCATCGAGCGAGCGCAAGAATTTATAGAGCTCGGGGTCGGAGCCGTAAGCCTCGGCATAAATCAAAGCTGCTTCCGCTTCAGCGTTGCCGCGAACCTCTTCCGCCTTGCGACGAGCTTCAGCCAACATCGCCGATTCTTCGCGATCCGTTTGAGCTTTGATCTTGTCGTACTGCTCCATTCCTTCGGCGCGGAATCCGCGTGAAATTTTCTGACGCTCGGACTCCATGCGCGAGAACACCGCACGCTTGTTTTGCTCAGGGAAATTTAATCGCTTGATCGTTGCCGAGTGAATGCGGATACCCATGTTGCTTTCAGCCCGCTTGGCGGTGCCGATCTTCAGATCTGCATCTACATTACGCAACCCAGAATCACCGCCGTCTACATTCAAAATGTCGGCGAAGCTGTACGACGACAAAATATCGCCAACGACTGCACGCAAAATTTCTGCCAAACGTGCTTCCGCTCCGCCGCGCGAACCCACAGTTTTGTAAAACTTCAATGGGTCAGCAACCGACCAAATCAAAAAACTATCGACCAACAAGTTCTTTTTGTCTTTGGTCAAGTACTCGCCCGCGTCCGGGTCCAACATGTGCATGCGCATGTCGATGGGAACGACCATGTCAATGGGGGCGGGCAGCTTGAAATGCAAACCAGGTTCCACAATGGTGGCTTGCGGCGCGCCGAAGCGCATGACCAACGCATGTTGATTTTGCCGTACTTGGAAAGCGGTGGTGGAAAGCAATAGCAATGCCACGACGGTAATCGGGATCCACACTCGTTTATTCATTTTCATTCTCCTGGCGTAGATCAGGTTGAGTTGTGCCAAATACAGGAGCGGCGACGTCGGACTTGCTTCCTGGCAATGGAATCGCCACGCGGCCAGGATCCAAAATCAAAACTAGGTTTTTGCCCTTTAACCATTTTTGCAAAGCATCAAATTGCAGACGCAAGCGATTGCCTTCGCGATTTTGCTGCAACGCTGCACGCAATTGATTGAACGCGTTGGCTTTGCCGCGCGCCGTTTGCAGCACGGCATTGGCATCTGCCATGGAAGCTTCTTCTAGGGTTGCAACCTTGGCGCGGGCGTCGGCTTCACGACGTACCCGGTATTCAATTCCTTGTTGCACGTAGCGTTGCTTGTCTTCCAAAGACGTTGCGACATCGCGGAAGGCAAAGTGCACGCTAGGGTTGGACGACGCGTGTACCTCGTCCAATTGAACGCCGACGATTTCCACACCGCTTTGCAGCTCATCCAGCTGTTTTTGCATTAGCCCGCGAACACGATTTTGCGCCACCTCGCGATCGCCGATGAGCATGGCTTCGGCGCTAAGCTGAAGCACAACCTCACGTAAAGCGGCTTCGGTGAAAGCGCGCACCACCAACTCAGGATCTTCCATTTGGAAGTGAAACTGCTCGGCGTCACTCACCGTGTAATGGGCGAAGTAGGTGCACTTCAGCAGGTTTTCATCCTGGGTTAAAACTTCGGTTGCAGCAGCCTGAGTTTTACGCAGTTGATTCGCTTCGGCGTCGGTTGGCAAACCTTTGGCCGGGCCGACGATGGACTGGGCGCGCAATTGATCGTGCTGCACGCTTTCGATGTTGGCGAACGGGAATGGCGCATGAACGACCAAACCCGGTTTTTCAATGGTGCGCACCAAGCGGCCAAAGCTCATCAGAAATCCGGTTTGGCCAACGTGTACCGACGTGAACGCGGTCGAGACGTAAAGCAACACAACTGCCAACACCCCGAAGATTTTCATCGGCCTGGATCCAAGGTCCAAGCCCAGCGGTAAAAACAGACGTCGCAATTTGCCGCCCCAGGAGCGGAGCAGTCCGAGCTTGTTGGCGTGGTAAGCCAACAGCGCAACCAAAATCAGGCCAGTCAGCTGCGAGAATGGAGTTGCTTCCATGCCGTCCATTGCTTGAATGGTGGTTTCTGGCGCCGTGCCGAGCCAGGAGTAAAAAGCATTGAGGCTGAAGCCGAACAGCAGTGAAAAGACTGCGATACTGCCAAGGTAAGCCCACAAAATGTGCTTGCCCAAGAATCCGCGCACCACGGCGATGGTTGCAATGTTCGTCGCCGGGCCAGCAAGCAGAAGTACCAACGCTGCGCCCGGGTCCAATCCCTTGGCAATCAACGCTGCCGCAACCGGCGTGCTTGCAGTTGCGCAAATATAAAGCGGCACGCCGATGAACAGCATGGCGACCATCGACATCCAACCCGTCGGCAGAGTGTTGCCAAAGAAGTCCTCGGGCACGGCGAGGGTGATCAGGCCGGCGACCATAAAACCGAGGATGAACCACGGCGTGAGGTCGGCCATTAAAGTGCCGAAGGCGTAGCGGGTTGATTTTGTCAGCGCGCCTACTGGGTCGAATTTTTCTTTTTCCGCTTCGGGCGTTTGTCCTATTGCTGCATTTTCGTCGTTGGCGGGTTCATGCGCACAACAAGGCTGGGCGTCACCATCACCATCGGCGTTTGTGGTGGCGTCAACAACAAGCTCATTGTGGTCATGGCTGTGATCGTCTTCCTCGTGACAAGCGGCAGCTTCAATTTTGGCAGTATCGGCTTCGTCGGGTTTATCGTCCCAACCTTTGCGCACGATTTTGTTGACGATTGCGCCTGAGAAAAACGCAGTGACCAACGCCGACAGCGGCCGCACGAGGGTCATGATTGGATCCATCAACGCCCAAGTCACGCCGATGGAATCCACACCGGTTTCCGGCGTGCTGATCAGAAAAGAAGTGGTTGCGCCTTTGCTAGCGCCACTGCGTTTCAACGAGATTGCAGTCGGGATCACCGAACACGAACACAGCGGGATGGGCACGCCAAGCAGCGACGCCCAAAACACCGATTTCAAATTATCCTGACCCAAGTGGCGGTAAATCAACCGTTCTGGGATCAATACTTTCAACATGCCGGCAATGAAAAAGCCGACCAGCAGATAGGGACCAGATTGATAAAGAATCACCCAAATCGCCTTCGCCCAATCCATCAAGAATTCGGTCACGCGCCGGCCTCCTGGAAGAAGTACATCATGGTGATGCCAGCCAAAATCAAAATCGTTTTGATGGTGCGGTCTTCACGGCGGTGGAACACTTCGGGCAGCAGTTCACACAAGCAGACATATAAGAATGTGCCCGCCGCCAGAGCCGCTGCGATGCCGACACCGTGTTCACCGATGGATTGAAGCGTATAGCTGCCGACTAACATTCCTAATGGAGTGACGAATGCAAACAGCACCATCAACAACACAATTCTTTTGCGTGGCAATTCGGCCAGCAGAAAAACCGTCGCCAGGGAAAAAGCTTCGAAACCTTTATGCGCGCAGACGGCAAGAAAAAGTGCCGCGCCGATGGATTCACTATGTTCCGCCGCCGCCAAACTGATACCGGCAGTAAGCGCGTGTATGCACAATCCAGCCAATGCCGCGTATCCAACCGTTCGGTGGCGATTCAAGTCGTGGGAAGTGTTACCGCAATCGGTGTGACCATGGGAATCGTGCCCAGCAGTGCCGTGACTATGCTGAGGCACCAAATAGCTTTCAATCAGATAAACCGCGAGCACGCCGACCAGCACAAAAATCCACAGCGTAATGTCACCATGGGCATGCGTGTGGTCGCCATGCACCTCGACCTCGGCCGATAGCATCGCGATCGACGGCAGCAGGTGCAGAAATACCGCACCGAGGAAAATCCCGGTGGACAGGGCAAGCGCCGTATGCAAATTGCGGTCGCTCCACTTCACAAACAGTGGCAGCAGGCCGCCCGCAAGGGCAATCAACAAGATGGTTAAAAGTTCCATTTACGTGGCCTGGGCCAGCCATGTGGTCGCTCGCCCTATAGGTTACCGATCTGTAGCCTTTTCGCCCACGTCGCTTTGCGGTCCAATCAGTTGTTTCCAGGTCAAATCTTTCAGGTTCACGACGACGACACGGTGATGGTTGGTGTCGGCGATAAAAAGCTGGTCGCCCTGCACCGCCAAACCGCTCGGCTCCCACAGCCTCAGCTTGGCCGGATCGATCAAAGTGGTGGTGGTCCGAGTAGCCGGATCCAGCAGCTTGATCTTGCTGTTGTAAGTGTCGGCCACTACCAACTTAGTGCCCCAGGTGGCCACGCCTAGCGGGTGCTGCATGCGGACTTTTTCTATGCCGACGCCATCGACGTCGCCATAGTCAAAAAGGCCGGTTCCAATCAGGGTTTCAACGCGCGATTGCGTCAAATCCACTGCGCGAATGGCGCTGACTTCGGAATCGGCGAAGTAAAGTTTGCGGCCGATTTGTGCCAAACCGCTGGGTTGAGCCAATTGCGCGGAACTTGCCGGCCCATCGACGATGTTTTCGCGACCGCTGCCTGCCAAATGCTCGACCTTCCCGGTTTTAGAGTGGTAGGTCCACAGTTGGTGGCTGCCAGCCATCGCGATGTGGATGGAATCGCCGTCCACCTCGAGCGCCCACGGTGAATTCAATCGAGTCTTCCATCCCGCTCCCGCCGACGGAAACGGGCGCGCTTGTTCGCCGCTGCCCGCGACGGTTTCCATGACGCCAGTTTCAGGCTTTAAGCGCCTTAAAAGGTGGTTTTCGGTGTCGGCGATGTACAAAAATCCGTCGTGCCAAGCCATGCCCTGCGGGCTCTTCAGCGGCGGTTCGGCCCCTTTGAACTCTTTCAAAACCGCGCCCGACGCCAGCTCTACCTGCAAAATACGGTGGTTGGCCGAATCGGCGATGTACAGATGTTCGCCATGCGGGAACACCTTGCCGGGAAAAAGCAGCGGTCCGGCAGGCGCGACCTCTTTTTTCAGCTTCAGGGGGCCATCCGCAAGCAGGCCCGTCTCCTTGTGCTCTTCCAAAGTGGCCATAATCGCCCGCCGCAAAGTGTCGTAATTGCCTTCGCCAGAAACCTTTCCGACCACAATGCCGTCGGGCCCAATCAACACCAAAGTCGGCCAAGAATTTACCCCGTATGACCGCCAAATCTTGTGATTTTGATCCACCACCACCGGGTGCTGAATGTTGTAGCGCAGAATCGCCTGGCGGATGTTTTTGGCTTCGCCTTCCTGCGGGAACTTGTTGCTATGCACGCCGATGACTTGAAACGGCTGGTCGGCGAATTCGTCTTCCAACTTGGCCAAATCGGGCAGCACGTGCAGGCAGTTAATGCAGCAGTAGGTCCAGAAATCAAGTAGTACAACTTGTCCTTTCAGGTCCTTGGCGAAGGATTTCAGCGGCCGGTCGGTGTTCAACCATTCGTCGCTTTGTAGATCTGGCGCGGTCACGGGTTCTTGGGCGAGGCAGCTAGGCACCGAAATGCCGATTAGCAGGGTGATGACAGTAAGGATCAACTTGGCCATGGCAGGCCAGTTTATAGGCCAAACTTCACGCCCTATTCACGCACTTATAGATAGAGCCATAGAAACAGCAGCGGAATGGCGACGCCTGCGCCCGCAATCCACTTGCCGCGGCCGGAGAACCCTTTTTTGCCTTTGATCATGAACAAGCCGGAAATGGCCAGGAAAGCTAAAACCACCGCAAATGCATCTGCAACCCAGGTCCACCACTTTTTAGGGTGGTTCAAATGAAGGAAGTTGCTTTCGTAAATGACCGGCCGCGTCGCCGTCACCTCCTTTTCGACCTTGCCCGACGAAAGGTCCAAGGTATAGGTCGTATTCTCTGCAAAAATCTGCAGCGTGTTTGGATTCGGCCGGAAGGTGGATTTGTGCACGGTGGATTCGCCCAAGCGCGTCAACACCTCTTCGGCCGACACACCTTGGGCATTGCCGATGGTGTGCATGGTGCGCTCAATAGTGATATTCGGATTCCAATCCTGGACGTGGTTAACTGCAATGCCCGAAATGGCATAAACGATGGTTAGTCCAGCCGCCAGGTATCCGAAATCCCGATGCAGAATCCGAAGCCACTTGCGTACACGGTTTTTGGCCATGGATTTGCTCTAAACAGTCAGCGAACCAGGCCGAATTAGGCGTCGATTTTTGCGCCCAATCCTTTGAGCTGCCAGTTGATGACTGGCTCGGTGATCGACTCAGGATCAAATTCTTCCCCCGCTTCGGCGGCGTGTTTGGCTTCCATTTCGCGCAGCTGCTCGACCGAAATCACATTGCGCGTCCAAACACCCTCGGCGCGCACCACACTGCCTTTGGCAGACATGGGGAATACCATTTCGCCGTCATTGACCTTGAAGCGAACGGCTTTGCCGTCGGAACCGCCGATGTTGATCCAGCAGCCGCGTTTTTCGCAAACGCCGACTACGATGCCGGTGACTTCAACGGTCTGATCCAAGTAGATATGGCGATCGGCAAGCAGCGCGTCGACGGTGAGGGCTTCGGCACCAGTAAAGGTTGCGCCATAGCTTTTGAAATCGCCCGACGAATCGGGAGTGCCGCTATCAGCGACGACCTCAGTTTCGCCCGAGCCGCTTTCGTCGGTAGGGGTCTCTTCTCCGCCACAGGCGAATAGACTCAGGGCACAAGCTGCAGTGATTGTCAAAAACGGCTGAGCTTGCCATGGGGAGGAAGGCATCTTCATGAGTGAAATTATCTTTCCGCTACTTCCTTTTGGAAGAGACTTCCAATAACTCCGCTAAAGCCAAATACCAACATGAAATCCTCGGCGTCGTCGTCCAGGCCGACCTGCAGCGCGGTCTGCAATTCCAGTTGCGGCATGACTTGGTAGCCGCCGCCAAAGCCGCCGTACCAAGCGGTCACACTGTCCTGCGGCGAGTAGGCAGCACTGGCCTCGACGAAGGCACGAATTTTTTCATTCACCCGCCAAGAGGCAGCCACGATTGCACCATGTTCGGTATTCATCGAATCTGTGCCAGCTTCGCCTAATAGCGCCAATTCATAAGTCCCGATCAGCGAAAAAGAGCCCATAGATTGACCGATACTTGTGGCGAGCAAGGTGTCGGTTTCGCCGCGCACGCTAGACGAACCCGCGCTGCCCGACGGCAACCGCGCCTCCATTTCCACAATCGCGCCCACTACCGAATCTGCGGCGTCGGCAATTTTGACTTTGGTGCCCAAGACGACGTCGCCAGTGCCGCGGTTGCGGGTTTCACCACTGCGCGTGCTCACAAAGGGCTGCCAAGCGACGGCCATTTCTACACCAGGAACGACTCCCAAATTTAGCTTCACCTTACTTTTTGCAAATTCGCTGGGGTCAGTCTCTAGTACACCCTCCATTTCGATCTCGCCATGGCCCGCCGTACCGACGCCAACTGTGCGGCTGATGTACGGCGTATTCACAAATTCAGAACTGCTAACAGTACCCTCCATTGCGCAAGAATAGAAGCATATGGCACTGGCCATGCAGAGCAGGAAGGGACATTTGTTCATCGGTGAAATTGGGTTTCGCGGCGCAACCAATTGTTGCGTTGTTAGGGAACATTAAAACTGATCCTGAGTGATCAAACAATCACTTGTAATAGTTTTGTCATGAGCTAGTTCTATGGACCACCGCACGCAAACCTTCCCTCAAAAAATTCAATCATTCATGCGCTCGACTCACCAGTCACTGCTTCCTTCCCTTGCATGGGGTAGTGTGCTCAGCGGATCGGTTCTAGCACTGGCATTACTCCAAGGACCTTCAGCTCAAGCAGCTAATAAGTTCTCTGGTGACCCTGTCAAGCCTGGAACAGCCGACCAAAAACCTGCTGCACATGAGGTCTCCGTCGCCACTGGCGGAAGTCCCCATGCTCATTTGGCTTCCCAAACCAAAGACCTGACTCGTGTCTCGGCCCAAGATGCGGCCGCAAAAGGGTGCTCAAGCTGCCACGAAGGCATCGAAAGCATTCGCGAAGAAGGCAGTGCCATGTTGCTGTCCATTAAGGCATTCGGCGGCATTTATGGCGATCCAGAAGGCTGCGTGGTTTGCCACGGTGGTAACCCCACTGCAACCACAGCCGGTGAAGCCCACAAAGGCATTCCCGCCAACATGGCGCCAAATGGTCCCAAAACCTTTTACCGGGATCCAGGCAGTATTGATATTGCCAACAATACTTGCGGTCAATGTCACCCAGGTTATGCCTACCGTTTGCAGCGCGCTTTGATGAATACCGAGGCCGGCAAGATTCAAGGCAACTTGCACACGTGGGGCATCGAAGAGGTGCAAGACCACAACGTGCCTTGGGGCAACTACGACGTGCAAGATCCGGACGGCGCTGTGCCATCCATCGGCACGCCGGAGTACAAGGAATACATGGCCGCGATGATTGCCGCGCACCCGAAGCAGTTCCCAACCGAACTGCAAATGGTGCCACAACCTAGCGTCGCCGAAATCGAAGCTGATCCGAAGTTGGCCGGTTTCACCTACCAACGCCAGCAGTGCCAACGCTGTCACGTCGGCGCGCGTGGTCGCGAGAAGCGAGGCGACTATCGTGGTATGGGTTGCTCTTCTTGCCACATCCTTTATGGCAACGAAGGTTTGTACGAAGGTAATGACCCGACCATCGATAAGACCGAACCCGGTCACCTGCTGAAGCACACCATTCATGGCACCCGCGAAGCAGGCGGCGGCATTCCAGTCGAAACTTGTAACTCCTGCCACAACCGCGGAAAGCGTATTGGCGTGACTTACCAAGGCTTGATGGAATTCCCTTACGGTTCAC
>JACKQG010004744.1_pt1 | contig 15573 bp, 15 predicted proteins | sample 8237621 | NCBI WGS metagenome assembly JACKQG01 (sample SAMN15677084, study PRJNA649215) | marine metagenome | biome: marine; feature: Black Sea; material: saline water; isolation source: suspended particulate matter (SPM) from the Black Sea western gyre | collected 2013-06-09/2013-06-10 | depth... | reverse complement strand
GCCGCCGGTGGCGAAGGGAGTTCCCCCGCGCGGTTGGGTGGGGGGATGTGTGGAGTGCGGGGCCCACGGGGGCGGGGGAGGGGCCCTCCGCCCCGCGGTTGTTTTTCAGCCCGGGGGGTCAGCAGCTCCAGGCTGTGCCCGCCACACCTGTACCATTGTTGGTGGCCGCCGACGCGATGCCGCCGCAGTGGGTACCGTGGAATCCCACGTCGATGCCGCCTTCAAAGTAGGCCTCGGGCCGCGGATCGTTGTTGTTGCGCCCGCAGTCCCAGCCGTAGACGTCATCGATGAATCCGTTGGCATCGTCATCCACACCGTTGCCGGCGATCTCGTCGGAATTCTGCCAGGCGTTGGGGCCAATGTCGGGATGGCTCCAGTCGAGCCCCGTATCCAAAATGGCGATCACCGTGCCGGCGTCGCCAGTGTTCACATCCCAGGCCTGGGTTAGTTTGATGCCGGATGTGGGATTGGTGATGGCCCATTGGTTGGAGAGGTAGTAATCGTTGGGAGTGATGAAGGGATGCATGAGCCAGTTGGGGGAGACGGCTAGGAAAAGGCCCGATGCAGCAAGCTCGTCGCGCGCGGCCAATACGTCGAGATCGGCGGCACCGCGATAGCGCAGATAGCGTTTGTCCAGCGTGCTGAGTTCGCCCTGGCGTTGGCTCAAGTACTCACCCTGGCCGAGGCCGTGACGCTGAAGTATGGGCGCCAAGGCCGGCATGTGACCGAATTCGATGGCCGAAGGATCTCTCAAGACAGCGAGCACTTCTCCCGGCACAAATTCGGCGGCGCTCGCCATGAGGGGCAGTGCGGCGAGACACAATACAATGATGGCGATCCTCTTCATGTCGTCCTCCCGTAGACAGAAATCAATGAACCCCATTATATCATTTCGGCTGCCACCGGATCATGAAAAAACCCTCCCCCGTAACCAGGGGAGGGTTCTGCTATCGCTGTTGCTATAGCTGATGCTTCTTCTAGTACAGCGCCTTGACGGTGCTCCAGTCGCTGTTTTCGGTTCCGACCGGGTTCACGATTTCGCCAGCAACGCTAACGAGACCGCAACCCGAGTACGTATCCACCATCAGGTAGAAGGTGCCGCCGGTGGTCGAGGTGTAAGTGAGACACTCGGGATTGCCACTGTCATCGCCAGCCACACAGCTGCCGCCAACGTCGGCACAATCGGTGACCAGGTAGATGGCCAGATCGATCGCGCCGTCTTCGCAGACTTCAATGGTGCCGCCGGGCGCCAGGTCGATCAGGTAGACAGCTTCGGGGCCGTTGGCTGTGTAGCCGGTGCAGCCGCCGGACAAGGGGCTGTAGTCGTTCGCATAGAGGCACAGATCCACATCAAAGGCGAAGGGGCCGTCCATGAGGGGGATCGCGATATCACAAGTTTCACCATCTTCGGGAGGAAGAATGATGTCTTCGGTGATGTTGAGGATGTAGTCGCCGGAAGAGCCGCCGTAACCATCAACGAAGATGTAGTAGGTCTCGCCACCGGTGAGGGCGACGTCGAAGAGCTCGGACATGTAGCCCGGGCAGGAGTCGTCGTTGCAGTCGATCACATTCAGCGCGGAGTCAGCGATGTACAGCTTCGTGTCGTAGCTGGAAGCGCAAAGGTCCGCGTCGATGGCCATGTCGATAGCCGGGGTGAAGGCGTAGACAACGTCGGGCGAAGTGCTGCCGGTGTAGGGGCAGGCCACGTTGTAGTCGTCGAAGAAGTCGCCGGTGTTGCCACCATCGACGAAGGGCAGGGCGCCAATTACGACGGTGCTGGCGATGTCTTCGCCACCGACGCGTCCGGAATTGCCGTCTTTCACGATCAGATCGCTACAGTTGTACTCAATCTTGTCCTTGGCGAGTGCCGAGCCGGCGGCCAGGGAGAGGATCAGGAACAGGAACATTAGCTTTTTCATCGATGAATCCTCCGATGTTGGTTCATTCCGAGGCTTAAAGAGGCCTCTCGCCTCGGTTTAGATGCTGGGCTCAAGGACTGTCTGTGTCGGACCTCCAGCGGTAGCGAACCGCGCCCGACTCACCTCGTCACTCGCAAACCCATGTTACATAAAAAAGATCTTACCATATTTCGGACCCAAAGGCAAATCGGGTCCCTTAGTGTTTTGTTGAAAAACTAGTTTTTTTTACTAAAACCGCTGTGGCGATGCCGCCACTGAATTCAATTCGTTGTTCTGTATTCAGTCCAATAGTGGCGCAGAGCTCCTCAAAAGCTTCGCGACTTACAAATTCGCCCACGCTACGCGGTAGATAGGCGTAGGCCTCGCGGTCGCCGGAAATCCATCCGCCAAGGCGGGGCAAAATTTGATGGAAGTAGAAGCGAAAGAGTTTGTCTTGGAGTGCGTTTCGCGAAGGGAAGAACTCAAGAATTAGTATCTCGCCGCCGGGGCGAATGACTCGGGCCATTTCGGTGAGACCAGCGCCGAGATCTGCGAAATTTCGTACGCCGAAGGCCGCCATGGCGCCGTCGAAGCTGCCATCGGCAAAGGGAAGTGCCAGGGCGTCGGCGGCGGCGTATCCGCTAAGGCGCGATTCACCGGCGAGTTTGCCCGCGCCCAGGCGGCACATCTCGGGCACGAAGTCCGTGGCCAAGACTCGCGCGTCTCTGCGATGGGCCAGCCATGCCGCGCTCAGGTCGCCGGTGCCGGCGGCCACGTCGAGCACGCTGGCGACATCTTCGGAGAACATGGACACGGCCCGCTTGCGCCAGCGCCGATCCATGCCCAGGCTGAGCATTCGATTAAGTAGATCGTAGCGATGGGATATAGCCGCGAACATTCCCTGCACGGCCGCGCGCTTTTCGGATCCTGTGCTGAAGCTCACTTCTTCCCCAGTGGGATGCCCAGCTTGTACCAGATCTCGTCCACCCGCGCTTTAACCTCGGGGCTCATTTTAAGCACCTCGGGCCACTCGCGGGTGAAGCCCTCTTCCGGCCATTTGCGTGTGGCGTCGATGCCCATTTTACCGGACAGGCCCATGCGGTCGGAGGCGTGATCGAGCACGTCGGTGAGGCCGGCGGCAAAAACCGCGTCGCGCTTGGGATCGATGTTGGCCGTCCCCCGCCAGAAAACCTCGGCCTTGTTTTGCACGTCCACATCTTCATCCACCACGATGACGATTTTGGTGAAAGCCATCTGCCCGGTGCCCCAAAGACTGCTCATCATCTTGCGTGCATGGCCGGGGTAGCGCTTGCGAATGGAAATGATGGCCACATTGTGGAAAACGCCTTCCACGGGTAGATGCATGTCGACCAGTTCCGGGAATTGCAATTTGAGCAGGGGCAGGAATAGGCGCTCGGTGGCCTTTCCCATGGGGCCATCCTCTTGAATGGGAGGGCCCACCACGATGCTCGGGTAGATGGGATCGCGGCGATGGGTGATGGCGGTCACGTGCATCACAGGATAGTCGTCGGCCAGCGAGTAGTAGCCGGTGTGATCGCCGAAGGGGCCTTCCAGGCGGCGCTCGCCGGGCTCCACGTATCCTTCGATGACGTACTCCGCCTCGGCCGGAACCTCGAGGTCGACCGTTACACCTTGCACCATTTCAATGGGGTGGCCCGCGAGGAATCCACCCAGGAGCACCTCGTCCACACCTTCGGGAAGAGGAGCCGTGGCGGCATAGATCATCGCGGGGTGCCCACCCAGCGCAATGGCCACTTCCACGCGCTCGCCCTTGGCCTCGGCGACGCGATGATGCTGCGCGCCCACCTTGTGCATCTGCCAATGCATGCCGCAGGTTTTAGCATCGAAAATCTGCACGCGATACATGCCCACATTGCGCGCTCCGCTTTCCGGATCCTTACTGAAAATCTGGGTTTGCGTGATGTACCGGCCGCCGTCGCCGGGCCAGCAAAGCTGCGCCGGCAGGATGTTCAGATCGGCATCATCGCCGGTGAGAACCACATCCTGGCAGGCAGCTCGCGAGACCTTCTTGGGAAGGATGCGCCCCAAGGCGGCAATTTTGGGAAGCATGCGAAGCTTCTCGCGCCAGTCGCCCGGCGGCGCCATTTCGGCGGCCTCGGCGATGCGGCCGGCCGCTTCATCCAAGGTGTCATTGCCGAGGGCCCAGGCCATGCGCTGGTCCGTGCCGAAGAGGTTGATGAGCAGAGGGCGCTCGCAGCCCTTCACATTTTCGAAGAGCAGTGCAGGACCGCCGGCCTTGACCACGCGGTCGGTGATCTCGGTGATCTCGAGGTCGCGGTCCACGGCCTCGCGCACACGCACGAGCTCGCCCTTGCTTTCGAGGAAGTCGATGAAATCGCGTAGATTTTTGATGTTTTCCATAGGCGGAGAACTTAGCGGCTTAAGATGAGTGAAGCAATAGCTAGAGCCTATAGCCTCCGCAAGCGCTTGATTGACACGCCGACCAGCCCGCAGAGCATTCCCAGGAATCCCCAAGTTCCGAAAAGAATATGCGTGGGCACCCATTCCAACAGCAGGCCGGTGATGCCCGCCGAGAGCGCGGTCATGCCCACCACGCTCATACCCATGAAGCTGAAAACTCGACCGCGCATGGCATCGGGGGTGAGATCCTGGACCAGGGAAACGCGGGAGATGGTGATCCAGGGAATGAAGAAGGCGTGGACGAAGATCAGGGGCACCAGCCAGCCGAAGGCCGGGGCCAGGAGCATGGGGCCGTAGGTGAGGCCGTCGGCGATCATGCCCGAGAGCCAGAGCCGCCCTTTGGACAGGCGGGGCCATCCTTTGAGGATGAGGGCCGAACCCGTCAGCATGCCCGCGGCCAGTACCGCCTCGATGCCCGCATAATGGCTGCCGCCCAGGCCTAGGTCCTGACGAATGTAGATGGGCATGGCCACGATGGCGGGTCCCATGATGAAGAAATTGTTCACGGCGGTGAGGATAAGCAGCCAGCGCAGATCTTCATGTTGCCAGACCAGGCGAAGACCATCTCGCGCATCGTGCCAGGCCAGGCGGGCGCCGCGGGGGCCGCCGGTCTCGCTGGTCTGCAAAAGTGCGTCCGGACCTTCGGCCGAGGGCAGGGCGATGTTTTTGCCCACGAATCGAAGCATCACAAAGCTGACGCCGAAAAGGAGGGCCGCTCCCCAGAAAAGCTGCACCGAACCAACCAGGCCCAAAAGCCCGGCGGCGATAAGGGGGCCCAGGAACCAGGCGAATTGATCGGAGCCCTGCACCAGGGTATTGGCGCGAAGTCGGTCGGGCTCAGCCACGAGATGGGGGATGAGCGAGTCTCGCGCCGGCATGAATAGGCTCATGGCGATGGCGAAAATGAAGGCCCAGACCAGAATCAGGCCAATGCTGAGCCCTCCCGCGAGTGCGATCAGGGGGATGCCCATCATCATGGCTCCCCTGAAAAGACTGCTTCCCAGCATGACTTTGCGGCGATCCAGGCGGTCCACAACCACGCCGGCCAGGAGCCCGAAGAGTAAAATGGGCAGGTGTTCCACCATTGCCACGGCGCCGGTGGCTCTTCTCGACTCAGATATCTCAAGGACAAGCCATAGCAGGCCGATATGGAAGACTGTGTCCCCCAAGCGACTAAGGAATTGCCCCCCCACGAGAAGTATTAGATTTCGATCGCGAATCAAGGTTGCCCACTCTCTCCGATTGAGATTAAACTGCCCGCGAACCCGGAGGAATCGATTTGGCCTTCCGAGAGAACAATGCTCAGGTCTTTCTGATTCTGCTCGGAATCGCGTTTCTGCTCTTCTTCCCCATCCTCAACAACGAGTTCTGGACGGCCGAAGAGTACGAATACCTGCGCAAAGCCCTCAAGCCCGATAGACCCCAGGCGGTTTACCCAACCACGGGTGACGCTCATCCCATGGTGGATTTCTTCCACCTCATGGAATACAAGCTTTTCGGCGACATCCCAACCGGTTACTACCTGCTAAACATCCTACTGCATGCGGTCAACGCATTTCTCCTCTACCTGCTTATTCACCTGTGCTTGCGCGATTTCCGCGTGGCTTTCCTAAGCAGTTTGTTATTCGTCTTTTCTGTAGGCAACTACGGGAAGGAGGTCATGTACGCGGCGGGCGTGAGCAGTATTCTCATGCACACCATCTTCCTTTTAACGGTGCTCGCCTACATGCTCAACGAAACGCGTGGGCGGGGCAAGCTTATGAGCCCCTGGTTCCTCATAACCCTGGTGCTTTTCGCCACGTCTCTGATCAACGTGCTTTCATCCATCGGCATCATCGGCGTGCTCTTGTTCTACAACATCTTCTTCAAGAAGGATCGGCGCCGCCCGATACTGTCGCCGCCCTTCCTGGTTCTGTTTTTCGTGGGTGTCATTTTGGTGTCCACGCAGCAAGAGCTCATTGCCAACGCCACAAAGGCCTATCCGGAAGGCTCGGGTTTGGGCTTCACCCTGAGCAATTTCTTCACGAATATTCCGCGCTTCCTCATTCACATGGTTTTTCCCATTCACTTCACGGAGATCATCGAGGAAGGCAGCTTCGTTTCGGCCATCTTCATGGCGAGGATCTGGATTCGTCCTCTGCTGGGCGTCATCATCTTCAGCTACGCCGTTTACGGATTCGTTTTCGGGAACACAACTTTACGTTTCTTCATCGCCTGGGCCTTCGTGACCATTCTGCCCTTCTGCATCTACTACTTCCCAGGCGACTGGCTGAACATCAAGTATCTCTACCTGTCTTCGGCGGGTTTCTGCCTGATCCTGTCCACGGGCACCATGAAAATGTATCGTGTGCTGCTCACGCGTGGTTGGCGACGCTGGGTGCCCATCTTTATTCCGGCTTTCTTCATCATCCTGTCGGTGAGCATCGTCAATCGCCTGGATCACGCCTATGAGCAACGGGCGCAGACGCCGCAGATCAAAGCCATGAAACTGCACTACCTGAGGATGAAACAGGAAAGCTTGGATCATCGAGCCGAAGACTAGCGCGCATTGAGGTCAAAAAAAAACCCGCGCCAGAAGCGCGGGTTTTTTTTGGGGACCGGTTTTAGTAGAGGGCCTTAATCGTGGACCAGTCGCTACTGTTAATGTTGGTTTGTTCGCAGACATGCGTGTCGAGGTATCCGGACATTTGATGGGGATCGCTGCCGTAGACATCGCCCTGCAGGAACCACTCGATTTCCGCGGGACCGCATTCACAGTCGGCGCCGACCATGACCTCTACGTAGAATCGACCGCCTTCGCCGCCGTATATTTCACCCCAGCTACCATCAAGATCCCAGAAGTAGGCACCGTTGTCGGAACTGCCGATGGTGTCGAATCCAAAACCGAAGGGACTTGAAGCACCAGGATCGGGAACCCACCAACCATTGGTTACGGTGAAACATTCGGGGAAGGTCAGCCAGATTTCCGAGATCCACTCAGTGTCGGTGCTTGCATTGTAAACGTAAAATTCACTGGTGAATGCTTGTCCGGGTGTGAAGACCCATGGGAAGGAAGGAGAAAGCAGATCGACGGTGCTTTCATCGATGCTTCTGCCTGCCCAAGCCGGCGAAGCCGTCATGGCGAACAAGGTTAAAATCAGAAGCAGTTTTTTCATGGACTTCCTCCAAAAATGCGGAGCATTGAAGGCTGTCTATTTGTAATGACGGCCTTCGGGTGTGCAGTTTCGCTGGCTTAATTTTACCAGGGCTGGGGGCCTGATACAAGAAACATGATCCTCGCGTCCTAATTGACATTTCTCGGGGCCGAAAGTTCCGGGCTTCTAAATGGAAAAAAACCCGCTGGCGAAACAGAAACGCCAGCGGGGCAATGCTTTAGGGCCAGCCGAAGCTAGGCCATGGTGTAGAAGCTGCGCAGATCCGCCAGACCCTTCTTCACAGCCGCGGCGGAATTATCCAATAGGGCCTTCTCGCCCTCGTCCAGATCCAGCTCGATAATCTTCTCGGCGCCGTTGGCGCCGATGAGCACCGGCACGCCCAGATAGATGGCCTCGTAACCGTACTCGCCGCGCAGGTAGGCGCAGGCCGGGGCGATGCGCTTCTCATTGGTGAGAACCGCCTCCACCATTTCCGCCGCACTCGCCGCGGGCGCGTAATAGGCTGACCCCGTTTTCAGGTGCTTCACGATTTCCGCACCGCCGTTGCGCGTACGAACCGTAAGCAACTCGATATCCTCGGGGGACATGAGCTCCGTGATGGGGATGCCCGACACCGTGGTGAAACGCGGCATCGGCACCATGGTGTCGCCGTGTCCGCCCAAGACCATGGCCTGCACGTCGGTTACCGCCACGTCCAGCTTTTCGGCCACGAAGTAGCGGAAGCGCGTACTGTCGAGAATGCCCGCCATACCGAAAACACGCTTGAGCGCGAAGCCGCTGGCGTCCAGGGCTACCATGCACATGATGTCCAAGGGATTGCTCACCACAATAATGGTGGCGTTGGGCGCGTAGTTCGCCACGTTTCGCGAGGCGGTTTTGACAATGTCCGTGTTGATCTTCAGCAGATCCATACGATCCATGCCGGGCTTGCGGGGGATGCCCGCAGTGATCACCACAACATCGCTGTCGGCGATTTCCGAGTAGTCATTGGTTCCCACGGTGGTCACGCCGTAGTTTCGCAGAGGCGCCGCATGGGTGAAGTCCAGGCCTTTGGCCTGAGGCATACCCTCGACGATGTCCACCATGACCACGTTGGCGATGCCCTTTTCGGCAATGTAGTAAGTCGTCTTGGCTCCCACGTGTCCGGCGCCAATCACACTGACTTTTTTCATGTCCGTCCTCCTCTAAGCCAGGTCGCGAATGGGTTCGGCGGAAGCCTGGAATTCTTTCCAAGTTTCTTCAGCCAGTTTCAGCTCGATGATCTCCTCGACGCCGTTTGCTCCCAGCTTGCAGGGAACGCTAAGGGCCACGCCCTTCATTCCGTACTCGCCGTTGAGCAGCACGCTCACCGATAGAATCTTGCCCGTATCAATGGCGATGGCTTCGACCACCTGTGCAATGGCCGAGGCCGGAGCGTAGTAAGCGTTCGTTCTCTTGGCGAGGTCCACAATGAGATTGCCCGCCTGCCTCGTGTTGTGAATCACTCGCTCAATGGCGCCCTCGCCCAGTAGTTCGGAAATATTGATACCGCTCACACGCGAGTAGAACGGCAGCGGCACCATCTTCTTCGTATGGCTCCCGATGACCATGGCATTCACGTCGCGGGCGCTGATGCCCAGTTCCTCGGCGATGAACCCTGCCATGCGCGTTGAGCTCAGAACGCCGCCGATGCCCATGACGCGTTTGCGATCGAAGCCCGATTCGTCGGTGAAAATCTTCACCATGGGATCTACGGGTTCGGGGGTTACGATTACCTTGGAATCCGGCGCCAGCTTGGTGATGGGTTCTATCAAGCTCAGGAGAATTTCGCGATTTTCCTGGAAGTGCTCCGTGCGGTCCTTGCCCGGCTCTCGTATGAGCCCGGCGGTGATGACCACGATATCGCTGCCTTCGATGGCCTCGATCTTATCGCTGCCCTCGATTTTCGTTCGGTAACGACGAATGGGGGCCGCTTCCATCATATCCAGGGCCTTGCCAGCGGCCCGACCCTCCTCGATGTCGATCAGCGTCACGTGAGCGGCCGCCATTTCCGCAATAAAAAAGGCGGCGTTGGCGCCCACGTTTCCACTGCCGATGATACTCACCTTTTTCATGCTGCCTGCTCCTTGAAAAGGGTTGCCGCCGGGGTTTTGCCCAGGGGATGGCCACTATGGCAGAGCCCAAAGGGGAGTTCAAGATTTCACAAGGATTAGCGTTGCTTTTGTTCTATAAAAAAACCCCGGAGCCAGGCCCCGGAGTTTCCCTGCTTCCACTGGAGGGTACTGCATCTGCCTAGACGGCCTCACCCGCCTTTTCAATTTCATGCTCGAAAAGAGCTGTGCTCAGGTAGCGCTCGCCGGTGTCGGGCAGAATAACCACAAGGCGTCGGCCCTTGTTCTCGGCTCGTCCGGCCACTTGGATGGCCGCGTGCAAGGCAGCTCCGCTGGATATGCCGCCCAGGACGCCCCCTTCCAGGGCCAAGCGCCGCGCCGCCTCGGTGGCCTGCTCACCGCGAACGCGTACCAGTTCCTCCACCATATTCATGTCCAGCACCTCGGGCACAAAGCCCGCACCAATTCCCATGATGGGATGGGGACCCGGCTCGCCACCGGAAAGCACGGGGCTTTCATCGGGCTCCACGGCCACGGTGATGAGGTTCGGCTGACGATCCTTAAGGGCCCGGCTCACGCCGGTAAGTGTGCCGCCCGTGCCCACGCCGCTTACGAGAATATCCACCTGACCGCCGGTGTCCCGCCAGATTTCCTCGGCGGTGGTTCGCAGGTGAACCTCGGGATTGGCCGGATTGCTGAATTGGCTGGGCTGGAACCACTCCGGATTGGCCTCAAGTAGTTTGTCCGCCGCCGCGATGGCGCCCTTCATGCCTTCGGGCCCGGGTGTGAGAACCAGCTCTGCGCCGAAGGCACGCAACAGCTTACGGCGTTCCACGCTCATGGTTTCGGGCATGGTGAGTACCAGGCGATAGCCTCGCGCCGCCGCCACCATGGCCAGGGCGATACCCGTGTTTCCGCTGGTGGGCTCCACCAGGGTGTCCCCCGGCTGAATCTTCCCGGCGCGCTCGCCCGCCTCGACCATGGCCCAGCCAATGCGATCCTTCACACTGGCCATGGGATTGAAGCTTTCCAGCTTGGCCACGATCTCGCCCGGCAGGGACGCATCGATGTGAGCCAACCTGAGCAGGGGCGTGTTGCCGATGAGCTCGATGATGTTCTGATGGATGCCGTTCATGTCATTCTCCAATTAGCTATGGGACTAAATGTTGAAATCGCCGGTTTGGGGCAACTTGCCTTCGTCGCCGTGGTTTCGCTGCTCCAGAAATCGAATGCGCTCTTCCAATCGCTGCATGGCCTGCTCCATGGGATCGCCCAGCAAGTCGTGCCGCAGGCGTATGCGGGAGTCGCGCCGCCGGTCAACGCGCCGGGCGGGAATGCCCACCATGACGTCGCCGGGGGCCACATCGCGGATCACCACGGAACTCGCCCCGATGCGCGCCCCCTCGCCCACGCAAATGGGACCGAGCACCTTGGCACCTGCTCCCACCACTACGCTGGCCTCCAGCGTGGGATGCCGCTTACCCCGATTCAGTCGCGTTCCGCCCAGGGTCACGCCTTGATAAAGCAGAACGTCATCGCCGATCTCGGCCGTTTCGCCAATCACCACACCCACGCCGTGGTCGATGAAAACTCTTCGGCCCAAGGTCGCCCCGGGATGAATTTCGATGCCCGTGAAGACGCGAACCCATCCCATGAGGAGACGGGCCAGAAAGCGCATGCGCCGGCGCCAAAGGGAATGGGCGATACGGTGGGCCCAAATGGCATGCAGGCTGGTATAGAGAAAAGCCACCTCCCAGCGATTGCGGGCGGCGGGATCCTTGGCCAGGGCCGAATTCAGATCCTCTTTCATCAAGTTCAATGCATTCATCAGGGTCTCCACCGAATGGGGCCAAAAAAAACGCCGCAAACCCGAAGGTCTGCGGCGCTGATGCTCTTATTTATAGACAGCCGTTAACCTTCCCTTGCGCTATGTCTCGCCGGGCAACAACAGGAGATAAAGCTGGAAAGGTTTTTCACGGTCATCGGAATACCTCGAAGGGAGAAATTCAAGAGGTGATAAGAATACAGGATTTCTTGTATTTTGTCAAATATCTCTATAATCCTGCCCTCTGGACCCCCGAGGCCCGATCACCTATATTCGACACTCCTTTATAGATAGAACCTTGTGGAATCGAGACGCATGAAGATCCCCAGTACCACCGTAGGCCGCCTGGAAAACCTCTCCCAGACCATTTGGGCTCTGGAGGAGGCTCACCGCGCGGAGCCTTTGCCGCCCCTTGAGCGGCTTAACCTCCTGCGGAGCCATTACGAGATTCAGCAGCTCCGCGAAGAGGAGCTGGAGATTCCCAAGAAGGATCGCTCTTTTCTCTACCTCAATGAAAGCAGCAAGGTTCAGGTGCTGCTGGTTCACGGTGGGCACAGTACGCCGGCTTCTTACATCCAGCTGGGCAAGCGTCTGTATCGGGCGGGCATGACCGTCTACGCCACCCTTCTTCCCAATGAGGAAACCGTAGGTTTCCAGCGCGGCGGCGTGCCCTGGCAGCTATCCCGCGCGGAACTGGAAATGCGCTACGACCTGCTGCATCATCTTGGCGAAAACACGCACGTGGTGGGATCCAGCTTCGGTGCGGTGCTCGCCATCGGATTGGCCAAGGTCAAGCCCGTGAAGAGCCTTGTTCTGCTGTCGCCTCCTTTGCGTCCAACACTGAGATTTGCCGAGCGCATGGCTCTGACATGGAGGAAACTCTTCCCCCAGTTGTTCGAGAACATGGTTGCCAGCACTCCTCATCGATGGATGGCCGACCGCTATACGGCACTGCGAGTAGCGCGGAAGACCGTGAAGGAACTGAACTGCCCCATCCTGGCCATTCATGCGCGTAACAACATGGAACTGGACCACCGGGGTCTCGATCTCATCCGCCGGCACGCCCGCAATAAAACCAGCAAGGCCGTGCTGCTGGATGAAGGCGGGCACAAGCTGCTGCACGGGAAGAGCGGCGCCAAGGTGGAAGAGGAAATCCTGAGCTATATCCAGGCACAAACCTGATTTTTCAGCCCGGTCAGATTTTCCCATCCAAATGGACGCCTTTCCTTAGGCGGGACAAGAAATTCCCCAGACTCCCGTCTGAGCCCGATTCATTCCGGCCAAAATCCTGCTAAGTCATTGAAAAGTGGAAGGGAAAGCCCGATTCGCTTTTGGCATGTGCATTGCTTTGAGAAGGCAGTCACCCGCCGATGGAGCAAATCGTAGGGAGTAGAGGGTGGTGTATCTGATAGCTTGCTTGGCCGGGCCCTTTCCCGTCTGAAGAAGCTTAGTCATAGAAAGATCACCATATGGTCTGCCACAGCGAAGGAAGTAACAATGGCTGAGTGGAATGGCACCGACTACTCCAACGTTTATGTCGGCGATGAACGTGCGAGCGAAGTAATGACCTCCTTGGAGGCCGCCGATTACCTCAAAATGCACGTGAAAACTGTCTGTCGACTCGCGAAGGAAGGCAAGATCCCCGCGAAAAAAGTCGGCAGTGAGTGGCGCTTCCTCAAGGGAGTGCTAGATCGTTGGCTGGCTATGGAGATCGTCTCTTAAGAGTGTCGAAGGTTGGGGGCTTGCTCCCAACCGACTCCAAACGTTGCAAGCGCAAGGCAGGAATGCCGCCTCCCCGGGCGGCTTTCCTGCTTGTTTATTGGGTCCCATCCTTTCTATGGTGTCAGCGCTTACACCGGGAGGACCCTTTTGCGACGCCTCGTATTTCTATTCCTACTCGCCCTTATGGCTCCTGCGGCCCAGGCCACAGCGCCGGGCGCGCTCACGCTTCCCGCCGATAGCCCCCTCTATGAAGACCTCGAGCACTTTCGCGCCCTCGGCTACTGGTCGGGCGGTCTGGAAATTCGCCCTGTCAGCCGCCGGCAAGTGGCGCGGGCTGTGCGCATCATTGAAAGGTTTACGCAGGATCTCGATCTGGCCCGCGGCGATGAGTTGCGACTGGATCGCCTGCACGCGGCGCTCGAAGCTTGGGGCCTGGGCGAGCGTAAAGACCGAACTCGCCATCGGCGGCGCCCGGGATCTCGCTGGGAAACCGGCCTGGCGCTGAATTTCGTCGGTGGCCCGAGCAATTTGGAAAACACGGTGGATCTCACTCGCCGTCCTCGTCGCCAAGGCGCCTTCTTCCTGAACCTGAACGCATCGGTGGGGCGGAACCTGGGCGCCCAGTGGCGTTGGTACGAAGACTACAGTGCCATCACGCCTCTGCCCGAGGACAACTGGGTGGACAACCTGCCCCCCAGCCCGCGCAAGCTTCTCACCGATCCCAGTTCGCGCAACGACCTTGCGGTGGTGTCCTGGGCGCAGGGGCCGGTGCACTTGCGTTTGGGCCGCGAAGATCGCCGCTGGGGACAGGGCCGCCGCGGCACGCTCTTCCTCAGCGAAAACGCCTTTCCCATGGACGGCATCACTTTTCAGTTTCGCAGCAAGTGGGTTTCCGGCGCGTCGATCATGGCGCAAAGCTGGCGCGCGCCCAATCCGCCTTTGGCCGATGAACTTCCCGGCGAAGAACACCTGCTGGGCGATGGCTACTACGCGGCCCACCGATTCGAGCTGCATCCCCGCGACAACTGGAGCCTGGGCGTGTTCGAAGCGGTGGCTTACGGCGGGCGCGGCATCGACTTCGCCTATCTGAATCCCGTGGGGTTTTTCGTGGCGGTGACCCAGGATGTTTGGGATCGCGCAGGCGTGGACGACAAGAAAGTGCTGGGCTTCGATTTCCGCCTGCGCCACGCGCCGGTGGAAGTCTACGGCGAGTTTCTCATCAATCGCGTAGTCACCTTGGATGCGGCGGATGATGGCGACGAATCGGGCATCACCAGCTTGGCGCAGCTTGTGGGGCTCAACTGGGCGAATCCCATGGGTCTCGCGGGTGCGGACTTGAAATTGGAGTACGCGCACCTGGATCCGGAAGTGTACTTCCACCCCGACGGCGACTCGCGCCGATCACTGCTGAGCGAGGGCGAAGTCATCGGCCACTGGGCCGGCGCCAACAGCGATGTGCTTTTCGCCGCCTTCCGTTTCCCCGAATTCCGCGCCGGGCTTTTCCGCCTGGAATTCGAGCAGGCCCGCTGGGGCCTGGTGGACGGCATGATCGGAAACCAGTTTGGTTTCATCGGCCTGACCAAGGCCAAGCAGGAATGGCTGGTGGGGGATATCGTGAGCGAAAGAACTCTGAGCCTTCACTGGGAACAGCGGGATATTACTTTCCCGCTGGCCGGACGCCTGGACAGCCGCATCAGCCTTGCTCGCGTCATGAGAACCGGCGCCTGGGAAAGTGAAGGCTGGCAGATGGAAGCGCGATTAACCTGGCGCTGGAGTCGCGTTTTCCTAGACCAGGATTGATTCGGGTAGTCCGGGCAACTAGAGAAGATTCAGTTTCAGTAGTACCAATGAACCCTATTTTGGCTAACTCGTGTGTATTGAGAACAGTATTAAGATGAGCCCTTCCCCATCTACTGGACACCTAAACTGGAATCACCCGGCCCTCTGATACTCTTCTCTGAACTCCTCGGGTGTCCTGTCGCCGAGCGAGCTGTGAGGTCGGCAACGATTGTAGTCGATGCGCCAACGTTCGATCTTGTCCCGAGCATCGGCCAGCGACATGAACCAGTGTACATTCAAACACTCATCACGCAAACTCCCATTGAACGATTCGATGAAAGGGTTATCCGTTGGCTTGCCCGGCCTTGAGAAGTCGAGAGTCACTTCATTCTCATAGGCCCACCGGACCAGGGCCTTCGAGATGAACTCGCTGCCGTTGTCCACCACGATCTCCTAGGGCAGGCCCCGTGCCCAGGCGAGGTAGTCGAGCACTCGGGCGACCCTGTCGCCGCTGATCGACGTGGCGACTTCGATGTGGGGGCACTCCCGCGTGAAGTCGTCGACGAGGGTCAGGCATCGCAGGCGACGGCCACCTTCCAGGTAGTCGTGCACGAAGTCCATCGACCAGCGCTCGTTGGCTT
>JACKQG010004741.1_pt1 | contig 15581 bp, 18 predicted proteins | sample 8237621 | NCBI WGS metagenome assembly JACKQG01 (sample SAMN15677084, study PRJNA649215) | marine metagenome | biome: marine; feature: Black Sea; material: saline water; isolation source: suspended particulate matter (SPM) from the Black Sea western gyre | collected 2013-06-09/2013-06-10 | depth... | reverse complement strand
CATTTAAGAAATTTGCGAAATTTCTAGTTGTTTGAATTCTTTTAAGCAGCACTGCTTAGCAGGGTTAAGATTTTCACAGTTACAGTAGTTGTGTTTGGTCTGAAATACCACAAAATCCTTTAAAACATTGCCTTTTCCGGCTTTTAGTGCCTCTATATAGGCATTTTCACTAATGTTGAAACAATAGCATAGTGTTTTTTCGTTAATTTTAGTGTTGCAGCAACCCATTTTGATTTTTTCCTAAATTTCTCTGTACAATAATTAGTTCTAATTATAAGGAATATTTATTATGTGGTTAGCAGCATTGGTTAATACGATTATTGTCGCGTTAAGTGTTTTAATTCATTACGAGTTTTTATATCGTGCAACGACATTACTTCCAAAGGTTAATATTAAGCATCGTTTTAGAATTGTAGCCGTTGTTTTTATTGCGCTCATTGCCCATGTGGTTGAAATTTGGTTGTTCGCCATTGCTTATTTTTACATGAGTAAAGATGAAGCTTGGGGGTCAATTCAAGGTAATTTTGATGGCTCACTGATGGACAGTGTTTACTTTTCCTTTACTAATTTTTCCACGTTAGGATTTGGCGATATTGAGCCGTTTGGCGCCATTCGATTTTTAGTGGGTATGGAGGCTTTGGTTGGTTTTGTATTAATTACTTGGAGCGCTTCTTTTTTGTACTTTGAAATGCAGCGTTATTGGGATTCTAAATAATTTCTGCTATTAATTTACTGAGTCTGTTGACAGCACCTTGTTGTGAATCAAAATACTGCTTGGCATTAACGCTCAAGCTTTTTAGTTGTTTTTTGTCAGCTAACAGTTGGGCAATTTGTTCAAATAATTCATCAGCGTTGTTTACTTGAATGCTGGCTTTTTGTTCTAACAAGTCTGCAGATATTTCGGCAAAATTAAATACGGTTGGGCCGAATATTATTGGCTTGGATAATGCAGCAGGTTCCAACATATTATGCCCACCCGTATCATTTAAACTGCCACCCATAAAGACGATATCACTTAGCTCAAAATAGCTCATCATCTCCCCCATAGAATCACCCAAAAGCACATCCGCCTGAGTAGCAGACCTGGCAGCAGATCGACGCTCAACAGTTAGATCATATGATTTAATCAGTTTCTCAACCTGATTAAAGCGTTCAGGATGTCTGGGGACAAAAACCAGTAAAAAATCAGTTTTCCCTTTAAATGTGGACAAACTTTGAAGAATAGTTTTCTCTTCTCCTTCGTGAGTGCTGGCAAAAGTAACAACAGTTCGTGCTTGCGTTATTTTTCCTATGGCTGTGGTGGCAAGACTGTCAGATTTGGGATTTTGATCAAATTTGATGTTGCCTGCATTAACCACCTTATTTTTTGGTGCGCCAAGCTGAATAAAGCGATCTGCTGAATTTTGATTCTGTGTAGCAACCAAAGTTAATTTATTTAACGTTTGTTTAACTAAATTAGCTGTAAATTTTTGGTATTTTTCTAAAGAGCGTTCGGACAATCGAGCGTTAATTAAAATGCTGGGAGTGTTGTATTGCTTTAATGCATGGATTAAATTTGGCCAAATTTCTGTTTCCATAAGAATACACAAATCTGGGTTGATACGTTTAATATAGCGCTTCACAATCAAGCTTTGATCAAAGGGAAAATAATAATGTAGGACTCGTTCACCATAGTGTTGTTTAAGTGCGCTAGATCCCGTTGGTGTGGTAGTAGTGACCAAGATTTGATGCTGAGAATGTTGCTTAATTAGCGTGTCAATTAAGGTGATGGCGGCTCTAAATTCACCCACAGAAACACAATGAATCCAAATAACTGGTGTGTCTATTTTTTGCACAAATCCTAGTCTCTCTAACATTCTTTCTCGGTAGGCTGGCGCCTTGATGGATTTTATAAATAATCGAATAATGAGTAGTGGTAATAATAAATATCCAACTAGGCTGTATAGGGTTCGATTCATTTGTCGGTGGTATAATAGCTTTATTGTATTTTAGCGGTTTTTTATGAAGTTTGTTGATTCTGCCAGTATTCGTGTTGAAGCTGGAAAAGGAGGAGCGGGTTGTTTGGGCTTTCGTCGGGAAAAGTATATTCCTGATGGCGGCCCTGATGGCGGTGATGGCGGTGATGGCGGGCACGTATATTTTCGTGGACAAGAAGGGCTAAATACATTGAGCGAGTTTCGCTTTAATCGTCTATTTAGAGCAAAGAATGGTCAGCCAGGTTCGGGGCAGAATAAACGTGGAAAATCAGCTGACCATCTAACGGTTGAAATTCCATTAGGCACAAAAGTCTATGATCTGGAAACTGATGAGCTCATTGGTGAGATGATTGAACACGAGCAAATGATGCTGGTTGCCAAGGGTGGTTTTCATGGCTTAGGTAATACTCGATTTAAATCAAGTACTAATCGTGCGCCTAGAAAAACCACGCCTGGATCGCTCGGTGAGGTGCGTGAAATTGGCTTAGAAATGAGTGTGATGGCTGATATTGGATTGCTCGGTATGCCTAACGCTGGAAAATCTAGCCTAATCCGTCAAATCTCTAGTGCACGCCCTAAGGTAGCTGATTATCCATTTACCACGCTTCATCCTTCACTGGGTGTAGTGTCTTATTATGATGAGCATATTGTCATGGCAGATATTCCAGGCTTGATTGAAGATGCCAGCGAAGGCGTAGGCCTGGGTTTTGAGTTTTTAAAACATTTGTCTCGCGCCAAGGCGTTATTACATGTGGTTGATATATTGCCTGCGGATGGATCTGATCCTGCGCAAAATTATTTAGCCATTGAACATGAGCTGAAAAAATATGATGCTGATCTGGCAAATAAGCCAAGATTATTAGCGATTAATAAAATGGACTTATTGCCTGAAGAAGATCGCGATAAAATTGTTGAAAAATTACTAAAAACGATTAACTATCAAGGTAATTTTTACACCATATCAGCGCTAAATGGTTTAGGTTGTAAAGATTTGATTGAAGGCTTATTTGATTTTGTTAGGGGCGATAATGAGTAACCAAAAATGGGTAATTAAAATTGGCTCAGCTTTGCTAACTAACGATGGTAAGGGCTTAGACGTGGCAGCTATTGACGCTTGGGTTGAGCAAATTGTTAAGCTTAAGTCGCAATCAATTGATGTTATTTTGGTATCGTCAGGTGCAATTGCTGAAGGCGTTAAGCGCTTGGGCTGGGAGGCTCGCCCCCAGAGTATTCATCAATTGCAAGCTGCTGCCGCTGTGGGGCAAATGGGGCTAATACAAACTTATGAATCCTTATTTGCAACGCACGATATTCACACGGCGCAAGTATTGTTAACACACGATAACTTGGCCAATACTCAACAAAGCGATAATATTTCGGCCACACTTAATGCACTACTTGAATTAGGCACGGTGCCAATTGTTAATGAAAATGATACGGTTGCCACAGAAGAAATTAAATTTGGCGATAACGATACCTTGGCAGCTTTGGTGGCCAATTTGGTGGGCGCTAGTAAATTAATTATCTTGACTGATCAGGGTGGTGTGTATGACGCTGATCCTCGACAGGATGCGAACGCCAGTTTAATCGACAGTATTCAAGTTAGTGATGAAAAACTCACTAAAGTGGCGTCACGATCTGGTGGCTCTTTAGGCTCTGGTGGCATGTATACAAAAGTGTTGGCGGCGCAAACAGCTGCCAAATCAAACACCAATACGGTTATTGCTTCAGGCAGAGAGGTTAACGTACTAACGCGATTAGGTGCTGGTGAGCATGTAGGGACATTAATACATTGCTAGCTTATATCGGACTTGGGTCAAACCTTAACAACCCAAAACAGCAAATTAAAGATGCGGTGATGGCGCTTCATGCATTTGAGGATGTGGAGGTGGTCAATCTATCTAGTTTGTATCAATCGCCACCTGTAGATGGATCAAAGCAGCCAGATTATATTAACGCCATGGTGCAAGTTAAAACGCACTTAACCGCACTAGAATTATTGCACGTTTGCCAGGCTATTGAAACGCAACAGCATCGAGTGCGCGAGAAAAAATGGGGCGCTCGAACCATTGATCTTGATATTATCACTTATGGTGTTCAGGTAGTTGCCTCTAAGCAGTTGGTTGTACCGCATCCGGAAATGATGAATAGGGCATTTGTATTGATTCCATTAGCCGAGCTAGAGGATGATCTAAAAGTGCCAGTATTGGGCCCAATACAAGATCTTATTGCCAAATTGGGCGACTACGAGTTAACCAAGCTATGACCTTAGACGAGCTAAAAACTTTTAAACAGCGAGGCGAAAAAATTACATGCCTAACGGCTTATGACGCTTCATTTGCCAAACTATTTGATGAATGTGGCGTGGATATGATTTTGGTGGGTGATTCTTTGGGCAATGTGATTCAAGGCGGTGAAAATACCTTGGGTGTTTCTATGGAAGATATGATCTACCATACCAGGATAGTTGCCAAATGTGTTCAGAAGGCTTTGTTGATCGCTGATATGCCTTACCAAAGTTATACGAACAGCGAGCAAACCTTGGAAAATGCCCAGCGTTTAATGCGTTCTGGTGCGCAAATGGTTAAATTTGAAGGCGGCTCTGAACATGAAGCATCTTTTAAAATTTTACAAGCTAATAACATTCCAGTTTGTGGCCACTTGGGCTTGCAGCCTCAGTCGGTCATTGAAATGGGTGGCTATAAGGTCCAGGGTAGGGATGATGCGAGTGCTGAAAAAATATTAGCTGACGCCTTGTTATTAGAGTCTTTGGGTGTATCAGTCTTGGTACTTGAATGTGTGCCAGCTCAATTAGCAGCTAAAATCTCTCAACAGCTCAGCATTCCAACTATTGGTATTGGTGCTGGTGTTGACTGTGATGGTCAAGTGCTGGTTAGTTATGACATATTGGGTATTAACACTGACCGTGTGCCAAAATTTGTTAAAAATTTTTTAACAAATAATAATATTCAAGGTGCTGTTAATTCTTTTATTGGCGCGGTAAAAACACAGCGATTTCCAACAAACCAGCACAGTTATTAATTTGTATAGTTTTTAAAAATTATACAAATTATTATACAAAAAGTGTATAATAAATAAAAAATATACAAAAAACTATACGCTATGAATTTTGATTATAAAGGCATCTCGTACACTAAAAAGATTGACGACCTGTTGGCTTACTATAAGACTTCAGTAGCTTTTGCGCAGGCACTTGGCATTACTCGCATGACGTTAGCTGCGTGGCGTGATAACATTCAAAAAATCAAAGTTAAAAATCAAGATAAGATCGACTTACTATGGTGCAAACATGTGTTTTTGCCAACTATTGATGAAAAATCCGAAATCGTAATAGGTGTTGATTTAGGAAGCTTTTTATTTGAGCCAATGATCATGGATAAGACACTTAGGAGAATGGCTGCAGGCTCTCTTGAGATTGAAACAGGTACTAAAGAGCAAGATTTTGATGCAATTGTACTTGATGATATTGTGCCTAATAATTTTTATGCCAGGTCTGTATTAGAAGTTCAAAATATTTATCATATTACTCAGGAGGTTGCTCAAGACTTTCAAGTAGAGATCGATTTGCAAAAAATCAAAGATTGGCACAAAGTGCTGATGCGAGGACTAATCGATAATGCGGGTGAATTTTCTACCAAGCAAAGAGTTTTACCTAATGTAGATACGCAACTTACTCATCCGGACGATATTGAAGAAGAGTTAGAAAATTGGGTAAAAGAATACAGCAACATTCAAAGCTTAAGTGACATTGCAAAGTCACACTACTATTTTGAAATGATTCATCCGTTTAGTGATGGTAATGGGCGTATTGGACGTTTGATTATTCTGGCACAATGTTTGCAAATAGGTATTAAGCCACCAACGATTAATAACAATAATAAAGCGTTGTATTATATTTTGCTCGATTATGCAAAAATAAATCCAACACCATTGGCGTATTTTTTTAAAGCATGTTCAAAATAAAAAATAATGCAAGTTTTTAATACCATTGCAGACCTGCAGGCCACACTCAAAGGTTTACGAGCCAAGGGTGATAAGATTGCCTTTGTGCCAACCATGGGCGGACTGCACCAAGGGCATTTGTCATTGGTTGAACAAGCCAATCAACATGCCGATAATGTCATTGTTAGTATTTTTGTTAATCCTACACAATTTGGTGAAAACGAAGATTTTGAACAGTATCCAAATACTTTAAAGGAGGATTTGAAACAACTTGAAGCCCTTCAAGTGGCAGGGGTTTTTATACCTGATGCTCAGCAGATGTATCCAGATGGTTTTTCCACCAATATAAAAGCTGGTCATTTGGCTGAAGGTTTGTGTGGGGAAAAACGTCCAGGGCATTTTGACGGGGTGGTGCAAGTAGTACATCGATTATTTGAAATCATATCGCCTGATATAGCAATATTTGGTCAAAAAGACTATCAGCAGTTGTTGGTCATTAAGCAGATGGTTAATGAGTATTCGCTACCGATAAACATAATATCTGCAGATATTGTGCGTGAAGCGGATGGTCTTGCCATGAGTACCAGAAATCAATATTTATCAGCTAAAGAGCGTACAGAGGCGGCTAATTTGTATCGAATATTGGTGCAATTAAAGCAAGATGTTTTATCTAATAAGGCAATTGATTCTGCAATACTTAATGCTAAGCAGTCATTAGCAAAGCATTTTAAAGTCGATTATTTATCGGTGTTAGATGCTAATACCCTTAGCGCTACTAGTGATAATACGACGCAAATTGCGATATTATGTGCGGTGTTTTTAGGATCAACCCGCTTGATTGATAATATCATTTTTTACCCAAAACAGAACACATAACCAAAAGGATTTTTATGTTTACGATTACAGACGAAGCGCAAGTGTATGTTGCAGATTTATTTGCCCAACAAGATGATCAAGAATTAGCACTTAAGGTTGGCGTTGAAAAAGCCGGCACACCTGCTGCTACTGTATCATTTAATTTTTGCCACCCTAAAGATTTGACGCCGGGCTATGAAAAGTTCGAATATCAGGGCTTTTTTGCATATATCGATAAAGCTGATTTTTCTTATTTGGAAGAATCTGAAGTGGCGCTAAAAGATGAGGGTACTGGAAAGAAGCTAACCATTACCGCACCTAACGCCAAAGGCGAAGAGCCAAAAGAAGATGCACCGTTAGCTGAGCGAATTAGGTATGTTTTAGCTGCTGAAATCAGCCCGGGCCTAGCATCACATGGCGGCTTTGTTGATTTGGTAGAAATTACGGATAATAACGATGTTATTTTAAATTTCGGTGGCGGTTGTCAGGGTTGTTCTTCGGTTGCCGCTACGTTAGAGCAAGGAGTTGAGGCGCAATTAAGAGCAAGATTCCCAGAAATTAAATCAGTGCGTGATCAAACTGACCACAGTAATACTGACAATGCCTACATGTAAAAACCCTCTAGAGGTTTGAGCTGAATAAGCAGATGGTGTAAACTAGCGCCATGATTATAAAAATAGACGCAACAGAGCAAGAGCGCAAGGCAGCAAAAGCAGCCCATGAGCTATTCACAATTAACGCCATTCTGATCCATGTTATTGGTGGATTGGGGTTAATTAAACTCTTGAATACCAGTATGGATATAGCCATTGGTCTGACCATTGTAATTTCAGCAATGTTAATTATTTACACCTATTTCCGAACCAAAAAAGCCAAAGCTAACGATCCATATCTAGTTTATTTGCATTGGCAGTTGTCACTTAATCGTTATAAAATTTTAATTGCCGCTTATATTTTCTACTTTTTGATTACTTCGTTAGGGTTGCTGATTGGGGATGGTGGCGTGAGTAGCATGGATGGCACTAGCATTACCGGATCGATTATGACTTTATTGGGCACGGTGCCTTTGTTTTTTGCTGTATTGATTTCTGCCGTTTTAGGTTCAGGATCTATGTTTAATGCAGGTCGTGGCGAAATTGATCAAACGTTTGCGCAAAAACATCCTCAATGAATGAATTTAATCTAATTGAAAAATATTTCAATTGGACTAAATTAGATTCAACCACACTTGGTATTGGTGATGATTGCGCGTTGGTTTCAATTGAGCCAAACAATCGGCTGGCAACTAGTGTAGACACCTTGATTGAAGGTGTGCATTTCCCAGAAAACACCTCGCCCGCCGATATTGCACACAAAGCTCTGGGTGTTAATTTGAGTGATTTGGCTGCTATGGGTGCCACGCCTAAATATTTTACTTTGGCGCTAACCTTGCCAGCCTATGACCAGTCTTGGCTTGAGGAATTTTCAGCCTCACTTAAAACACTTGCCAATCAGTACAAAATTGATTTAATCGGTGGTGATACCACCAAGGGTGCGTTGAGTATCACTATTAATGTTACTGGCGTTGTGACGCAAAATCAGGCGCTATTAAGGTCTTCAGCTCGGGTGGGCGACTTAATTTTTGTTTCAAATACAATTGGTGATGCTGCCCTAGCTTGGCAGCAACTTCAGCAAGATATTAAACCAAGTCAACAATTATTAAAGCAATTTAATACACCCAATCCACAAGTGATACTTGGTCAGGCACTACTTGGTGTTGCTAATGCGTGTATTGATCTATCCGATGGTCTAGATCAAGATTTAGGGCACATCTTAAAACACTCTGGTGTGGGTGCAAAGATTAATTTAGCCGACCTGCCGTTGAGTGAAGAGGTGGCAGAATATATTTTAAAAACCAATGACTGGTGTTTGCCATTAGCGGGTGGTGATGACTATCAGTTATGCTTTACAGTTGCACAAGATAAAGTGTCAGAGGTTAAAGCACTAGAAAAAGAATTAGGCATTCAGCTTAATTCAATTGGTTTTATTACTAAAGATATTGGCCTTGAGTATTCAAAAAGACTTGATCAAGCGTGCTCGGCATATCAGCATTTTTAATCAAATTTTTAAGGGGGTGCAGTCTAATTAAACCTCTCGCTTTTCTGCAATCGTTTTACAATCAATACACTCATCAGCGGTTGGGCGCGCCTCAAGGCGGATTAGTGCAATTTCTGCACCACAGGTTTTGCAATAGCCATAATCACCCATTTCAATAGTGTGCAAAGTTTTGTCAATTTTGCCAATTAGTTTGCGCTCACGATCGCGTGTTCTAAGCTCTAGTGCAAATTCCTCTTCTAACGTGGCGCGATCATTGATGTCAGCCACCTGTGTTGAGTCTTCTTGAATGTGATTAATGGTAGATTCAGCATCACTAACTAGTTGATCTCGCCATACATTTAGCTTGTTTTTGAAATGATCAAGCTGAGCGCTGTTCATAAATTCTTCATCCTTCTTAAGCGAATAATGAGGTAGATCTTGATAGTCTGTCTGTGACATGATGTAAGATTAATTTAAAAAAAATATGTTTATACCTAAAGTAACTTAAAATAGCAATTTATTTTTCACATATTTGATTATAAAACTATTATGGCATTAGAAGCATTAATTTTTGACGTTGACGGAACCCTTGCAAACACTGAAAGAGACGGTCATTTGGTGGCCTTCAATTTAGCCTTTAAAGAATTGGGTCTAGATTGGGTATGGTCAAATGAACTCTATCATGAATTGTTAAATGTAACAGGTGGACAGTTACGAATTAAATATTACTTAAGTAAATACAATACATCGTTTCATCACGATGATTTGGATAATTTTGTTGCATCAATCCACAAATTAAAAACCAGTATCTATGTACAACTAATGGATGAGGGTGCGGTGCCATTACGTCCTGGTGTTGAGCGCTTGTTTAACGAGGCAAGGGCAGCAGGTCTGCGCTTGGCTATTGCCACCACAACAACACCCGCTAATGTTGACGCCCTGATCGCCAACACACTAGGCAAAGAAGCGCTTGATTGGTTTGAGGTTATTGGTGCCGGTGATGTAGTGCCCAAGTTAAAGCCAGCAGGCGATATCTACACCTACGTGCTTGATAAAATGAACCTTGATGCTGATAAGTGCCTAGCCTTTGAAGATTCTCAAAATGGCATTATTTCCGCAACCCAAGCTGGCTTAAAAACATTAATCACTGTTAATGAATACACGAATACCCATGAATTCAAGGACGCTTGCGTTGTGTTAAATAATTTAGGTGAGCCGACCAAAGCTTTTGAGGTGATTGAGGGTCATGCCACTGAGGCAAAATTTGTTGATGTGGCTTACTTGCAGGAGCTTCATGCACAGCATTGTTAAGCTTGCGGATAACTCACGTGTTTATGATGTCGTTGAGGTTACACCACTTACCCTGGCGTTTCAATTATCTGAACGCCTAAGTAACAACGTCTATCTAAAGCGAGAGGATGAGTTAGCCATTCACGCTTTTAAGCTTAGAGGCGCTTATCAAAAAATCTCATCATTAACAACTGATCAAGCGGCCAAAGGTGTGGTCGCTTCTAGTGCAGGCAATCATGCTCAAGGCGTGGCATTGTCTGCGCAAAAATTGGGCATTGAGGCTATTATTGTCATGCCGTTATCAACCCCTAAGATTAAAGTTAATGCAGTTGAACAGTTAGGTGCTAAAGTGGTTTTGCATGGTGATGTGTATGATGATGCCTATCACTATGCCAAGCAATTAGAGCAAGAACAAGACTTAATATTTATTCATCCGTATGATGACATTGAGGTGATGGCTGGTCAAGCAACCATTGCCAAAGAGTTGCTAGCGCAATTACCCAATATTGATAAAGTGTTTGTGCCGGTTGGCGGTGGCGGTTTGATTGCTGGTATGGCTACTTACATCAAGCATTATGCGCCCAATATAACAGTTGTTGGTGTGGAGCCACAAGACTCGCCAACGCTATATGAAGCGCTTAAGCAAAATAAACGCGTGGTTTTGCCTGAAGTAGGTCGCTTTGCAGATGGAGTTGCAGTTAAGCAAATTGGCGAACAAACCTTTGAGATTGCCAGGCAAGTAGTTGATGAAGTGGTGCTAGTGAGTAATGATGAAATCTGTGCCGCTATTAAAGACATTTACGAAGATGTGCGATCTATTTCTGAGCCAGCAGGCGCCTTGGCAACTGCCGGTATTAAGAAGTATGTCGAGCAAAATAACATCACAAGCGAGAATCTAATTTCGGTAGTGTCAGGTGCTAATGTTAATTTTGACAGATTGCGCTATATTGCTGAGCGTGCCGATATCGGCGAATACAATGAAGCCATTATTGCGGTCACGATTGATGAAAAGCCAGGTAGTTTTTTAAAGTTTTGCCAAATGCTGGAGAATCATTCAATTACTGAATTTAACTATCGTTATGGCTCTGACACGCAGGCGCGTATCTTTGTTGGTGTTTCGCTCAGTGAAGGTTTAAGCGAAAAGAAACAGTTATTAGATAATTTATCGCAGTCATTCAATGTCTTAGACATGAGTGATAATTCTATCGCCAAAACTCATATTCGTTATATGGTAGGTGGGCGTAGCAACTGTACTAACGAAGTACTATATCGATTTGAGTTTCCAGAGCGCCCCGGTGCGCTACTTAACTTTTTGAAAAAGGTTGGTACTAAATGGAATATCACTTTATTCCATTATCGTAATCACGGCGCTGATTTCGGCCGTGTTTTAATTGGCCTGCAAGCGCAAGACGTTAGCGAACTTGAAAAGAATTTTGATGAATTGGGATATTTTTATCAAAACGAAACCAATAACAAAGCTTATCAGTACTTCCTTTAGATCGGCATCAATTCAAGATTTAGATCAAATTCTGATCATTGAGCGGCGCGTTTACCCGCAGCCTTGGAGTGAGCAAAAATTTGTTGATTCATTTAATCATACTGATATTGACATACAGCTAGCCACCCAAGATCAAACGGTTGTGGGTTATTGCTTAACACTACCATCAATGGATTTTGTTGACATATTGAACATTTGTGTTGATTCAGATTATCAACAGCAAGGCTTAGGTTGGCAATTGTTAGATAATTTATGTAAACAACACCAGGGTAGTGCGCGAAAAGCCATTATTCTAGAAGTTAGAGAGTCTAATATTGCTGCCATTCGTTTTTATCAATCCTATGGTTTTAAGCAGATTGATAGTCGCAAAAAATACTATTCAAACGGCGAGGATGCTAAAATATTGCGTTTACAAATAGGCTAGTGGTTTAGCGATTTATCTATCGCCACAGCTAAAAATTAATCGCAGTTGACCAGTGTTAGTTGTGTGATAGTTAAACCCTTATAGGAATCATCATGTCAGAACAACCCAAGATTATTTACACCTTAACAGATGAGGCGCCAGCCTTGGCAACCTACTCATTCTTGCCTATTGTTAAAGCATTTACCTCAGCTGCTAATATTTCAGTAGAAACCCGAGATATTTCATTAGCAGGACGTATTATCGCCAACTTTTCTGATCGATTAAGCTTGCAGCAACAGACAAATGATGCGCTGGCTGAATTAGGCCAACTGGCAAAATCAACCGAGGCTAATATTATTAAACTGCCTAATATCAGTGCTTCTGTGCCACAACTGGAGGCGGTAATTGCTGAACTTCAGGCACATGGCTATGATATTCCTGATTATCCTGCCAATCCTAACACTGAAGAAGATAAAACCAATAAATCGATTTTTTCGAAAGTATTGGGTAGTGCGGTTAATCCGGTGCTACGTGAGGGTAATTCTGATCGCCGCGCCCCTGGTTCGGTTAAAAGCTATGCTCAAAAAAATCCACATACTATGGGCGCTTGGTCAGCTGATTCCAAAACGCGTGTTGCTAGTATGACAGAAGGGGACTTTTACGCCTCTGAACAATCAATAACACTTGATAAGGCCGCCCAGTTTAGTATTCAATTTAATGGGGTAGATGGTTCAACCCAAACACTCAAAACGCAAGATGCTTTACAAGCAGGCGAGGTAATTGATGCAGCGGTAATGAGTCAATCAGCGTTGAGAAATTTTTTATCAGAAGCGATTAACCAAGCAAAACAAGAGGGTGTTTTATTTTCGGTGCATTTAAAAGCCACCATGATGAAAGTCTCAGACCCTATTCTTTTTGGGCAAGTAGTTAGTGTATTTTTTGCTGAAGTTTTTCATAAGCACGCAGCGATTTTTGAGCAATTAGGGGTTAATGCTAATAATGGCTTGGGTGATATTCTTAGTAAAATTGAAATACTAACACCGGATCAACAAGCGGAAATCGAGGCAGATATTCAAGCAACATTTGCCAAGCGACCTGATGTGGCTATGGTTGATTCTGATAAAGGTATTACTAATTTAAACGTTCCTAGTGATGTAATTGTTGATGCTTCTATGCCGGCAATGATCCGAACTTCAGGCCAGATGTGGAATAAAGATGGCCAATTACAAGATGCTATGGCTGTTATTCCTGATCGTTGTTATGCGGGTGTTTTTCAAGAAACTATTGATTTTTGTAAAGAGCACGGCGCTTTTGATCCGGCCACTATGGGTTCTGTTGCCAATGTGGGCTTGATGGCGCAAAAAGCGCAAGAATATGGCTCACATGATAAAACGTTTCAAATGCAAAATTCTGGCGTGGTGAGTGTGGTGTCGTCAGATGGTAATGTGCTACTTGAGCAAGCGGTTGAGGCGGGTGATATTTTCCGCATGTGTCAGGTTAAGGATGCGCCGATTCAAGATTGGGTTAAATTAGCGGTTAATCGTGCTCGAGCAACCAAAGCGCCAACAATCTTCTGGCTGGATGAACAGCGTGCGCATGACCGTCAAATTATTAGCAAAGTCACCCAATATTTATCAGATCACGATACAACAGATCTAGACATGCACATTATGTCGCCAAAAGAAGCAACTCGCTACACACTTGAACAAATTAAAGCTGGCAATAATGTTATTTCAGTTACCGGCAATGTATTGCGTGATTATTTAACCGATCTATTTCCGATATTAGAGCTTGGTACTAGTGCCAAGATGTTATCTATTGTGCCGCTGATGAATGGCGGCGGCTTGTTTGAAACTGGCGCAGGTGGTTCAGCACCTAAGCATGTTCAGCAGTTGGTGGCTGAAAATCACCTGCGTTGGGATTCTTTAGGTGAGTTCTTGGCATTAGCTGTTTCACTTGAGCATTTAGCTGCTACCTTTGATGCGCCTAAAGCTCAGATTTTAGCCAGCACTCTAGATGCGGCCACCGCTGAATTTCTAGATAACAATAAATCTCCATCGCGCAAAGTAGGGGAGTTGGATATTCGTGGTAGTCATTTTTATCTAGCTATGTATTGGGCGCAAGCGTTAGCAGCCCAGACTCAAGATGTTAGCTTGCAAGCTCAATTTGCACCTGTTGCACAAAAGCTATCGGACCATGAAGCCGATATTATTGCTCAACTTAATGATGCTCAAGGTGTGGCAGTTGAAATGGGTGGCTATTATCAGCCAAATCCAGTGCAATTAAATAAAATAATGCGACCAAGCGCCAGCTTGAATTCAATCATTGATTCTATATCATAGTATTACGCTCTACTAATAGTGTTGCAATGCATGATTAGAGGTGTATTATGGTTCAAGTAAACATTAATTTGTCTGCGTATAACCTATATAAAAAAATAACTCTTAGAGGAGAAACAATGAAAAATGTAACAAAAGTAGTAGCACTAGCTACTGTAATAGCAGCAGCTTCAGCTTCAGCTTTTTGGAATAACAACAATGGCTACGGCAACAACAACAATGGTTGGGGTACTGGTAATGGTCTTTCTAACTGGGGTCCTTTCGACGGTGGTTCAAACTTCGGTCCTATGAACTCAGGTTCTAACTGGGGTCCATTTACTGGCGGCCAGAACATGGGCCCTTTCAACGGTGGTTCAAACATGGGTCCTTTCTCAGGCGCTCAAAACTTCGGTCCTTTTTCTAACAACAACAACATGGATAACGATTCTGATTGGGGCTTCCATTACAACAACAAGAATAAGACTAGCAATGTGTCTAATGCTACTGCTGATGGCAACTACGCAGGTGCAGCTTCAGCAAATGCTAAGGGTCAAGCTGATGCTTATGCTAAAGGTGCGGCTGATGGTTTTGCTAAGGGTCAAGCTGATGCATACGCTAAAGGTTACGCAGATGCTAAAGCAGCAGCGGCTGCTGACTCACGTGATGCTAAGTAATTAGCAATGTGTTGAGCGAATGAATTAACCCATTCGCTTCAAGCCTAAAACCACTCTTTGGAGTGGTTTTTTTTCGCCTATTGTTATTTACCTTATATATATGTATATAGTTATCATGGATTTAATCATGATTAGGTTAATAATTGAAATTTCAAAAATTTTATAAAATCAGTATCAACTATCGAACAAACGATCGTTTTTAAGCTTAAAAATAGCTATAAATGGATAAAGCAGCCCGTTTTTAATGCTTATTTGCTAAAAATAGTGGATTATTTTTGTTTATTTTGATTTTTTCCAATATTTTTTTTGCACGAAAAACCCCGATACAACAGCATTTTTTAGTTATTTGTTAAATTTATATTAGAATATCATTGACTTATAATATAGTTGTTGTATAATACACACCATACAGAGCAAAAAGCTCAGTACTTAAAAATGCCCCGCCAATGAGGGTATTAAAAAAATTTAAAAATATAATCTAGGAGATTAACATGAAAAAAATTATCGCAATTACTACTTTAGTAGCAG
>JACKQG010004740.1_pt1 | contig 15583 bp, 10 predicted proteins | sample 8237621 | NCBI WGS metagenome assembly JACKQG01 (sample SAMN15677084, study PRJNA649215) | marine metagenome | biome: marine; feature: Black Sea; material: saline water; isolation source: suspended particulate matter (SPM) from the Black Sea western gyre | collected 2013-06-09/2013-06-10 | depth... | reverse complement strand
TTGGGAGACGGCGACGGGCGTGTGCTAATGCGACGCAAGATGTTCAACCCGCGCCCCGCTCGGCGCCGCTGTTTTACACGGATTTACACAGCGCTCGGATGGCGCGGAGCGGGGCGCACTCACGTGGACGGCAACGGGGCATCCAACCCAATCTAAAACGTCGGAACACAAGCCCAACGAGCGCGGCCGGGCGGACGCCAATCCTGGAAGGAGCAGGCGGACGCCCGGCGGCGCGGTAGATCTACATGGAACTCGGAAGCCATGAGCGGGAAGTGTTTTTCTTTATAGATGGTAATCTCATCGCTTAAACCACTCTCCTTCCTTCATCCCCTACAATAGCTTGAGCCTCAACTCCCGTGCTAATTTATTCGCAAAGATACTGTTAGCTTTTTCCTAAACTTTCAAGTTTATCCATCGATCTTTTTAGATCTGCTTCCATGCCAGCATACATTTTTTCTGCTAACTCCATGTATTCTGAAATTAGCTTATCATACTTTAAGAAGCTCATTCCCTTCGGTCTTTGGGGAAATCTCTCAATCAGTGAGGAAGTCCCTCCGAGTTGTTCCCTAATCTTTCTCATCCGCTTTGCGTGCTTCTCTGCGTTCTCATAATGGAAACTCCCGCTTTTCTTACAGGATTCGTAGGTGAGGTCATAGCAGTGCCGACAGCCAAAGTATTTACCGCCGGGAGGAAGGTAGAGCTTCCCTACTCTTCGCAAGCAAGATTTTCCGTCCACGACCAAAGGACATATAAACCAGTACCTTACTCCTCCGAAGTTACAGGGTGTGGTTACAAGCTTCACCTTATAATCGAGCTCTGTCTTCTCTCCAGTGAAGCGATTCGTCTGCGTGTAAGACAATCGCATGTAGGAATTATCGAGAACGTTGACTTCAATCCCTATGCTTGATGTGACCTTATCGCCCCTTTTCCACTCAATGCCGCCGCTTTTGTAACCGCTGAAATAATCATGCTTATTCAACCAAAAGACATCTATATCCTTACATTCCTCCACCGTTTTTCTTGAATAATAAGAATATCGTCCCATATTTTTTCCTAAATCATTAGGCTTTTTATGACAATTTTATGTTCAATAGATTTGCTAAACCCTTACTACATCTAAGTTTTTAGACTTTCTAAAAAATGCACTTTTTTCGCTTTTTCCCCAAACTTTGTTAGGGAAGTTCGATACCGCTACACCGGCCGAGTGGTGACTCCTTTTGCTTTAGGAAACTCGACAATCTTTGCTTTTCTTTTTGCGGAAGGCGAACCCTTCACTGCGTTCGAGGACAGGCTTCGTGCTCGCACCGCGGACGCTTTCCTCTGTTCGATTGCAGAAGTCATATCAACACCTCTTGCTTGCAGTTCAAAAATAAGTTCACCTGTAGAGATATCATCAATCGAATGTAAGGAAATCAGCCTTCTATTACATAGCTCTATTTCCTCACTTGCTCTGCGCAACTTGTCGTAGGATACGCCAAGATATTTCTTTGTGGTCTCTACCGCCCTGTGTCCAAGAGCTTCTGCTACAAGATAGATGTCACCTGTGGCATCATACAAACGCTGCGCATAAGTCTTTCTCATTGAATGAGTCGCCACCTTGCCGTTTAGACCAGCCAGAGAGAAAGCGTCTTTTAGAACACGATATCCCTGTGTAGTCGATATAGCCGAAAACCCCTTCCTGCTTGGAAAAAGTGGACGCTTTTTTTCAATACTACCATATTGTTCCTTCTGCCAGCTCACAAGTTCCTGTATTGCTTGCTTGGCGTCAGAATTTACTGGTATCAATCGACTGTTTTCTTTACCCTTGACCACATTCTTTTCATAGAGCAAATCAGACACAGGTTGTCCGCCCTGCCATACATCCTCTATTTTCAGGGATAACAGCTCGGCAATCCTTCCACCTGTTGAAATGCCCAAGATAAATAATGCGCTATTTCTGACTTCGTAAGGTTCTGTGAATTGTTCTGAGACAGAGATTATCTCTTGCGTTGTCAGTGGTCTGCATCCTTTCAATTTTGCTTCTCCTTTCGGCCGGTGTACGCTATTGTCATCTGCGTTTTAGACACGCCTGTTAGGAACTTCCCTAAAAACTATTAAATTAAGTTCTTTCCAAGCTCGGTGTTTTACGAGCCTCTATACTCTCCTGGGATAGTCGCTCTCTCCCAGACTTCAAGAAAGAAATCTGCATAATCCTCGCTTCTGGAGTAGGTGGCATTTTCTTGATTATCGAATAGACTTTGAGTAGAAGGCGTCGTTTAGCATCGCACGCTTTAAGATCAAAGCCTGAGTGCATCTCCCGACAGGATCCCGTCGGGACGGGGCGCGCGGAACGCTGAGCGACGCAAGGCGCAAGGGCGCAAAACTCGGAAAGAGAATTAACCGTTCATGGGTGGGGAGGGGGTCCGCAAGACTCGGCGGCAGTACGTGACTTCGCACAAAACGTGGATGAACGCGGACGCAGGGCGCAAAGCTCGGAAAGCAAGCGGAACGTTCGAGGGTGGGTAAGGGGGCCCGTCTGGCGTGACAGGCCATCGTGACCCGCAAGCGCAACGTTCCTGTCCCCTCTGCGGCGTGGCTCGCAACCCACTGTAAGGTGACACGCAAACAGGGCGTTGATAATCCCTTTCTTACGTTCTACGCAACCAGAAGGAAGAAATAAAGAGGAGAGAACGACCGCCGGGCGTGGAGCGGGTAACGGGACATTCGGCGTATTATATTAGCGTCAGTGTCAAGATTTGCAAGCACAGAATGCCTCGACAGGTTCATACGAGAGATGACCTTCCATAAGAAGTATCTGGTATGGTAATGAGCGGGCCCAGCCGTCTTGAAGATAGAAGAAGGCATCTGGATTTCCAAGAGTCTCGTCATGTCCTAAAGAGCGTAATACAATACGATTTTCTCCCTCCAGATGAATATCTCCACGTCTCAATTGGTTATAATATTCCTTATAGTCTTTATAGCCAGATCTTTCAGCATAGTCTAAATAGTTAATTTGAATTGCAATACCTGCCACATTGCGTAAGAGACGATAGTTATCTCCAAGAGATGGATTAGTCAGCCCGGTTCTTTTAGTCCAATCAGATTCAATGGGAATAATCCGCTCGAACTCATCCTGCGTTATGCGGATAATCTTCCAGATAGCCTTTTCATACCAATGCTTGAGCTTACCGCTGTGTTCTCGTTCCATAAGTTTTCGTCGATTTCTTGCTAATATTGGAACTTTATCGCAGTTGCCTTTCCGTACCTCTCTCTGGAGATACCATTTAATATATTCGTTGAAAGACGATTTCCTAATTATAGTCATATTTTGACCAATCCAAATTAGTTTGAAGTATAAAGGGCGGGGTATAACATCCGTTAAGCAGATGGACTCCCTGGTAGATAGACAGTTCTCGCTGGATTATTGGAATCAATTAGAGTATACCGTTGTATTAGGTTGATTACTTCACCGTAATAACGCCCTCTTTTCCCTCCAGGAAAGTAGGCAAAGAGGTGTCCTTTCCAACCAACATCTATCAAATTATCAACATTATTTGCAATTCTTATCTTATAGACGGGCGGTTCGTAGTTGGGTCCGACAAAAAACTGCGTTCGTACCTGAACAGTTCCATTTTCCCATTCGACAACAATAACATGAGCCCAGCGATTGAGACGGTAACCTGGTTCAGGATAAGCAATCAGTGTAGTTTGTTCTTGACTGAAAACTTGCTCCCAGTCACCTCCATTGATAATGAAGTTTCGCAGTGGAGCAAATGATGGTTCCGAACCATGAATTTCATGTACAACGGCAAGAAGATAATGGAAACCGCACTTCGCAATAGCTCGGAAATAAAAATCTGTAACCTGGAAATGAGCAACTGGATTTTGAGTAATCGACGGCTCAGGGATATGTCCCGGATCACACAATCCGCCCAAACCCCTGACTAAACTTTCGACCCAAGGCATATCCTCTGGGTCAGCAAAATAACGAGCTTCTTCAATACTTTCAATATCCAATTCATTTATAGCTTGCCTAAGCAGTTCCGGTTCGCGCATCCAATCGGGAATACGTATCTGATGCCAACGTCCTTGTTCGTCCCGTAAGACAATCTGCCTAACTTCACGGAGGGTTCCTCCCCCAGGATTAAACTCCCACAGAACAGGGATTCTTTCGGAGGGAGGTTCTGAAATTGACTCTGGGAGCGGCGCAACAAGATTAATTGCTTTCCCTCCGGCGCTTCCTCTCCCAAATGGGTTCACTCGTATATGGGAAGAACGTCCAGTAATACCAAGGGCGCTTCGAAATAAACCTTCTGGACCACAGCGGCAGAACTGTTCCTCCATCCTTCCTATCCTATGATTACAACATCCACAGACACGGTTTATGAGGACAGGGAAATTCTTGAACTCTCCCAAACAAGCAGGTATAGCATGCTCTTTACTGAAAGGTCCATAAGATTGGCAATAAATACACTGAATATCAGTGGACATGATATCACTCGCAATGCTTATGTTTATGGACATAGGGCATAGTCCCAATAAGAAAGACTATGTATTCTGCTTTTTCTTTTAGTAGTTGATAATCTTACCCTCTCGAATGAGAAAAATTAGCTCAACACGTCATAACACACTAACTTTAATTCATCTTCGGTCAGTGGCTCAAAGTCTCCTTCTGTCTCGGTGTCGTTTTGTTGGACCTGCCACTCATCAAACGCTTCTTGAAGCTCTTTGACTAAACGCAGAAAGTCTTTGTGCTGGTAGTAGGCGTTCCTGAATTGGGTTAGCTCTTTCTTCCGTGCTGACAGCGCAGGATCTGCCAAAACCGTTAGCAAGTCCGCCATTTGCATCTCATCTACGCGGTGATTGAACATCTCGGTTGCAAAAATTGTTGAGATGTCTTGCTGAACGGGGTCAGGTTCAGTCGGGATGGCAGTAGTCGCTATTCGCTCGTTATGAGCATCCACCACATGACGGGCAGCGCGTTGCATCAGGTCATAGATATCGTATTCTTCAGACACAACTCGTTCGGTCTCAGGCTGACAGTGAATCATCTGGAATATCCGATAGTGATTGTCTTCAATGCGTCCTGTGCGATAATCACAATAGCGCCAGAAATGCTCGTCCCGCGCTTTGAAGTAGAAAAAAGCACCTTTCCAACGCGGCTTCTCCAATCCGCTATGCACACCATAAGGAATTTCACGAATAGTATTTGCGCCATGCGTGTTCAGGAAGTTTAGCAGTTCCTGCTTCATCATCTCATTGCTTGCCAGTTCGGAGAAGCGTTCCAACTCACCAATGACAGAATCATCTTCATCAGCAATACGCGTCAGAGTATTAAATGTCTTAGGGTCAACTGATTCCCCTAAGATGCTCGCATCAAGTCCAATAGTATCGTTTATTTGGCTGATTTTATCCTGTAACCGTTTAACTAACCCGAGCAATGCTTCAAGCCCTGCTTCAGGAAAGAAGTTGTGGATATGAATTAAGGGAAAGGGGTTACCCATTCTATCGATTCTTCCAGCTCGTTGAATCATTCGCGTTGGGTTCCAGTGAAGGTCATAGTTAATCACAGTGTCGCAATCTTGCAAGTTTTGTCCTTCGCTGAGAACATCAGTGCTTATCAGCCACTGTATTTCTTTATCTGTCCCTGCGATTCCTTCTGCTTTCATCGCATGTGGCGCGAAAGCCTTAATGATTGTTTCCCTGTCTTTGGATTTAACATCACTATCAATCAACCGCAGACGGCGCATCTTAAACTCAGGGCGATTTTGGAGGTAACGATACAAATACTTTGCCGTGTCCTTGAAGTAAGCAAAAAGGAGCATCTTCTTATCTTGCATCGTTTCCAACTGCTCTTTGAGTGTTTGAAGCTTGGTATCCTGCTCCTGTGCGATGACTTCAAGGTCATCGACAATGCCTTGAAGCATCTGGATATCGGACTCTATGAGGCTTGTAACGTGTTTAATATCGTAGTCTTCCATCCTAACTTCTGGAAGTGATGCGAAGAACTCCTGTACCGTTGCTGGGGACTCTTCATCATCTGAACTCGGTAGCAGTTGTAAGAGTTTGCGGTGGTCATGACTGGACAACAAGCGGCCGTTCTGCAACGCTTCGAGGAATCTCCGTTGGAACCTCAACTGATTATCAATGCTAATACGAAATGCCTCTACACTGCTCTCAAAGCGTTTCAAATAAAGAATCTTCATCAAGCTGATAATAGCTTCTGAACGCTGTCGCTTCTGCTTATCAATTGCCTGCGCATCCAATTTGTAAGATTCAAGGTTATAGGCAACCAGATGAAGTCGTTCAATCTTGCTTATAAAATTGGCGTAAAGTGTACCATACATCTCTTCTAAGCTGTAACGGACAGTGTGCAATTTCCTATCAGGGAAGTGAACAGGCTTACCGTTAATCATTGCATCAGGATAATTCTCTACCACATAACTTCGGGGACGGCGAATGACAACCGCTTCCAGCAAGTTGAACAGAGCTTCTGGAGTATTCGCCTTAACAGCCGTCTTAAAGTATGTCTTCAGGTGCGATACACCCACGCGACGAAAATGATACTCGTTATTACGGGTCAACAACAATAGTTGATGATAAAGGTCAAAGAGAGTGTTATTTATTGGTGTAGCTGTCAGAAGGATTACCTTCTTAGGATTTCCCCCTGTTAAGAGCTTCATTAAATTCTCATAGCGTCCTGTGGTGTGATTGCGGAAGTTATGCGATTCATCAATAAGCACTACATCAAAGTCAAGAAACGGGTCAAGAGGAAAATCCTTTTGGCTGACGGCTTCTTGTGACTGAATCGTTGCGGGGATGTTGGATGCCTGAATCTCTTTTTGCCACAACATATCACGCAGTTGAGCGGGACAGATAATCAGTGCTTTCTGTCGTTGGTAGTATGCAAAGTCTTCCAAGAGCTTCTTACCGATAAATGTCTTGCCCAAGCCTACTGAATCCGCTATCATCACCCCTCCATATTTCTTGATGATGCTATGGGCTTGTTTATATCCTTCTTCTTGGAAGTTGGTGAGTTCCACCATTGAGCCTTGATACAATTCGCCGGTGTCTGTAAGCAGTTCATCTTGAAAGTATTCATAGAGCGCCTTGATAAATATCTGGTAGGGCGTGTACTCATACTGCCCGAATTTTGATTGATTGAGAATGTCAATCAATTCATCCTTGAAATCAACGGACTCTGCCCAAAAGCGGTCAAACCACGCTTGAATCTCACTTACTGCTTGCATGTCTTGCTCAACAGCGTTAAGCTCGGTATTACCACTTAACCCAGCGGCTGTGAAATTACTGGATCCAATGACCGCAACATCGCTGAAGATATAACCCTTGCCGTGTAGGAATCCGTGTGGATAACGACGCACCTGCACATCATCACGCCGCAGGAATTGGAGCAGCTCATCAATCAGTGCAACCGTCTCAAAGGTTAATGCCTCGCCTTCCAACTCACGCTCTAAGGCTTCTGCAATGCTTGGCATCTCCATTGAGGGCTCGATTTCAGGGTTGATTATGGGAGTGGAGCCCAATAGTAGACGGAATTCCTCAAGATTGTTGAGATTGTCTTTAATAAGCCGATAGCCCCACGGATTGAAGTACCCACAGGCAATATCAGCCTGATGATGTGATGCTAAAACTGTGTTCAGTACATCAAATAGCTTAAATACTTTGTTATCAACAATGCGGGGTAAATAAGATAGCATTGGTCATATCCTTATAGAAATTAGGGTAGTAACCCGATTACTGCTCTCCTACACTCTAAGCTACCAAGCCTATGACTTTATCAAAATCAACAACGTCAAACTCATTGCATTGTCAATTCCAGCTTTCAGTTCTTTCCGGAATTGAGTGTCTCTAATAGACTAATACCTTTAGGCGTTATTTTAAAATTGTTTTTCTTTCTTTTCAAAGAACCTTGTTCTTCTAACTCTTCGACCGCTTCCACATAGGCTTCTTGTTCATCCTCCGAACAATCTGGATTCCCCTTAGGGCAATAGTATTTATCTTGCCCGTTCTTGGGTCTTACATACACATAAGGCTCCATATTGCCGTGTTCTCTTATTTGAAATTCCTTTGCATCCTTTGCGTCTTTTAACATTTGAATGTGTTTATCAGTTAGGTGCGTTTGCATTAAATTACCCTCCTCAAAATGTAACACTTTCTCTCAAATTTTATCATTTTTGTTATTTACCATACCTAAAGCAAGCGTATTTCTACTTTGTTGCTTCTTCTACAATCTGGATTTCTTCTTCTGTAAGTCCGTATAAGCGATAGACAATCCGGTCAATCAAGTCATCAGTGGCAGCAATACGCTTCATCAATGGCTCTAAGACGTTCATACTTTTGCGGTATTCGTCCTCCAACATATTCTGCATCAAAGGGAGAGTTGGGTTAATGGACAGCTTTGACTTATTTTTAATCAACACCCCCAAGACATCGTCCCACGAACTATCATAATATGATTGGAGGGTTGTCTTGCCAGTTAAGTCATTAATCTCAGCATCTACAGTGCTTTCAAACCATTCCAAATATTTTGATACTTCTGCCTGCTTCTCCTTGTTCATCTCAATCATTTGCTCTGCCAGGAACGCCAGAAAATCGTGTACTACATCGGACTGTTCCAACGGATTACCGCTTTCGTTATAGCCAGAAGGTCCGTCTTCCTTGAGAGCAAATCTTTCAGCGTCCTGTTTAGTCATGTATCCTTTGGTTATGGCATCTTTGATAGAGATTGAACGCACGAAGGCGAGAAAGTTACCATTGGCGTCTTTGGGGAGCAGTTCATCTATGTGGATTAAAATACCATCGTAGTCGTTGCTTTCATAAAGGGATTTCAGTTCCTCTCCCCGCCGTGAACGTTCGTCTTTAGGTGTAGTGAAGAGGAGGTGGCGGATAGGCAAGTTTTTATAGAAAGACACAGGATACCTCAGAGACCCTTGAGGTATCCTGGCACTGTAAAATGTAACAACGTGTAGCCAATTCGCCAGCTTGCTATTTATAAAGGACGTGAGAAAGTATCCTTGTGTCAAATTCTCATAACAAATACCATGAACAGCCACTAGAAGAGGGTGTCCATAAGTATCTAATGTAGCACTCAATCTACGCGCAGTGCCTCGGACCACAACCTTGGGCGATTTAAAAAAGTCCTTGCTGGACTCATTTAAAGGGGAAATATCCATATCAAGGACCGGATATCTAAAAGACTTCTTATAGAGGTTTACTTTGTCCATGCCCCATAGAATTTGGTACCTATCGATTAAGCTAGGTGTTAATATCTTTCGATATTTACTCGGATGTGTTTGCATATCCATAATATGTGGTTCAAAATTCCAATACTCGAAACCCATAATTCCAGTTCTCAAGGGGTATAGCTCGCCTAACGATGAGGATATAGAGTGTACCTTTCTCTCCAAGAGCTTTTTGTTTCCAACCAAGTAAATGTTGAAATGACCTGTATCTGGATGATGCAATTGAGCAAATGGTCTGTGTTCTACAGCTACTATTTCAGTTTCCAATGTATCTTTACATTGATGGAAAAGAATAGGAAGTTGTAGTATCTGTTCAGGGAAGTCTGATTTGAAGACAGCTATATAAACATCTGTATGTTTAGTTGGACTTGGACTAGCAACAATTACAAGAGGGCTAATAAGAGCATCTTGAAACACGCTGGGACATTCAGTCAAGTCTATTAAGTGGTGAATGTGGTATTGATTGACTAGCAAATCCCGTAACTTTTGCCCATAATCTGCGACAAGAAACTTGTTAGACACTATGAAAGAAAACTGCCCTTTTGAAGAGAGCAATGACAATCCCTTTTCAATGAACAATATGTAAATATCATAGGCCCCGTAAGCTGTCTGGAAAAGCTCGTTGTAAACTGGCTGGTCTTCGGTCAGATACTTTGTTCTTTCGTAGGGTGGATTTCCCACTACCGCATCAAATCCCTGAGTCTCTTTCTTACCAGGGAGTGCATAAAACACTTCGGGAAATTCCAATGGCCAATGAAAAAAGTGCTTTTCTCTAGCTAACTCTTGACACTCATCGCACTTAGAATGCTTGCCTACTCTCTTGTCGTAAGGTTCACCAGCCAATGCCATTGCTCGTGCATATACGTGGTACTCCATCTCCACAAAATGCCTTGCCGTAACAACATTAGCGACAGCCTTCATCGGTTCAAGTTTTTTACGTGCATCTTCGTAGAGTTCGTGACTTTGAGAAACATCCGTAATCGTTGCATCAGTGTTTCGTGAGACTTGTACTAATTCCTCAATAGCAGTCAAATAGTTCTTGTATTTATCTGAACCCGGTGCAACAATTTGGGACTCTATTTTCTGTATTCCAATCAATGAATTTCCACACTTTAAGTGATGGTCAAGAAACGACAGCGGAGCTCCCAGCGTAAACGCATCCAGCCATAAAGATAGCTTGGATAGCTCAACCGCCATATCATTCAAGTCCACACCGTAGATACAGCTTTTCATCACTCGTCTCTTCAAAAGATTAGCATCCGTCAACTGACTATCATCAATCATAACGCCTTGCGATTCCATCTCTTCCCTGATTGTTGCTCGGATACGCTCAAGATCACCGAAGACAGGGTTCGTGGGATGCTTTGCCAGAAAAGCAATAATCTTCTCTGTGATGAAATCCACTGCTTCAACCAGAAAATGTCCTGACCCCATTGCAGGGTCCAGCACCTTCAGCGAAAATAATTCCGTCACAGCGGGATGCTCTGTGGCGTTCGCATCCACTTCGGTAGTGAATAGCTCTTCTACTTTCTTGAACTTCTCTTCTAAGACAGGACCGACAGTATTCTCTACAATGTACTTAACGATGTAATCTGGGGTATAATAACTGCCCGTGGCTTTGCGCTCTTGCTTGTCATTCTCAAGATAGATTTCCCCTTCCGATACAGTGCGCAAAATCTTAGCCCTCTTAGGTAGTTCTTCAATCGGTTTGTAAATTTCTTTCCCCTTTCGGCGAATGACAGCCAGTTCCTCATCAGCGATTCGCAGATAGAACTCCAAAAGTCCTTCATAAATAGAACCCAATTGATTGACGCCAAGCGATTTGTAATCAATGAATCCCTTCCGTCTCGTGTCAGGGTCAACCTCGCGGGTCAATAAATCAAGAGCAGTTGCCAGCCAGTAATCTGCTATCTTATGCTCTGCAAGGAACGCATTGCGTGGATTATCTCCTGAGAACAGTCCACCGTTGTACGCTGGCACATTCAAGTCTCTGTCGCCATTGGCAATCACATTGAACAAAGATTCCAACTCATTCCACAGGCGGTAAGTTGTACGACTGTAGGTTTGATTATCGTCTACTGCTTGGGAAACATATTCTTTCAATGCCTTCAAACTGTAGCGTCTGTAACCGTATTGCTCGCCAACAGGAAGTAAATCGCGGTCTTCAGCATACAGTAGGAACAGCAAGCGATAAAGCAGTGTCAGTGATGACGCAAAGATGAGCTTCAGGCTATCATCAGTTTCTTGTGTGATTTTCTTTTCCTGCCTACGATAAGTAACAAATCCTTCAGCCAAGAAGGGGAATATATGTTCAAAAACCTTATCTTTAATTCTTTCAGCAAGTTTTACAGCGTAGTCTTGACTACCATCATACACCCTCTCAAGAAACGATTTGCGCTCAGCCTCGGACCGGAATGCCTGTTGACAGAAAAAGTGATAAAAGTAACGAAAGCTCTCCACGTCGTTACTTTCCAGTAGCTCAGCAAGGTCAATCTCATAGTAGTTGCTCGCTGTTGCATGCGCTTTGGTGTAATAGAGCCGCCACTCCCGTCCATTGGTTAGGATACCCCAATCAGCCCTGTATTCACTAAGGAATCTGATGATTTGAAAGCTGGGATTGAGCGGTTGCTCGAGTTCCAACTGCTCTTGCTGACCATAGTGGTCGAGATAATGTCCCCATGCCTTTACGTGGCATAACACAGGCGAAGCTCTCTCTGAATCGTAATCCACATCTGAGAATAAACGGAAGGTTGGGTGCGCATCATCCTTGCTCTGTTCAATGTTAGAGTGACCAAGCAGGTGCAATATTGGGCTAACCCACTTCTCTTGTGTAGCAGATTCGTTGCGCTGTAAAGCATCAAAGTCAAGCGACTGATAAAGCCTCCGAGCTTTCTGATAGACAGACATGATGTCCTGCTGCCATTCAGGATACAGGCTCGGTTCATCAGGCAGACGCTCTTTCAAATAGTAGTCTGAGAACAGGGAAAGGTTGTTAAATTCGTCATGACGCCACTTCGTCAACTCAAACGCTTCACACTGCTTTTTATACAATTTAACAGCTAGAAGTTGAGGTGGCATCTGGGTGTCGGCAACAGCAATGCGACGGAGTATGCGTACCGCTTTTTGTGTGGGATTAGCACGGTCGATGTCCAGACGACGTAACTCGATGCTTCGTCCCGATTCCTGTGATGTGCTACGCACCAAGTTGACGAACGCTAGTTCACTGTAATCCTTTGTGAATACGAGCAAGTAATTGCCCTGCCGACGTGCGATTACGCGACAAAGCTGTTTTACCAAGGTGTTGCTCAGGCTGTCTACTTCTAACTGGTAAACATATAGTAAGGGTTGGTATTGAGCGATTGCCCAAACTCGCTTAACGTGAAGTTGCAGTTCCGGTGTGGGAAATAGCTGGTTGACTGGAAGTGCAAAATTACTGAGCGTCTGATACCCCAAACGTTGAAAAAGTTGAACAACCGCTTCGGCGCTTGAAAGTTCTTGTAGAGCTTCTATTGTTAAAATCGTTGTTGACACGTCACTTCTCCTTCTTTCTTTCCTCGTAGTAATTCACTACCTTTATACCCAGATCTAATATGTCCTTGGATATAAGTTTAAGTTCGTGAATAAAGTATGGTGTATCTCTGTACATAATCTCTACGTGGGGCCAAATTTCATCCCGTATCTTATCTTCATGAGCCAATCCATCCTGTTCGGCAACCATACGGATTAACCTAATTCTGGAAATTGCTTCTCCTTGTACGCTACAGACTGGCTTTTCTAAGTATTCTTCTAGTGTGTATTCAACGGGAATTTCATCAATTTCTCCGTTGACATTTCGCAATTCATTCAGCGTGAGGCTCATGTTCAATCCCATTTGCCTTGCAATGTCTATCAACAATGGAGTATTATTTCTGCCTTCCCAGACTAACACCCTTAATACGCCTGCTATGACTTTGTAATAATAAATGTCATCGGTCTCCGTATGTTGCAAGGCACCTCGTAAAATCCGTAGCTGTGCCTTTAAGCTGTGTACTTGGTGCTCAAAGGACTTTGGAATTCTTTTCATCTGTTAATCTCCATACTCTCTGGCGTATGTTAAGATTCTCGGACTTTGAATGCTCCCGCCCAAGACGCGGCTTCCGACACAATAGCGTGCCATCCAAAGCCGAACCCGAACGCAGTACAAAACAGTCTGATGTAGGCGTTCAATCCGTTGGGCGCTGCAGCTTGAAACTGTGGAAAGATCAGAAGCGTGATGACAATTCCCAAAACTTGTCTTTGACCTTCCGTCGTAGACCTTTTTTAAAATTCCGTTGACAATTGTATGGCTGTATGCTATACTGACATAACAGCATAACATATAACTGGTGAACTTGCAATGGTAATTTCAATAGCAAACAACAAAGGCGGCACGGGCAAAACAACAACCGCTGTAAACTTGGGGGCGGCGCTGGCTGAAAATCACTTTTCTATCTTAGAAGTTGACCTTGACCCGCAGGGGAATCTCTCCATCAATCTTGGTGTCGATATCGACCAGCTTTCTCAGACTGTCTATGATGTACTGTTGAACCCCGAATCAATTCAGATTAAGAGCGTAATCCTGCATGATTTTTATGGGATGGATCTGGCGCCTGCTAATATCGACCTCTCTGGCGCCACTGTTGAACTAATGAACGAGATCAGTCGTGAGAGTATTCTAAAACGTGTTCTTTCCTCTGCCAAGAGTGATTACGACTTCATCCTAATCGATTGTCCACCTAACTTGGGCTTGCTCACACTAAACGCTCTAACCGCCGCTGACCTTGTAATCGTCCCTGTACAAACCGAGTATCTCGCCATGCGCTCTATCAAGGAATTGACAGAGATTATCGACAAAGTGAAAGAACGAACTAATCCAGAGCTTTCAATGCGACTGCTTTGCACCATGTTCGATAAACGCACAATTCACGGACGCGACGTGATAGAAGAACTCAGAGAGGTATTCAGTGACAAGGTATATAACACTGTGATAACACGCACAATAAAGTTTGCCGACGCTTCCGTTGCCGCGGAGCCTATCCTAAGTTACGCACCAAACAGCGAAGCCGCTAAACAATATCGCAATCTCGCAAAGGAGGTAATATCTTATGTCCAAGAAAGAAAGAGTTAAAGGTAAAGGCGCTGATATATTCTTCTCCGAAAATCAAGCGGAGGACAAAGATGAGCAATCAAAGGCCGATAGAAGCTCGCTCTCTTCCACAGAGGAACTGGCAACAAAAGCTACATTCTATTTCACTCAGAGCCAGCTCGATGCTCTGGAGAAAGCTGTTTTCCTGCTCAAACAAGAATACAGGATTAAGACTAACAAGTCTGAAGTGATGCGCATCGCTCTTGACGAAATAATGAAAGAATTCGAGGAAAATCAAAAAGATTCCGCTCTCTTTTTGAGGCTCGCAGGTTAGCCCCGCAAGAAGCCTTGGGTTGAGTGCGAAGCGTATCGAAACCAACGGACGACTTCGTCTTACCGTTTAGAATTGTCTAACCTGTCTGCGTGCGACGCCCCGCAAAGCGGGGCGGGATTAGCTTAAACCGTAGCTGACTGCCTTACGATTGATTTCACGAGCAAACTCAAGACGGCTTTTTACTTCCACGAACACCTCATCTTCGCTTTGAGCCAACTCTTCCTTTACTTTTCTGATTATCCAACCTATTAGCCATTCCAACGTTACCAAAGCCTTTTCAAGGGAGAGAATACCGCCGATTGACGTTATACAACCTTTTATCATCTTGATGAGATGCGCAATCGAAGAAGACCTCCTTGTCTCCCTTACCTTGCCTGAAACTTTACCTTTAAAAGAACTTACGCCTTGAACATTTTCCCAAAACTCTGTCGGTGTACGACGAGTCGTGTTTTCATTATCGAATTCTCGCATTGAAAGCCAATCTTCTGTGAGGTACTTCCAAATAGAGCCCGACTTGTCCACAAAGGAATCGAAACTTTCGACAGAACATTCGTTTAGCATTTCTCGCCTAAGCTGAAACTCTACACGCCAAACAGTTTCTCCTTTCTCTACTCCATCCCAAAGCTCATACATATAATCCTTTTTATGCTTCTTTATCTCTCTCGTTTTGTCGTACACTCTAGCAACGATAGAACCGTTGCCGAAGCTGAAGCCTGAGACTTGATCTTTTTTAACTACATGGATGTCTCGCCTTCCTGCAGAAGTCACAAACTTCGTCATATCTTCCAAAGTTAAAGAGACACCAGAAAAATCGGCGCACATATCTACACGGGAAACCTTCTCGGAGGCAATCAGCCCTAAGTTCTCTTCCAAGAGAGTACGAACGAAATCAACCGCAGCCTC
>JACKQG010004739.1_pt1 | contig 15587 bp, 16 predicted proteins | sample 8237621 | NCBI WGS metagenome assembly JACKQG01 (sample SAMN15677084, study PRJNA649215) | marine metagenome | biome: marine; feature: Black Sea; material: saline water; isolation source: suspended particulate matter (SPM) from the Black Sea western gyre | collected 2013-06-09/2013-06-10 | depth... | reverse complement strand
GAGTGTACTTATAATTGAGTATGTTCAAATCCACTAATTCATTTGTAAAGAGATGATTGCTAAGATTTAATGCACTATCCAACATATTCTGCTCATTTGTACATTTAAATAATGTGAAGATATATCTAGTTTGATTATTCATACAAACAAGATAACATTTTTTTATATAAATCTATAAAGAAATGTTATCTTATTTTTGGGAAGAATAGCGAGTGCTACTTATAATCACACTCACTGTATAAAATAATTAAAGAGCTTTACTCATTATTCTATTTAATCTTGCAATAAAATCCGCTGTATCACTTAACTCTTGACCATCAAACAGTTTTGCCTGATCTAATAGAACATGCGCTGCATCATTAATTAAATTTTGATCAGCTGAATCTTTTAATTTTATCAATAGTTCATGATTTGGATTGATTTGAAGAATTGGTGCCGGTTCCGGAGTGTCACCACCCTGACCCATTTGCTTCATCATCTGGGCCATCATATACGACGGATCCTCTTTATCAACTTTAATGGCAACTGGTGAATCAATTAAATCAGATGTGGTTTCAACAGATTTAACAGCGTCGCCAAGAGCATCTTTGAATTCTTTTGCCAAACCTTCATATGTCGCAGCAATTTCCTCTTCTGCTTTTTTCTCTTCTTCAGTTTCTTCAAATTTTGCATCAGCCACTGCGACTAATTTATACCCCTTATAGTCAGTCACCATAGGGAAAATAATTGTATCCACTTCTTCATTTAAGACTAAAACATCAATCCCTTTAGCTTTAAATCTCTCTAGTGCCGGTGAAGATTTAAGCATAGACAGTGCAGCTTTACCTGTAATGTAGTAAATCTCTTTTTTCTCTTCGTCTATATTTTTAACAAAATCTTCAATCATAACTTTAGAATCAGAATTAAGTGTGTTGAATTGTATAAGTTCTAAAATTTTCTCACGATTGTCAAAGTCGTTATAAAGACCCTCTTTAAGAACATTTCCAAATTCAGCGTAAAAAGTGTCATATTTTTCTTTATCTTTTTTAGAGATTTTTGCAAGTTCTGAAAGAACCTTTTTAACAGATGTTTTTTTGATTTTATCCATAGTTGCATTTGATTGTAAAATCTCACGAGATACATTTAACGGTAAATCTTTAGAATCAATCACACCGCGTAAAAATCTAAGATATGTCGGCATAAGTTCTTTTTCATCATCTGTGATAAATACGCGGTTGATGTAAAGTTTAATACCTGTTTGATAATCAACTCTGTAAAGATCCATAGGAGCTCTTGATGGGATATAAAATAATGTTGTATACTCTACAGCACCTTCTGATTTGTTATGCATCCAAGCTAATGGCTCTTCTGATGAATGCGCAATAGAACTATAAAAATCTTTATATTCATCATCACTTACATCTTTTTTGGCAATTGTCCATAATGCATTTGCACGATTTATCTGCTCATTTTCTATCTCAGTTCTTGAAGGTTCTGTTTCTTCACCATCATCATCTGTAACTGCTGGAATATGCTTTTCTTTATCCATAAAAATCGGAAAAGGAATATGATTGGAGTATTTTTTAATAATTGTTTCTATTCTATGTGCTTCTAGGAACTCATCTTCATCATCCTTAAGATGCATAACGATTGTAGTGCCATGACCATCTTGAGTGGTGTTTTCAATGTCAAATTCACCATCACCGGCACTTCTCCATAAAAGAGCTTGATCTTCACCGGCTTTTTTCGTTGTCACTTCCACTTTATCTGCAACCATAAAACAAGCATAGAAACCAACACCGAACTGGCCAATAAGGTTAGAATCTTCTTTTTGATCACCTGTGAGGTTTTCTAAAAATGCTTTTGTACCGGATTTTGCAATCGTACCGAGATTATTCATTAAATCTTCTTCGTTCATTCCGATACCAGAATCTTTAATAGTTAAAGTTTTTGCTTCTTTGTTTGCAACAATATCAATACGAGGTGCAAAAGTCACATCTTTATATTTATCGTCAGTTAAAACCAACATATTTAATTTGTCTAGTGCATCTGAAGCATTAGAAACCAACTCACGTATAAATATTTCTTTATTTGAGTAAAGTGAGTGAATCATTAAATGTAATATTTGATTTGCTTCTGTTTGAAACTGATGTTTTGCCATGTTTAATTTCCTTGAATAATTTGTGGCAGTATAACAAAAAAAGGTTAATAGTTACAAACTAAATCAACTTACCTTAGTCCAAGTGACTAAAGTTTATTTAGTCTAAAAATAAAGTTATTTTTGATATAATCTCAAAATGCAAACAGATTTCATAGAATTAATAGAACCAACACCCGTACTACGTACTAAAAAATGTAAATTCATATCATTTTTAATACGAATATTTTTACAATACACAACATTTATAGCTGCTTTACTTGCTTGGTATATATATGATTATTTTATCGCTATAGCAATTCTTTTACTTTCGTTTATCATCATGGGAATCATTCGTTCAAAGATTAGAAATGCTGTTATTCCATCTAATCAAAAAGAGTATCAGTATAACGACCAGGGGATAGCAGACTGGTACGTTGCAAGAGAGTTATGTATAGAACTCGAAGACGAATAAGTTTATATTTTCCTTGCTATAAGCAGTGTAGAGATATCCATAGAAAAACTTTTTGTATAAAGTATTTCAAATCCGGCTGCTTCTAATTCATCTTGCATATTGGCCACTGTTGAAAAATCTTCTATTGAGTTTGGTAAGTATTCATAAGCTTCAAGGTTGTTAGAAATTATGCCGCCGACTTTTGGAAGTATTTTATTCATATAAAAATCTCTTATTTTACCAAGCAATGATGGATTTTCATTTTTCATAAATTCTAAGATCACCACTAAACCGTCTTTTTTAAGAACTCGATTGAATTCCTCAAGTGCTTCTTTACGTTCAACAACATTTCTAATACCATAGGTGATACTTAAAATGTCACTGCTCGCATCATCAAGCGGAATCTCTGTAGCTTTAGATATATGATAGTTAAAAGCAGGATATTTTTTCCTTGCCACATCCACCATACCGACTGATGGATCAATACCAATAATCTCATCGACTTGTATTTGTGCTTTTTGCGCACGTTTTTTCCAAAAATCCATCATATCGCCAGTGCCACAGGCAACATCTACAATTTTTTCTATAGATTTATGATTGTAAAAATCGTATGATAAATCACAGGCTTTCCTTCTCCAAGATTTATCCACACCCATACTCATGACACGGTTCGCTGTATCGTATGTCGGTGCAATATTATCAAACATTGAGACTATTTTTTCTTGTTTTTCTTGTTCTTGAATCATCATTCAGCCTTCTTTTTTCATCCACATAATTATATCTTGAGTCTCTTTTTGTATATTTAAAAATTGAAACTTATCGTTATTTTTATTTATTATATCACTTCCACCAAACTTTGGAGCAATGTAGCATAAAAAGTAATCTACATACTCTTTTGAGAGCTCATACATACTCGATGTACCTTCAATCATAATATTTTTATACTCGTTTAACTTTGTAAAATCATTTTCAATAAAGACTTTTCTATTAGGTGTCTTAAATAAAGGAATTGTACTGTCAAAATCTTTTTCACGTGAGAGTATTAAGATATCTGGAGCCTTTCCACCCACGAGCCTAGCATCAAGTGTCGGTCTGTCAATACGTACAGTATTGCCGCCAATAACTAATAAATCGCAAACATCCCGCATAGCGTGAACATTCTTACGAGATTCCAAAGAAGATATTTCACCACCATCAGTTGTACCGTTAAGTCTCTGTGCCCACTTAAAAAATACAAAGCTTTCATTACGCCATTTATTAAATGGCTCAAGCAATAAATCACACTCTTCTTTTAATAACTCCGTATATACAATGCAGTTGTTTTTAGACAATATCATATTCCCATTTTCTGCTTCTGGATTGCTATCATAACTACCAACATACACTTCTTTAATACCAAGTTGGGAAATTAAAGAAGCGCATGATGGTGTTTTTCCAAAATGAGAGCATGGCTCTAAGGTGGTGTATAACTTTGCATTGTTAAAAAGATTATTATGATTGCTTAAGAGGTGTGTATGTATATCAACTGAACTCTCTAAGGCTAAGATATAAGAGTCTTGTGTAAGTTTATAATAGGCTGATTTCAATGCGTTTACTTCAGCGTGTGCTTCTCCGGCACGTCTATGTGCTTCAACTGCTAAAACTTCACCATTGCTTCCAACAATACAACATCCCACAGCAGGATTTGGATATGTCAAACCTTGATATTTCCAAGCCTCATCCAAGGCTAGTTTCATAAAAAAGTTATTATCTGTTACCATTCAAAGTAAGTTTTTGCTTTAACAATATCATTGAATTCCACTTCAATTGTTCCATCTTCAGTTTCTATAAAAATTTTTGAACCTTCAACTTTAGTTAAAAGACCTCTATGTTTAGCTTTTTGGGTTCCTAAAACAGAAACTTTTTCACCGATACTCAGTTTAAAATGTTGCAAGCTAGTCAGTTTTCTTTCAATTCCTGGACTTCCGACTTCGAGTCTATAATCTCCAGAAACAGGAGGTGTGACATCCAAAAGTGGTGAAATAAGATGTGTTAAATCCACACAAGTATCAAGACTCACACCTTTTCGCTTAGAGTCTTCCACTTCTTTAGAAAGAACACTTACACGGTATATAGTTTCTTCACCTTCGTTTACAATAGATATATCAAAAAGTTCTAAATCAACAGATGCTACAAGTGAGTTTATATCGCTTTGTAATGACATTATTCTTCCCCTTTATCTTTAGAGATACGTTTAAATAATTCTTCAATATTTTGTGCTTGTTTTAAATGCTCATCAAATTCAAATGTAAATGTGGGACAACGGTACCAACCCTGATCTTTCAAACAATGTGTTTCTATGATTGGACGGGCTTTACGAAGCAGTTTTAGGTAATCTCTTTTTTCCTGTTCTGTAAATTCTGCAGGATCTAGATAAACTTTAGCATCACTTTTACCACGAGAACATTTAACTTCAATAATACTAAGTTCATGAAGTCTTTTATCATTCATTGCCCCAAGTGCTTGAGGAATGAGTTCACAGAGAACTGATTCAGTTCTCTTCAGTTTGATTTGTGCTTCAGTCATTTATAAAGAAACTTTTTGCTCAACTTTTTTGAATGTTTCAAGTATATCACCAGGTATAACATCATCATAGCCACTAATAACAACACCACACTCGTAACCATTACCAATCTCTTCAACATCATCTTTGAATCGTTTAAGTGAAGTAAGTTCACCTTCATAATGAACAACACCATCACGAATAACACGAACCATACCACCACGGATAAGACGGCCGTCAACAACAACAGAACCGGCAACAACACCTTTAGGTATTTTAAATACTTCTCTAACTTCTGCTTGACCAGTGTTTTCTTCAGTATATTTCGGAGCCATCATACCAGTTAACATTCCAGTGATGTCATCAATTAATTGATATATAATTGAGTAAGTTCTGATCTCAACACCTTTTTGCTTAGCAGATGCTTTAACTGCCCCTGTAGGACGAACATTAAATCCAAGAAGAACACAGTTTTCAGAGTTGTTCACCAATTCAACATCATTCTCTGTAATTCCACCAACACCAGAAGATATGATATTCACTTTAACTTCATCATTTCTAAGTGCTGTAATCGATGATTTAATAGCCTCAAGTGTACCGTGAACATCAGTTTTGAGAACAACTTTAAGAGATTTAAGGTTACCTTCTGCAATCATAGAAGTCATATCTTCTAAAGTAGATTTTGTACTGATTGAGAGTTCTTTATGTCTATCATATTCATGACGTTTAAGAGCAAATTCTTTAGCTTCTTTATCACTATCCATAACCATCATAATCTCGCCGGAAGCAGGAACTTCATTTAGACCCGCAACAACTGCTGTATGAGATGGTAAAAGAGTCTTAACTTGTTTCCCCTTTTCATCAAGCATCGCTTTGACACGACCATAAGCTGCACCACAAACAACATAATCTCCAACTTTAAGAGTACCATTTTGTACAATAACTGTTGCTACTGGACCACGGCCTTTTTCTAATGAAGACTCGATAACTGCAGCTTTCGCCAATGCATTTTTATTTGCTTTGAGTTCTAATATTTCGGCTGTGGTAAGAATATTTTCTAATAAATCATCGATACCCATACCTGATTTTGCAGAAACAGGAACAAATTCTATATCCCCACCCCAATCAACTGGATTAATACCGTGTTCAGCCATTTGACCTTTAACCATATCCGGTTGTGCAGTCTCTTTATCCATTTTATTAAGTGCAACAATAATCGGAGCACCAGACTCTTGAGCCATTTTAATTACTTCTAGAGTTTGAGGCTTAACACCATCATCAGCTGCAACAACAATTACTATGATATCTGTGATATCTGTACCTTTTTGACGCATATGAGAGAATGCCGCGTGACCCGGAGTATCTATAAATGTAATTGGTTTACCATGTTGTTCAATTGTGTATGCACCGATATGTTGCGTAATTCCACCAGCTTCACCGTCAGTCACTTTTGCTTCACGAATAGCATCTAGTAAAGAAGTTTTACCATGATCAACGTGACCCATAATTGTAATAACCGGAGCTCTCTCAGTTGCATCCGGATCTTCTTCTATATCTTCTTCAGTATGAGTGAATTCATCTTTAGGATCAATGATTGTCACTTCAACTTCAAATTCTTCAGAAAGAATTTCAATCTCGTCATTTCCAAGAAAGTCATTTTTTGTCTTCATTATACCAAGGTCAAAAAGAACTTTAATAATATCAGACATTGGTCTGTTTAATGCTTCAGCGAACTCATAAAGACGGATGTCTTCTGGAATTTCAACGTGAGTGATAATCTCATCTTCTTGTGTTGCTTTGGCGTATTTTTTTCTTTTATCTTTACGAACTTTTCTACCACGAGGTGCTTGCTTTTTGTTCGCATTTCTACCAGCTGGCTTAGGTGCTCTGGGTTTTCTAGGTTCTTCAACTGGAAGAGGAGCTCTTTCTGTAGAGTTTAAATCAAGTAATGTGACTTGGTCATCCATATCCATTGATACATCAGCCATTGCCCCGCCAAAAATATCTATCCTCTTACCTTGTTCTTGTTTTCTAGCAGTCGATGTAGATGACTTTGATTTTTTCTTTTGCGCCAATTCTTCTAAAACTTCAGCACTCATTTTTCCATATGAGGAAACAGCTGTTTGTTTTGTAGGTAAAGAATAATTCTCTTCAACTTTTGGTTTTTTCTTTTTAACAATTTTTAAACCGGATCTTTTAACCTGAGGCACAATTGTAGTTTTAAGAGGTGAAGCACCTTTAACTGCTTTTTCAGTTTTAACTTCTTCTTTACTAGTTGCATCAGATACAGCTTTTTCAGTCACTTCTGAAGTTTTCACAACTTCAACAATCTCTTCTTTAACTTCAACCGGAGTATCACTTGGAGTTTCTACAGATACTTTTTTAACTACTTTCTTTATTTTTGGAGCTTCCGGCGCTTTTGTTTCACCACTCATAATAAATTTCATTAAATTATCTGCTTCTTCCATTGTAACTGAACTATTCGCTGCTTTTGCTTCTATATTTAAATCCAAAGCTTTTTTAAGAACGTCTTTTGAAGTTATTCCCAATTCTGCTGCTATTTCACTTACTTTAACTTTTTCTGTCATCAGTGATGATCTCCTTTAGTGCTATTAAAATCTTGTCTTTTTCGCCACTTTTGCATTGTCGCATAAGCGCTTTAATAATTCTCTTTTCATTACTAAGACAATCATTACATATGTAAAAACTTCTTCCACTATTGCTAAAAGCTTTTAGTAAACCTTCTTTACATTGAAGTCTTACTAAAAGCTTTTGCTCCTGCCTTTCTCTGCATGAGATACACATTCGAATAGCTTGATGAAAATTTTTCGCCATTATATCTAAAACTTGCTTTAATTAATAGAGTTACTTCTCTATTATGAGACCATTATTATCAAAGTCTAAAATCTTCACAGCAAAGTCTGGAAATTTTTGACTTAATTTATTTGCAATCATTGCAGAGTCTTCATCATATGCCATTGAAAAGAATGTTGATCCGCTTCCTGAGAGTGTACTCATTAAAGCACCGCTTTCATATGCTATTTTTTGTACAGAAAATAGTTCGGGCAACATTTTCATTCTTGCCTTTTGATGAAATCTATCTTGTGATGCCAACTTTAACATTTCCCAATCCTCATTAAAAAATGCAGCCACACTTAATGCTGTATGAGATAAATTATATGTTGCATTTTCTTTTGAATACGATTTAGGAAGTAAAGTGCGCCCTCTAGCTGTATTCATCTGTTTATTTGGAATTACAACAATTGCTTTTATATAGTCTGGTAAATGTTTCTTTTGAGAAAAAACTTTATTTTTCTCAACTGTGGCTGCATTAAATCCACCCATAACCGCCGGTGTGATGTTGTCAGGATGTGATTCGTAAACAAGAGCATGATTAAGAATTCTTCTCTTTGAGACTCTAATCCCTGCAGCTTCATGAGCCGCAGTGATTGCACTCACTATCACAGCAGATGAAGATCCCAGACCTCTTGACATAGGAATTTGGTTATAAAAGGTGAATTTAAAATTTTGTTTATTGTTAGTTAAGCGAGAATAGTGTTCATTAAAAATACTGATAAAAAGATTATTTCCTTTTAAACGGGGGTTGTTTTCACCTTCACCTTTTATAGAAACAGAAAAAAATTTTGAGTGATGAAACTCTACACGGTTTCGTAAATCCACTGCTAAACCTAAAGAATCAAATCCTGGTCCCAAGTTTGCACTTGTCGCTGGTACACTTATTGTCATAATTGCAAATAGCCTTATTGTTATCTAAGCTACAGCACCTATACTGTAAAGTGGTGCAGCTGTTTGTGTGAACTCATTATAATCTAGCACATCTGGAAGAGTGAAAGAAGCTTCTGGCACTATTTCTAACTTTTGAGTTGTGATTTCTGAGCCTATTTTAACAAAACATAGCTTTCCAATCGCTTTTATTGCCTGGTTTTTATTAAAATAAAAAGCATCTGTTGCAAAAAGTGGTTTTTTTTTTAAAATACTCAAAGACTTTAAAAATATATACGCAACTTTAATAGCCATAAAACTGCCTGGTCCGTTTGCATAAAAAAGTTTTTCGACACAATAAGAGTCAAAAATTTGCTTATACAGAATGGGTAAAACATCTGAGCTTTTTTTATCAGACACGATAGTCTCTATGAGCCTGTTGTCTTCATAAATTCCAATTTGAATAGGTGAAGATAAAGCCACCAGAAGAACGTCAACTTTTTTAAGCATACGCTTTTTCTAACTCCGCAGTTTTTTCTCCTACAAGTTCTATGACTTCAAAATTTTCTGGATTCTTCAGTAGTTCTAGTGTAAGTTTATGATTAAGATCATGGCTTCCGGCCAAGGCTTCATAGTTTCCTACAAAGTTCATGCCGATTAAAGACATATCTCCGATAGCATCAAGAATTTTATGTCGTACAAACTCATCTGTGAATCTCAAACCTTCCGGATTTAAAACTTTTTTTTCATCTAAAACAATTGCATTTTCTAAAGAACCGCCTAAAGCCAAACCTTTGGAACGAAGATATTGCACTTCATGTAAAAAACCGAATGTTCTAGCACGGGAAATTTCATTTTTATAAGACTCTTTAGTGAATTCTAAAACATAATCTTGATCTTGAATCACCGGATGAGGGAATTTAATCCTAAAATCATATTTTAAATCCGGTGAAGGAGACAGTTTCACATACTTATCTCCTTCTTGCACAATAATATCTTTTTTGATTCTCATCACTTTTTTCGGTTTATCCTGTTCTTCTAAACCTGCCTCATCCAAGAGCATACAAAAACTTGCCGAACTTCCGTCCATGACAGGAACTTCATCAGCATCAACAATAACCTTTAAATTATCTATACCATATGCATAAATAGCCGAAAGTAAATGCTCAATTGTAGAAATAACATGACCTTCTCTTCCAATAACCGTGGCCATTTTTGTATCAACCACATTTTCGGGAATTAAGGCGATTGCCACATCAACATCACTGCGATAAAACACTATGCCGCTATTTGAAGCTAAAGGTTCTAATTTCAGTCTCACCGCCGAACCTTTATGAAGACCGATTCCAACAAGTTCAACTGGCTTTTTTATCGTAGTTTGATACATATATATCTCCTTTATCAAAGAAGTGAATTCTTTAATAAATTCCCCTCACTGAAGCTATGCCTTTTGGCAAGATTTTTATTTTACTAGCTTTTATTTATTATCTTTTTCGATTCGTTAATCACATCTGTGATATTCAACTTAATCCATTGTGTGTCCATCCACTCTTCTGGACGCACTTCAACACCTTGCACAAGAACACCAAAATGTAAATGATCCCCCATAGCATAACCGCTTTTACCCGTATTTGCTATATCCATTTTAGCAGAGGTTTCATCATCAGTATGCACATTCATACTTGAACAATGTCCATAAATTGTATATAAACCTAAACCATGATCTAGCATAGGCATGTTACCATAAAGACCATTATAGTCTGCATAGACAACTTTCCCACCATTTTGCGGCTTAATACTAGCCATTGCATTAGAAGCTAAGTCAAGTCCTAAATGGTAAGATTCACTGACTTTTTCACCTTTATACAGGTAGTTTCTATGATCACCGAAAGATGCAACAACTTTTGCATTTTTAAGTGGGTACATTTTATTTATATTAAAGTCATCCACTTGTTCTTGTGACACTATTGATGAAAGAGTGTGGATCAGCTTTTCATTTTTTTCCCGCACTGTTTCGTTAATAATTTTAAACTGTTCAATCGGATCATAAACACCTTGCGTCTCTTGAAACTCTTCAGCTAAATCAGCAATCTTCCCTGATAAAAATTCATCTGTGATTTTAATATTGGAAACTTTATACTTTTTAGCTTTTAAATATAAAGGAATGTGTGTTTTTTTGATATTATCCGCATTATCTTCAGCAACAATTGTTGCCTCAAAACTCTCACTTGTTATTGGCCATGCCATAAGTGAAATATAGTAACCTTCTTTATAAAATGCTTGTGGCTTAAACTTCTTTTGTGTGTTTGTTTCAATATATATATCTTTTAAATTTTCATCTGTCACCTTAAAAATAACAAGCGCTGAACCACCTTTTTTAATTCCATAAGAATTGCTCACTATACTCGTATTAGGTCTTCTTTTATCTATTAAAATGTGGAATTTTTTTATAACAGTGTTACCTTTTAAGAAATTCCAAGAACTTGCATCTCTGACTTCAACACTGATGGTTATTTCATTATCCTTAAGTGCAAAAGCGCTTCTTGGAGGCTTAACTTCCAATTTTAAAGATTTTTCAGGATCTATTAATTGTTCATGTGCAAGAGTTGATTCACCCTTAGAACTTTTAAAAGTGACTTTATAAGCTTTAACACCGCTTTCATCATCTATATGTAATTTCAATGGTTTTTTTAAATTCCAATATCCATTATTCTCCATTGTGATAACCGGTGCGTCTTTTTCAAATGTCGATGATGTGTTCACATACACTGCTGCTGCGATAATCAAGCCTAATAGGATGATCCCCAATGTTGATTTAGATTTGTTTTTTCCCAAACTATACTTCCTTGTTTATTAGTTTTAAAATTTCTTCTAATGCATTTTCCAAAGAAGATGCATTATTCATAGAAAAAACCTCTTCGCTTTTATATTCACCCTCTACGGATGAATATAAAGAGCCGGTTATGTTTCCATCTTCGTTCTCTTTTACAAGAAGAGACAATTCCACTGTCGGTAAAAACAATGCTTCTTTTAATGCTCTCTTACAATCCTCATTCATTGCTCCGGTCTTTTTCATATCTTCATTGCTTACTAAAAAGACCGCGACTTTAGCATTTTTAATTAAACGCATATTGCTTAACATCAAAGCTTTTAGTTTCAGGCTTGATAATGACTGATATTGCATTACGTATTTATTACACAATTTAAACTCTGCACCGGATTCTATCAATACTTTAGAAGTAGCAAATATTGTACCATCCAAGGTGTCTGATAGAAACCCGTTTGTATCTTCTAAAAGTCCTGCGTATAATGCAGTGGCCATCTTTTTATTAAGGCTTATCTCGTTTTCTAGAAAAAAATTATAGAGCATTTGACTCACACCTCTCACATCTGAGTTTATAACACTGTATTCTATATTTATTTCCAACTTCACATCATTATCACACCCTAAGTAGATTGCAAAATCAGCCGAAGATGGAAAAGAGTTTCTAATTTTTTCAAACCATGGTAAAAAAGAGAATCTAGAATCTAAACTTTTAGTTGCGCAATACAATGAAACTTTTTTATGAAGTCGTAGCAAGTGCGTGTACATCGCACTCGCAGCACCTAGTGAATCAGCCCCTGGATTCATCTGAGTTATAAGCACTATATGATCAGCTTTATCTATTCTTTGCATAATATCTTTCATTAAATGCAATTATACTGTTTTTCTATTTATTGTTCATTTTATAAACATACGCGAGTACTTCTGCAACTGCTGCGTACAAGGCTTCTGGGATCGGTCTGTCTAAATCCACATCATTATATAAACTTCTTGCCAGAGGAGGATTTTGAACAATATGAACATTATTCTCCCGTGCAACTTTTTTTATCTGTTGTGCAATATTATCCATTCCTTTTGCAACTATAATCGGTGCGCGTTTTGTTTCATCATACTTCAGGGCCACTGCATAATGCGTTGGATTTGTAATAACCACATCAGCGTTGGGAACTTCAGACATCATCCTTTTACTTGACATCTCCATCTGTTTTTGTCTGATTTTCGCCTTAATCAGCGGGTCCCCCTCCATATTTTTCATCTCATCTTTTATCTCTTGCTTACTCATTTTAAGCCCGTCAAAATACTGTTTTCTCACAATAATCAAATCAATTAATGCAAAAATAAAGATAATAAACAACATAACAAAAGCAATGACAATCATTTTATCCACAAGCCAATCAAGTTGATCCCCTAAAGAAAAAAGTGCCACAGTCGGAAGTTCTTCTATAAAAAGAAAGAAGAAGATAAATCCAACCCCCAAGGTGGTGAAAGCCTTAAAGGTGATCTTCACCCCTTCTATCATTTTCTTCATTGAAAAAAGGTTTTTCGTTCCCTTGATTGGATCTATTTTTTTAAAGTCAGGCATAATCGCCTTAACTGTGAACAAGAAACCGAATTGTCCAAGCGCAGCAACCACACCCGCTATAGCCACAGCGATAGCCAATGGCATTATTATAAGAAGAAAGCCTTTAATGGTCACTATCGCGATATCAATCATAAAAAGTTTATCAAGGGGTGTGCCAATAAGAGAAAAGTAGTATTGAAAAAGTAAAACAGTCTGTTCACTCATAAAAGGAAAAAGTAATAAAAAAGAAAGAATAGCAACAAAAAGAGTGACTACACCTGAGGCGTCTTGAGACTTGGGAACATTCCCTTCTTCTCTGGCATCATCTATCTTTTTCTGGGTGGGTTCTTCAGTCTTTTCCTGATCATCAGCCATCTGTTATAAGCTTAATCCATCTTCATAGATAAATCAATCCAATTTGCTTGGTGAATTAAAGAACCGCTGCTAATAGCATCCACTCCTCTTTTAGCATAAGATTCTATTGTGTCCAAAGAGATATTCCCACTTGCTTCTAAAAGAATATGAGGGAAACTTTTATCTCTAAAGCTGACCACTTCAAAAATTTCATTCAGAGTCATATTGTCACACATAACAATATCACTCCCTGCTTCCATAGCTTCACATGCCATTTCAAAACTCTCAGCCTCGACTTCTATTTTTGAGGTGAAAGGAATCTTTTTTCTTGCTTTTTCTATATAGTCTTTTAAATTGTTTATAGTTTTTAGGTGCGTGTCTTTTATCATTAAAGAGTCATCTAAACCCATACGATGATTCACCGCTCCGCCGCATCTCGTTGCATATTTTTCAAAGACCCTTAAGAGTGGTCTGGTTTTGCGGGTGTCAAGAAGTTTCACCCCATAAGGTTCAACGATTTCTACATATTTACGGGTGAGTGTCGCTATAGAACTTGCATGTAAAAGGATGTTTAAAAGTGTTCGCTCAATTCTTAAAAGTGTATGCGAGTCTCCCTTCAAACTCAGCAGCACTTCACCAAATCCAAATGATTCACTATCTTTTTTATTCCATATAATTTCAAAATCTTCAAGGGCGGCAAGTGCATTCGCATATTCAACTCCCGCTAAAACACCCTCACACTTAGAAATGATTTTTGCTGAAGCATCTTTAGTGGGTTCTACAAGTGCATATAAATCTCCACGACCCACATCTTGAGCAAGACTTTGCTTTACAAATTCTTCAATCATAATGCCAACATTCTTTCTAGGGCTATTTTGGCCCATTTTTGTGTTTTTTCATCTATATGGATTTCATTTATAGGTTCACCATCATCAATAGCTTTTAAAGTGAGATACACATCTTCCAATGTTGTTTCATTCATAGTCGGGCACTCGGGTTTAGTTGACGAAAGTATATATGTGTTTTTTTCCCGTAAACGATTTACCATGTTGAACTCTGTGCCAACAGCGATTTTTTGATCAAGCGGCAACTCTTTGATATACTTGATAAGCTGTGATGTAGAACCGACAAAGTCAGAAGCATCACAAATTTCAGGATCACATTCCGGATGAACTGCAATCAATATACCTGGAAACTTCTTTCTGTAAAATGCAATATCATCAAGAGAGAAAAGTTGATGAACTGAGCAAAAACCATCATAACAAATGATGTCATTCTCTTTAGGATCGCCACCGTCTCCAATGACCATGGATTTCAGTCCCATCTGATTTGCTATGTTTTGTCCCAAACATCTATCTGGAACAAATAAAATCTTTTTCCCTTCTTTTAAGGCTTCAGTAATGATAAACTTTGCATTAGAACTTGTGCAAACAAGTCCACCCATTTCACCGACTTTGGCTTTTACATCAGCATTTGAGTTGATATAGGTGATAGGTAAAATATTTTCTTTTGAAATTCCATTTTTTTCCATGAAAGCAACAGACTCATCAAAATAAAGTCCATCAATCATTTTTGCCATTGCACAACAAGCAATTTTCGGCATTACAACTCTTTTATCGGGGCTAAGCACTTTCACACTTTGTCCCATAAATCCAACACCGCAAAAGAGAACAAATTCTGAATCATCATCTCTTGTTCTTGTAGCAAGTTCCAGTGAATCACCTGTGATATCACCAATATCAAAGACTTCATCTCTTTGATAAAAATGCGCTACAACTGTCACATCTAATTTATTTTTTAATTCATTGATTTTTTGTGTAAGTTCTTCGTTTGTAAATTGCAAAAAAATATCCTATATATTATTAATCGAATAATTATATCAAAAATATTATTTTTGAACGTCTCTTAAAAATGTGAGTGTTTAATTTTATACTTTTTTTATAATTAAATCCTCTAGCTCTTCAATCGGTAAAGGTTTGCTAAACAAATAACCCTGATAAGAAAGACATCCAT
>JACKQG010004738.1_pt1 | contig 15588 bp, 11 predicted proteins | sample 8237621 | NCBI WGS metagenome assembly JACKQG01 (sample SAMN15677084, study PRJNA649215) | marine metagenome | biome: marine; feature: Black Sea; material: saline water; isolation source: suspended particulate matter (SPM) from the Black Sea western gyre | collected 2013-06-09/2013-06-10 | depth... | reverse complement strand
GTCGACCGCCGTAAATGTACCGAATTTTTTGGTGACGGAATTAAGTGCAATCATATTAGGGTCTTCTCCAATTTAGTTGGATAAGAGGGTCCAAGGTCAAGGACGGCGATCCGCCTCAGGCGGATTAACCACCCCGTACGATCTTCCGGACCTACGGGGCAGGCAGGAGTACCTGGAGTATTTTGAGGATAGAGCTAAAGCTCCACTTCGTGCAAAATGTTGAGCCTGACCCCAGAGGAATAGGCTCTGCATTCCACGGGGCAGGCGCCGAAATTGGGCAAAAGGGGGCGTTTTGAAACGGGCTCGGTCGACAATGAAACAGCACACATTTTTTATTGATGCTTTTTCTTTTCCTGCTTCTCCTTGCGTTTTTCTTTAATGCTTTTTGCCGGTTTCTTTTTCACATCCTTTTTGGAGTCTCTTGGCTTTCCCATTTTTTTCCTCCTGAGTAAAGCATTAACGTATCAGCCCGGAAATTGCACGGGTTTGGAGCGTTCATTTACAGGGCAGCAGGAGCAAAGCTGTTGTGAACCTCTGCAAGCCCATGATTACAATGTAGATAGATTATCATCGGCTTCCCCAAATGGCAAATAAAACGATTGTTTTGAGGTCGGGCCACGGTAACCGACTATAATAACAGTAAATGAAGCTTAAAATAGGCTCTAAAATCATTATTTGACGTATTTTTAAAACGTTTTATCTATTATATCAAGATGTTTCTGTGGACACTATTTAGGCGGTTTTGGAATTGTCGCCGGCGGCCTGATAGGTTCCTGGCCAGGAGGCACATAGGCCGGTGCAGGTTTACCGCTTGGGCCAAGATATCGAATAAACTGATAAATAGCCTGAAGATCTTCATTGCTCATTGCATTAAGGATGACGTGGGGCATCGGGGGCCGAGTCGCAAGGACCTTTGACTTTTCTACCCATTCAGCTTCTGTAAGGGAGTCGATTAAAAGCCGAAGATTTGCTCCGTAGGTCGTTCCCAACGGTCCGCGCCATCCTAACGATTCACCCGTCAACCATTGGTCCTCGGGCATGTTCCCTTTTGATTGTAAATATCCGGCAGTATGGCAATCGTTACACTCAAAAGTTTTTACCAGGGAGCGCCCTTTTTCTACTATTTTCATTTTAAAGTAAAAGCCGGGTTTGACGTTTAACGGTTTAGTTGTATCAGACTGTGCTTCATTCCAAAAAAAGAGCCCCAAAAAAATAAAACTTATGAGAATGATATTAGTAAGATTAGATTTCATTGGCATTACTTCCTTTAAGCTAGTGTGACTTTATTTATAAGATGCCTATCGTTATTCGCTTTGTGCCTGGCACATATAAACAGGCGAAAGTGTACATTCCTTGTCATAATTTTCGGAGTACATATCACAAACCGGGCGGTAAATCAAAGAGAGCTCTTTCAATGGATGTCCCGCAAAACCTCTCAAAATCAAACCAAATGAGTCAAGAGCAAACTTGACCCCTTAATCCTAATAGTTTATTACTTTTACAGATACAGCCGGATCATTCTCACCTGGTTTTAAGGACCTGGACATGCATGCCGTATTTAAAGGAAACATCTATGAGCGCTAACGTTATCGCAACCAAAAGTTTTGCAACCTCCGGGCCGCCGGTCACAATGGTCGGGCTTGGCGGTGAAGGCATTCTGCGAACCCACAAAAGAGACGCCCGGGCCCGCGAGGTGATTAAAACGGCCGTCAAACAGGGCATCACCTATTTTGACTGCGCCCGGGTGTATGCCGACAGCGAGGTCTACTACGGATCCTTGTGGCGTGAACATCCCAAGACACGCTCCGGTATTTTTCAGGCCAGCAAATCAGCCCGGCGGGATAAAGACGGTGCCCTGGCAGACCTTGCAGAGACCTTCGAGCGGTTGGGGACCGATTATCTCGATCTGTGGCAAATCCACGATGTCCGCACAGACGATGATCTTAAGGTGATTGCGGGTCCCGGAGGTGCTTTGGAAGCATTCGTTGACGCCAAATCAGCCGGGAAAGTCCGTTATATAGGCGTTACCGGCCACCATGACCCCGCAATCCTGACCCGGGCCGTAGAGCAGTGGCCCGTGGATGCGGTGATGATGCCCGTCAACCCCGTCGAAGGTGTTATGGGCGGTTTTTTGACAAGCACGATGCCGACGGCCCGGGCCAAGGGCATGGCGATCATCGCAATGAAAATTATGGGGGCCGGGCACTACATTCATTTGGAATCCGGGCTAACCCCGGAACTGCTGATCCGGTATGCATTATCCCACTACATTACCGTTGCCATTGTGGGGTGTTCATCCGCCGAGGAAGTCGATACCCTGGCGGATACCGGACGTAATTTCAAACCGCTGTCTGAAGAAGAAAGATCACAGCTTCTAAATGTATTCGAGCCGCATGCCAAGCGCCTGGCGTATTACCGCGGAGTCCTTTAGTCCGGTGGTGAGAAAGTCTGGACCCTGGTATTCTGCAACTCACTGTAAGATTTACAGGGTACAAACGACTAATTTACAAAAGCAGTGTAATTTTATGGAAAGGGGATATTTGACATATCCTTTTTAGAAAAAATGAAAACGATTTTAAAATATATCAAAACAGTTTCTCTTGGCCTTCTAACGTTGTCTCTGATAACCGGCTGCTTTTCTTTTCGCGGGCAAACGCTTTCTCGGGACGCAGATCTCGTTCGACTGACGGGCAGTGTCCAGCGGGCCGTCGTCAAAATAACCGTTTATGATGTGGAAAAGAAACCGGTCGGTATCGGCAGCGGCTTTTTCGTTGATAAAAGCGGGCATTTGGTTACCAACTATCATGTCCTTAAGGGGGCTTACACGGCCGAGGTTACAACCTATGACGGGCACAAATATCCTGTTCAAGAGATTTTGGCACAAAACGAAGCCGCTGATCTGATCAAGGTAAAAGTAAAGATTCCGGAGAAAGGGGTTTACCGGGTAACGGTGATCCCCGATGTTCCCGCCGTAGCCGAGCGGATCATCGTGGTCGGCAGCCCTCTTGGGCTTGATCAAACCGTCAGCGAGGGCATTGTTTCTGCGGTACGTGAATTTCCCGGCATCGGTAGAACCTTTCAGATGTCCGCGCCTGTGTCCATGGGCTCCAGCGGCAGTCCGGTAATCAATATGCACGGAAAGGTTATCGGGGTCGTCTCCTTTATTTCAATATCCGGTCAAAATTTAAACTTTGCAGTTGCCGGTCAAAGTGTAATGAACTTAAAGGCTGAAAAAACCACAAAGACCTTGTCGGAGTGGACTTACAGTGCCAGCAGACAAAAGCCCAGGCTGGCGGCAGAGCTTTGTAAAAAAGGCTTCGAATTCTCTATCCAGGGAAAATATAAAAAAGCGCTGGAGTATTACAAGGAGGCTGCTGCAAAAAGCCCGGACGACGCCGAAGCCTGGTTAGGTCTGGGAAGCTGTTATGTGGGACTCGAACAGCCGTCCGCAGCCATCGAGGCGTTTAAAGAGGCCACTCGATTCAATCCGAACAAGACACAGGCGCACTACTATCTTGGAAGATACTATCAAGGACTGGGCCGCCACAAAGAGGCGCTTGAATCATATCAAACGGCGGTCAGCATCGACCGGGACTACGGACCGGCCTACCTGGGTCTGGCTGAAATATACAGCGAGCAGAAGCGATTAGACGACGAGAAAGAAGCTTTTGAACAGCTGTTGCGGATTTGGCCGGATTATGCAGCCTCGCACTATAATATGGGAATCATCTACGCCAAGCTAAAGAGGTATCAGGACGCTATCAATGCCTATAAACGGGCACTGGCAATCGATCCCGAAATACCTTATACATATTATAACATGGGGGTTACGTACGGGATTATGGGCAAATCAAAGGAGGAACTCGCGGCATACAAGCAGTCAATTCGAATCGATCCTGATTTCGCACCGGCCCACTTTAACATCGGTATTTTATATATCTATTCAGGCCAAAAAGATGCCGCCCTTGAAGAATATAAAATACTCAAGAGATTGGATAAAGATAACGCTGATAAACTATTTGATCTGATCTACAAATAATCTCACCGCGGGTGAAGGGGCCTCCTGGAGGTGAACCCGAACTGGCTTCGTTTCTATGTTTATTTTACAGTATTGAACCCATTATTAAAAAATATATGTTATGCTATGACCTGAATTGTTGAAATTGGCTCTGCCGTACATGCATAAGCACCGCTATGGAACAACTTTTGAAAGATTCCTTTACAAAATTAAGAAGCGATATTCCCCGAATCGCCGACAGCCTTTTCTGTCCAAACCGCCAAGACATCGCGGCCTGGTCCGGCATTATCGACGGCAAGCTGCTGACGCGTCTGTCTCCGGATTTTCCGACGATGGCAACTATTTGTGGTGGAGGATCATCAGGCAAATCAACTCTGTTCAACTCCCTTGTTGGAGAGAAGCTGTCACCGGTCGGGGGAAGGGCGGGGATGAACCGCCGCGCGCTTGTATCCGCCCATTCAGCCCTTTTCAACCAGACCGAATTTGTTGCCGCCCTTTTTGAGCCGTTTGGATGCCTGCCCGAACCCCTTAAAGACCAACAGGATCTCACTGTTGCTGGCGGTCCGTTTTATGTGGCCAGCGATGCTCTTCCTCAAAACCTTATCCTGGTGGACACACCGGATTTCGATACAGGCTCTCAAGGAATCTACACCAATCGGGAGGTTGCCCGGCAGGCCCTGGAAGCGTCCGACATCCTGATTTATGTGTTCACCAATTCCAATTACAACAATCGCGAAAACACCGATTATATCTCCCGGATGCTGACGAGTATCGGTATGCGAAAATGCTTTCTGGTCTATCGGGTTTATCCCAGTTTTGATGAAGCCGAGGTCCTGGAACACGCCGCCACCGTTGCCCGAAACTTATACGGCCGTGATTCCGATCATTGTGTGCTGGGAGTTTATCGTACGGATGAAGACAATGAGGTCGCCGCCGGCAGGCAGCACATGAATCTGAGGCCCGTGCGCAACAAAGATCTTTCGATGATGAATGCTTTGGGGGCGCTTGACTCCCGTAAGCTCCGATTGGAGCTGCTCGCTTCGATAATGGAAGATGTGCTGATCAAGGCGCGGGAGTTTCTGCAGCAGGCCAAAATTTCCCGCGACGAGCTGGGCCTGTATCTCAATGCAATGCAATTGGCCCAGAGTCAATGTGTTCAAGAAGCCTTGCAGCACTTCCCCACAGATCGGGTGATAAAGCGTTTTGCTGAAATCTGGATGTCCAAGGATCCTCCCCACGTAAGGGCGATGCGCACGGCCGGCAGAATTATCGATCTACCCTTTAGAATTCTGTTCAGCGCCGCCCGACAAATAATAAAAAAGCCCCCTGATCCTGCCGGGGTAGAACCGCAGATCGATTTCAGCGACAAGGTCAAGGAGGATCTTCTGCAAGCGCTCAACAGTATGTACTACCGGGCCGTGGGGTCGGAAATTAGCGTGTCTTCAACCCTGAAGAACCCGCTGGCCAGGCTATTGTTTAAAACCGTTGAGCAGATAAGGGCCGGCAAAGATAACCGCCAAAGGCCTTTTGTTGAAACCGTTAATGCCCAGGGAGCCTTGAAAATCTTTGTCAGCGCCCATCCGGTTGTTGCCGATGAACAGGAAAAATTGCAACGCCGGGAGTGGAAATCTGTGTTGCAGTCGATCCTTTCACGACAGGAGGTGATCTTTGAACTGTCAGAAGGTATTGAAAAGGAGCTGAACGATCTGGCCGACCGTTTTCGCGACCAAATGGATTTTATGAGCAAAATCCGCGAGACATTTTCCGCTTTTTTAAACGTGGTGCCGGCAACGGCGGCGATAACCTATATTCTGTCCACCGGCGATCCCGTGGGCGCGGCCGGCATCAAAGTGAAGCTGACCGGCATGTTCGGACTGCATGACCTGTATGCGCTGGTTGCGATTCCGGCGACATCAGGGTTGAAAAAGGCGGACCAGAATCAGCTGGATGCTATGCTGGGGCCCATCGTTCAGACATGGCTAAGCAACAAACTGGCAGACATTCATACTCTGTTTGAGCAAGAGATCACCGGTGGTATCATCCGCGCAGCCACCGATGCTCTGGCCAGTTCTCAGGACTTGATCGGTCAGATCGAAATCAATTTAGATTCTTGCGAAAAGGCGATGAAACCATGATGATTTCTAAGCGGCGGTCGAATTCAATCAAAGCACTGGGAAAAATCGAAGGCTTCAAACAGGATGTTAGAATGCTGCGGTCAATGATCGCTCAGGCCCCCCTGTGGCGGCCGTCGACACCCCTTGCGAAGCAGTGCGATGAGGTGCTGCGCATGATCAGTGAGCTTGAAGCCCGGTTCGACCGCAAACTGGTAGTGACCATTATCGGACCGTGCGGTTCAGGCAAGTCAACCCTGCTCAATGCCCTGGCCGGTGTCGACGACCTGTCCGAGTATGGAAACCGTCGCCCGACCACCAGAAGCGTCGTCGTTTTTTGCCACGAGGCCGGTGATGCCGACCAGCTGAAACAGGAAATGGGAACAGACAGCGTCGAGATACGCGCAAGTTATGCCGCCGCATCCTTAGAGAATGTACTGCTGATCGACACCCCGGATACGGACAGCATTGAACAGGACAAACACATTCTAATGGTTCAGAAAGCCATCGTACTTTCAGATGTTCTCATCTGTGTATTTGATGCTGAAAACCCCAAAAGACGGGACCATGTCGATTTTCTGGCCCCGTACGTTCGCCTGTTTAACAAAGACTCCCTGGTGAGCGTAATTAACAAATCCGACCGCCAGGACCAAGATGAACTCAAAGAGAAAATATTACCGGAATTTATGGACTTCATCGCGACCGCCTGGAGCCGGCCGGTTCATACGTTTCTTTGCATCTCGGCTCGAAGCCATCTGCAAGACCCCCAATGGGACGCCGCCGCTCAACCCCGGCACAACTTCGATCAATTTCAAACTCTCAAGCAGATGATTTTTGAAACGTTCAACCGGCCTGGATTTGTAATTGACAGGCGGATGGAAAATGCCGAACATTTAAGGGATTTTGTTTACACGCAGTCAGTCTCCGAAGCTGAAATCGACCTGGAAAAACTTAAAGAGGCCCTTGATAATATAAAAAATACGGAAAACAGGGCCGTCAAAGAGGCCCTGTCCGCCTTCAAAGCCAACAGTTCCGGCCAGTTCCCCGGCGTTACCGTTCTTTTGTATCAGAAACTGGCCCAGCGCTGGCTGGGGCCGGTGGGGTGGATGATTGCCATTTGGTCCCGGATACTGATTTTCAGTACCGGCATTGTCGCCATGTTCAAGTACGGCGGCCCTTGGCGGCAGCTGCTGGGTATGGTTTCATCCCTCAAGCATGGTAAGGATTCCCCGCCGGCTTTGTCCGAAACCGAGAACTTTGAAGGCGTCGATTCAGCGCTGCGGGATTACCGCCTGGCGATCCTGCAGCAGTGGCCGGATATTGCCGAATCTTTGATTCAATGCCGTTTTGAGCCCTCGGTGCGCAAGTTTGAAAACATGCTCCCCGACCGGAACGATTTTCACCGGGATTTGACCGCCATGTGGCGCCATGCGCTGAACAGCGCGTTGAACAGATCCTCTAAAATGCTCAGCGGATTTATTCTTCAGCTTTTTTTCAACCTGCCGGCCATCGGAATCCTGGGGCACGTAGGCTGGATAACCATGCGTAATTACTTCAGTGACAACTATCTTAGCTCGGGCTTCTTTCTGCACACTTTTTTAATTATCGGTATTATATTGTTTTTGAGCTTTTTCATTTTGCAAGGCTGCATCCGCCTGTTCGCCGGATCTGAACGTATCACCGATTACGCCCTTGAAGAAGTGCAGCAGCAGGTTGAGCAAATCAAGCCCTTATCGCTGAACCCGGCAGGTCAACAGATAACTGTGGTTTTAGATCTGGCGTGCTTAAAACAAATTACACCCTGAATGAGCAAAAATGCTCAATGGAAGTTGTTTCCTGCTCCCTTAGCTAGTGTTCATCCACGAATCCAAATAGAACACGCTGTGTGTCCAATTCATAAATGAGCAATTTTTGTCCTGATCACGCGTGCGGCGAAGCCTTGGCGAAGACGTAAGGCCGCATCCGCCGTCGCCCGAAAAAGGGCTATGGCGGGACAAGCAAGGGTTTGCGGTGAGGCGTACGCCTGTACGCCGCAGCCGGAAACCCGCGGAGAACGCCGAGCAGGGCAAAAAGGGCCATTTATGGATGGACACTGGCTACCCGCCATCATATTCCTGGTAGATAATCTGGCCGCATGACTTGCAGTGGGAGGCATCCTCATCATGGTAGCGGAGTCCGCACTTCGGGCAGACAGCCTCCTTTTTCGTTGCCATGCGCATCCACTCTTTTACAATCTGGCTGATTTCCCACGGTATGAGGACAATGCCCGAAAGTATCATCAAAACGGTGACCCATTTACCCGCATCCGACAGGGGAATGATGTCACCAAATCCGACGGTCGTCAGCGCGACGACGGTAAAATAGAACGCATCGCCAAAATTCTTCACATTGGGGTTAAGGTCGCTTTCCACATAGAAAAAGAGTCCTGAAGAAATGAAAAATATCATCAGTATGGTGAGAAAGAGCCGCGTGACCTTGAGCAACTGCGGCGTTATGCTGCCGAAGAAAAAGTCACCGTCTGCCGCGAATCTTAAAAACCTGAATATCCTGAAGGTCCTGAAAGCCCGGATGAATCTGATAAAGCCAATGTCCAGGGTGATGCCGATTAGAGGCAAAAAGATCACTGAAAGTGTGGGCAGGATAGCGATGAGGTCGATGATGCTGTAAACATCCCCAAGCTGCCTGAGACGGTTCTGTGAGGCATAAAGCCTGGCCACATATTCAATGATGAAAAAAATGACAATGACCACCTCCAATTGCCAGAGCAGTTGTCGGGTTGCCTCGGAGACGGGATAGGTCTCGACCACCAGGATAAGGCAGATAAAAAGGTTCAGGAAGATGATGAAGATATCGATGATCTTGCCGAGGGCGGTTTTGCAGTCGATCAGATAAAACTGGAGTGTCTTCCGGAAGGTGTTCGGCATGGAGCTGTTTCCTTAGAAAGCAGGTAATCTTATAATTGTTCCAATTTCAGTTGCAAACAATCTCTGCACATCCCAATTCCTCCCAGACGCTTAAACCATTCCATTGCTTCGGATTCGATCTCTTCAGGTGACTTGGGCTTCCCATTGCCTGAACCTGGAAAGACCAAATATGCAATTCCACTACTAACCCCGCCATTTTTGGGATTGGAATTGACTCCCAGATTATCTGCAAGACGTATTGAACCTTCACCAATTGCATCACTAGGGCCGTTATCTGCGAATATAGCAGGGCTTAGCTTATGTGTTCGAAGGTTTATGACAACTCCCAAATCACCCAGCCGGGCTCCCCCGGAGCGTCCCTTCGGTAAGACGAAGTATGGCACAAAGCGCGAATCAATGTAGCGCTTCGTATCTATTCTCGGCCTGGTTGCATCAAATAAGGATGTGGTTGATATATAGAATCCGGGAAAGGGAGCTGAAGAATTTTGGACAACGGGTCTGCCGTCTTTGCGGCCGTTATCCGTTACTAACGCCCACCAATTTCCGGGCCTCCCGCCGTTTGAGAGAAAATCAATGCCTATATCTTCAGGATGGTAGGCGTTTGGTGCTCCATCTGCATCAATTGACATCTTTGAAATGATCAGTAAGGCTCTACCCCCCAAAACCTCCCAAACGGGCACGCCTGCCACCTCTAACTTTGTTGATTTAAGGCATGTCATCAATGGAGTTTTTGAAGGCATCGGCAAAGAACCTTTTGGGGAAGGGTTGTATGTATATGCAGATGCAAATATCGATAATAGCGACCCCAGCAGAATAACTATTACAACAGCGACTTTCGTCCTCATTTGATTCCTTCCCCAATGTCTAACATTCAGTATGTTGCAAGAGACAAAGCCTAAAATTGATTAGGACAATATATCTTGTATGTCAAGCATATAATAAATACCATATATAGTAATTGATCTATGTGCTATCGGACAATTATAAATGGAATTTAGGGCAGAAATAGATCTTGCAGCAAAAGAAATGATGATTTAGGTATCAAAGAAAAGGACTTGGAAAGGTTATCGGAACATTTTCAGGGGATGCAATATATGGTGATCTCGTAAAAAGTCACGAATTCAACTATGTTAAGAACGTACACAGTCTCTTTTTCTCGTTTTTTTCTCTTTTTCGGCAAATGTGGCACAGATTTTTCTGCCGTCCAATGTCACGCCTTTAAGGGATTTGAGGACTTTTTTTGCCACGCTTTTTTCAACATCAAAGAATGAAAACTCTCTTTTGAGTTCGATCCGGCCGAGTTTTTTGGATGATATGCCCGATTTGTCGCAGACCAGGCGGACGATGGCGCCTTCTTTGAGTTTGTCCAAACGGCCGACATTCATGAAAAATCGCTGGGTATTGCCTGCCAGGCGGTGTTCGGCTTTATCCGCCTTTGTTGGGCGTTTTTTGCCATTTACGTTTATGTCTGCGGCTCCGCGGTAGTAATCGAGAAAGCGGTTGAACTCGGCTGAGACGAATCGACGGATTAATTCTTCCTTGCTGAGAGCGGAAAGGGTTTCAAACACCGGGGGAAGGTAATTATCGATTTCTTTTTTGTTGACCTGGGTGGAGACCAGTCGTTCCACCATTGCGTAAAGCTGCTTCTCGCAAACGGCGCGGCCGCCGGGGATTTTTTTATACTCGAACCGAATGCCGCTTATAGATTCCAGTTCTTTGATCCGTCGGACTTCCCGGGTGTTTACCAAGACGATGGATACGCCTGATTTACCCATCCGGGCCGTTCGACCGCACCGATGGGTGTAACGTTCCGGTTCATCGGGGAGATTGTAATTGATGACGTGGGTGATGTCATCCACATCCAGACCCCGTGCGGCCACATCGGTGGCCACCAGCAGTTGGAGGGTCCGTTCCCTGAATTTTTTCATCACCTGGTTCCGTTGCATCTGGGACAGGTCGCCGTGCAGCGGTTCGGCATTGTAACCGTCTTTCATCAGTTTGTCGGCCACCGTCTGGGTTTCTATGCGCGTGCGGCAGAAAATGAGGCCGAAGATATCGGGGATATAGTCGATCATCCGCTTGAGGGCCGCGTACCGATCTTTTTGTTTGACGACATAACAGGCGTGAGAGATGTTTTCAGCGGCTGTGTTGGGCGCGCCGGCGGTGATGGTCACAGGACGGGTCATATAGGTGTCGGCGATTTTCGCTGCGGCAGCCGGCATGGTGGCTGAAAAAAGCCAGGTGCGCTTGTCAGCGGGGGTCCGTTCCAGAATGTTGTCGATATCTTCCTGAAACCCCATGTTGAGCATTTCATCGGCTTCATCCAGGACCGCATAGGCCACCTTTCCCAGTTTGACGGCTTTGCGGTTGATCAGATCCAACAGTCGGCCGGGTGTGGCCACGATGATCTGAGCACCTTTTTTTATCAGGGTGATCTGGTCCCGAATATCGGCTCCGCCGTAGACGGCGGCAATACGTGCGTTCGGGATGTGTCGGGCAAACAGTTTCAGGTCGCCGGTGATTTGAAGGCAGAGTTCCCGCGTGGGGCAGAGGATCAGCCCCTGGGGGGTTTTTGATTCAAAATCAACCAGCTGGATCAGGGGCAGGCCGTAGGCGGCGGTTTTCCCCGTGCCGGTCTGGGCCAGGCCGATGACATCGGTGTCGCCTGTTAGCATGCAGGGGATGGCCTTTACCTGAATCTGGGTGGCATGTTCAAATCCGAGTTGGTCAAGGGCCCGGATGATTTCGTGTTTTAATCCAAAAGAAGAAAAATTCATAAATACTTTCCTGATGAAGGCCGGGTTAAATCGTGGCCGGTTATGTCGCTTAAAATACACAAAAAGCCGTCTCGGCGCGTTTGCCGGACGGCTTTGTTTCGTTTTCGGTATTGAATCCGGAGATGTGGCCAAGGGATATTGCGATATCCGCCGGATCATTTTTTAATCTGGATGTTCAATATCGTTTGTTTTTAAATTAATCAATCTTTTTTATTGGTGCGAGTGGAATTAATCGAAAAGAACGATCCCAGTCCGGAAAGCCTCAATCATTTAAAAAAATGAATGACCGGATTATAGATTTATAGTTTTATGTCCCTTCCGCTGCCCCATACATCCTGTACGTCCACCAGATCAAGAGCTGCATGACAGCATGGAACAGCCGGCCCGGTTACGGGCCCAATCAGGGCGTTTTTTAGCAAAGTCTTCCTTGTCGGGTTGTTCGTCGTAGGGGTGGCGCAGTAACTCAAGCAATTCGTCGATCAGCGAAAAATCACCTTGTTCAGCCTTGTCGATGGCCAGTTGGGCCAGGTAGTTTCGCAGCACGTATTGGGGGTTAACAGCGTTCATGCGCCGGCGTCGTGTTTCATGAGATGTATTCTCCTTGCATACACGGCTCATATAATTGCGCAGCCAATAGCCCATGCGCGTTCGATACTCGCGTGTTAGCTGTTCAGGTACGTAATAAGCCTCCATCAGCGGGGTCATTAGTGTTTCGTCACTGATATCGTTTAAGGATTCGACATTTACATCAAGCATGGCAAGCCGGCGAAAAAAGATCGTCATATCCGTCTCGACCAGTGGCAAGATGGCGTGCAGTTCGGTGAATAACGCATCATCAGTGTCGGGCTCGAAGGTATTTAGGCCCAGTTTTTGGACCATCATTGTTTGCCAACCCTGCTGAAAGCTTTGGGTATAAACGTCCAGTGCTTGTTGCAGTGGCTCAACTTGTTCGATTAACGGATAGATGGCATTGGCCAGCTGAACGAGGTTCCAATGGGCAATTTGCGGCTGATTACCAAAACAATAGCGGCGACCGCCGGCGTCAGTGGTGTTAGGGGTCCAGTTGGGATCGTAATCTTCCAGCCAGCCGTAGGGGCCGTAATCAATGGTGAGGCCAAGAATGGACATATTGTCCGTGTTCATCACGCCATGGACAAAACCGACGCGCATCCAGTGTACGATCATGTCGGCGGTTGTGCGGCACACTTCCTCGAACCACTCAAGATAGACCTTTTGCGACGGCGCGCCCAAATGGGGGAAGTCGGTGCGGATGGTGTAATCCGCCAGTTGCTTCAATACCTCGGTTTCACCCCGTGAGGCGAATATCTGAAAACTGCCAAAACGTGTGAATGACGGCGCTACGCGGCAGACAACCGCACCCGGTTCCAGTTTGGGGTGGCCGTCATAAAACATGTCCCGCTCGACCTGTTCGCCGGTTAATGCCAGGCTTAAGGCCCGTGTAGTGGGCACGCCCAGATGAAACATGGCCTCGCTGCACAAAAACTCGCGCACTGATGAGCGTAACACTGCCAAACCGTCTGCTGTGCGTGCGTATGGCGTGGGGCCTGCGCCTTTGAGTTGCAGGGCCCAGCGTTCTGAACGCTGATTAATAATTTCACCCAGGTTAATGGCGCGGCCGTCACCAAGCTGCCCGGCCCAATTGCCGAACTGATGGCCGCCGTAACAAGTGGCGTAGGGCTCCATACCCGCCGGCAGATGATTACCGACGAACGCTTGGAGAAAATCGTCGGATTCACAGGTTTCAATTGAAAGGTCCAGCAGTGCCGCCGTTTCACGGGAATAGGCAACCAGTTGCGGCGCAGCGACCTTGGCCGGATGTACGAATGAGTAACACGCCTTTATCACCTGGCGACGCTGGTTGGTGGTTGCGGGATCAGCGGGCAGCTCTCGGGTAAAGCGATTGTCAAACGTCAATGACTCCAGCGTACCGCTGCCGTCCAATTCTTTTGCCGAAAGGCCGATAATAGCGTTTTGTACGGTATCGATGGCGCATTTTTCAGGTACATGCCCACCGTCGGCAAAACAGTTTTGATGTTTTTGAAGATTTATATTCAGGACCATGATGTCATCCTTTTTTTAAACAAGGTGCTTTTGCGTGTAAATGACAGGATGCCCGATCCTCATGGTTTCAATCCCCAGCAGTTATTTGCCCCTGCCTTGAGTTACTGTAAGCATCATTTTAATCCGCGCAACGGATCGTTTTAGCAGAGGGGAGGTTCATTTATAATGAAAGATTAGGATGGGGCCTGACAGGTGGCGCATGCAGACAACTTTATGCGGTCTTTATATGTCCGCAGGTGGGAAAAGTTATCGATGTATTGCTCCAGCACGTTTAGAGTCCTGTTTTAGCAGCACTACTAAAGGGGTTTGCTTATTTATGGATGTCCCGCAACTTCCAATTAAGGTAAAGGTTCATCTGTATATGCAATGTTAGCCTCTTCTGACTTATAGAGCGGCAACTGCTTTCCTGCTCGAATATCTTCCACCCAATTAGGATTTAATAAAATGGATTTTCCACTTAATGCTATATCTGCTTTTTATCCTTCAGCAAATCCTTCAGGTTCGCGAACGGCTTGTTGTCGCTACGCGGCTCTTGCCCGCCGGCCGGCGTCTTTGCGTCATACCATTCCGCAACCTGATCCCGCGAATGCTCATTGTCGTGACAGTAGATACACAGCAACTCCCAGTTGCTGCCGTCCGGCGGATTGTTATCGTGGTTGTGATCCTTATGATGGACCGTGAGTTCTCGAACTCTCTTGCCTGAAAATTCGCGTCCGCACAGCGCACAGATCCACGGAAACATCTTGAGCGCTCGCCCCCGATAGGTCTTCTCCCGACGCTCTCGGTCATGCCGAACCTCGGCCATGATATGATCCAGCCTGCCGGACTCAGTGCGCGTCTTTTTCGATGACATGTAGGTACCCTCCAGCCGTTCGGTATAGATTAAGTCTCAACTTTCGGGATTCGTCCCCCAGATGGAGCGAAAAGGATGATTTGATGGCGATTTGCGCTGTTTGAGCCACTTAGGATGCCTTACATCAGCGCCTATATAGCCGTCTATTAGAAAAGAACCGCTTCCGAAACCTCAAAACTTTTTAGAACATATGGCCTGCGCTGATGTTAGGCATCTTTAGAGGCGAGTTCGCAAAGCGACAGCAAATTATTTTTTCGCGGAAGCATGAATCCCGAAAGTTGAGTAAATAACCGTCGGCAATCGAAGTATATTTGCAATCAGTTGGAGATATCAAAGGTGAAGATCGCCTCATTTATCCAAAAAAGCACATGAACAAATGGGTAGAGGGAATGGAGACCTTCGAAATGAAAATGGCTTGATATTTACGGTACAAATTTGATATTTATCAAATCATTAAAGGCGCATTGCTTTATAAGGTGTCTGTGCCAAAATTTTTGTCAAAGTTTGAGGATTCAGTGATTCTGGAGAAAAAAAACAATCGTCGGCGGCAAACGTTTTTGAGTATGGTTATTTTATCCATTCTCATGGTTATCGCGGGGGGTATATTTATTACCCAATTCCACTTTAACCCGGGGGTATTGCATAAAGATGCGCTTTTACCGGAGCCAAACAAAGACAAACCATCTTCCCAATTCTCTCCGAACGCATCCTTTGTCCCCTTGCCTGAAGGCATACAGCCCCTCACATCAGCGGAGATATTTGATGCCCGCAATCTTTCCGATAAAATAAACGGCAAGGCGGAATTGTACTTGTCCGCCGGTTT
>JACKQG010004737.1_pt1 | contig 15591 bp, 13 predicted proteins | sample 8237621 | NCBI WGS metagenome assembly JACKQG01 (sample SAMN15677084, study PRJNA649215) | marine metagenome | biome: marine; feature: Black Sea; material: saline water; isolation source: suspended particulate matter (SPM) from the Black Sea western gyre | collected 2013-06-09/2013-06-10 | depth... | reverse complement strand
GGAAGGGTTATGAGTTCCTGGGCTTTCGACTTTCGAGCAAGTCACGAACGATGCGGCCAAAGTCCCTGGAAAAATTCAAGATGAAAATTCGGGAGCTGAGTCGTCGGAGTCACAACTTGGACGCCAAGGCCATCGAGAAACTGAACCAAGTGATTCGAGGCACGGCGAATTATTTCGCCACGAACTTCTCGACCTGCGTGAAGCTTTTTCAGAAGCTTGACAAGTGGATTCGGATGCGCATCCGCTGCATGAAGTTCAAACGGAAATCGGAGTACGACAATTATCGTCTCAGACAAGGATCGTTTGACAAGAAACTTGGCTTGCTGAAACTATTAGACTTTACGTCCAGTACCATGTGTAAGACGTGTCGGTGACTCCTCTACGGGCCCACATCCCTGGTATGGATGCATAGAGCCCAGAGGCGATGGAACGGGGGTCGCCCAGTGCGAGAAAGACGCACGCTGGTAAATGTGGAGAATAGACTCCACCGCGACAACGGGGAGCTGAGAGGCTGGTCTTACCCACCAGCCTCTCTCTTACCCACTAAGAGTTCGGGGCCAGAAGTCTTGCGACTTCTGCTACCGGACAGAGCGAATGGACGGCGGTATAACACAGAACATCGGAGGTACATGGCAATGAAGACCCAGGCGGCAGAACAGATCGGCGTGTGCAGTTGGTCGCTCCAAGCCACAGGCCCACAGGACCTCGCGGAAAAGGTAAACGCTCTCGGTCTCAAGAAGGTACAACTCGGCCTCACGCCGCACCGTGACGATCCGGGCACCTGGGAAGGCGTGCAAGAGATCCTGGCCGAGTCGGGCATAAGCATCGTGTCCGGTATGTTCGCTACGTTCGGCGAAGACTATACGACGCCGGACACCATCCGTCGAACCGGCGGAGTGGTGCCCGACGCTGACTGGGACGAGAATTTCGAGTTGGCGAAGGCTGCGGCTGCAACGGCCAAAGCAATGGGCCTGACGCAAGTGAGCACCCATGCCGGCTTTCTTCCCCACGAGCCGACGGACCTGGATTTCGAGAAACTGAGCCTCCGCGTTGCCCAGCTTGCCGAAGTGTTCGCCGAAGCCGGTGCCTCGCTGTTGCTGGAGACGGGACAGGAGACGGCGGAAACCCTGCTGATGTTTCTGGACGAAATCGGGAAACGCGGCGTTCAGAACCTCGGTGTGAATTTCGATCCTGCCAACATGATCCTCTACGACATGGATGACCCCACCGACGCATTACGCCGGCTCATGCCACACGTACAGCAAGTTCACGTCAAAGATGCCAATAGAACGACCGTCAAAGGCCAATGGGGAGAAGAAGTCGTCGTGGGAACCGGCCAGGTTGATTTGATCGCCTTCGTCCGCATTCTGGCCGAGGCAGACTTCGACGAAAGCTACATCTTCGAACGTGAAGCCGGGGACGACCGAATTGGCGATATTACGCAAGGCGTTGGGGCGCTGAACGCGGCGATGCAGGAAGTAACGGCGTAACACGTCTACCGACTTCAGCGGACCGATGGCATTCGACGTCTGATATCCGGTTCGATTCGCCATAGCGTCGTTCGAGAAATGACTGTCGCGTCTATTCCTGTAGCTACGGTCGCCAGACCGTGGTTTCCGCTGCACTTCCACGCTCTGGCAACCGTCGCTACAACGATAATTGATCAAGTGCCCCTCAAGCGTCTAAACGCCACGGTTCGCGCATTGCGCGCGTCAGCATCCGGCTGGCCTCGGCGTCGCCGACGATTTCCTCCTTGTCCGGATCCCAGCGGACCTTGCGCCCGAGTCGCGTACAGATGTCGGTCAGATGCGAGAGCGTGTCGCTGCGCACCGCAACGTTGATGCTGGAAACCGTTTGCTCCCTGCTCTTGATGCAATCGAGGAACTGGCGCTGGTGACCGGAACTCTTGGGTAGGTGGATTTCATTCGGTCCGATTTGCGAATCCAGTAGCGATTTCGGCTCGGCATCAATGTGCCCGCGTTTGACGTACACCCAGCCTTCGGTCCCTTGGAACACAACTCCCTGCTTGTTCTGTTTGTTATCGGTGTAGATCATCTTCACACCGTCGGCGTAGGTGTGCTCGACCTTCCAACTGACAGCACAGTCGGCCAGCCCGTCATCGGGGAACGTGGCCGTTCCCTCGACTTCGACCGGACCGGTGTGGTCCGTGCCGTGGCCCCATTGGGCAATGTCCAGGTGATGGATACCCCAGTAGCCGCCGATGCCGCCCAGGCAGTAATCGGAAATGTGGTACCAGATGCCGTAGCTGTGTTCCTTGGTCCAAGGCCGACAGCGATGATACGTATACGGCGCCCAAGGCGCGGGGCCCAGCCACAGGTCGTAGTCCAGGTCTTTCGGCACCGGTTGGGTCGGCTGAGTCGGGAAGGAAAAATCGTGAGGAACGCCCACCACGATAGTCTGCAGCTTGCCGATGCGTCCGTTGCGGACCAACTCGCAGCCGAAGCGAAAATTCTCGCCAGACCGCTGCTGGGTGCCCCATTGAAACACCGCGCCGTACCGATGGCACGCTGCGCGCAAAGCCTTGTCTTGGGCGAGGCTCAGTCCCAGGGCCTTTTCCGTATAGATATCCTTGCCGTTACGTACGGCTTCCAGTGAATGCAGTACGTGCCAATGATCCGGCGAAGCGATGCACACGGCGTCGATATCGGGCCGGCCGCATAGTTCGCGGAAGTCGTTGTAAGCGGCGCAGCCGCTGTCGCCGTAGTGTTTGTCAACGATACCCTTGGCCATTTCACGCTGCCCGCCGTTAACGTCGCAAACGGCAACCACGCGAGCGTCACGTTGTCCAAGAAATGCTCTCATGAGCGTTGGGCCACGGTTTCCATGACCGATGCAGCCGACCGCGATCCGCTCACTCGGCGTCACCTGGTTGCCCATGCCCAATGCAGAAGCCGGGATGATCTGCGGAGCAGCGACAGCGCTCAGAGCTGCCGCAAGAAAACGTCGCCGAGAGTGGCGTCTACGGTTTCCGGTCCTGCCAACGTATTCACTACCCATCGGTATTCCCTCGTCTGTTGAGAGTGGTTTCGTGTCAACTAACGTGTCTACATGATACCAGAATCAGTTTCAAGAATGTTGGATCGGAGCTGAACAACTGGCGCCGTCAAGAATGACACCTCGCCACATTCATTGGTTGACATGACATCGCGCCCTTTTTCTGGGAAGTAGCCCCTTCCATCCTTGGGTAACGCGTCCGGTCGCAGATTTTCTTGCCTGTCGCTATCTGTGATGTAGAGTTCAACAGAGTGGCTTACGCGCCGCCCCTAACCGCTCCGCTCCTGCCTGTATTCCTTCCGCTGTTTTCTTCTGGGAGTTTGTTGTCATGTCAGACAAAGTCCTGTATTTCCTGAAGACCGAAACCGGCCGACACGTTACCGGCTACGCGGCCGCATTCGCCGCGATCGCACTTGGCTACGTGATGGCCTGCCAATTTCTACTGGGGTAATCTCAGAGCGTGTCCCGCAATTCGTACGAGGGCCCACCGAGGCCATCGAGCGAAAAAAAGACGGCCTCGGAGGGCCCCTGCGGTAAACATCTTTGGAGGTTGTTCCATTAGCCCGGTTAACCGGGCTTTTCCGCGAAGCGGTACCAGGCCCGGCATTCATGCCGAGTTGGATTGAACGACGATCGCCCTAATTCAGCCCGGTTCCACCGGGCTTGCCGCTGTCTGGCTTGAGCCGCAAATGCAAGCGGTGTGGGGTTCAACCCAAACGGCGAGAAGTCCCGTAAACGGGACTGGATGGATCACACGCCTCTCCCGCGTCCAACCTCTGGACGTGACGAAAAGCGAAAAGGACAGGCATTTTCTCGCTGCGAGATTTTCAGCCGTATCGATTCTCGGACTTCCGAACGAACTCGTCTGGAAGTCGCCCAACCGAGTGATTCACCCGTTGTGCAGTCCACGCTGGCATGACTGGCCGGCAAGTACATCGAACTAGCTTCAAGAGATTGGGAGTTCGCGATATTGCTCGATGACGACATCCGCGTTCTGCCGGTGACGTTGGGATCGCCGCCGTTGTAGAATAGTTCTTCGGTGAATCGGCGTCGTCTTACCGGTGAGGGCTGCTTGTGAACGTTCTGCCAAACGATCGCTACCAGCAGGTCCTTTTCATGGTCTTTCTGGTCTTTTTTGCTGGCAGTTGTGTTGCGCCTCCGTATCTTGAATTCCTGTTGATGCAGCACGTGCCCACCGTGCTGGCGGCGTTTCTTCTGGGCTATCTGTCGAGTCGATTCGCCATCAGTCGGCTTAGCTTTTCTTCAATCATTGTGTTTCTCGGCCTGCATACGTTGGGTGCACGCTACCTGTATTCCTACGTACCGTACGACGTCTGGTCAGAGCAACTGCTGGGCGTCAACATCACCGAGTTGTTCGGTTTTCAACGGAATCACTACGACCGTTTGGTTCACTTTTCCTATGGACTGCTGTTAGCGGTTCCCATTCAGGAGTTCGAACGGCGGCATCTGGGGCTGTCATTGGCATTGTCGTCCGTATTGGCTGTCGAGTGCATCATCGCTACGAGTGCCACCTACGAAGTGATCGAATGGCTCGTTGCCGTCGTCTTCACTCCGACCTGGGCCGATCAGTTCCTCGGCCAGCAGGGCGACATATTCGACGCGCAAAAGGACATGGCGTTAGCGACCGCGGGGGCCATCCTGTCCATCGGTGTCCTGGCAGCGGCGCGACGCTGACGCCCGAAGATCGGATTGAGATTGTTCTGTCGAAAGCAATCAGGGACTGCGTAGCGCATTGAGACTCGTGTGCAGTTGCGGTACCTTAAGAGTCTTGACGTCTCGAAGTTGACGTGGCGAGAGCAGTTACCATGGCAGAGGGCTCGATTTCTGTGGGAGGTTCCGACATGAGTGTATCGAAGCGTATCACGCGGCGCGGTTTTTTGCGCGGCACGGCGTCGGCAACTTTTGTTGCACCTTGGATTATTCCCGGTTCGGTGCTCGGTGCCGACGGCGGTACGGCAGCCAACGAACGGATTGTGATGGGGACCATCGGCTGCGGAGGACGGGGTACCGGCGTCATGGGGGGCTTTGCGGGCCGCAGTCAAGTGCAAATGGTCGCCGTGTGCGATCCCGTGCCGGCGCATCGCGAGCGTGCCAAATCGGTCAACGACCAACGCTACGGCAACCAAGACTGCCAGGCGTACAACGACTTCCGCGAATTGCTCGCTCGCGACGATATCGATGCCATTCTGTGCGGCACGCCCGACCACTGGCATGCCATTGTCGTTATCGAAGCGTGCAAGAGCGGGAAAGACGTTTTCTGCGAGAAGCCCGAGTGTCTGACGATCGGTGAAGGACGAGCGATGGTCGACGCCACTCGTCGATTCGGCCGAGTCGTTTCCGGCGGTTCGCAACGGGTATTGGGGGACTACGGAGACTTGCCCCGGCAAGTCCGCGGCGGCGGAGCGGGAGAAATCCGCGAAGTGTTCGTCAGTTGCGGCGGGCCGTCGGGCGACTGTTACCTGCCCGAGGAGCCGTTGCCGCCTGGCCTGGATTGGGATATGTGGCTCGGGCCTGCGCCGTGGCGTCCGTTCCACCAGAATCTGATCCGCGGCGGGTTCCGCCCGTACCGCGACTATTCCGGCGGTGGCATGACCGACTGGGGTGCCCATCGTTTCGGCGCCGCGACGTTTGCGGTGGGCGTGCACAAGACGGGTCCAGTTGAGATCATTCCTCCCGACGGGAAGGATGTCAAGATGTTGACCTACGTCTACGCCGACGGGATGAAGATGTACCACGGAGGCACCAAGAACATCACCTACAAGGGCACCGAAGGTGAACTGCCCGGAAACGGCCACGAGGTGACCGGGCCGGTGGACATTGAAGGCTACTCGGGAACCGGCGGCATCATCGGCGACTTCCTGGATTGCGTCCCCACGCGGAAGAAGCCCTTCCGCGACATCGAAATCGCCCACCGCGCGACCACCGTCTGCCACCTGGGCAACATCGCCTATTGGCTCAAGAGACCATTGAAATGGGACCCTGTGAAAGAAGAAATCGTCGGCGACCCGGAAGCCAATCGGTGGGTCGACCGGCCCAAGCGTGATCCGTGGACCTTGTAACCAACCAGACAGCCGTGACCACCAGTCACGTCATTCTCACAGGGAGAAATATCATGATCCGTTCAAAAATGATCCGTTTTGCCTTGACGTGTTCTATGGCTGCCGCGTCGATCGGCCTGGCCCAGGACAAGAGTCTGCAGGAGACCCTCGACGAATTGCTGCCCGGAATGAGCGCGGAGAAAATTCCCGACCGCCGCGGCCCACAGCAGCAGTGGCGGGAGATCTGTGCCCAGGCGGGCGCACCCGGCAACGAGGCCAGGCGTGCCGAAGTCTGCCAACTGATGGTGGCGAAGGTCGGCGGGGATACTGACAAGCCGGCTCGCATCTGGCTGCTGACGCAGCTCGAGCGAATCGGTCGCGGCGAATGTGTCGACGCGCTGGCGGCGGCTTTGGACGACAAAGACGCACATGTCAGCGACGGCGCGCGGCGCGCACTGACCAATAACCCGGCACCCGAGGCCAACGCGAAGCTACTGGCTAAACTGCAGAGCACCAACGACAACAAGCTAAAGGTTGGGCTGCTGAATTCGCTCGGATACCGTGCAGATGCCACGAGCGTCGTGACACTAGCCAGAGAGTTGGCGAACCAGGACCAAGCCGTCGCCGCCGCGGCTGCGAGATCATTGGGGAAGATCGCCAACGCCGACGCGGCCAAGGCACTTGCGGCCGCACGGACCAAGGCGAAGGGCGACGTGCGCTTTCGCATCACTGATTCGTATCTGCTGTGCGCCGATAGTCTGCTGCGACAGGGCAAGGCAAAGGAGGCGTCGGCCATCTACGCGGCACTGAACAGGCCGGACGAACCCAAAGCAATCCGGCTGGCTGCAGCGCAAGGATTGCTCAACGCCGTCGGAAAGAAATAGGCGCGATCACCGGGCGTCCTATCAACCTGATACCCTCTTGACCGGAGCAACGGTATAACTGTGTGATATAGGTGACTCGCTTCGAGTCCGTTCGGATTGTCAACGACCATGTTTCGTCGCACGTCCTCGATCTGACGCGCTGCTTCAGTAGCTGTTAGACCGGAACCGGTGAAAGGAAATGTTCGCATGTGCCGATCTCCGTATGTTCTCCTATTGGTGATTCTTGCGATTTACTTTGTTGATGCATCCTGCGCGGCGGCGGCCGATGAGGCCAAAGGCAAAGGCCCGAAGCGGACGCCCGATTCGGTATTCGTGGCAACGCCCGGTGATGTGGTGGCCAAGATGCTGGAAGTCGCCGACGTGAAGAAGGACGATATCATCTACGATCCCGGTTGCGGGGATGGACGCATCGTCGTCACGGCAGCCAAAAAGTACGGCTGCCGAGGCGTCGGCATCGAACTCAGCCCCAAGCTGGTCAAAGCTGCGCGGGCGAACGCAGTGCGGAACGAGGTCAAAGACCGAGTTCGGATCTTGGAAGAAGATATCTACGCCGTGGACATGAGCGAAGCCACGGTCGTCACGTTGTACCTGTTGCCTGGGATGAACGTGAGATTGATTCCGCAGTTACAGAAACTGAAACCCGGCGCCCGCATTGTCGCTCACGACTACTGCTTTCAGGGACGCGTCGAAGAGCCGGAAAAGACGGTCGCCATGACATCGAAGGAAGACGCGGTCGAACACCACATCTACCTGTGGACGGCACCGCTGAACGTGAACTCGCCATAGGACAAAGGCAATGACAAATCGTGAACGCATATTGGCGATCCTCGAAGGTCGGTTGCCGGACCGAATCCCGTGGATTCCCCGACTGCAAATCTGGTACGACGCGAATCGTCTGACGGGCGCGCTACCGGAAGAGTACCGCAACCTGAGTCATCGCGAGGTCGAGCGGCGCGTTTTCGGCGGAACGGCGGCCCGCGACGGTATCATCTATCGCATCAGCCTGGAAAATGTCGAAGTTCGTACTCGCCAAGTGGGCGAAATGGACCAGGTCATCGAGTATGAAACGCCGGTAGGCACCGTGACAACACGTCTTCGCAGCACGGAGCAGCTTCGGCAGCAGGGAATTCAAGATGCCGAAGTCGAGTTCATGCTGAAACGCCGGGAAGACTACGCGGTGGTCGAGTACATCATCGAGCACACTCGGTACGAAGCGGCATACGAGGAGTATCTGGAGTACGAATGCGAAGTGGGCGACGAAGGCTACCCCATGATCAATTGTGGAGATTGCCCGTTTCATCATTGGATGCGTGCTCTGACCGGCTACAACGAAGCCTACTTCCACCTGAACGACTTTCCCAACGAAGTCGAGCGTTTCTTGCGGACATTGACGGATCGCTTCAAAGAATCGGTCTGGCCACACATGCTCGACTCGCCGGCAAAGCTGCTGATGCACGGTCACCACCTATCCAGCCACATGACGCCGCCACCATTGTTCGAGCAGTACATTCTGCCGTACTACCAGGAGTTGACGCCACGTTTGCGCGCCGCCGGCAAGGTCGTGGCCCTGCACGGCGACAACGACACGCGGCAGATCCTTGGCCATATTGAACGAGCCGGATTCGGCATGGTCGAGTGTTTTGTTACGTCCCCAATGGTCGACACGACAATGGCCGAAGCCAGAGCGGCTTGGGGCGACCGAGTGATCATTTGGGGCGGCGTGCCGTCCGTGATTCTCGAAGAGCCCTACACGGAGGAGCAGTTCGAGCAGTACATGGACGAACTATTTCGGACGATCGCACCCGGCGGGGCATTCATTCTCGGCATCGCCGACAACGCCATGCCTGGCTCGAAGATCGAGCGAATTGAACGCATAACGCAATTGGTCGAGCAGCGCGGGAACCTGCCGCTTTCGGCGGTATAGGGGCGTTTCTCCTAGAGAAGCCCAGCGCACTCAGGTGAGTGCACTCCATGAGGGATCGACCGTGTGAGCTTCGGAAGTCATGGTCGAAAACGTATGGGGCTGGTATATTGGGTGTGGGCTTTGGGAAGATAGTTCTGCCTTAGACACGAAGAAACGGAGGCCCGTGCAATGCCGTCTCCCTTTCCTGGAATGGACCCGTACTTGGAGGAACCTGGACTCTGGCCGGACGTACACCACGAGTTGATGTCAGTCGGCCGCGAGATGCTCAATCGGCAACTTCGCCCAAAATACCACGTTCGAGTCGAGGAGCGAGTTTACATCTCTGACGAAATGGATCCGGGGCGATCGGTTATCATTCCTGACCTGCGAATAAGAGACGTGGCTGGTTCCCAAGAGCAGCAGGTCTTCCAGGCTTCCGAAACGGTCACCGCCGCAGTGGCCGAACCGATCGTGCTGACCACGCTAATTGACGACGAAATCCACGAAGCACGACTGGAGATTATCGACGGGTCTCAACGATCGGTTGTGGCCGTGATCGAGGTGCTGAGTCCAACGAACAAAGTGGCGGGATCACGGGGTCGAGCCAGCTATGTGCAGAAGCGGCTGGAAATCATGAACTCGCCCGCCCATTTCGTCGAGATCGACTTGTTGCGCGAAGGCCTTCCGATCCAGACTCGCGAACTGTTGCCGAAGTCCGACTACTGCGTGCACGTCTCACGCCGTGAAGGCCGGCCGAAGGGAACCGTGTGGCCGATCCTCCTTCCCCAAAGATTGCCCCCTATCCACATCCCCTTGTTGCCTGAAGACGCCGACTGCGAACTTGATCTGCAGGCCGTGCTCGACACCGCTTACGATCGGGCTGCCTACGATCTGGAAATCGACTATGCCCAACATCCTGTCCCACCCCTACCGTCCGGCTATGTCGAATGGGCGGAACATCTGTTGAGTGACAAGGGCATCTGATAGTCGCCACCGTCAGTTGCTGGCATCAAGATGTCGCGGACTGGTGCCATCTGGCTTTTCTGGTTTTTCTGGTTGCCGAGCCGGAGCTTTGGAACCAGGGAGCGGTGGATGCTCTCGCGTCGCTGAAATCCGGTTTGCACGGGGCGCGGCGAGCTAGTATGCTCGTGTCTTGTAAAGTGTTGCTTCGCGGCTGAAAGACGGCAAAAGGAGGCTAGCCGATGTTGGTAAGACGTCTTTTCTGTTCGGCGATTCCGTTGGCATGGTTCGTTGCGACGATCACGGGCTTCGCGGCCGAAACGGAGCCTTTCCTTAAGGTCTCATCCGTACACTCCGATCCCTACCCGCCGGAGTATGCGATCGACGGCAATCTGGGGACTCGCTGGGCCAGCCGAGTGGCTTCCGGGTCGCCCGAGTGGCTCCAACTCGATCTGGGTTCGCCTATGTCCATCAGCAATCTGGTCATTCATTGGGAACGAGCCCACGCCGTGCAGTATCAGATCCAGGTCTCCAGCGATGGTCGCAAATGGCAAACGGTCTATGAGCGGCAAGATGGAAAGGATGGCAAGGACGTTATTAGCGGATTGTCGGCAGCCGGCCGCTATCTCCGTGTGTTCTGCACGAAACCCGCTTCCTACGATCTCTACTCCATCTGGGAAATCGAATTCCCGGACCGCGATGTGGCGAACGCTGTGGCCAAGGGGAAACGGCGACTGGCGGAAGATCGTAGGAAAGTGGAGGTCGAAGCGGGGCGCCGTCTGGCGAATGTCGTAGCGGATTACGACGTCCAGGAGATCGTCTTTGCATTGCGACAGCCCGGCAAAGACGGACATTGGTACGCCAACTTCAGCTACTACGCCGAAGACGAGAACCGGCTGACCTACGGCAACGGCGGCAAGCTCTACCGGATGAACCTGACTTCCGGCGCCCTGACGGCCCTCGTCGACGACCCCGAAGGCGCCGTCCGCGATCCCGTCGTGCATTACGACGCGCAGAAAATACTATTCTCGTACCGCAAAGGCAGCTCGACCAACTATCACCTGTACGAAATCAATATCGACGGCTCGGACCTGCGACAGTTGACCGACGGACCGTACGATGACATCGAACCGTGTTACATGCCCGACGATTCGATTATCTTCGTCTCCAGCCGCTGCAAACGATGGGTGCAATGCTGGCTGACGAAGGTCGCAGTGCTGCACCGGTGCGACGCCGACGGCAGCAACCTTCGCGCCATCTCGGCGAACCTCGAACACGACAACACGCCGTGGCCTCTGCCCGACGGACGTGTGCTCTACCAGCGTTGGGAATATGTAGATCGGTCCCAAGTGGACTATCACCATTTGTGGACGACCAACCCGGACGGGACCGGCCAGATGATCTATTACGGGAACATGCATCCTGGAATCGTCATGATCGACGCCAAGCCGATTCCGGGAACGAACAAGGTGGTGGCGATCTTTTCGCCGGGCCACGGCCGTCGAGAGCACGATGGGACCGTCACCATTGTCGATTCTCGCAAAGGCCCGGACGATCGGAGCTTCGCTCAGCCAATTACGCGCGATGCCAGCTACCGCGATCCTTGGGCCTTGTCCGAAGACCTTTTCTTGGCGGCCCAAGGCAAGCGGATCGTGTTCCTGGACAGCCAGGGGAATACGGCCGAAATCTACAGCCTCAGCCCCGAGGAAAGCGCTGCTGGCTTCGAGTGCCACGAGCCGCGGCCGGTTTATCGTCGGGAGCGCGAACGAATCGTCCCGGGCCGCCTGGATACGGAACACGAAACGGGCACGCTTGTGCTGATGAACGTCTACAAAGGGCGCAACATGGAAGGAGTCCAGCCGGGCGAGATCAAGAAGTTGCTCGTGCTGGAATCGCTGCCCAAGCCGATCAACTTTACCGGCGGCATGGATCCGTTGACGTACGGCGGTTCGTTCACTTTGGAGCGAGTCTTGGGCACCGCCCCGGTGGAACCGGATGGTTCGGCTCACATTGAACTGCCGGCTTTGCGCGCTCTGTTTTTCGTTGCACTGGACGAGAACGACATGGCCGTCAAACGCATGCGGAGCTTCCTGACCGTGCAGCCAGGCGAGGTGACAAGCTGTGTGGGTTGCCACGAGCAGCGGACGCAGAGCTTCGTACCAGACGGCGACTTGATGGCGCTTGGCCGCCGGCCGAGCCGGATCGAACCGTACGCGGACTGTCCTGACGTGTTCGATTTTCCTCGAGATATTCAACCGATTCTCAACGATCTGTGCGTCGATTGCCACGGTTACGAGAAGACCGAACGCGGCGGGCCATACGCCGGTCGCGTAGCGCTCACGGGCGACCGCGGCCCGATGTTCTCCCACGCCTATTTCACCATGACCGTCCGGCGCCTGTTCTCGGATAACCGCAACGAGGCGAAGAGCAACCATCCGCCACGGACGCTGGGTTCGGCGGCCAGCCGTATCTTCAAGATGCTGGACGGATCGCATTACGACGTGAAGGCGACGGAGCACCAAAAGAGGATGCTCCGCTTGTGGATCGAACTTGGGGCGCCGTATCCCGGGACCTATGCCGCGCTGGGGTGCGGTTCGGTCGGCGGTTACCATCAGAATCAACTAGTGAACACGGACCTCGATTGGCCGACAACCAAGGCAGGCGCCGAAGTGATTGGTCGCCGCTGCGCTTCTTGCCACCGCGACGCCGACGTGTTGCCAATGTCGCTCTCGGACGAACGCGGTTTGTCATTCTGGCGATTCGACCTGGACGATCCACGGTTGAAGCTCGCCCGTCACATCGTCTTCAATCTGACGCGGCCCGAAAAATCGCTGTTGGTGCTTGCGCCGTTGGCCGAGAAGGCCGGTGGTCTTGGCTTGTGTTGCGACGACCAGGGCGCGCCCGCGGCTGTGTTTGCTGATACCAACGACCCGGACTACCGGAAACTGCTGGAAATGGCCGCGGCCGGCAAGGGAAATCTCGACACGATCAAACGCTTCGACATGCCCGATTTCCGACCGCGTCCGCAGTACCTGCGCGAGATGAAACGCTACGGCGTCCTGGCGCCGGACCATCCGGACGACGCGCTGGTGGACCCATATGACTTGGATCGCCGCTACTGGGAGTCCCTCTGGCACCGCGGAATGGTACAGAAGTAGCCGGGACTACAAGGGACGTCGCACTACACGTAGTTCCCGCGAGCGAAGACTTCATTCGCTCGTTGCTTTCAATTCCACATCTCCCCAGGCGAGCCGTGAGACTTCCGATGAAGAGCTGCTTTCGGCAACCAACGCCAATACCTCGATGCCCTTGACCTGGACTTCGAACTGTTCGGCGGACCCAAAACCCGTCAGAGTCTCGGATTCCCAGAGCAAGTTGCTGTCGCCGTAGATCCGGAACACTGCCGAAGGTTTCTGGTCGCGAGCGCCCGCGTCGTCCACAGTGTCACTGATTCCGGCCGTACCTCGTAGTGTCGCGAACTTGCCGTCCAGCATATAGCCCACCTGTGCTACGCCCTCATCTTCCTCCGGCTGAACCCAGATAACCGATTCGCATTTCTGGCCCGAAAACGCAACCGACCGAGGAGCGCCCCCATCGCCCGTCTTCAAGCCGATGCGTTCAGATGGCGTCATCAGCGACAGGTCGTTCTTCTTCGCGGGAGTGTCCTCATCGCCCGGTGGCGTCGTGTCGGGCTTGCCTGTCACGCCGGACGGCGGCGAGTCGGACGGCTTCGAGTCTGGATCGGCTTTCGGTGTACTTGTGCGCTCGGGATCTTCCACAACGGCATCGGGTTTGGACGGTTCCACCTCCGGGGCCTCGTCTGTCATCTTGGTCGTTCTGTCAACATCTCCCTCAGCCGGTTGTTCGAGACCTGCCTCGTCAATATCCTCCGTGGTTTCCACCGGGACGTCTGACACGGTCGTCACGGAATTCCGAAATGAAGTCCGCGCGGTCATCCCGACAGGCGCGCCACGCAAGAAGACGAACACCGCTCCGAGGAGCATCAGGGCGAACAACACAATGACAACGACGACGAAGACCACAGCGACCGTGGTACCGGCTCCGTCACCGCGCGACTGGGGTGAGTGCTCGTTCATGTTCGATCTTCACGCAATTCGAGATGTCCCATGATGTCCTATCGTGTGCCACTGCTTGCTCGCAAGCAGTGCCGCACGGCCAACAAGTAAGCCCCGCCACACGAACGCCTACATGGGAGAGGATTCCTGCGAGTCGGTTAACTACCACCACCAGATCCATCATACAAATCATCCCCGGTCGTGTCTTTCCCTTACCGGGTCAATTGTGCTAAAAAGCTTGGTCATGTTTGGCCTACTAAATATCAACAAACCAAAAGGCGTGACCTCGCGAGACGTGGTTAACCGCGTGCAACGTGTACTACGCGGCGGAAAGGTCGGACACGCCGGCACGCTGGATCCGCTAGCCACGGGCGTGCTCGTTGTGTGCGTCGGCCCGGCGACGCGTCTGGTGGAGTACGTCCAGCGAATGCGCAAACTGTACTCGGCGACGTTTCTCCTTGGCAAGACGAGCGATACCGAGGACATCGAGGGCCATGTAGTGGACCTGATCGAACCACCCTGCCCCAGCCGCGCTGAGATCGAAGCCGCGTTATCGAAGTTCATCGGTGACATCGAACAGCGACCACCCGCGTACTCGGCGCTCAAAGTCGGCGGCCGGCGCGCATACGACCTGGCACGCAAAGGAAAGCAGGTTGAATTGTTGCCGCGGAAAATCACGGTCTATGACATGACGGTGTCGGGATACGAATACCCCGAATTGAAGCTGCAGATCACTTGCGGCTCAGGCACTTACGTCCGTTCGCTCGGGCGTGATCTGGCCGAGTCGCTGGATACCGGTGCGGTGATGTCCGCGCTGGAGCGCACGGCAATCGGCAGTTTCCGCGTCGACGCCGCCGTCGATCCGGACAGACTTTCCAGCCAGAACGTCGCCGGATTTCTGCTTGCGCCGCTGGATGCTGTATCCGAGTTGCCTGCCGTCGAACTGACACAAGGCGAAAGGCATCGCATCGGCAATGGGCAGTCGATTGACAACCGTTGGCAACTCCAATGCCCTGAGATTGCTGCACTTGATGAATCGGGGCAGTTAGTGGCGCTTCTCACGCAGCGCGGCCCAGAACTGCTGCGTCCCGTCCGCAACTTCCCCACGGCGGATACGGACTAGATCGCTCCGGGCCCGGTTTCCGTTCCGCCGATCTGAATTGCCTCCTCCATCGGCAGCACGAAAATCTTGCCGTCGCCGATATTGCCCTCCGGGCCGGTACGAGCGACGCTAATGATGGTTTCCAAGGTGCGTTCCAGGAAATCGTCGTTGACGGCGATTTCCAGCACGATTTTCCGCAACAGATGGGTCTTGTATTCGACGCCGCGATACGTCTCGGTCTGCCCTTTCTGACGCCCGAACCCCTGTGCGTCACACACCGTCATCCGTTCGACGCCAATTCGTTGCAGAGCGTCTCGTAACGGATGCAGTTTTGTTGGCTGAATTATCGCGACGATGATCTTCACGGGATGTTCTCCCCCCCAGGAAAAAGGCGCTTCGTCGGTCAGCGGGGCCAGAAACAGGATACCACGACTGGCGGTGCGTGCAAACAGCCTCGTTCAATCGCCCAGCGAACTTGCCACGTCGGTACGATAAGCCGACATAGCCGGGAAAAAGCCGAATAGAACGGCAAGGAGAATCAGCACCGGGATCAACAGCACTTCGGATGATACCTGCATCCAAGCCGGCGATG
>JACKQG010004736.1_pt1 | contig 15591 bp, 12 predicted proteins | sample 8237621 | NCBI WGS metagenome assembly JACKQG01 (sample SAMN15677084, study PRJNA649215) | marine metagenome | biome: marine; feature: Black Sea; material: saline water; isolation source: suspended particulate matter (SPM) from the Black Sea western gyre | collected 2013-06-09/2013-06-10 | depth... | reverse complement strand
TTTGAGAGATATCAATCTTTTTTGCCGAATCGCATCCGCCCTGTCAGAGCGAGCTGTACTTACATCGCAAGAGAAGTCTGACATTGAAGCCTATGGATCACGGATGCGTGAATCGGGAAAACTGGGGGTGTAATAGCACTACTACGAGATTTCCTGTAGTGGGAGAGCGAAGTTCCTGCTGTACCTCATTCACCGGTTCGACAGAAGCCTCACCCTCCCCGTTATCCAACACAGAAGGGCCCAACCGATGACGCAACCCACCGCATAGTGGGGAAAATCCCACCAGGAAAATGTCGTACCGATAAGCACTCTGCCAAAAAAATTAGACCGAACCTGCTCCAAAATCCATGGATTAAATAGTTGCAGAGTTTCAAGTGTGCATGTGATACCGAATACCCAGAGAGGAATTGTAATCGTCGATCTTATACCCGGTAGAAAGAAAAATACGACCAAGCACCAAAAGATTTCGTACATCAGACCGGCACCGTAATTATTGAACCACCACTGAGCAGGGCCGGGATATAACTTAAATAAGAACCCCGCAGGCGTAACAACTAAAAGGGAAATTAGAATGCGCTTCCGAATTATTGATTTATGTAAAATATCTTATTCCTCCAGAACTCGTTTGTAGTAGCGCAATTCATTGCGCCTACGAACCATTATCACGGTCAAATCGCGCACGCAGTCGAGAAGCGGCAGTGACGAGGCGGCTCAGTTTCTCATAAGCTTCGTCTATGCTGGGTGGCTCACCGGCGTCGGGGGCAAAACCACAATCGGGATTCAGCGCAATCCGCTCAGGACTGATAATCGCTGCCGCTGGAGCAGCGATTGCTTCTATCTGTTCGACTGACTGTAACTTTTCAGTGCGTACATCCACAACCCCTATGCCGACGTCCAAATGTTTTGGCAATAACTTCAAATCGCTGATATCACCTGTTCCGGGATAGGCAAATTCCAAATTGACGCGGTCTACTCTGGCTTCACTCAGGCGCGGCAGGATAGGCTTATAATCGCCCACCACATCGCTTTGCCTTTTGTAAACACTATGGCAACAGTGCAGATGCACTTCAGCCGGTAAACCTTCGGCGATTCGGTTGATAGCTGCAAGAGCCTGGGGAAATTGCCGGTCGATATCCCAATTCCTGCGTAGTCGTTCGTCATGAATATCCTCGCCCGCCATCAACCGACGGTCACAGAAATAAGTCAACGCCGGATCATCAAGTTGAATCACATCAATGCCCAAATATTCGTCTTGAATTTCACTTCCGCTTAGAATTCAAGACAAAACTCGACAAGAGCCTTCGCTTCGCGAGCAAGAATCTCCGCCAGATGATTCATAAAATGCTGCAACGTTGGATAAGCGTCTCGACTATAATCTTCATGCCAGTATCTGACTGCTATCAAAAAGGGGCTCGGTAAGGCAAACTTGGTGCACCTGTCCGTATTTTCCACTAGAAACCGGCCATCCTCCGCAAATACCGGTTCTTCTGCTGTCATTCGACGAACAACCACCTCGGTATACTTAACTTCACCCTGGTGTTCGTATCTACGACAACGTTCAAAACCGCCGATGCGTCTCAAAAATTCCCGAATGTAGTGTATTCGCCGCCATTCACCATCGCTGATAACATCAATGCCAACCTGTTCTTGTAATCGAATGGCGAACAAGACTACATCATCCAATACTCTGTAAAACCGCTCTGGTGGAATCTCATCCCGCTTTGCCAGTAAGTCTCGTACCAGCTTTGGCCGGGGCAAAGAGCCGATTACATGAGTGTAGAAAAGCGGTAATTGTGATGTCCTGTCCGTCTTCACTATATTTTACCTCCAATGTTACGGTTTTTGACTGAAACGCTTGATGTGAGATATTTTGTCAGGCGGTGTCACTTCACTTCGCTCAATGTAGGCTCTGAACCTGCCTAGGAGTGTTATAGAAAATCGTCTCAAGCCCCGTAGGGACAATATGTTTATAGCAAGTACAGAAATTTATTCCCAAAGCCCCATCGGGGCGATATGTTCTTTATCATCATCAAGAAACGAATCTGCCGGCAAATTGACTTTCATCAGAGACATATCGCTCCTACGGAGCTTTGGGTTGGGTTGGGTATCTTCTTTCTATAAACATTCCGCCCGTACCGGGCTTACGCTGATTCCTTTTTAACTTAATTCATGAAACTCCATAATAGTCTTGAACACCAAGTCCAAATAGTGTTCAAGGCAAATTCGAAAAGATGAGATTTCACTTTTTATTTTATCACAAATAAGTTCTTTGCTCAAACAAATTTTCGTATCCTAAATGTCTTGACTTGATTGAATCAAAAATGTAAAATATCCAGCATGCCTTTGCCGCACTTTTGGAAATGAGAAAAGATATAAATCTACCAATAATTGAGGAGAAACGCAATGTTATCCAAATTGCCAAAACGTTTTAAATGTCTGGGATTAGTAAGCATTTTCTTTCTCTTTCAGATAATATTTGTCGTTGTTGCCTATGGCGCAGACTTTTACGTCTCAGCTACTTCAGGTTCAGACATAACCGGCGATGGTTCAGTACAAAATCCGTGAAAACTATCCAGCATGCAGTGAACAATACCCCAGACGGCACAGAAGTAAATCCAACCAATATTCACGTCCTGCCGGGATTATATAAAGAGTGCGTCGAAGTGCACAATAGGAATTATCTCTGCTTACTTGGTTCCGGTGCCGAATCTACTACTATCCACGCCTGGCCCCGGCGCGGTGATCTCAACGGTGACGGATGGGTGACAGAAGCCGATGCGAGCATTTTGCAGGACATCGTTGTAGGCAATCGTGAATCGACACCGAACGACTGGCAGCAAGGGGATATCAATGTAGATGGCAAATTTACCGTACATGATGTGTTGATGCTTCTGAATCTTCCCCAAAGAGGAAGGTGTGTGTCGTTTGGCAATTCACAGAATGGGGAGATTTCTGGCTTTACGATAACGGGTGGATATGCTGATCACGGTGGTGGTATTAGCTACTGGAACTCTTCACCGGCAATCACTGACAATACGATTGTCAATAATTTAGCTCAAGGCGATGGTGGTGGAATTCTCTGTGGTGAAGGCTCTCCTATAATTAGTCGAAACAAAATCAGTAGTAATTCTGCTGAAGGAAATGGTGGCGGGATACATTGTACCCCAGATTGTTCCGCAACGATTAATGCAAATGAGATTGCTGGCAATTCAGCAGTTCATGGTGGAGGGATAATGTGTTCTAAGTGCTCGCCGACAATCACTGACAATACGATTACCAATAATGAAGCTAAAGAAGGTGGTGGTGGGATTAACTGTGCTGAGGATTGTTTACCCGTTATTAGTGTAAATACTATCACAGACAACTCAGCAGCTGCCGGCGGCGGAATATCCTGCTATAAGTCTTCACCGACAATCATTGATAATCATATTAACAATAATTCTGCTGAAGGAAATGGTGGTGGGATTAACTGTGGTGAGAATTGTTCCTCCATGATTAGTGTAAATACTATCACCGACAATTCAGCAACTTATGGCGGCGGAATAGAATGCTATAATGGTTCGCCGACAATTATTGATAATCATATTAACAATAATTCTGCTGAAGAAAATGGTGGTGGGATACATTGTAGCCAAGATGGTTCCGCAACAATTGAGGCAAATGAGATTGCTGGCAATTTCACCAACAACGGTAGTGGTGGCGGAATCACCTGCTATAAGTGTTCTCCAACAATTATTGATAATCGTATTACCAATAATTCTGCTGAAGAAAATGGTGGTGGAATTATTTGTTGGGAATATTCATCAACAATCAGCGAGAATACTATCACAAACAATTCTGCCAGACTTGATGGAGGTGGAATACACTGTGCTGACGATTGCTCTTCCGTGGTTAGTATGAATTATATTACTGAGAATTCAGCAGGCAGGAATGGGGGAGGAATCATCTGCTATAAATCTTCGCCCACTCTCAGCAACAATAAGATTACCAATAATTCTGCTGAATATGGTGGAGGGATTCACTGTTGTGACAACGCTTATGCAACAATCACTGGTGGAAGTATCACCGGCAATCATGCGGGAGATCTTGGCGGAGGTGTAGCCTACTTCTCGTCTACTTCGACTCTGAACGCACCGGTATCTGGGAATACGTGTGATTATGTACCGCCAGAAGGATTTCATTTAGTGCAAGATGTAGACAATGTCTGTGATTTTTCAAAGCCATACATCGAACCGGATGAATAGGAGTGTGAATAATGGACGATAGATATATAATCCTAATCGCAATTTTGATAACTGTTATACTGTTATTGATATCTGTCCCCAGCTTCGGCGCTACGGTCGAGATATCAGTAGAAGCGGAAATCAATCCGGAACTCACTGAAGCGGAAATTACTTGTCGTTATTCCAGCGCCGAAACTTTTGCAGGATTTGATACGGGTTTGCAATATAACTCTACCATCCTTACAATCACCGGTGTAGAATTGGGTCGTGAGGTATCTAACTTCAGAATGGTTACATCTGATTTTTCAGCAGGGGATGGAATGATCTATGCTGTAGATTATTCGCTGTCGGGCGCTGCGGGCGAAGGCGATTTATTGCGATTCTTTGTTGACATAGCCCCGGATACAACCGATTCTGATTTACTTCAGGCATTGCGTTATCTGAATTTCCACGACATTCGTTTCTGCGATGCAACAGGAAATGACCTCTCTGTTACTTTAAATTATGCCTTTAATTACGGTATGATTTTTGGCACAGTAATGGATGCACTTACGAGTGATTTTATAACAAACGCAACAATACAGGTTGATAGCATTGAACGTACCACCGATGAAGAGGGAAAATATTCACTCATCTTGACCGAAGGAACATATACCATCAAGGCAATCGCGGAAGATTACGTTCCTTTTGAGCAAATGGTAACAGTGCCGGGTAATGGTTCGGGTTTACAACTTGATATCCAGTTGTACCCAGAAGGCATTGTCCCAGAAATTTGCGATGTCATTTCGCGATATTGTGATAAAACTCGGAAAGCCTATTTTCTTGATGGCATTTCGGTTGACCTATCTTTTAAAGCAGTAGTGGATTGGGGCGGTTTTGAGTCTGATATAATCCGGTTTGTCACGCCAAAGGATACCTACGATGGAGAGACCGATACCCGCACCTTCGACATAGGCACAGAATTCGGCGTCGGTGGGCAACTTCAAGTAATAGCAATAGCGAAAGATGGTACGGAATCTGAACCTTACATTGCCAATTTTGAAGTTGTCCCTACTCCTATGGGAATACCCCATGACCCTGCTTTGCTTAACCCGAAACCTGAATGGAACTCCGATAGTAGCCATGTATTAAAATATGGCTCTTCCCATGGATGGGGGTTACCGGCTATTAAGGAAGGCGTGGCGGAAGGGATAGTACCAGAGGAGATTCCAGGTTTTGGTGGAAAAGCGTTTGAATTTAATGTTGCAATGGAAGCTGGGGTTGAGATTAACAGCAAGGGAGAAGCGAAGGCATGGGCTACAAAACCGCTTGAAGCGTTCAAAGTAGCTGGGTGTACATCCACACCCTGGATAACCGCGGAAGTAGTCTGGGAATACAAAGGACATTGGGTTCCAGGGGGAGGTGTTTGTATTGCTCTTAATCTGGACTGCACGACAGCGCCCCACTCTTTTACTATTCCCGTCGGTCCGATACCGATACCTGGCTATTGGCGTGCGGGAGTTGAAGCTTCTTTGGATACCTGTGTTGAGTTGATTGGCTGGCTATCGGAATCTTCACCTAAGCTGAAGGGAGATATAAGTCTGGAAACGTTGGGTAAGTTTATCTTGGGCGTTGGGATAGCTGATGTTTTATCTGCTGAAGGAGAACTCAAAGGCGGACCGAATTTAACACTGCAATACCCGGCGGAGCCTCACTTAGCTTCCTTTGTCATTCACATAGAAGGCACCGCCCGTGTGGTTGTGCTTTTTTACACCTGGTCACCCGGCTCGATTACTTATGATTGGGAACTTACCAGCGCCCAATCTGTTATCCAACCGGTGACATTAGCAACCCTGCCACCGTTAAAGGACTTTCAACCTTTGGCAAGAAATTATCTCAATGAAGGATTTCCTATGTTTGTTGGAAATCAGCCCGCGATATTCGGGCAAACCGGTGTTTTCAGTAGTGAAAATACCATTGTGATAAACGAATATCCATACTCAGAACCAGATCTTTCCATGCGTGACGGAGGACGAATGTTAGTCTGGCTAACCGATGACCCACTGCGTTCTGACAACAACCGAACGAAAGTGATGTCGTCAAGATGGGAGGCTGAAGCTTGGACAGAGCCGATAGCAATAGATGATGACGGTACAGCAGATTTTGAAACAGAAGTGGAAATTTTACCCAATGGCGATGCACTGGCAGCTTGGGTGAATTGTTCTCAAATTTTCGATGATAATGCCGGTTTGGAGGATTTGCTGGCGGCAAGCGAAATAATGTTAGCCAAATACCATTCAGTTTCGGGTAACTGGGAATCTATCCAACAGATAACGAGCAATTCCTATCTGGAACATACGCCTCATCTTTCTGTCTCAGACGATGGCACTGCTATGTTGGTTTGGATCAGCAACCCCACCAATCATGTTATCGGTTCATCTACCGAACCTAACCAACTCTGGTATTCGCTTTTTGATGGGGCGACGTGGAGTCCACCTGCGCTTGTCGCTGACGGTGTGGGCGCAATCCTCAAAAGTGACCTGGCTTACGATAGTGAAAACGCAGTATACATCTATTCTTCGGACATGGATGATGACTTGACAACCGAAGAAGACCAAGAACTCTACGGGGTCACTTACGCTGGCAGTTTATGGTCTGCACCTATTCGATTGACCAACGATAGTGTCAAAGACACAAACCCGGATGTTGAATATACCGAACCAGGGTTGCTTATGTTGTTGTGGTATAAAGATGGGCAAATTGTTCAATCAGAGGATCTGAATCTTTCGCTCTTCACCACAGTTGTGGAGACAGGTAACTCTTCAGGAGCAGCGGATTTCAGTCTTGCTGTTGGGTCAGGTAATAATATTTCCGTATTCTGGCAGGATGCTTCCTATGAGGGTGTTGACCTCTGGACATCAACTTACGACCCGGATTTGCATGTTTGGAGTTTGCCATATCAATTCACATCCGACATTGATTTGGAACGGGATATCACCGCGGGATATGATAGCGGAAATTTAGTTTTAGTCTACAACAAAGCTGAAGTAATAGAGACCAAAGAGCAAATATCCATCGGCCAAACTGACCTCTGCTGGATAGAGCAACAAATAGGTACCGACCTTGCGATAACAACAGACAATGTGAGCTTTTCGCCGGTCAATCCGGCTCCGGGTGAAGAATGTACGATTTCTGCTATCATACACAATTTAGGAGATTTAGCAGTCGAAAACGTGCAGATAGCTTTTTATGACGGCAATCCCGCAGAAGGTGGCGAACCGATTGGGGATGCAACAGTGGATAGCCTTCTGGCTGGTAGTCATAGCGAGCCGATTGCCATAACATGGACACCAGCAAATGAAACCGACGAACCCAAGGACATCTACGTTGTTGTTGACCCCGATGAGGTTATCCCAGATAGAGAACGTTCAAATAACACTTGTAGCCGGAGGGTTATCAAGCCTGATTTAGCCATTCAGGAAATCTATATGCAACAGTTAGGCGGGGATAAAATATCGACTGCCTTCCGAATAATAAACATTGGCACGATTCCTGCGGAGAACATACAAGTAGAATTACGAAAAGACGCCCTTGATGGCGAGCTTTTAGGTGAATTCCAGATAGAGAAACTTGGTAAAGATGTGTTCGAAGACAAATCTGTAGTCTTGGATAAAAAGGACTGTGGAATAGAACATTACGTTGTCGTAGATGCTGTTGCTACGATAGAAGAATTTAACGAAGATAACAACGTCGCATCCGTAACAATTCCAAGGATACTTCTTGGCGATGTAAGCGGCAATGACCAAATTACTGCTTACGATGCTTCTCTTGTGCTTCAATATGTTGTAGGTTTAATAGACCTGCCGGGAGAACAAAAAGAAGCCGCGGATGTCACCGGTGATAGAACTGTTACTGCTCTTGATGCGGCTTTAATCTTACAATACACTGTTGGGTTGATTACGGAATTCCCCGCTCAAGGCGCGCCAATTATTGTTGCCAAGGATGAAAAGCAATTTTTGGCTAAAACTATCACTGAACTTAAAAACTCCTCCCTTTCGACAGAGCAACAGCAAGTTTTAGAACAATTAAAACGTATACGGTGGGCGAAACCTACGATGGCGGACTCAACGACGCGGCGGGCTTGCATATCAAAGCCGAGCATGTGTTTGCAGCGATTGAAAATGCCACGAGTGGAAACGTGCCAGAGGGAAATGTCGGAGCAGGCACGGGGACAAGTGCGTGTGGGTTCAAAGCCGGAATTGGGACATCATCCCGTTGCGTTGAAATCGAGGGGAATACCTGGACAGTTGGAGCATTAGTGCAATCCAACTTCGGCGGCGAACTCGTCATCGACGGCGTCCCCATCGGAAAGCTTTTGAGAGCGCGGACACCATCAGACCAAACCGACGGTTCCATTATGGTCATCATCGCCACTGACGCGCCATTGTCATCCCGTCAAATTTACCGCCTGGCAAAGTGTGGGACGTTGGGTCTGGCTCGCTGTGGTTCCAATGGTGGGCACGGCAGCGGCGACTATTTTATTGCATTTTCTACGACCTATCGACAACAGATTAGCAAAGGCTCAATGGCAGATATAGCTTTATTCGTGAAGAATGAAGCCAGAATTAATGGATTGTTCTGTGCCGCAGCCGATGCAGTGGAGGAAGCTATCTTAAATTCGATTTTCAAGGCGGAAACCATGACCGGCAAAGACGCCCGGACGGTTCCTGCCTTGCCGATTGACCAGGTTGTTCAGATTCTCAACGCAGTATGGGAAAATCGAAGATGCGTTGTCAGATGATTCATTTCACAAACTTCAAATACCCAAATCTTTGTGGAATATGGAAGTCAATCTTGCCCGTAGTTGACCAAGCAGAATATTCACTTTCACGTATTCTCGAAGCGAAGCTGTGTTCATTTTCATCTTTTCTATGGTCGATGCGGTATAGATTGATACGCCATACATCACCCGGTTTAGGTGGGCAATTTGGCGCGGTATAAAAATCTTTGAGTGGTATGGCGATTTCACACGTCCATCCCTTCACTTCCCCTTCACTTCTTTCAAGGGCAGGGTTCGAGGGCAAGGATTTGTCAGTATCTTTACGTGAATTTAGCTCGCCATCAATTTTCACGGTATGCTTGATTCCTTTGCTATTCCAGTCTCTCATGACGCAGATACCCTGATTTCTGTCCTTTGCGTTAAGGACAAAAGCATCGAACAGTGCGTTAAGCGGATTTACTTCCAGTTCCAAATATGTCCTCAAATCGGAATCCGCGTCAATGAACGCCTCCACCACTTCCTCTTTATATAAATCTCCGTCGCGTTTATCAATCGTCGCCCAAACTTCCGGATCGAGGCAAAAATAGCCGATGTACAAGTAGCTATCGTTCCATAAAAGTTTTATCCTTGTCGGATTTTGGGGTTTCTCCTCTGTATCCGTGATGAGCAATTCCACCTCTTGCGCCTTATTCCAAGCAGACTCGCTTAAAATTGCATCTATCTTTAGCTGTTCAGAAATCCAAACACAATCATATTTCGGTAATTCTCTCATTTCCGTCTCTTCAATGGCCAATATGGTTTTAGAAGATAATATCCAGAACGCGACTAAGGAAACACCTAAAATAATTCTTACTATACGTTCTTTACATTGCGATTGGTTTATTTTTTGCTTCCTTTTTGTTGACATTTTCATTCCTCCTTCTGTTTTATCTCTGGGGTGGATGGGGTGATTCATCAAACACCGTCGTTACCGGGAAAGACGTAGGGCATTGGAAAGACAGCGCGTAGCACGTCGCCTAAAAGTCCACCTGGCAGTTCAATGGCGTCTTTGGACTGTTGCGCTCCGAGCATGAACAACGCAAGAGCTGTTCGGTCACTTAGCTCGAAACGCTCGCGACCAAAACCGAAGACAAATTTCTCGTTCTGCTCATAGTAGATTAAACGCTCAAAATCATTTCCGAGCCGCTCACGGAAATAATGAGACATCTGCTTCATAAGCAGCGGGAAATTGATTATCCGCACTGTTCCTGCAAGTGCTTCGCTACGTTCGACTGTAACGCCGATGTTTTCTAACGCGATGCGAGTTGCTTCATCCGTTCCATACAGAGGATGAAGAATGAACTCGTCTACGTTCTCCCGCTCCGCGAGCGCAGGTAGCGATGCAACAATCAAATTTCGTGGTCCTGTTAGCTCATACAGCGATAATCTACGCGAACCGTCATCTGATTCTTCAGTGCCACGCAATTTGACATACCCAACCGGCCTATCGCCGACGAATACCACTTCAGTTGCGCCGCGTTCCATTAAAATGGCAAAGACCTCTTTTGAGCGGATGTAGCGGATAGGCTCACGTTGGTAAATGCGCAAAAGAGCATCCAGCATTTCTTTTGAGTATTGTCGCATGGACACACCGTCAGGCGCGCTAACCGGCAGTTTGTCTTTTGAAATCGTAGTCTGGTATTGAACTCCGGCACAAGCGCAATGATGTCGGAAATATAGGCTACGGCGTCCGCTGACGGGCATAAGTGTTATACCGCGTCTCGTGAGTTGTGCCATTGCATCCTGAAAACACGCGGTAGCAAAACCGCGATTCCGATAATCTGGGTGGCAACAAACCCCACCGATTAAGCCTAGTGTCACGCGATTACCAAGAATAAAAGCCTCCCGTTGTGAAAAGCCAACGTGGGCAATCGGTTCGTCATTGATGAGAATGATGCGAAGGTTCTCACAGTTTCCTTGATTCCACTCTAATCCGTAATGCCTCGCTAAGTCCGCCCGCTGAAAGATGCTCTGTCCGAGTGCCAATGTTTTTTCATATTCCTCCCGCCGCGTGCCGCGAGGTCCCTTGATGCTGTTTTCTAGTATATTCATAGCTAATAAAAAAAAATCCTTTCCACTTTTGTATTTCAACTACAGTGTTGGATAAATTCCGTTCATTATTATAACAAAAATATTCCGAGATTTACATCGAAAAACTTCAATTATTTTTTCATTGATTTATTCTCAGAGTCAAGTTTTCGCTTTACTTCACACGTCTGTGATGGTATAATAAATAATTATGTAATTTCGCACGTTAATTACACAAATTCAAATAATTGGAGGCTACAATGGATGTTTTAGATAAAATAAATCAGGACAAATTAGAAGCCCTGGGAAATGTATACGTAACAAATATTGTGGAAAAATATATTTGCTTGTGCAAGCCAGCTAAAGTAACAGTTATTACGGATTCTAAAGAAGATATTGATTATGTCAGGCAATTGGTGATAAAAAACAACGAGGAAAGACCCCTCACAATGGAGGGGCATACAATCCACTTTGATGGTTATTTTGACCAAGCTCGGGCTGCTACTAATACAAAAGTTCTTCTGCCAAAAGGAGAACAGCTAAGCGAATCAATCAACACGATTGATATAGAGACGGGATTATCTGAGATTATGGAACTGCTTGATGGCATTATGGTGGGGAAGGAAATGCTTGTTTGTTTCTTTTGTCTTGGGCCAAATAATTCAAGGTTTTCAATCCCTGCTCTTCAGATTACTGATTCGGCTTATGTTGCCCATAGCGAAACCATTCTCTATCGTCCTGGGTACAAAGATTTTCAACAATTAAAAGGCTCGGATAACTTTTTCCATCTCATCCATTCTGCTGGTGAGCTTGATGAACGTGGGAACTCAAAAAATATTGACCAGAGAAGAATCTATATGGATTTAGAAGAAGAACGTGTCCTGACTATAAATAATCAATACGCCGGAAATAGCGTGGGCTTAAAAAAATTATCTCTCAGGCTTGCGATTAGCAAAGCAAACAGGGAAGATTGGCTTAGTGAACACATGTTCATTATGGGGGTTCATCCAACTGGACCTAATGGGAGAGTAACCTATTTTGCTGGCGCATTTCCCAGCGCCTGTGGCAAGACATCAACCGCAATGATACCTGGCCAGTCTATTGTCGGTGATGATATTGCCTACATCATGGCTGGTGAGAATGGTTTTGCATACGCAGCAAATGTAGAGCAAGGCATCTTTGGCATTATACGTGACATTAATCCTACTGATGACCCCGTTATTTATCAGGCATTGACTACTCCGCGGGAACTGATTTTTTCGAATGTATTAGTTGTGGACGGAATCCCCCATTGGTTGGGAATGGGGAAAGAACTCCCATCAGAAGGTATTAATTTTTCAGGGGATTGGAAAGAAGGAAAGGTTGGCCCAGACGGAAAGGAAATTCCTGCGGCGCATAAAAATGCACGATATACTATCGGGATAAATGAATTGGAGAACAAAGACCGAAATCTTCACAATCCGGACGGCGTCCCCCTGTCGGCAATCATTTACGGCGGAAGAGATTCAGATACCAGTCCACCGGTGATTGAATCCTTGAGTTGGGCGCATGGAGTTTTTGTCGGGGCAGCGCTTGAATCTGAAACAACTTCGGCAAAAATAGGCGAGGAAGGAGTCAGAGTTCATGACCCCATGGCGAATATGGATTTTTTAGTTATTCCTCTTGGGACATATATCAATAATCACTTAAAGTTTGGCGAGGTACTTGACAAGCCTCCCAAAATTTTTGCAACCAATTATTTTCTCAAAGAAAATGACAAATTCCTCAATGAGAAGGTGGATAAAAAAGTATGGTTGCTGTGGATGGAAGGGAGAGTTCATAACGAATATGATGCAATTGAGACGCCAATCGGATATATTCCAAGGTATCCCGATTTAAAGGCGCTCTTTTGGGAAATTTTCAACAGGGAGTATACGAAAGAAGAATATGAAAAGCAGTTTTCAATTAGGGTAACGAAACTCCTTGAACGTCTTGATAGAATAGAAGAAATATACAATAAAGAAGATAATGTCCCTGAATTTTTCCGTAAGCATATAGAACAGCAAAGAAAACGCTTGAATGACGCAAAGCGAAAATATGAACAAGATGTGATTTCTCGTTTTGAAATTGCCGAATAAGAATCTATTATCTACAATTTAATTTCGGGATGGTTCATAATTTGGTTTATACTTTTTAATGAAACAAATTAAACTCTTCGTATTGTGTGTTGCGTGTTGTTTCTTTTACGCAATACGCAACACGTCTCTTGCCATTCACGTTATAAACAAAGTATTAGATGGTGAACACCTATTCTGACAGCGACCTGCAAAGACAAGATTGTGCCTAAAGGAGTGATTTAATCATCCGAAGCCTTTTAAAACTGGAAAAGTATGTTCTCAGGTATAAATTAGCAATAATAGCTACATTTTTTTTCGTGGTTTTGACGAATATCATGGCTTTATTTAACCCTCTGGTATTGAGGTATGCCATTGATAGTCTCACTGAGTCGGCAGAAGCGTTACAGCAAACTGCTGATAATGTACAACGTCAGGCGGCAGAGCTAAGGTTTCGACACTACATGCTTCTTTACGGAGTAGCTATCTTATCCATCGCCATTGGGCAGGGAGTATGCCGTTTCTTCTCGCGCAATTTGATAGGCAAAGCTTCCTACAAGATCGAATACGATATGCGAAATGATTTTTTTGCACATCTGCAAAAACTTTCAGCGTCATATTACAACAACGTTCGCATAGGCGATATCATGGCGCGTGCTACTAATGATCTTAGGGCAGTTCGAAGGGTTATGGACCATGCTGTAATGTACACTGCAAACACTACCATATTTTTCATAGCCGCGCTTGTTATCATGCTCAGAATTGATGTCAGCCTTGCTCTATTCGCCCTAATTCCGTTTCCAATTATGACCGTTTTGATTCGTGAATTGGGAACGCGAGTACACAAAAACTTCGAACAGATTCAGGAGGGTTACTCGAATCTCAGCTCCAAAGTGCAGGAAAATCTGGCAGGGGTACGTGTTGTCAAAGCCTACAATCTTGAAAAAAACGAAATGGAAGAATTTAAAACCCTGAACCGGGAATTTGTGAATAGGAATAAGTTACTCATTAGATTGACGGCTTTTTTCTTCCCCTTCATAAGATTTTGGCCTGGTATAGGTACTATTATTGTACTGTGGCTCGGTGGCACTCATGTTGTAGATGGCAAAATTACCTTAGGGGAATTTGTAGCATTCAATTCTTATCTTATGATGCTCGTATTTCCGATGGTAGAACTGGGATTCGTCATCAATGCATTTCAGCGCGGCGCGGCTTCGATGGGTAGAATTAGCCAAATCATGGATGAAAAACCTGAGATTCAAGATGCCCATGATGTTATAAAAGGCGTTCAAATCAACGGTGAGATAGAATTTCGCCATCTCATGTTTACGTACAACAGCAGTGAACCGGTGTTGAGGGATGTCAACTTGAAAATTCCGCGCGGTTCGACGTTAGCCATCGTCGGCCCGACGGGTTCAGGCAAAAGCACTATGATAAATCTGATTCCTCGATTGTATAACGTCGAGCCGGGGATGCTATTCATCGACGGCATTGACATCACCCGCATTCCACTTCACACCCTCAGGTCAAGCATTGGCTATGTATCACAAGAACCATATCTGTTTTCCGAGGCAATTGGAGAGAATATCACCTACGGTGTAGAAAAAGCCGGCGAGGATAAAATTAAAGAGGCTACAGACATCGCGCAATTGTTGGATGATGTAGAGGATTTTACAAATAAGTTCGACACCGAATTAGGCGAACGTGGAGTAACAGTCTCAGGCGGTCAAAAACAGCGTATTGCCCTTGCGCGAGCCATCATCACCCGTCCGCAAATCCTTATCCTGGACGACGCTTTTGCTAGCGTAGACACCAATACCGAAGAAGAGATATTGACAAGACTTAAAGATTTCATGAAAGAACGAACCAGCATCATCATCTCACACCGTGTGTCAACCGTCAAATCAGCCGATTTAATTATCGTTTTGATGGAAGGCGAAATTGTTGAACAAGGCAATCACGATGAATTGTTAACGCTGGATGGCATTTATGCGGAACTACATCGGAAACAGTTGTTGAAAAAAGAGTTGGAGGAGTTATGAAATTTCAAAAAGAGAGGAAAAAACGTGAATCGTGGTTCGTGTTGCGTATTGCGTGGTCCGTAAAGAAACACGCAATACGCAATACTATTGGCTGCTTGTCAACAGCAAGAGGCAATAACTGAAAAAAGTCGTATAATATAGGAGGCAATTCATGGAAGAAGAACTCAAATTTGAAGAAGCTTTAGCCAAATTGGAAGATATTGTAAATGTACTTGAAACGGGCGATTTAGCTCTTGAAGAATCGCTTGAGGCTTTTGAAGAGGGCATTCGCTTATCAAAAGTCTGTTCAAAGTGGTTGAATGAGGCAGAACTTAGGGTTGAGAAACTGAGCTCGATTGACGAGGATACCATAGAAACAGAGCCATTTGAGATTTCCTCGGAGAGTTAGCACTAATATTCGTCACTTC
>JACKQG010004734.1_pt1 | contig 15596 bp, 10 predicted proteins | sample 8237621 | NCBI WGS metagenome assembly JACKQG01 (sample SAMN15677084, study PRJNA649215) | marine metagenome | biome: marine; feature: Black Sea; material: saline water; isolation source: suspended particulate matter (SPM) from the Black Sea western gyre | collected 2013-06-09/2013-06-10 | depth... | reverse complement strand
CCCTCGGTCTCTTTCCGGTGCATTCGGGAAAACGTAGGGTGACTAGGGATTCGACGATCTGTGTCGGAGGGACCACGTCGATCTCGTACGCTTTCGTCTTGGCGTCCCCTGCGCGAAAACGAAATACAAAACTACGAGTGCACCGGCTAAGGCGATGGGCGAAGATACCCTTTCCGTCATTGGCTACGTCGACAGTCTCCCAAGGGCCATCCTCGTGACTTATTTCAAGAAGAGCCAAGACAGGAACTTCGCTATCCAGTGCGACCTGAATCGCCAGTTCAATTGGATCACCTCGGCGAACCTTAAGATGCCGAGGGGTAACCGAGTCGATATGAGTACGCGTAGGATAGCCGAGGTCAGTAGAAAAGTCGGACATTCGGTATGCCAGCACACGATAGAAGGGGCCGATGAAAATCGTACTGACCAAAAACAGCAAGAGTACTGCAACTGCCGCCAACGCCGGTTTTCTCAAACGACGAAAATCGACGACTCCGCGAAAATCAAGCGGTACCGCGGCATCGATAGCCTGCTTACGCAGAGCAGTGATGAGCTCTCGCGATACGGCCCGTGAGTCCTTGCCCGATGCCTGAAGTTGCAGGTAGGTCACCAGCAGACTGTTAAGCTTAGGATGCAGGCGTTCGACGGCGAGAGACATCCGAAGCGGATCAAAACTACGTAAATGCATCCACCAGTGACGATAAGCGAGCCAACAAAGTGAACCGATGTTTAAGCAAAGCAAAGCGAGACGCATCCAGCCCGGGAGTTCGAGAAGCCAGTCCAAAAGGAGATCGAAAAGGACCAAACCCACGATCAGAAGCATTGCCAAACAAATTCCTTTGACATGTAGAAGCCGCCGCTCCCGATGCCAGAGGGAGAGCAGTTTGCCTTGGATTCGACTATCGTCTGATTGATCCATTTTAACTTTTACGCAGCATCGTTTTGGCGCCTGACGAACCATTCGATTGACAGGAATAGTAATAATAAAGCGAACACGTACCACCGGTCCCAAAGTGAAATCTCCTTGGAGACGCTCGTTGTTCGGACTTCCCCCTTGAGCAACTCGGGCAGTTTCTTCAAGTCACTCAGTTCCAGATACTCGCCGCCTGAAAGTTCGGAGATCTTACGCAGTGTCTGCTCCTGCATGGCCGACTCAAGCATTTCCCGACTGGCTCCAACGGCTTGAAAGGATGCAGTGTTGGCGAATTTCGAATCAGCCAAAACCGACTTCAAGAGATAAGAACCTGCTTTACCTGTAACGTAAGAACCCTGGTAGAGGCCAGGTGACCCCGGAATAGCCAGCAGTGAAAGGCCCGAGGGTTCGGCCTGTCCCGGTGATTCAACCAACACATCGTAGGAAGGAGCGGAGATTGGTTCAAAGCTTTCATCGAGAACGTTGGCAAAAACATTGGCTCTCTCGCCGGCACGATAGCTGTCCCGCTCCGTCTCCAACCGAATGCGCTTATTCTCACCCAGCAAACGAGACAAGGTCAGGAAGTGTATGGATTGTTTCCAGAAGTGGACATGAAACTCGTCGCCATGTTTAAAACGAAGGCGCCAGAGTTGGTCGGAACCGACGTAAAGCGATTTGCCCGTGCCGTAACGCTGCCAGACAACCAACGGATAAGGCTTACTGCGTTGGTCGACGTCGGAGAGAGTAACCAAAATATTGTCTGCGGCTCCCCGTTTTACTCCATCCAAGTTGGGCACACCGTAAAGCGGCTTAGCTCGGGCCCATGTCTCTCGTGTCACCTGCTCGGAGGGACTGAACTTAGCAATCAGGTTCTTCATTCCTGAAGAAGTGGGAACCGGATAAAGCAAGGGACCGAGGCGGTCATATCCGTCATTGCCGATCTTAACGGGCAAAAGAGATGCGATGGGAGAGTCTCGATAGCTCGCAGGAGCATATTTACGACCCGCCAGCATAAGGAAGGAAGCGCCGCGCTTAAGAACAAGTTCCTCAATCCGCTCGAGATGAGACTGCGTGAAGTAGTCTGCAGGAACATCTCCCAAAATAACCAAGTCGTACTGAAATGTTTCGGCGCCATCCTCCGGGAAAACTTCAAGATGTCGAGGCGACGCCCGAGCAAGCTCCGGGTCTCCTTCCGTCATGAGAAATTTCACGTCCAATCGATCATCCCGAAGAAGCACAGCTCGCAGGTAACGAAACTCCCAACGAGGTTCGCCCTCGATGTAGAGAATTTTTATCTTCTCATCGATGATTGAAATACTTCGTTCATATCGATTGTTTTCCGGGGCCACGTCTCCGGGAAGCACGGTAGCCGTAACGACAAATTTAGACTGTCCCACCTTTTGGTCGGCTATAAAAGAAAGCTCTTCGACAGCCTCGTCTCCCCTTAGAGCCGTTTTTCTGCTGGCGACCAAGTCTCCATCGATGGTCAAATCAACAGTGACCACCCGTCCTTGAAAACCATGGGAAAGGATACCGACACTGACAGGAACCTTATCCTTATAGAAAACGGTATCAGGAACCCGCACAGTCAGGATTCGCACGTCCTCCGGCTTAGTCAGACCTAGTCCGATGGTGTGGACGGGGATGGATTGGTCGCCCAATCGAAGAGCCGCATCCACCGCATCGACACCCTCATTGGAAGCGCCGTCACTTAAGACAACTACTCCGGTGATTTTCTGCCCACCGTGACGATCGACTGCCTCTCTCAGACCGTCACCTAAGCGCGTAGACTTTGCGGAAGGCAGAGCAGCGTCAAACCATGGCGAAGAATTTTCGGGGCTCATGTCAGATGCAAGATTTTCCCCAAAGGTATAACCTGTAACATGGCTGCTCTCGGTAGAGGTGCGGAGAATCTCCAACTCAGATAAACCGAGGATACCTTTTGCCAGGTCTAGCCGTGATACCTTTTCAACGCTTGAACGAATGTCGTCAGGAAGCTCCGCAGCTGCATACCGATCTAGTTCGCCGAGTGGAATCTTGCCTAAAGCTGCAGCGGATTCAGCCAATTCATCCGGTCTGCTGCGACGATCCTCAATCGACATACTTTCGGAAACGTCAAGTAGCACTAGGACATTGTTTGGTATCAAGATTTTCTTCGTCTGGTCGACCACCGGGGCAAGCAGCAGCAGGATAATCAAACTATAAACGATAGCGCGCAAAACGCCGAGGACGAGACGATGTCCTGAGGAGAGCTCCGTTTGTCTCCGATAAAGAAAAACCGCATACAACACCGCAAGAGGGACGAAGACACCAAGGACTAGAAGAATAGGGAAAGGTCCTTCGCGAAAATAGAAACCTCCGGTTGATTCGGCTGCCAACAAGGTAAGCATGTTAGATTCGACTCCTCTTGGTTGCATTTTTCAAACCAGCCACGAAGTCAGAGTTCTTTTTTCCGGAAACGACACGAGTGAAACGATGAGAAAGGTAGGCTTCGACAAGTAAAAGCAAGAGTGCGGTCAAAAGGATTTCCTTCCAGATTTCTCGGCCGATTCGACCTTCGCGGAGGATCACACCCAAGTCGTCTGCAAGTTCCACAATCTTAAACTCAGTGCCCTGTAATGCTTCGGCAAGGGCCCGATCCGCCAAGCAACGGGAATCGGACTCTCCGGCGTCGACGCTCACGGCAACAGGAAAAGAGTTTTCAGAATCGTAAAAGATATCATAAAAGCCGGCGTATTCCGTCGCGCCGAAATTAGCTAATATCTGACCATCGCGACGTACGGACTTAACGGTTATCCGGTGATCCTCGGGTGCCTGACAAACAACTTTCTCTGGAGCGGGGGCATTAATGGGTAAAGGCAAGGGCAGGACCAAAGGCGAACCGACGACAAGGGGTCTCTCAAAATCACGGCGTCCAAGATGGGCGATCGTCTCATGGAGCAATATTGGATAGGAGGGGTGAATGACCATGTCGGTCCAGTCTCGATTTGCGGTGCTGGTAAACAACACGACGTTTCCTCGACCAAGAGACTTCTCCGCCACCAGAATGTCGTTGGGACCTTTTCCGACAGTCACCACGGAGCGACTACCGGAAGACAATTCCAAAGGGAAGTAGCGAAATATTCGAGTCTCTCCCAAGACCTCTTCGGGCAAACCTGAAAGCCCAAATGCCAAGGGATGCCCTACGACTGGCTCTAGGGCACTACCGACCGAGCGATCGGACTGATCGCCGCGCGCGTCGAGAAGTATTCCCGGATGGAGCGGCTGGTCTTCAAAGACCATACTTTCGTTGAACGTTTCAGGCAGGACGTTAGGACCAAGAAACGTCACCAACCCTCCTCCGACACTTACGAACTGCCCGATGGCAGTTACTTGAGCCTCGGGCAATTGCGGCACGTCGACCAACATCACGACGTCGTAATCAGATAACCGCCGCCCGGAAAGATCCAGCCAACTGACCTGGTCAACCACAATAGGCGCATCCTCATCTCCAACCAGCGTTCGCCTCGGGACCAAAGCCGATAAAAGAAAATAGGTTTCGGAATCCGAACCCTTCGAGGGCGAACCCTCGACGCAGAGAACTCGTATCTGTGAACGCACGTTGACCACAACGAAGCGGGCGTTGTCGATAGCCAAGTCATCTTCGCCTATGCGGGCAGTCAAGCGGAGCGTTCCTTGTTCGTTGAAACGAACGAACATTGGAATCGACTCGGTATCCCCGGGTCCGATCTCGGATACGACACGTTGGTCGATGACTTCATCACCAAGATAAAGAGTAACAGGCACTTGTTTTCTGGTCTCTCCTCCACTGTTGGTCACATCAACGACATAGCGAGCCAATGATCCTTTGCGTACTATGCCCGACCCTTGTACCAAACTCGTAATGGCCAGATTCTCGGATTGGCGATCGGCCACCGGAAGATAGAAGATGCGTCCCTCCAGTGCAATCCGCTCAAGGGAGGCAATAGATGGTTCGGAAAGCTTGCCCCAAGTAAGAGTCTGAGCATCCGTTACAAAATAGCATTCGCGAGCGGGTGCCTTGATCTCTCCCACCAGTTTTTCTATTTCACTTAAGCAAAGTTCGAGGTTGAGCCGTTCGGCCAAGGGTTCCGACTTTTCCAATATAGCGGACAATCGATCCGCTTCGTAACCGGAGTTCCGAAAAAGCACCCTTGGGCGATCACCCAGTAGAACCAAAGTCACTGGGTCTCCGGGGTTCAATGTATTGAGTATTTCTTGGACACGTTCCACGGCGCGATCAAATCGGGAATATACGCCCGGCTTGTGCCCCATGCTGAATGAGGCGTCTATGGCAATGACGACGCCGACGTCAGCTCGAGACGTTCCTCCTTCGGGCGACAAGACCGGCCGAGCGATGGAAAGCGCGAGTAATGCGATGATCAAGCAGCGCAAAAGCAAGAGAAGTAAATCTTCCAGTCGTATGCGTCTTGAGCGAACCACCAGAACCTTACGCAACAACTCCATGGCAGCCCAGTCGACGTCTCGATGACGGAATCGATTCATCAGGTGAATGGCGATCGGTATGGAGATACCGGCAATGCCAATCAAAAGCCATGGATTCAGAAATTGCATCTTATTTCGCGACTACCAGATGAGCATCCCGCAAGATGACGCCGCATGGGAAACGGAGGAGAGGGCCAAAATCCACTTCGACCACGAAATCTTCTCCTTCGGGCAACTGCACTTCAACCGACTGCGGGAGTTCCGAGGGAGAGACAGTACGCTCCAGAACTGTCTTAGAACCTACCGACATGGTGAAGCGAGTCATGCCACGGGCGGATTTCAAAGGACAAAGGGTCGTGCGAAAAAGTAGCTTGCCACCCGAGCGTTCGGGTTGAGCGTAACGAGTCTTGGTTTGAGGTTCAATTCGAGTAGAACGAATAAATCCGGTTCCCGGTTCCTCAGTGTAGGAAAACTGTTTTCCCTTCGCCAATATGCCTCCTCCGGCATCGATACGCTCGCGTTTAAGAAGGTTGATCTCGACCATTGTCGGACGGTGCCGCACAATGAAGCGAACAACGCTCACAGGAAAAGTCATCTCGCCAACAACAGGATGCGTAAGCCTAACTTTGCCCTCGTCAAAATGTAGCCTCCCGCGAAAGACATTGCCATCGCTCAAGCCGATTTCGTCGCCCATGACTTCGTCGCCGACCAAGGGCAAGGAAGGATTCTTATCTAGAACGTAACGCACTAACCCTGAACGAATGAGCTTTAAGGCGCCAAATGGACTGTCCAGTCCGATGGTTCCCTCGTCGATCCATACCAGTGCGCCGGGAATCGGTTGGCCTTCCTTGCGATACAGCGTTTCATTCGCTCCATCGGCTAACGACTCATCTGATATAAATTGTAAAACTGATAGCTTTTTAAGATCGAACGATTTCCGACCAAACCATTTGCAACGCAGATCGACCTGTTTGTCCGACCCGGCAACGATACCACCGACGACTACCTCTCCATTCCTAAAAAGCGCTAATTCAGGGGACGAGACTGGCGGGGAAGAATTCTCGGAATATAAATAAAGAATATCCTTCGAGGCGACCTGCTGTTCACCCACTTTAACGGCATTCGAGAGAAAGCTGATTTTGCCCTCAATTTTCCCAGACACCGTCTCCACTATGCCAGCCCCCAGAACCGACGGCAGCAAAAGAAGTACGGTGACGATCCGACAACCGACAACAAAGGCGAGTGACCTTCGACTAGGAATCATGAATAACGGCATTATAAGCTCTGTGTCCTTTTCATGAGGTAGGCAGTAAGTACCTCCTGCAGTGGGCGAGATGTATCAACCAGTACGTAGTCGACGTTAGTCCTACGACAGGCATCTCGGATTTTCTTAAGATAAAGATCCAACTCCTCCATGTATGCTTCACGCACCCGTTTTGGCCTAGTCACGAGTTCCTCATCAACTTCGAGCCCCTTGAATCTGCATGTGCCGTCAAAAGGGAAGGTCAACTCGTAAGGATCCAGTGTGTGAAACACGATGACGTTGTGGCCATGAAACTGAAGATGATTGAGCCCCTTCACAAAGTCGTCCACGTTGTCCAACAAATCAGAGATCAAGATAACGAATCCGCGACGCTTGATACGCTCGGCAAACTCATGAAGTATGGTAGCGATGTTCGTTCGCGGTTCACCATCTACCTTTTCCAACTCGACGGCGATGTCGCGTACGATGGACAACCTGCTTGAAGGCTCGAGGTACTGTCGCAACTCAGAGTCGAATATTGCCATTCCGGCCATGTCGCGTTGACTCACGATCAAGTGCGCCAAGCTGGCAGTTATATGTTTGGCGTACTCCAACTTGCTCAATTCGCCGGAGCCATATTGCATGGACGAACTCGCATCCAGCAGAATATTGGCAGTAAAGTCAGTCTCGGCAATGTACTGCTTAGTATAATAACGACCGGTACGGGCATACAACCGCCAGTCCACATGCCTTGGAGAGTCGCCGGTTACATAGGGACGATGGTAGGCGAACTCGGAGCTCAAACCCTTGGACGGGCTCCTGTGAGCCCCCACCCGCATGCCCTCAACCGCCTCGCGCGCAACCAGCTCAAGAGAGCTGATTTTTTGCAAGACGTCCGGGTCAAGGTATTTGAGCCCGTGTTTAGCGGGCTTGGGCTTCATAGAGGTTTTCGTCTGCAGGAATCGTATCCAGTAGCTTTCGGATCACGTCGTCGCTGGTCATGCCTTCGGAACGGGCAGCGAAATTCAAAATAATGCGGTGACGAAGGATTGCAGGGGCCAAGGCCTGTACGTCCTCGATTGCCATGTGCAAACGACCTCGCAAAGCTGCCCGCGCTTTGCCCGCCGTGATCAAGTAGAGACTGGCGCGAGGCCCTGCCCCATATGAAAGCCACTCACGAATAAATTCGGGAGCCTCTTCATCATCCGGCCGAGTTGCGCGTACAAGCGTAGATGCATACTCAAATATATGGTCGGCCACCGGAATTCTCCGTACGGTATCTTGAAGAGCGATGATCTCGTCGCGATCCATAACCGTGTCCAAGTTGCTCTCGAAATCCCCCGATATACGCTTCATCATATCGATCTCCTCGGTACGGTTCGGATAATCGACGATGATGTTGAACAGAAAGCGATCGAGTTGCGCCTCCGGCAGTGGATAGGTACCTTCCTGCTCGAGTGGGTTCTGAGTAGCCAAAACAAAAAACGGTTCCTCCAAGGTAAAAGACTCACCGCCGGCCGAGACCTTCTTTTCCTGCATCGCTTCAAGCAAGGCAGCCTGAGTCTTCGGAGGAGTTCGGTTAATCTCGTCAGCCAGCACGATATTAGCAAAAACCGGCCCCCGAAGGAACTTGAACTTTCGTTCGCCGCTCTCCGGATCGTCAGCCAAGATCTCGGTTCCGGTTATGTCCGAGGGCATTAAGTCCGGGGTGAACTGAATACGGTTGAAACTGAGTGAGAGAGCGCGTGACAAGGTGCTGACAAGTAGGGTCTTGGCCAATCCGGGCACTCCCACTAAAAGGCAGTGACCGCGAGCAAATATAGCGATCATCAGTTCATCGATCACATCGGTCTGGCCAATGATTACTTTTCCCAACTCGGCAACAATCCGTTTGTTAGCGTCACGCAGACGCTCAATTGCCTTAACGTCGTTATCGCTCGCTGCGGGTTTGTCGGAATCTTTCTTCTGATCGGTCATATGCTTTATCTATTTTAGTGATGTGAATGTGCCGTGGCCATTATTTCCCGGTGATCCTCACCGCTGCCACTCCTGTCGGATCGTTGAAAGTAGTAAAGCCCGTCGTATCGTTGTAAGCGGTAAATTCAGTAATCTTGGATTTGCCACTTTTAGTATTCATAATCCGCAACCGTGCTTTCGTCGTGACCCGACTAACAATTGGAGCGACAAAATCAACGCCTATTTCCCTACCGTTAAAACAGCTTAGCCAGTTTGAGGTCTTGTCGTCCCAATATTCAATAAAGTAGCGGGTAACCGAGGAACCGGAGTCTTCACTGATTTTAAATTCATTGATCTTGGTAGCCCTCTCGAACTCGAGTTGCATCCACTGCTCGGAGGAGGCTTCAGCCTGCCAAGCCGCACTTGAACTGGCACTCTCGACCTTGATACCCGTACTCATAGTGGACTGTAATTCATTCGAACTACAAGCATTCTTAAGATCCTTGAACAAGCAATTAACGAAAGAGGTTTTCTTATCTTTTTCAGGGTCCATAACTCTCATCAATGCTTCTCCTTTGGAAAGATAAAACCTGCAGTTTTTCCACATCGACTCATTCCAGTCGGTCGTATTGACGATTGCGCATCGAGGCAACCCGATCGGGCGCTTCGACTTTCCGTTGATGACGCAATTTTCCATAACGATTCCAGAGTGGGCATGCCCATCCGATGCATAACAGCAAAGAAGAAATCCAGGGCCATCGGTATCGTGGAAAAGACAGTTGCGCATAGTCATGTTGTCGCAGTTACCCTCAAAATCGAAAGCTTCGCCGTCGCCGCTGCCAAGACCAATTGAAACAAACCCCCATTCGCTGTCCTCAAACACCCAGTCCTTGCACCGAAAGAACATCGAACCGGCAACCCCGTTGAAAGAGCGAAAGTTTCGGCCAATGTCATGTGTGACGCAGTTCCGCATCACACCCGTGTCAACACCCCGTATACCCTGCTGCCATTGATAGCCTTCCTCGAAAAGGCAGTCCTCGATTGTCATATTCCTAAAGTTGTATACGTAAGAGGCGTTCTTATTGAAGTTATCGGGACTGTTGGTCCATATGCCCGACGCCAATCTCCTGAAAATGCAATTCCTTATCGTGATGTCCGAGAGGACAACTCTCTTGTCTCGCTCGTAGGAAAAGAAGCAAATGCCTAGGCCAATCTTGCGCTTGGGGTAGTCTTCGTAATGCTGATAAAGAAGCGAGTCGTGAAAATAGCAGTCCTCGATCCAAATGAATTTCTTGGTTGGGCAACCATCAGGATATTCTCCGTAAATACCCGTCATGCAGCGGTTGAATTCTATGCCAAGAATCTTGTAACCGCCCTGATCGGCCAAATGAATGCCAAACAAATCCTTGGTGTAATCCTCTCGATCGATAACAGGTTTGGCACCCTCGCCATAGGAACCAATGATAATCGGTTGGTCCGGAGTCCCGCTCCCCTTGGGGGCAAGTTGCTCGTTCCAAGTATCTCCCCGTTTCAATAGAATCGAGTCTCCGGGTTGGTATTCGGTTGATGCGCGGGCCAAGGTTTTCCAAGGTCCTGAAGTCCCCGAAACGGCCATCGCCTTCCCACTCGAGTCGTCATTTCCCTCAGACTGGCTAACGTAAAAGATCGTTCCCTTGGGACTGGAGGAAGTCGACTTGGGCACCGGGATAGGCAGGGGTGATACTTTAGGGGTCGGAACCGGGGCAGGAGCTGGAATTGGCGCATCAGCCTTTGGGATTGGAACAGGGGAAGTTCGAGCGGGAGTTATCACTTTGGGCGTAGGTGAAGGCACTGACGGGCCGGAACCGAGAGCGACTACTCGAAAACCATAGTTAGGCCACTTTGCGCTAAGCACGTCGTAGCGAGCGGATGAACGAAGGTAGGCATCATGATCATTGTGGAAAAAAGATCCTCCTCGAAGCCCCACCTTGTTGCCGTTCATCGCATCGTTATATTCCCAAAGGTTACCGTTCTGGTCGAAGGTGCCGTAGGGACTGAAGGCATCGGGGAAAGAACCTACTTCGGAGATCGAGCTGGTGTTGATGTTGCACTCCGGTGAAAATCGACCTTTCATGGCATAAGGCCAGTAACCGCCGATGTCGTCTTTAGAGGGATCGTAGTAGGCGGCTTTGTACCATTCGTCCTCGCTGGCAATCGCCCATTTGGTCGCCTTTCCGACAGCAAGAGCGGCATGGCTAGGAGGGGTAAAGCTCTGACCTGCTATCGTATAGGAACCACTTTCCGTACCCCCTTTGCCGCAACCATTCGTCAACCAGTTGACATATCTGACACACGATTCCCAAGTTACGTAACTCACCGGTTTCTTTCCGCCGTTAGCTTTGGTCTCGTAGACGTACTCACCAGAAAAGCCAGACCGCCTGATACTACCGAGTGCTCCGGCCATTCGAGGATCATAAAGTTGGTAAATGTCGATTTTAGCTACCGCATTGAGGAACTCGGAATACTCAGCATTGGTGACCTCGTATTTACCAATCTTAAATGTGTAGTCAACATTACCGAAACCAGTAGAGTCCGCAGTATTACCGGGATTACCAACCATAACTGTCTGGGGAACAGCGACTTTGCTCGAAACGGCAACTAAAGAGGAGCCCAAGAGGGAAACCCAGAAAAAACAAAGGATGAGGGAAAAGCTTAGATTAAATTTCATTTTAGTGAAAGTATCCAATCAAACGTTTTCGTCAACTGATAGAGAACATTTACATTGACCCAAACTAGTGACATATATTGAGTAGTTAAAGCAATGAAACCGCTGGCTCGATTAACCCTTTCGGAACAAACGGAAATTCACTTGCGAGAAGGATTTCGTACGGGGCGTTGGGTCAGAAAGTTACCTGGCGTGGAGCGATTGGCCGAAGAACTCGATGTCTCGCCTCCGACCATTCGTTCCGCCATCCTACAACTCGAAAAAAAAGGTTTGCTGGTCTCAAGAGGAAAAGGTCGAAGCCGCGAGATAGTTAAATCCAGTTCAATCAGCAAAGGCTTGAGGGTTTGCATTCTCCCCCACGATCCACCGATGAATCACCATGTCCAAACGGACAATCTGGTCCACCAGATTCGGAGCGACCTGGAAGCAGTGGGTCATGTGTCATTTTTCGCCCAAAAATCACAAGTCGAGCTTCAGCACGACGTCGGTCGGATAACTAACCACATCACGGAGAACCCTGCAGATGCATGGATCGTGTCAGCGGGTTCATACAAACTGTTGGAATGGTTCGCCGAACAGTCCGTTCCCTGCATGGCTCTTTTCGGCAGAAAAGGCGACCATCGCATAGCTAGTGCGGGACCCGACAAACTTCCGGCATTCAAGGCTGCCACCCGATCCCTAATTGATCTAGGTCATAGACGAATTACGCTGATCACTTTGAGTCCACGCAGAAAGCCCTCGCCCGGCAGATGCGAACGCGCTTTCCTTGAAGAACTGGAGTCCAACGGCATAAAAACGGGTGACTTCAACCTCCCGGACTGGGAAGATACTCCCGAGGGATTCTTACATTTACTAGAGGCGCTCTTTCGTACAACACCGCCCACTGCGATGATCATCGATGAAGAACCTCGTTTGATCGCCGCCATGCAGTTTCTGCTGCAGCGCGGCATCAAGGTGCCGGAGGAAGTATCACTGGTTTCAACCGACTACGAGTCACTTACTTGGTGCCACCTCGGCATAGCTCATATGCGATGGAACTCTGCCGCGGTTAGTAAGCGTATATTACGTTGGGCATCCGCCGTGAGCAAAGGAAAGCCCGACCGAAAAAAAATTTATACTCCGGCAAAATTCATTTCCGGCGGAAGCATAGGTCCCGCCCCCCAAAAAACCAAAATCTTAGGCTCGCCCAGTCAACCGGTCGGCGAGGCGTTAGGATGCTCTTCGATCCGTGGATGCGAGGTCGTCGGCTAGGAAAAGACAACGTTGGGCGATCGGGAACCATTCTCGTCTGACGCCGCAAGGACGAGCGGCAAGAAACAGAAGGGAATGGTCAGGACAGTCCGAAAAGTCACTTCACCAAGGGAGCGGTTTGCTCGGGGGAGGTAATCCCCGGAGGAAGTTCCATGATCTTCAGGTTGCGAAAGTGGATCTCGGCTCCTTCCGACTCAAGGCAAAGGTAGCCTTTCTTGTACTCTACGTTGCGGATGCCGTTGACGAACTTGCCGTTTACCGAGAGCTTGACCACGCCGTCCACGCAGACGACGTCGTAAACATTCCACTCTCCCCTCCCCTTGCAACGGTTCTCGAGGGACTTACTCCGACTGCCACGCGGGTTGTCGGGAGTCGCCTTGAGACCACCCGCCCCGAAGAGCTCGCCATGGACGTAAGCGATGGGAGGAGGAGCTTTGCCCTTGCGGGTGTGCAGTTTGACCCAATCGAGTTCGAGCATCTGGATCTCCAAGCCCTTGGGCAACCGGTTGCCGAAAGGGATGGCGTCGCTCCAAGCAAAGATGCCGGAATTACCCCCCGGTTCCATGTGCCGCCACTCGACGTGCAACAAAAAGTTCTCGTACTGTTTCTCACTCCGCATCACGCCGATGGGCTTCCCCTTGCAGATCAGCATGCCGTCCTTGACGTACCACGTGTCGGGCGAAGTGTTGACGTCGACCCACCCGGCGAGGTCCTTGCCGTTGAAAAGGTCGACCCACTTCGGTATCTCGACTGCAGGTGCAACGGAAGCTATAGAAAAGGCCAGAATGGCGAGGAGGAAGGTTTTCGGGGAGACGAGAAGAAGTGCTTTCATAATAATCGATCCTAATTGCCTGCACTCACTTGGCAAGTGGGATAGAACCGAAAAAATCATTCAGTCTGCCAAAATGATTAATCATTAAACGCAAGTGAGGAATCGACAAGCGGATCGCCGCATTCCAAGATTCCGTGAATTACATCTACATTAACTTCACCGACAATATGAAAAAAATCCGACTTTTACTAAGGGCGTTCATCGGTTCGCTAATCTTGATCTCCCATTCCCAAGCCGCTTCGCCCTTCAATGGCAAGGATCTTGATGACTGGAAGACAAAGCCTCGAGGCAAGAATAAGGATTGTTGGTCAGTCGGCGTCGCCGCAGTACATCCCGAAAACCCAAATGAATTAATTGTTAAGGATGGCGCCGGCGAAATGGTAAACGCTCCGTCAAAAACCGCCGGCAAGAGCCTCGACATCTACTCCACCTTCACTTACGGCGATGCTCGAATCGAACTTGAGATCATGGTGCCGAAGGGTTCGAACTCAGGTATCTATCTTCATGGAGAATACGAAATCCAAGTACTGGACAGCCATGGGCGGACCAAGCTCGGGATGGGCGACATGGGAGCCATATACGGGGCCAAACCACCCGCTATGAATGCCAGCAAAAAGCCCGGCGAATGGCAAAAGTACGAAATCGTTTTCCATGCCCCAAAGTACAAGGACGGCAAGAAGGTCAAGAATGCCCACGTCGAGAAGGTAGTTCTCAACGGCAAGGTGATTCAGGAAAAGGTGGAGCTACCGAAGCCCACACCCGGAGGATTGACCGGCAAGGAAATGGCCAAGGGACCCATTATGTTCCAAGGGGACCACGGACCCGTCGCCTACCGCAATATAAAGATCACTCCGCTGAAGTAACAAAGGGGCCCCACCCGTATTACTTGCGGGCGGCTTGAAATTGCTTGCGAATGGACGTGAGCGCCTTGGCATGCTGAGTGGATTTGGCCAAGTTAACGAACTGCTTGGGATCCTTCTTCATATCGTATAGTTCCTCGGAGCCGTCGCCATATTTCATGCAAGCCCACTTCGAGGTGCGCATCGAAGTGCCCTTGCCAACAAAGGAGAAGGCAGCTTCCTTGACCGTTGCCTTCGGGTTTTCCAATACGGGGAGGAGACTCTTGCCTTGCACCCCTTGGGGAATAGGCAATCCGGTAGCATCGCAGGCGGTGGGGAACAAATCGACCAGCTCGACGATGGAGGAACTGGTGCCGGGCTTTCTTTTGGTCTGCGGTAATTATTCCTGAGGCTTCTTTGCGGCAGGCGGCGAATCGGGGGCCGAATTCCTTGTTCAAGGCATTCAGCTTGGTCTGCTGATCGGCTGTCAACTCAACGCCCTTTGGCGCTTTGATGGATACTCCCGAAGGCTTTTTCTTCTTTGCGTTGCCTGCAGCAAAGGCCGGAGTGATGACGGCGAATATCAGCAGGAGTAGGGAAAAAGTATGGATAATGGTTTTCATAGTTTTGTATCGTTGAGGGAGTTCGAGATTCGGCCTCCATGCTTAGAGACAGGAACGATATATTGTAAATAGTGGCCGGATAGAGAATTAGAACTTTGTCGGAGTATTTATCTTCGAACAAACACGGGATGTACCCCTTCTTCGGATATTCGGCCTACAGGTTATCGACTTCACCGAGGTCTTTCATCTCAATATTTAAAAGCCAATCTGAAATAAACCTAATTTCAATAGAAACTGTCCATGGGATCGTAAATAAAAGGTTTTTTGCTTTGCCTATATGCGTGGTTTATCGAACCTCTGCCCCTCTAATATGCTAACCGTATCAAAAATCAGTAAGGGTTTCGGGCCTCAAACCCTGTTTACCAAGATTTCCCTTCGCCTTTTGCGCGGCGAACGACTTGGTCTCGTGGGTCCAAACGGCACGGGAAAAACCACGCTGTTCTCGATTATCTTGGGAGAGACCGAATCTGACGATGGGAAAATAGAGTTGGAACGTGGCACGCGAATAGGCTTTCTCCCTCAAGAAAGCGCGCCGACCAGAGGAGAAACAGTAGTCGAATTAGCCACTTCAATTTCTCCGACCATGGAGGGAATAATAAAAAATCTCCGTGACCACCCCGAACCTCATTCTCCGGAAAGGTTGGAAGCCCTGGAGAAATTCGTCGAACTAGACGGGCACAACCTGGAAGCCAAAGCCAAACGCATCCTCGCAGGACTTGCCTTCCGCCCCGAGGATTTCGATAAACCTGCAAACTCCTTGAGCGGTGGCTGGAT
>JACKQG010004733.1_pt1 | contig 15603 bp, 9 predicted proteins | sample 8237621 | NCBI WGS metagenome assembly JACKQG01 (sample SAMN15677084, study PRJNA649215) | marine metagenome | biome: marine; feature: Black Sea; material: saline water; isolation source: suspended particulate matter (SPM) from the Black Sea western gyre | collected 2013-06-09/2013-06-10 | depth... | reverse complement strand
TTGTTAAATTGACGCAAGCCCCGTAATACTACGCATTACGGGGGGAGTGATTCCTACTGATTTATTATAACTTATTTTCCCTCTATTTCTGTCTAAACATTGGGGACCCCCTCAACTTGCAACTTATTGCGCCATGCATTAAGAATACGAAGCAATAAATCAAAACATAAAAATCATCGTATTTTACCAATATGTATTTTTTTATTCACCTTATAAATAGTAATTTGTTTGACATTTTTGTTGTGACTTTTTCATAATAATTTTTTAGAATATATTCAAATGAAAACGAATTTTGTTTTTTGCTTGACATTCTTGTTTTGTAAGTGTATATTAATACGATCTAAAATTCAGCAAAGATAGGGATGCAATTCGTTGGGCTACCACATGGCCTGAAGATAAACTTATTCGGTGGGGAAATAGCTCATCATAAAGTTGAACGAAACCGCCTTAAAACTAAGACAACAAATATGCCGCAATACTACAATGTAAAAGAAACTTCTTCATTGACACAGCTTTTAGAGGAGATAGACTCCATACAGGCAAAAATCAACTCTTTAAAACCTGTACAAAAAGCGTTGTGGGCGACAATTCAGGAAAAATTGCGCATCGAGTGGACTTACGACTCCAATGCATTAGAAGGAAGTACATTGACCAAAGGGGAGACCTACTTCTTTCTTCGGGAAGGCTTAACGGTTGAAGGCAAGCCGTTGAAAGATTTTTTAGATGCGCGTAACCATGCTGAGGCAATTGATTATTTATACCAGGTTATTAAATCTGAACGTCCAATAACACCAGGCTTGATGAAAGAAATCAACAAGCTATTAATGTCAGGAATTACCGACACAGAAGCTATCAACGAGATGGGGCAAAAGGTACGAAAGCCAGCCGTAGCGGGAGAGTATAAAAAATTGCCAAATCATGTACTACAACCGGACGGGACCATCCACTACTATACAGATCCCCTACATGTCCTTGCGGAAATGGAGGAACTATTCAGGTGGATAAAAGAATTTATTGTCTGCAAACATCCTGTGATTATTTCAGCAGTCTCTCACTACAATTTAGTTCGGATTCATCCTTTTGATGATGGTAATGGTCGCGGTGCACGAATCTTAATGAATCTTTTCTTAATAAAAAACCATTATGCACCGGCAATAATAAAAAAAGAGCAGCGACGCGTTTATTTGGAAACCCTGGCATTAGCAGATGATGAAAATCTCGGACCATTTACAGAGCTTGTTGCACAAAGTCTTTTATCCACTCAACAAATTATCATACAAGACCTTAATAAGAATTCAGAAAAAGAATAAGCCTTGATCATAAGTTTTGGGTGTTATTTCTTTACCTGCTTCCACGCATCAATAAATTTAACCGCTGCATTAACCATTCTGTCCACGGTCTTTTTACCTATTTCTTTTGAAGCTGATTTTACGTCACTGAATGACCAGATGCCATTACTGGAAAGTTCATGACTGGCGCCGCCTTTTTTAGTCTCCACTGGAACACCTAAATACAATCCGGCGACATTTAACAATAATTGATCTTGTTTTGCGAGGTTGTATAATTGCTCCACTTTTGGTGTAAATGTAATTTGAGGATTTTCTATCTGCTCCTTTTTTACTAGTTCAGGCTTTAAATAAAGCATAATCGAAGTTTCACCTTTTCCGGCGTGCCAGTCAAAAAACTCGCCTTCCCCGCTTTTTTGAATTGCGCTTCCGTGTCCAATGGCAAAAGCGACAGCTTCAGTTGTGTGATTAATTCTGTGAATCACCTTTTGCTGAACAATATTGTTTCCTCCGTGGTAATTGAAAAACATGAACCGGCGAAAGCCATATTTCATCAGCATTTCAGCCGTTTCAAACAGAACCTGTTCCATGGTCTCCGGTTTGAGACTGAGCGTACCCGGAAAACCGGAATGATAAACACTGTAACCAGACCATAATACAGGCGCAACTATTACTCCAGTCTGTTTTGAAATCAATTTGCTCATGCCAAAAGCTTCGTAACAATCTGTACCCAACGGCATGTGCGGGCCATGCTGTTCTGTGCTGCCCAATGGAATGATGACCATATCGTTATTCTTCAGATATTCCTGTACATCAACCCAGGACATTTCCTGAAGAATGAGCGCTTTAGATTGACCGTAAACAAAAGAAATTGATATGGACATGAAAATGATTAGTGAAATAATAACTGTTTTAAAAATGTTTTTTTTCATTATTTAATCTCCTACATTTAATTAATTTTTTAGCGAATGATTCAACAACACAACATTTAACGCTTTGTTATTTAGTTTACAGGTAAAAAAATTATAAGACAAAATAATAGGTGACAAAATAATCCACCCCCATTATCTTTTTTTGAATTAATTTGTTTTTATTTGTAATTATTACTAAAATAAAAACAACAAAAATGATAGCCGACGAAAAAATAAATAACGGGGCCGGGGAAGGGATCATTTTGTCGTCCATTATTTTGTCGATTAAAAAATTTCAAAAACCAAACCACTTTGGATAAACCTCCTGTCTTCTATCTTTTAAAAAATGTTTCTGTGCATGTGAATTCTTTACTTCATCCAGATCAATTTCATGGATTAAAATAGCATCCTCACCCGCTGGCGCCTGGGCAAGTATCTGCCCATCCGGCGCTGTGATGAACGATTTTCCTTCAAATTCAATACAGTCCTCTTTCCCGACACGATTACATAATGCAGTAAAATAACCATTCTGAAATCCCGCTACTTGCATTTCTGCTTCGAACAATCCGGACGGCCATTCACCCACCGCGCCGGCTTGCGGAACCACTGCCAACTCAGCTCCCTGCAAAGCCAGTGCCCGCATATATTCGGGGTAATGTCTGTCGTAGCAGATGGCAACACCAATTTTGCCGACTGCAGTATCGAAAACTAATTGCTGCCCATCGCCGGGAAAATAGTAGCCTTGCTCGTGAAAACAGGGACCCTCCATAATATGAACCATTCGTGTAATCCCTAAAATTTTCCCGTTGGCATCAATCACTGGAGATGAATCAAACGTTTGATTTCCCAACTTTTCGAACAGGTTTAAAATAACGACAGTGTGCCACTTGCGCGCCAGTTTTGAAAAGATTTCAGTAGTTGGCCCTGGAATTGGTTCTGCCAAATCTTCATTATTACCAACGGAAGGTTTTTGAGGATAAAAATAAGTGAACGCCAATTCAGCAAACACAATCAATTGTGCGCCCTGTTTCGCAGCTTTTTCAAATGAAGAAACAGCTCTTTTGATGTTGTTCTGTTTTTTTCTGGTTGCCTGTTGTTGGATTAACGCTAATTTTAATAACCTACTCATAGCAACTCCCGTTTGATTAGCTACAAATTATTTGCAAATAGTCATGTCAATCTCTCATTTCCAAATCTAAAGTGTCCTGATAAACAACTTTTGTTCGATAGCGAATGTCAGCTAACTCTGATTTCACCTCGATGGGTATTGGCATTTCCACATAATTGGCTGTTATCTTCCGGATAATTTTTGACCCTTTTATCATTGAAAAGCACGCCTTGACATTTAGGTTGTCCGGTGGATCAGCCAGCCAGGAAAAACTAATCCGATTCTTTGTAGAATAAAAATTCAAGTCAGACTCAACATTTTTAAATTCCAGCGTATCTGCCCTTATTTGAAAAAACACTCTATACCAGGGAACACAGCTGTGGAGCTGCCAATTCACTTCCACCTTTAGGGTGTCATCTGCTATATAAATAATCGACTCTGCGCCATTTATACTAATCCAGTTTGCCGTGAATAATTGCTTCAATTCTTCTTTATGTGATCTGCCTGAAAAATAATTTTCAAGAGAGTCGGTTTTTACGCTTACATCTTTAAAATATTCATTTCCGATGAGCTGCAATTTACTCTCTTTTTTTTGAATATTGTATTCCGCTTCGACTCGAATTGATGGACGCCACATATCATTATATGCAGGCAAAGAATAAAGAAATCCGCCATATCCGAGAATTATTAAAACAATCACAATTCCAAACATTGGCTGCCTGAAAAGTTTTAACGATGATTTTATCCTGCTGACAGAAACTACAACAAATGACGCCAAATAGATGGATGGAAGATACCAGACAATTAAGATTACAATCAATAATCCACTATAAAGAAATGATTCACCAAAAGAGCTGATGTTGAATCCCCCATTAATAGACATTCTTGCAGGAAAGATAAAAATTTCATTGAACATCAATCGAAACATTGACAGGGGAGCGATGAAAGACAATAGGGATTTCATTAGATTGTTGGGAATTAGAATTGCCAGGCTGAATAAAAATAGAGTGATTGCCGGATAAAGAGCCAGGCGAAATGAAACGAAAATCATAAAAATGATTACAAACAAAAATAATAGTATTAATGCGCGTTTACTATAAACATAAGGATCAGGACTGAAGCGCCACTTCCGAGTGAATTGAATTACAATCCAGCCGCCTGCTATTGCCCATATTGCTGCAAACCACAAATACTTATTGAAATGAATCAGCCAGGGATATCTCAAACCTTTAAACAATTGAAGAAACGCTTCGCCAAAAAAAACACAAACAGCAACGACTGCTATCATTAATAATAATTTCAACCCGGAAAAACGAATCCGTTTTGGCTTTTCAATTATTAACCGATTTTTACGGCTGATAAAAAACGCCAAAAAACCAAGTAACATAGCAACAACAGTAAATGCTGCTATTGCCGGTGATGGAATAAAGACAGGAGTCCTAAAAACGCTCCATAACATATATGGTTCATTTGTTGAAGTTGGAATTCCAAATTTTTGATATTTTTTTAGCAGGCTATCCGCAAGCGCGCCACATTTTCCAAGCATCACTTTGCTGATGAAATAAATTTTATCCTGGGGTGTGTGAATGGGAGAATTACAAATACCGGCAGTAAAATCTATCGCAGGAATTTTTTTATGAAGAAATGGGATATGATCAGAACCAGCGCCTCCGCCACCAATATTATTAAGCGTCGCAAAATGAGTCGGGTATTGCAGCCTGTTTATTCCCAACGCCTTATCAATGGCAAAAGCATCTCTCATCAACCAAATTGGCGCTTGCATTGAATCGGTTTCAGCCAGAGTTAAAATATAGTCATCGCTGCCTGTCATGTCCAGGCATAACATAAGCGCCACTTTGTTAATGTCTTGATATTTTTCGACAAAGTATTTCGAGCCGACCAGCCCTCGTTCTTCGCCTCCAAAAGCTGCAAATACCATCGTATAATGCCGCGGACGCTGACTCCAAATCCGTGCCAATTCAATAACACTCGCAGTACCCGAAGCATTGTCGTTGGCGCCGGGTATTTCCCTTCCGGCAGAATCAAAATGACCACCGATTACAATTGTTGAATCAGTTTCACCCTTAAATATACCTACAGCAGTTCCACTATTTGTATTAACAGAACTTTTATCAGATTTTATTTTGAAAAATTTTAAGATGAAAGTGGAGTCAGCGCCAAACTCATTAAATTTTTCTTTTATCCAATTTAGCGCGATGTCTTCATTTTGTGATCCCATCGGACGGGGACCGATTGTAACGCTGAGATAGTTAATATACGAGTATGTGCTGTCAGCATTAAAATTTATGGTTTGGGAGAATAATAGTGCAGGTAAAAGGATCAAAACCGTTACAAATAATTGTTTTTGGAAAGACATTGGTTTGTACTCCGGATTTAATAATTCATTTAGATTGATCTTACTGCAATAGTTCACTACTAATTTTGAAGATGAAAAAATTAATTCATAAAAGAACAATAGAATATAGGGGAATTAGGTAGTTAGTTAAATAGCGTGAACGATTATTAAAAAAAGAAATACAAAATAAAGAAAAATATTTATTTGATTAATGGTTGGATGAATATTTTAAAATAATTAATCCTCTACGAGGATTTTGATTTTCGGGACTTACTTATTTTTACAATAATATTACCTCTACGAGGTAACCAATTATTTACAAACCCAAACGTGATGGCATTTTGCATAAATTTTATCGAGAAATGACATCAGGATGGATTTCTAGTCCATATATTTTTGACTGAAAACATCGTAGATGTTTTATTATTGTAAAATAAATCATCTCCGCAGGTTTAACATCCTCGTAGAGGATGAATTTTTTTTAATTAGTGTAAGTGCTTGAACGAAAACTATAAAAATAGATACGATATTTTTCTCTCACTTTTTTTTAAACATCATCCCCTAATCCCTTCTCCTAGAAGGAGAAGGGGGATGCTTTGTCTCCATCTCCTTTTAGGCTAATCCTTACCCATAAGTCGTCAATCGTCCGCCGGCTGGCGGACTAAAAATTGTTCTGTTTTTTTCTTTCCCGCCAATAAATTGGCGGTCTACTTTCAATCATCCCGACATTCTGTCGGGATGATACATATTTCATAAATTTTTTTTGAACATCCCGATAGGGATGTCTGATAATAGCACAGTGATTTATCACTGTGAATTCTGTAAAAACAATATATTATAAGTCCCGCCAGGGACGAATGACAAAAAAGCGTTTACTTCTTCTTCTCTCCCAAAAGATATGGGTAACGGTAAGCCTTTTAGGAGAGGGCCGGGGTGAGGTCAATTTAGGCAGTTTTCGTTCAGGCACTAATTAGTTATTTTTTTTAGTCAATTTTTTTCACAGATTAAAAGTATAAGTATATTTCAACAAAATGGTCCTATTGCTATACGTCGGCAAAAATGGTGTTTCCCGAAAACGATTGGTATTCATGCCCTCATCATAAACCAGGTAAAGATCGTTTCCCTCGCGCGGATTGTAGCGAAAGCGCACATTGGTGATAAAAGCATCAGCAGCGCTATTATATTGAACAAATGCAGACAGAGAAAGTGATGTGCTCATCATCCACAACGCTTTTATTCTGCTAATGTGAGCAGTAAAATGTTGATTGCGATCCGGGAAGGAGACACGATTGAACTGGTAAAAACCACTCAGCTCAAAATCGGATGAAATACTCCACCCTGGCATGGCACTCAAAGAAAACCGCCAGCCGTCATAAAATGAACCTGTTTCAAGTTTTAGAATTGCATAATAAAAACTGGTCATTGGTGTCATATAATAGCTTTTAATGCCAAAGAAAGTATATCTGCCAACAGGCACTTCAACATCGTCGGATAAAGAAAATGTGTCTGGAACATCTTCATAATACATATTCGCTGAAAAGTTACCTTCAAATACTGATTTCGCAGAAAAAAACCAGCCTGGGCCGATCTGGACTGATTCAACTCCTGAATCTGAATTTCGTAGATAAGTAAAACCGTCCAAATAAAGATAATGCCGCTGTAGCCATGATTTTTCTCCGGGGATCCAGCCATAGAGAACTTTTGAGCCAAATCGTGTATAATCGTTTCGATTAAGAAATCCGATTCCCGGGTTAAAGATTCTACCTGTTCTTGAAAAATTATAATAATAACCCAAACCTTGTTTTGTTCTCCGTTCCCAGCCAAAGCTAATTCGGGACAGATCAAGCGAAGCCTGATTTTTGTTTTCACTGCTATCCTCGAATGTTTGCGCCCAATTAAAAATGATATAATCATCCTTTAATACACGGAAAATCCCATCCAGTCCGTAAGCTAAATTATACGTCCCTCCAGCGCCGATCCTTGAAGTTACAATTCCGCCAACATAGCTGTTTTGGTTAAAAACTTGTCGGCGTAACCGACACACTCCAAAATTTTCTGTTTTTAATTCTTCAATTGGCGCCGTCTGCATATTTAACATTCCCACATCCCAGGGACCAACACGTCCAACAATCCTGGCGCCTCCATAAATTCTTACAGGCTGACCATCGTAGATTCCAATACGCCTGCTATAAAACAAACGATTTAAACCACCCAGATTAAATTCAAAATTGCTGGAGCGTTCCTGAAAAAACAATCTCTTCTCGGGAAAGAAAAGTGAAAACCTGGTTAAATTAACTTGCTGATCATCAGCTTCAACCTGGGCAAAATCGGTATTTAAAGTAACATCCATTGTCAGGTTGTTAGTCAGACCGTATTTTACATCGAGACCAATTTCATGCGCCGGATCATCTGTGCGGAGATAGGCTGTTTCGTCCTCATTAAGTTCGAAATTTTTGCCAAAGCCACCCAAAATGTATGGCGCAATATAAACCGGCTTCTTACTGTGAATATCTTTAAAAACGATCTCTTGTGCTTTTGACGGTTTCCAGGTACTCCAACCTCCCCATTTAGGCGGGATTGCAGGATAAACAGAAGATTCATTTTTATGCGGTATCCAGCGCCAGGCAGTAAAACCCATCACCACTTTGCCATCGATTTCCTGAAAACGCAAACTGGAAAACGGGATTCGCATCTCAACGAACCAGCCTTTTTCATTGGTCACCGTTTTAACATCCCAGAATGTATTCCAGCTCGGATTGATCGGCATCTCTCCTTCAGCATCACCAAATACGCTCGTATCTAATCGTAATCCGGCTGGCGTTGTGAAGAATGATACAGCATTCTCTTTGTCGTTGAAAGTATCCAAAATTAATCCGAACCAATCCGCATTGCCGCCGAGAAAATCCCGCTTTTTTGAAGTCGATTGGATTTTGGATGGTTCTTTATCGTAAAGCCGCCCGGCAACATAAAAATAGTCGTCATCATAAGCGATAAGGACTTCTGTTTTTTCGGTTGGTTCAAGCCCAAATGTTGGTTGATGCATAATAATTGGCAGCGGTTCGATATTCTGCCAGACAGTGTCATCACATAAACCATCAAACTCGATTTTTTCGGAAAGGCGAGGGACAATGTACTGATTTTGGGCGATTGCTGTAAAATTGCCTATCGCTAATAGCAATATAAATGTTTGTAATTGAATTAAGGTTTTGTTTTGAATATTCATAATTTCATAAATCCTGATCGGAATTATTATAAAGTAAACATGTAATAATTACCCACTGATTGAAGAAACCCACTGATAATTCAAAAAATATAATTCCGTAGGATTCTTCAATCAGTGGCGAAAGTAAAAGTGTTTAAATGTTGATAAAAAATATTTTTTAGATACTAAATATGAGCCTACTCTAAAAAGGGACTAAAGTCCCGATTTTTCTCGTAACTATGTAGCCCCCATCCTAAAGGATGGGGTTAGTCATAGCATATAACTTTAGTAATTACAGATGACTAACTCCGTCATTTATGGCGGAGAAAAGATGGCATCCCAGCTGGCTTGAAAGCCCTTTAGGGCTTTTTAGAGTGAACTCAAATATGTTATTATCATTTCAAAAAAAGAGTGCGGCGTCAGCCTGCGATCCAGGCTTTCAAACGCCGCACAAATAATATTATCGAAATGACTTAAATTGCACTGCTCAATCATTCCGTTTGTGTTTCAAGTACGACGGGTTTATACCCTCCTCTGGACTTGAAATATAAAATGAGAAGCAAATAGCCGACCAACATAATCATTGGGAAAATCGCCATATAAGCCAATGCCCCGTGTTGTGCCCGATCAACTATTCCATCAACGACAGCCTTCTCTTCACCAAGTAGAGCGGTTTTTTTATCCTGATCAATTGCTTCGTATTGACCGAGGATGCCATCTTTCTCAACTACGACCTGTGAATAGAGCGCCGGCTGGGTTTTCTCAAGTAATGAAGAAGATGTGTTATCCTGTAATAATCCAATGAACGGCATTCCCAAAACACCTACGGCTAACATACCCATTCCTCCAACCGCGTTCAGCGTGAGTGCGCCACCACGCGGGCACTGCTCTGAAACCACACCCAACATTGTTGGCCAGAAAAAAGTTTTGCCAAGTCCATAAAGTGTAGCTACAATCAGAATAGTGATACCTGTGCTTAATGACAAGAAAAACAATCCAACCGCAGCAATAGCAGCGCTAATAGCCAACAAGCCTAAAGGTTTCACCCTGGTAACGATGGGACCGGCGCTGAAACGAAGTATCATCATAATTGCAGATGTATAAACCAGCACTGTTACAGCGGGCAGTCCAATTTCGCCCATTGCCTTTTCCATGAGCGCAGTGATCCAGCCATCGGTTCCAATTTCGGTTGTAGCAAGTGGGATCATAATGAGCATTAAAACGAAAAGCATCGGGCTTCCCAGGGCTCGGGCAAGAGGTGAACCGGTTGACTGTTCCTCTTTTCTTGGCCAAACTACAAATGCAAAAGCCAATACCAGTACGATATCAAGCAGCACCTCCACAATTAAAGAGATATTGAACACAACTGCTACCTGACGCATAATAATTGGCACTACAAGAAGTGAAGCCAAAACGCCAAATTCCTGAAGCATACCTTTGTATGAGACACCCGCGGCAACACGTTCCTGAACAGGCCATTTTTGTCCCAACAGCATAACACCATAAATCACTGCCGGTAAAAAAATCAATCCAACTTTATATCGCCAATCTGCTCCTCCCATTGCCATGGTCATAAGCCCGGCGCCAACTAAACCGGCTGGCCAACCGGCATGGAGTATATTGAGCCATTTGGTTTTCTCTTTATCAAACATTGTTGCAACAACAGGATTGATCACTGCTTCCACAGTACCATTACCTAACGCAAGAATAACACTGCCGCCGTACAAAATACTGTAAGCAGTTTTAGGATCTGTAAAAGGCGCCCAGAAAACAACCATAATCCCGTAAGTTACATGGCAAATGAACGCGAAGATCATAGCTGTACCGTAACCAATCTTGTCAATAACAAGACTAAACAGAATGATGCTGATAGCAAACGGCCAGACACCTGCGCCGCCGATTTCTCCCATTTGAGTTGAACTTAAATTGAATTGTCGTCCCCAATCCGCAAGCACTGCAAACCGGGTGACAAACGCAAAGGATGTGGCAATAAGGGCAACGAAACAGCCCCAGAAAAGCCATTTGGTTTTTACGAGCGATTCTTTAATTAAATCGGTTTTCTCATTGCTCATATTCTTTCTCCATATTAGTTAATGAGTTTTGTGAATTATTGATTGTGTTGCTTATTCTTATCTTTTTCAAACGTGAAAATTAAGCCTTCATAATTTCATCACAAAAGTATTATACCCAATTTATCAAAATTTTTTAATTTGTCAAGTAAAATTTTAAATTTTATTAAAAAAGTCAAATCCTTGTTCATTATTTCTGTTCAATAACAATCACCGGAACAATCTCGATTGATTTAAATTCAGGTAAATGAATTATGCTTCCTTCAACAATAGATTCAACTTTCAATAATTCAGCATCAAACTTACCAATAATTAGCGCTCTCTTTATTTTATCTGCTGCTAATGGCACAGCGAGTTTCCTGTTTTCTGGCCAGTCAAATACGTAGGCGTGAATTTTGTCGTCTTTTTGAATAAACCTTCCCCAATCCGGTTTTTCAAACGGACTGGCACTGGATTCATAAATTGTTTCGCCAAACGCGTCCATCCAATTGCCGATTTCTTTTAAATGGATAACACTTTCTTCGGGAATCAAACCTTCTGCGGTGGGTCCGATATTCAAAAGATAATTTCCTCCTTTTGAAGCAATGTCGATAATATTTTGAATCAACGTTTCTGTTGATTTCCAGTTATCATCAAAATATTTGTAACCCCAGGTATCATTCATGGTCATGCAGCTTTCCCAATCCACGCCAGGCAAACCTTTAGCAGGTATTTGCTGTTCCGGTGTTCCAAAATCTCCTGCATATTCAGCGCCTTTGCTCAAACCTTCCATCCCCTTCCTTCCCTTGCCGACACGATTGTTGATGATCATTTCCGGCTTCATAGAGCGTAAATAGTTATATAAATTTTTTCCATCCTCCTCGGTCCACCATTCGACCCATTCGCCGTCAAACCAAAGCACTGCAGGATCAACTTTGTTTACCAATTCCTTTAATTGGGTTTTCATGTATTTGACATAATCCGCCTTTTTATCGGCATGAATTTTATTACGTGAATGGCCTCGCAGCGGATTATCAGCTTCAGGATCAACATATTGGGAAGGATGATGCCAATCTAAAATTGAGTGATAAACACAAAATTTTATTCCCTGTTTTTTACATTCCTGACTCAATGGCACAAGTAAATCTTTGCCATAGGGAGTTGAATCAACAACGTCATAATCCGATACATCTGAATCCCACAAACTGAAACCATCGTGATGCTTTGACGTTATGACCAAATATTTCATACCAGCCTGTTTTGCAAGACTCACCCATTCCGCAGGATCGTATTTAACCGGGTTGAATTGTTTAGCAAACTGTTCGTATTCATCGCACGGAATATTTAAAGAAGCCTGAATCCATTCCCCGATTCCCTTGACCCGTTCACCTTTGTATTCACCTGCCGGAACCGCATACAGCCCCCAGTGAATGAACATGCCAAAACGGGCATCGCGCCACCATTTCATTCTGGCGTCCCTGTCAGGTTGTGATTCGTTTAGATAATCGGTTTGAGTGCAGCTTGGAATTGCCAATAAAAGAAGAAGTGTAATAACTAAAATGATTTGATAGAAACATTTCATTTAATTTCCTCCGTTTGTGAATGAATTTCCATAATATGCTTAGCTGATTCACTCAACTAACTACTGTATATTGTGTTTTATCTTTTTTATAGAATTCCTTTATTCCAGGCACTCGATTTGACACTGCTTGCTGCATCAAGCGATAAAAAAGTTTCCCCATATACTATATATTGTGGGTAGTTGTTTCAATCAGCTAGGCATATTCCATAATTAGTGTATGTCCGAAAAAGCCCTGTTTCTGTCATTCCGGCAATCCTGTCCAGTTACATTAATTATAAAAGGAAGACAGACTGGGCTTTTAAGCCGGAATCTCCTTGTATAACAGAATGGATTCCCGCTAAAAACATGCGGGAATGACATCTCGGACAGACACTAATTATAAATTTGTCAACTATCATATTGAATCCTTCTTTTGCACAAAAAATAATTAATAGAGAAAAAGAAATAATTTTTTTAAAGGTGTGGGGTGGATTATTTTGTCGCCCATTATTTTGTCCTTTTATCTTTTTGTCTGAATACTTTTTAATTAACAGAAAATTTATAAACTGTAATAGATTTAAATTCTTCACCCGGATTCAGCACAGTAGTTGGGAAATTTGTTTGGTTAGGAGAATCGGGATAATGCTGCGTTTCAAGACAAAAAGCGCTTCGGGCAGGATATTTTTTTCCAGCCTTTCCGATGTCTTTATCGCTCAACGAATTTCCAGTGTAAAGTTGAATGCCGGGTTCAGTGGTAAATACTTTCATCACCCTGCCGGTTGTTGGTTCATAAACACGGGCTGCAAAGGTAAGTGGATCATCTGATTTATTCACGACATAATTATGATCATACCCGTTACCAAATTTTAATTGTTCATCATCGTTATTTATCCTGGCGCCAATTTTAGTTGTTTGGGTAAAATCAAAGGGAGTTCCTTTAACCGGGGTGATTTTCCCAGTTGGAATATTTGTTTTATCTGTTGGTGTAAAAAAGTCTGCGTTGATGAGTACTTCGTGGTCAAGAACAAGACTATTTCCTTGGCCAGCCAGGTTAAAGAAGGCGTGGTTGGTCAGATTGAGAACAGTGGATTTATCAGTCACAGCATAATAGTCAATTTTTAGTTCATCCTCGTTCGTCAAGGTGTAAGTAACTTTTACGATGAGATTTCCTGGGTAACCCTCTTCACCGTCTATCGATAAGTAAGATAATTGAAGCGTTTGATCGTCTATTTGTTTGGCATCCCAAACTTTAAAACGGAATCCTTTGTTCCCGCCGTGCAAATGATTAGGACCATTATTTGTGGCAAGCGTATATGTTTTGCCGTTTAATTCAAATTTACCATTAGCAATGCGATTTGCATATCGTCCAATTAAGGCTCCCATTGACGGGCTGCCGTTTATGAATCCATCAATGGTTTCATATCCCAGAACAATATCGCCTAAATTTCCATCGCGGCCCGGGACAAGTATTTGAACGATTTTACCGCCGTAGTTGGTGATTTTTATTATTATGCCATTAGAATTTTTGAGTGTGTAAAGGTCAGTGGTTTTTCCATCAATGACGGTCTGAAAGTTCTCTCTTATTATTTCCACAAAATTCTCTCCTTTTTTTGAGCAAAAAAGTAATAGAATTTGAGACATAATAACCAGGATAAGCAGAAATGTTAATTTGTTTTTTAATTTCATTTCTTCCTCCGAAATTTTAAACTATTTGTTAAAAACTGACCAGTTTTTTAGTTAATAACAAGAAAATTCAAATTAAAAAAATCAAGCTATTTTTTATTTATTCTTTGTAACTGTTCAGTGTCTTTTTATCGTGTCATTCTGAGGGATCCTGCTCTAGCGGGAGACCGAAGAATCCCGACAATTAGCCTACATTTTCTAGTATAGTGTTTCCAAAATAATGTTCATGTCAATATGTCATTGCGAGGAGCGAAGCGACGAAGCAATCTCATTTATTTTACAAGCGTTAGAGATTGCTTCGCTACCGCTCGCAATGACATCGTATTGCCATGGTATTTAGGAAACGTTCTACTAGTATATCGTGAGATTCTTCATTTCCCATCATCCCAAATCCCGTTCCTCGTTCAGAATGACATTCATTTAAGATTCTGTAATCCTATTCACAAGTCACTATTCACTTTTTTCCTTTTCAGGTTTCTCCCACGCTTTTATCCCATCCGTCATCCATTTCGGAGCTGGACTCCCTTTCAAATGAAAATCAAAAAATTCTCCCAAACGAATCGTCCAGTCCTTCTGGTTCATTCGCTTGCGCAAACCATGTTTTTCTCCATTGTAGTTGAACATATACGCTTCTTTCTCAAGCCTGCGCAGCGCCATAATGAATTCAATCCCCTGGTACCAGGGCACAGCGCCGTCGTCATCATTATGTATCATAAGCAGCGGAGTCTTTACCTTATCAGCCCAGAAAAGCGGTGAGTTTTCAATGTATCGCAGCGGAACTTCCCACAAACTGCCACCTTGACGGCTCTGGCTGCGCTCATATTGAAACTGCCGCACCATGCCACTTCCCCAACGAATGCCACCGTAAGCGCTGGTCATATTGGAAACCGGCGCACCAGCTTCAGCAGCTTTGAAAATATTGGTTTGCGTTATCATGTAGGCGATCTGGTATCCACCCCAGGAATGACCCTGAATACCGATTTTATCAGGATCAATGAATCCTTTGTTTACCAGCATTTGTACTCCGGGCAACACACATTTCAAGGCATCTTTTCCAGGGTAGCCGGTACCATATTCAATGTCTGGCATCCAAATTATATAACCATTGCTGACATAATAGGATGGATTGATCGAAGTCCCCGGGGAAGGATTGCGGAACCTGTGCAATCCATGATGCAGCGTTTCATAAATGTAAACCATTAGTGGGTATTTTTTACCCGGATCAAAATTATCCGGTTTGATAAGGATTCCCTTTAAGACTTTACCATCAGAGCTTGTAAAATCAATCAGCTCTGCCTTTCCCCAAATGAATGGTTCCATTTGTTCACCAAGGTTGGTGATTTTATGGGGATTTTTAAATTCAAGATCACTCAACCAAATGTCCGGATATTCATCAAAGCTCGAACGGGTGTACAAAAGTATATCAGCATTTTTTGCTTTTGTCTGGC
>JACKQG010004732.1_pt1 | contig 15605 bp, 15 predicted proteins | sample 8237621 | NCBI WGS metagenome assembly JACKQG01 (sample SAMN15677084, study PRJNA649215) | marine metagenome | biome: marine; feature: Black Sea; material: saline water; isolation source: suspended particulate matter (SPM) from the Black Sea western gyre | collected 2013-06-09/2013-06-10 | depth... | reverse complement strand
TAAAAAAGATGAACAAGATTTTTTTGATTAACTTATGGTAAGAAAAATAGGAGACAGGAAAATGCTGAATATAAAAAACAGGTGGGCCCTTGTGACCGGATCCAGTCGAGGAGTAGGACGACGAGTTGCCAGGGCTCTTGCAGAGCATGGGTGTAAGCTTATTTTACATTCAAGAAACCTGGAAGGTACTCGTGATTTACTAGAGGAAATAAAAACACTAGGGAATGAAGCATATGCTGTGGCAGCTGACCTAAATTCAGGTCCTGATGTCAGTCGTTTAATTGAAGAAGTGACAGAGATTACGAATAACCATCTTGATATTCTTTATAATAACGCCGCCATTATGACAACCTATCAACCAGTTTTTGAACCGACGATTAAAGAATACAGGGATAGTTTTATGGTAAATGCCATTGTCCCGGCGAAACTTTGCGATGCATTTATACCTGCGATGATAGCGCGCGATTGGGGGCGTATTGTCAATGTGACTTCAGGAATTGCAGACGAACCGGAGCTTATGGCCTATAGTTGTTCCAAGGCTGCACTGGATAGATATGTGCGGGATATGGTTCCTACCTTGCAGGGAACGAATGTGTTAATGAATCTCCTGGATCCGGGCTGGCTTAGAACGGATATGGGTGGATCGAAGGCGCCACACCACCCCGATTCAGTTCTTCCGGGAGCTCTTATCCCGGTCTTGCTCGAGAAAGAAAAGGGGAGCGGTTCTCTTTACATCGCTCAGGATTACGGAATATAAAGATTTTCAAGCTTCATTTGAATTCATATATCGCAATCGAATTTTATTCATCAATAATTAGAAATGGAGACTCATATGAACCCTAGAGAACGTATCCTTACAGCGATAAACCACAAAGAACCAGACCGAGTCCCCTTCGACATGGGTGGTACAGTTGTAACAGGCATTCAAGCAACATCGTATCGCAAATTACGTGATTATCTCGGATTGCCGAAGAAGGAAATTAAGATCATCGATATCCTGCAGCAGCTTGCCCAGGTCGATGATGACGTAATGGATTCTCTGGGTGTGGATGTTCGCAATGTTTCCCCGAGATCTACGGCCAGTTTCAATATTGAGATCAAAGATTCAGAAGATGGTAGATACAATACTTTTGTAGATGAGTATGGTATTGGTTGGCGTATGCCAAAAGAGGGCGGTTTATACTATGATATGTACACACACCCCCTAAGCGGAGATATCACGGAAGACGATGTGGAGCATTTCCAACTTCCAGACCCATTGGATCCCTCTCGTTTTGATGGATTGAGAGACGCTTCCATGAAAGTGCTTGAGGATGAGAAACGCGCCCTTATCATCGGGAATATATCAGCGGGAATATTCGAGTTGTATACATGGACACGCGGTTATATGAAAGGATATGCCGATTGGGCAGGGAACCAGAATTTGGCGAAGAAAATGCTTCACAAATATACGGATCTGCAACTTGCTTATTGGGAGCGGATGTTTGAGGTGATGGAGGGGATTCCGATTGACGTGGTACAGATGGCAGACGATCTGGCTGGTCAAAACCGGATGCTAATCTCACCGAAATCATACAAAGAAATTCTCAAACCCCTCCATAAAAAAATGTTTGATTACATCCATTCGAAGAGTGATGCCAAAATATTCTTTCATTCCTGTGGGGCAGTTCGACCCATTATCCCGGATTTGATCGATGCCGGGGTGGATATTCTCAATCCGGTACAGGTTAGTGCCGGTGATATGAACTCGGCTGAATTAAAAAGAGAATTTGGAAAAGAGATTGTTTTTTGGGGTGGAGGTGTAGATACGCAAAATTCCTTTGATGAACTTCATACTCCAGACGAGGTGCGGGCAGATGTCCGCCAGCGGTTGGAAGATTTGATGCCTGGTGGTGGATTCGTCTTTAATACTGTTCATAATATCCAGGGGAATGTTCCCCCAGAAAATATTATGGCAATGTGGGAAACTCTACAAGAATATGGAAAGTATTAATATCCTTTGCCCAAAAGATGAGTGGAATAATTCGAGATATATCAAATGTCAATTCAACCCAATAAATCAATTTCCAAGGCAACTATTTCTCGTCGTGACTTTTTACGCCTGGCTGGGGTCGGTGCGGTAAGTTTGCTTATTCCAGGTTGCGATACCCAGGAATCCACGGCGGAACCCACGGCTTTTCCTCAATCTAAATCTACCAGTAACATCTCTGCGCATGTGGCTGTCGGCCTGGCTGAAACCTATGATCGGGATACGATTGAAAACCTGGTACGCAATATGATCGAAGGTCTGGGCGGATTGGGCGATATTGTTAAGCCGGGGGACAGTGTCGCGATCAAGACGAATCTGACCGGAGGGGTCAAATCGGGAGCCTTGCCTGGCATTAATCCGGTGGACAGCTTTGTGACCCACCCGGAAATTGTCCGTGCCCTGACCCAAGCGGTGAAAGCGGCTGGCGCTTCCGAGATTTTCATCGTTGAAGCTGTGTATCAGTGGGATTCTTATATCCAATGGGGATACGAAGCGATTGCCGAGGATACAGGCGCAATTCTGGTGGATCTGAACGACTCCAAGCCATATCCTGACTTTCAAGAAGTGGCAGTTGGAGCCGGTAGTTTTTTCTATGAATCCTTTATCTTCAACCCAATCATTAATGATGTTGATGTGTTCATGTCAGTTTCCAAGATGAAAAACCATTATCTTGCCGGGGTTACCCATACGATGAAGAACCTGTATGGTCTGGTTCCCTATCGATATTACCGCTTGAAGAATAACGATGAGTATCGATCAGGTTTCCACGGTGTTGGAGAGGAAACCCGGAGCCGCCTCCCGCGCATCATTACAGATCTGGTCCGGGCCCGTCCGATCGACTTTGGCATGATAGATGGGATCAAAACCACACAGGGAGGAGAAGGTCCCTGGATCAACTCCCTGGCGAAAATTGAGCCAGGACTGCTCGTCGCTGGTAAGAATTGTGTAGCCACAGATGCAGTTGGTACAGCTTTAATGAACCATGATCCAATCGCAGAATATCCCCATGCCCCCTACTTTCGCTGTGATAATCATTTGAACATCGCAGCATCTCTGGGACTGGGAACCAACCGTTTGGAGGAGATAGATATTCTTGGGCCACCGATCAAAAAGGTCAAAAAGCAGTTCTCCGGGGCGTGGTGATCTGTTAGCAGTTTTTGGGAGACGAGGTCCTATTGAGCGAAGAAAATTTCTACCCCATGATAGTCAACCCACTTTTCAGACATTATGTTTGGGGAGGTCAAAGCCTGAAGAAGGTTTTTACTGAATTCGAGGATGATAAATCTCCTTTGGCAGAGGTTTGGCTCCTCGGCGCAGATAATCAAATTGCCAATGGGTTTTTGGCCGGTCGAACTCTTTCAGATGTGAGTAAGGAATTTGGAAAATCCTTGCTTGGTTCTGAACTTGCGAAGAAAAATAACAATCAATTTCCTTTGTTGATTAAAATATTGGATTGTGCCCAGCGGTTATCGTTACAGGTTCACCCAAACGACGAACAGGCCCTCGAATTGGAAGGTTCTGGTTTTCGAGGAAAAACAGAAGCATGGCATGTGCTTGAAGCGGATTCAAATGCCAGTTTGATTGCGGGTCTAAAAAATAATATATCGAAAGATGAAGTGGAGCAGCGTATTCGGCAGGGTGAAATTCTGGACATTGTCAAATCTCATTCTGTTAAAAAGAATGACACGGTATTTGTGGGTGCCGGGACGATCCATGCACTTGGACCTGGCACCTTGATTTATGAAGTCCAGCAAATGTCAGATCTTACCTACCGGGTACACGATTGGGATCGTCCGGAAACCGATGAACGCCCTTTGCATATTGAGAAATCTATCAAAGTTATTGACCCAGATATTGATGTAAAAATTCTACATTTCGATCCATCAGTTGATACCTTCACGCGACCACTGGTTAAGTGCCAGAAGTTTATTTTGGAAGCCCTGGAATCATCCGGAAGGACTGTAGATTTAGATACTCAAGGACAGGGCTTTCATATTTTGACCGTGATCGATGGCGAATTAAGATTGATCGCTGGGAAAGAATCTATTAGTTTGAAGAAGTTTCAGTCGGTTCTTATACCGGCGAATTTCGGCACTTATCAGGGATCGGGTGAGTTCAGGGCTTTAAAAGCGCAAGCATTATGAATCGCCCCGTAAAACCCACCTGCTTTAGCGGTGGGATACCCTGTACAATAAAGGCTACCTGCCCATCAATAAACTTTTCGCTGATGCGGTCATTCAAAGCCTGCAAGGCGTTACGCGCCCCGTCATCATCCTGCCGCAGGACTATCACCTATACATGATGCCCCACTACCTGCGTAAAGGCTTGGGCGACAACGTCCAGATCCAGCCTTTTGTGCACATCCCCTGGCCTGGACCGGATGCCTGGCGCATCCTGCCAAAGGAAATGCGCGACACGCTCCTGATGAGCATGTTACAGTCCAACCGGATCGGATTCCAAACCAAGCAGGATGCCTTCAACTTTGTCCAAACCTGCCGCTTTCACCTCCCTGACGCCCAATCGCGTGGACGTCGTGACGCCATCTATATCGACGACCGTGAAATTAGCTCGCTGCCTTATCCAATCTCAGTGGATGTTGAAAAGATCGAATCTCTTGCCGAAGATACGCAAACCCGCCTGCTGAAATCTGAGTTCATCAATCTCGTCGGCGACAAAAAAATGATCCTGCGCGTAGATCGCATTGAGCCAAGCAAAAATATCATACGAGGTCTCGAAACCTTCAAGGCTCTGCTCGAAAAATATCCAGAATATCACGAAAAAGTAAAACTGCTCTGCCTGCTTGTCCCATCTCGCATGGAAGTGACCGAGTATCAAGACTATCTCAAAGAGATCATGGCAGAGGCTGGCATGATCAATGCTGAATTCAGCCAGCCGCTTTGGGAACCGGTGCGCGTCATCCTCGGCGACAACTACATGCGTGCCATCGCCGCCATGCAGCTTTACGACGTACTCTTCGTCAACCCCATCGCCGACGGCATGAATCTTGTCGTCAAAGAAGGCGCACTGCTCAACCAAAAAGATGGAGTGCTGGTGCTTTCTGAATATGCGGGTGCTTATTACGAGTTGGGAGATCAGGCTCTCACCGTTTCTCCTTATGATATTTACGGCACAGTTGAGGCCCTTCATCGAGCGCTGACAATGCCCTTTGAAGAGAAACACAAGCGGTCCAATGCCCTGCGCGAGATCGTCCGTAGCGCGGATATTAAAGATTGGTTCAAGGCGCAAGTAAAGGATGCTTTGAAAAGATTGAGGGAAAATAATGGCTAATAACAATCCGCGGCTCTTTGGAGGTGTCGAAGGTGGTGGTACTAAATTCATCTGCGCAGTGGGGACGGAAGAAGGTGAGATTCTGGCGGAAACGCGCATTCCAACCACTTCGCCTGATGAGACGCTTTCTCAGGCAATCATATTTTTCAAGGAGCAGACGGGAAATTTGGGAGCTCTTTCTGCGATAGGGATTGCCTCCTTTGGCCCGCTTGACCCTCGGCCTGCTTCCGTTAAATTTGGGCATATCCTCCCAACCACCAAACCCGGGTGGACAGACGCCGACATCATTGGTCCTTTTCAAGAAGCATTTCCCGTACCAATCGGCTTTGATACCGATGTCAATGGAGCAGCCTTGGGTGAATGGCGCTGGGGGGCAGCTCAAGGATTGGATACTTTTATTTATCTGACCATCGGCACGGGGATTGGGGGCGGCGGATTAGTCAATGGAGAACTGATGCACGGTTTATTGCATCCCGAAATGGGGCATATCCCTCTTCCACAGGATAAGGTGCGAGATCCTTTTGAAAGTGTTTGTCCTTTTCACGGAGATTGTCTCGAGGGGCTGGCATCTGGTCCTGCGATAGAAAAAAGATGGGGCGAGAAAGCAGAAAACCTTTCCGCCGGGCATCCTGCCTGGGAAATGGAAGCAAGTTATATCGCAATGGCGTTGCGAAGCTTTATCTGTACCCTTTCCCCGGAACGCATCGTACTTGGAGGTGGGGTCATGCAGCAACTGCATCTGCTTCCACTCATCCGTCAAAAAACACAGGAGACTTTGAATGGATATGTTAAGTCAGCGCAAATTTTAGAGCAGATTGACGACTATATCGTTCCAGTTGCATTGGAAGGAAAAGCCGGGATTTTGGGCGCTTTTGTCATCGCAGAAAAAGCATTAATAGAAAGCAAAAATTCGTAAATTTGCAGAAGGACGGCTCAAATATGAAGGGCGACATCATTATTTTGGAAGAACACCACCGGCAAGCTGCGCGACATATTCTTCCTGAAATAATTGAAAAAATAAAAGCCAAAGCTGCGAGATATATTATTACCGTTGCGGGGGAATCGGGTAGTGGTAAATCTGAAACGGGCCAAGCCATTGCAAATGAGCTGGAAAATCATGGGATTAAATCAGTGGTGCTCGGGCAGGACGATTATTTCTTTTTTCCTCCAAAATCAAATGATGCAAGAAGACGGAAAGATCCGGAATGGCTGGGACCCCATATAGAAGTAAATCTTGGTGTTCTTGAAGAAAATTTGAAAGATGCCATCAACGGAAAAAATGAGATTCTAAAACCCCTGGTGGATTATAGAAAAAATCTTATTGAAGAAGAATATATCAGCCTGGAAGGTGTGAAAGCTCTGATTGCCGAAGGAACTTATACCTCCCTGCTTAAAAACGTTGATACCCGTATATTCATTGCCAGAACCAGATCGGACACTCTGGAACACCGCCAAAAAAGAAATCGTGGTAAAGAGGTAGGTGATTCTTTTATTGAAAAAATCCTGGAGATGGAACATAAAATTATTGCTGGTCATAAACAACTAGCTGATTTTGTGATTACGAAAGATTACGAGGTCATTAATGTGGAATAAGGATGTGATGTGGCTATAAAAAATCAAGTGCAACTCATCACTTACCCCGATTCTTTGGGTGGTGATTTAAAATCACTTCATAAAGTCCTTGAGGAGTACTTTTTAGGGATCTTCAAAGGTGGCATCCATATTCTGCCGCCCTTTCCTTCATCGGGAGACCGAGGTTTTGCTCCTCTAACATATCTGGAAATTGAACCAGGGTTTGGTGATTGGAAGGATATTCGACGTATTGGCGAAAAACACGATATCCTGCTGGATTTGATGGTCAATCATATTTCAGCAAAATCAGCCTATTTTCAGGATTTTCTCAAATATGGTCGAAAGTCAGAGTATGCTGATCTATTTATTCCAGTGGATAAGATCTGGGCGGATGGAAATCCTACCCCTGAAGAAGTTGAAAAAATATTCCTGCGAAGAATTGAGCCTTTTTCCAGTTTCATCATTGAAGAAACTGGTGTAACAGAAAAAGTATGGACCACCTTTGGTAAGGTAACCCCCTCCGAGCAAATTGATTTGGATATCAATTCGCAGGCCACTCGGCAACTGCTGGCTGATTTCCTGACCAACTTCAGCAGAAATAATGTCAGGATCGTCCGGCTGGATGCAATTGGATATGTGATTAAAAAGAGGGGAACGACCTGTTTTTTTGTAGAACCGGAGATCTATCAATTTCTGGATTGGATAGGAGAACTTGCCACCTCTTTAAATATCGAAATATTACCTGAGGTCCACGCCCATTATTTGACCCAATTTAAACTGGCAGAGCAAGGGCACTGGATATATGATTTTATTTTGCCATATAGAATTCTGGAAACACTGATTAATAAAAATAGTGTGAGATTGAAAGAATATTTGAAAAATCGCCCAGCTAAGCAATTCACCATGCTGGATTGTCACGATGGTGTGCCGGTCAAGCCAGATTTAAATGATCTTTATGAAAGCGAAGACGCCAGAAAGGTAGTAGATCTCTGTCTTGAGCGGGGTGGAAACCTGAGCCTGATTCTCTCTCCAAAGCATCGAGATGCGGATGGCTTTGACGTACATCAGATCAGAGGAACCTATTACTCATTACTGGACAGCAATGATGATGCCTATCTGGCCGCCAGAGCCATACAATTCTTTGCGCCCGGGATTCCGCAAGTTTATTATGTTGGCTTGCTGGCCGGGGAAAACGATCAAAAAGGCGCGGAGATAAGTGGTGATGGAAGGGAGATTAACCGTCAGAATTTTAGTTTGGAAGAAATTGAACAAGGGCTAAAAAAAGATGTGGTTCAAAGGCTGCTAAAGTTAATTCGGTTCAGAAATGAATATGCCGCCTTTAATGGTGAATTTAAGGTGATAAATTCAGAGCATGATGAGGTACGCCTTGAATGGAAAAAGGATAAAAAATACTGTAGATTAATAATTAATTTTCAAAATTATCAATCTATGATTGAATATATTGACGAAAACGGAGAGGAGGTCACGTATTTGGTTTAGGAATACCAGATTATGTGATGACAGAATTTGGAAAATGTATTTTTTTACAGATTTATTGAGTATAATTGAGTCACTATACTCAAACGACTGGAGGTAATATTATCATGGCAAGCGTAACATATAAGAACGTAGTCAAAGAATTTGGCGATGTGACTGCCGTCAACGATATGAATATCGAAGTTGCAGACAAGGAATTTCTCGTATTGGTCGGTCCCTCAGGTTGTGGCAAAACCACGGCCTTGCGCCTTTTGGCAGGATTAGAAGAGATTACCAGAGGTGAGATCTCGATCGAGGACAGGGTGGTCAACGATGTTGCGCCCAAAGACCGCGACATTGCGATGGTCTTTCAATCTTACGCGCTCTACCCGCATCTCTCGGTCTATGATAATCTTGCCTTTGGTTTGAAATTGCGCAAAACCCCCAAAACCGAGATCAAACGCCGGGTTGAAGAAGCCGCCTCGATCCTGAGGATCGAAGAACTATTGGATCGCAAACCACGTCAACTTTCTGGCGGGCAGCGCCAACGTGTGGCGGTTGGGCGTGCGATCGTACGTGAGCCGAAGGTTTTTCTTTTTGATGAACCACTTTCCAACCTGGATGCGAAGTTACGGGTCCAGATGCGGGCTGAGATCAGCAAGCTGCACAAGAAATTACAGACCACCTTTGTTTATGTAACCCACGATCAGGTCGAGGCGATGACGATGGCCTCCCGGATCGCAGTGATCGACAAGGGTGTTTTGCTGCAAATCGATACTCCACAAGAGCTTTACGATAAGCCAGACAACCTTTTTGTAGCTGGCTTCATCGGCTCTCCCGCGATGAATTTCTTCCCTGCCAAACTTCGCAAAGATGGAACGAAGGTCTATGTTGATGGAGATGAGTTCTCTGCCCAGATCCCTTCATCACTTGCAGGTGCATATGAAAACTATGCTGGTAAGCAAATTATCTTTGGGATTCGTCCGGAAGATATTCATAACCCGGATTTTGTTCCACCGAATACCAAGATTGAACTGGTCCCTGCCAAGGTGGATGTGACCGAATTGATGGGGAATGAGATCTTCCTGCACCTGATGACTGGTGATGTTTCTTTCGTTGCCCGAGTTGACCCACGTTCCAAATTTGGTGTTGGCGAGAATGTGCAGGTCGCATTTGATATGGACAGTTTCCAGATCTTTGATGCTGAGACTGAGTTGGCAATTCGATAGAAAATCTGTCCTGATGACAAAATTCCTGCCCGTTGTCAAATGGGCAGGAATTTTTTGTTTAGACCAAAGTGTTTTAATTCATCGGGGAAAAAGCTGGCAGGGCGATATTATCGCATAAGGGAAGCAAGTTCAACATCCAGGAGAGAATTTCGCTTATGATTTTTTAGTGCGCTGATTTAGTTTTTCGTATTGGAAAATGGTCAGTAATGCAGCAGTCCTTCAATCATCCTTATGTTCGATAAAATCATATGCAGCCGCGTCTGGCGATTGAAGTGGGCGGTTATTGTGTTGAGCCAGATAATGTTGACGGTCAAGTACCCACAAATATAGATCGCCTTCTGATTTTCCGGGGAAGTCTTTGAGGATATTCCCCTTGCGGATAATTTTTACAATAGGCAAATAAACTGTATCGTACCAGTGGATCACAGCTTCTTTTTCAGGAATATCACGCTTTAGATCCAGCCCCATGAAATAGCGATGTACTGCAATATGCTCGAGCATCCGCAAGAAGCCATCGGGAATATTAAGTTTTATATTGGCTTGTGGACGAAGTTTATCAATCTTGGTGCGTTTAATAAAATTTACTTTTTGCCCAAGGATCTGCAAATCTTCAGGACGCAGATCAGAGGTGATCGATACTTTTGTGGCGCATTCTCGAACCTCTGCATCAATATAAAGTTGACCCTGCTTGCGTGCCACCGAAACACGGTGATGTCCATCAGCTACGAAATAAACCTCGTCAACTTTATAAAGTACGATCGCTGGTAAACTGATATCTTTGTAAAAAGCACGATTTACGCGTTCCCAGCGATCCGAGATTGCATCTATTTTCGGCAGAAAAGCGCGATCAAATTCATGGTATCGATTGAGACTCCCTACGATATTTTTAATTTCAACTGTTTCTATCCCACGGTATATGGGACCGCCAATTGAAAGCTTTTCTCTCACTTCATCATAAGATAGTAATGTGGTGGGCTGCCCTGAAAGTACAGCCCAAACATTGTTGAAAAAAGCCTTTGTGCGTGCTTGTTTAAAATCAGAACGGACACGGGATGAAAGGGGATCAGACATCATTAATCTCAATTATTTTATAGGGATATATATTCATGACTTGTGTATTGTAGAGCTGAGTAGTCGATTTTTCCAAATTTTGCCTGTAGAAATGAGTATGTCCGTGAAAATGGTAGCGTGGATTCGCCCACCGGACTAATAAATTTAGGGCTTTAAGTCCCTGGTGAGATTGACTATCTTCATCGTGGATGCCAAAAGGAGGGGAGTGGGTGATCAAAATATCCAATGCCCGGCCATAGCGCAGACGGTTTAGCAGCAAACCCGGGAGAAGTTTAAGGATGCGTAGATACATCTCTGTTTGTGTATATTGGTTTACCCCATTTGGACGATAGCGGATACTGCCGCCAATCCCGGCGATCAATAAATTGCCAACGCGTGTGGTTTTTAAATCCAGGTTCACTCCCCCCTCTGCTTTTGATTCCTTATTGTATTCATCATACTTTGGATCATGATTTCCTGGCACATAGTAAAGTGGTATCCTGGCTATGGTAAGAAGGTATTCCAAATACTCATAATGCAGATCGCCACAGCCAAAAAGCAAATCAATCTCATCAAAATAATGATTTGCAGCAAGGGTATAAAGTCGCTCTACAACCAGGTCACTGACAGTCAGGATTTTCATTTCGCGTTTATTTTGCCTTAGTTTAGTGGAAAGGACAAGGAATTTTGGTTGAGTGGGTTCTTTGTATATATGACAAGATTTCTGGCAATATTCCTGAATATGCGGAGAGCCTCCTGACTCTCGGATCAGCTTAGAACCTATCCTGAAATTCTTTTGTAGTAACGGCTTCAGCCGTAAAGAGCGACTAAAGTCGCCACAACGGGATATTTTTAGGATGGATATTTAGATAATATTTTCCTCTTATAATAGATCAGCTATTATGTTTGTTGACCAATATTAATCCATGCAAGTCCGGGAGAGGCAAAGTATGGGTAAGGATCTGAAAAATTATCTCTGGTTGTTAAAACTTGGCGCCCTGGTGAATCTCTATTTCCTGGGTCGAACCTTCGTTCCACCTCTGGCTTCCGTGGATGCCCATGTTCTGATCCCCGCGCAGATTTTTTTCGCCGTGTCCGCATTTCGCTGTCTCTTCCCGGTCCGCTACAAGGATAATATCGTCTTCCACTGAATCCCAGGCCTGGGGCGGCCTCGTCGGCATTATTTGGATGACCGCTTATTGGGCTACCCTGATACCGGTGTGGGTGTATCTGATTGTTCAAGAAGTTTGAAAGCTTGATTTTTTATTATGGATTGTGTTTATCTGCCGATAAACTTCCTGTATAATGCTTCTTGGATCTAATTCAATGAAAAGTAGTTGAATTCATTATGGAGATAGGATGAATAAATTTCTTGAAAGACTGAATACTGATGAAATTTTGGTCGCAGATGGAGCGACCGGTACCAACCTGCAGAAGATGGGCATCCAGCCCGGGATAGCGCCCGAAGATTTGGTGATGGACGCCCCCGATACCATCCTGGAATTGGCTACCGCTTTTGTGGATGCCGGTTCCGACATTATTCTGACCTGCACCTTTGGCGGATCCGGGATCCGGATGAAAGAGTCGAAGTACGCAGATCGCGCCAGGGAAGTAAATTTACGGGCAGTGGAGCTGGCCCAAAAAGCCGCTTCAAAACGGAGCGAGGTGTTAGTGGCTGGCTCGATCGGTCCAATTGGCGCTCTGATGAAACCCTACGGCCCATTGGATCCTGAGGAGGCAGCTGCAAGTTTTGCAGAGCAGGCCGAGGCCCTGGCTGAGGGCGGTGTGGATCTATTGGTAATTGAGACCATGTTTGCCTTCGATGAAACGGACGCAGCCTTTGAAGGGGCCCGCTCCGTGACTGATCTGCCCATCGTGGTTTCCTTTTCATATGATCGAGGTGTCAGAACGATGATGGGTGTCAAACCAACGGATGTGGTCAAGTCTTATCAGAAAAAGGGCGCAACCCTGGTGGGAGCCAATTGTGGGACCACCTTGGAAAATATGGAAAAGATCATCAGGGAATATGCTGAAACCGCCCCGGGCTTTTCTCTGTGGGCCAAGCCGAATGCGGGCCTGCCGGAAATGGATCTGGAAACCAACACCGCAATTTACAATATATCGCCTGAAGAGATGGGTAAGTTCGCGAAGAAATATGTGGCACTTGGCGCACGGGTCGTGGGTGGTTGCTGTGGCTCGACCCCAGATCATGTTGCCGGAATTGTGAAAGCGGTGAAGTAGAGTAGAACCCCATGTTATTATTTCTGTCTGGACAAACACAGACTATGGCTGTATACTGTCTCGAATTAAGGAAATAATCGATGAGAGAAATAATGATTGCCTCCAGTCTGAATATCGCAAAACCCGCCATGTCTATGATGATGGTTATGTTTGTATATCCCGCCGAGGCAGAATAATCCCATTCCTACTCAGAAATAAATGAGAAAAGCTGCCAATCAGGCAGCTTTTTTGTGTTTCAGGAATAGAGCAAAGAGGTTGCCGGGCAGGCAATCTCTTTTTATTTTGAGCCCAAATTATTAAGGAGAAATCGTGAATAACCAAAATAATCAAGCAAAGAAAAGCACTCTAAGCAATAAGGCGGAACTGCTTAAGTTGGCTGGCCCATCGACGCAATCTGTGCATATCAATGGGATCGCCAATCCCTATCGATCAGTGGGGGAGCCAATCGTCCAAACAGCAACCTACCAATTTGAAGATGTGGCCGACCTTTGCGCGTTTCAGGAAGCGCAATTATCGGGTGATGATCATGATCGGATTGAATATGGACGCTATGGAAATCCTACAGTGAACGCGGTTGAAAAACGCATTGCAGGGCTGGAAAATGCAAATGATGCGCTTCTTTTTTCAACCGGGATGGCTGCGATCACGACAACCTTGCTTGCTTTATTATCCAGTGGCGATAATATCATCATCACGGATGATTCTTACCGCCGTACCCGCCAATTTTGTGAAATATATCTGAAACAGATGGGGATCACAACCACAGTTGTGCCGATGGGGGATTATGAAGCCTTTGAAGCCGCAATCCTGCCAAATACTCGACTGGTGATCTCAGAATCTCCCACCAACCCTTATTTGCGCACACTTGACCTGGAACGTTTTGTTGCCATAGCAAAGAAACATCAGGTTAAGACATTTATTGATTCAACCTTTGCCACACCCCTGAATATTCGTCCCCTGGATTGGGGTGTGGATCTGGTTGTCCATTCAGCCACCAAATATCTTGGCGGGCATAATGATATTTTGGCTGGTGTCGTAGCTGGAGGATCAGGGACGCTCAAGGAATTGCGGAATGCGCTGGGCATCTTTGGGGGAATCTCAGATCCCCATAATGCAGCCCTTTTATTGCGGGGGATCAAGACTTTGGGATTGCGTGTGGAACGGCAGAACCAGAATGGCCAGGCGATCAGTGAGTTTTTGGAAGGGCAGCCAAATGTTGAGCGGGTTTGGTATCCCGGTCTGCCCTCCCACCCCGATCATGAAATCGCAAAGCAGCAGATGAGCGGATTTGGCGGTGTGGTTTCATTCACCGTCAAAGGCGATCTGGAAAGCACATCCCGCTTTATTGACGCAGTCAAAATTCCGCTGATCGCCGCCTCTTTGGGTGCTGTTGAAACATTGATCGAGCCACCCGCAATAATGGCATACTATGATCTAACAACCGAGGAACGGCTGGCTGAGGGCATCTCAAATAATCTTGTCCGCCTGGCCCTGGGGATTGAGGATGCGGAAGATATTATCGCCGATCTGGAGCAGGCCCTCGCCGTAGTGTAATTATTCAAGTAGTATATTTATTTTGAAGGCCTTCAGGAATTTATGAAATAAAATAGCTACAACCCATCATAAAATCCCACTTTTGGCAGCTGTGGCGACTGCCCCGGCACGTGAATCCACATTCAGTTTTTGAAAAATATGACTGAGATGCGCTTTCACAGTTCGCTCCGAAATCCCCAATTTATAAGCGATCTCTTTATTGCGTGCCCCGTCTGCAACCATTTCCAGAACTTCAAACTCGCGTTCAGAGAGTGGATTATCAACAATATTTTTCGAAACAGTTTCTTCCTGTTGGTAGTTGAGCACCCGATTTAAAATATCTGGCGTGAGCAAGGTTTCTCCACGCGCGGCGGCCTGGATGGTGTTGATCAGTGTTTCGCGATCGGTATCCTTGAGCAGGTACCCGCGTGCTCCAGCCTTCAGGCCGCGAAGGAGCAAATCGTCCTCTTTATAGGTTGTCAAGATAACGATGGCAAGTTCGGGGTGAGTCTGTCTCAGCGTCTCGATGGCGGTTATCCCATCCATGACTGGCATCTGCAAATCCATCAGTACCAAATCCGGGAGATGAGCATCCACATGCACCAGAGCTTCTTGCCCATTTACAGCTTCCGCAACTAGCTCAAGTTCAGGAACGGTGTCGAAAATAAGACGCAATCCCTCGCGGATAATGAGGTGGTCGTCAACGATCAGGATGCGGATGGGGGCGCTCATCTTATTTCTCCAGTTTCATCCAATAAAAAAACGAATTTGATGGTCGTGCCCTCATCAGGAATGCTGAGAAGCGTATACTGGCTGTTGGTTAGTTGAGCGCGTTCCTGAAAGCCCTGCAATCCAAAATGCCCGCGCTGGGGGATACCTTCGGGATCGAAACCAATTCCATTATCCCGGATGCTAAGTTCGAGTGTGTTCCCCAAATGAATGACCGAGACCTCTGCCACCTCAGCTTGGGCATATTTCTGGATATTGGTCAATGCCTCATGCAGTACGCGCCGCGCATGATGCCGGATATGCTGGGGCAAGATATTTTTAGTATTCAGCTGAGTGGTTAACTTATAATTTGTTTTTCCTGTCGCGTTATATTGCTCAACCAGTTTTTCAACCGTTTTTTGAAAATTACTATCTTCATTACGCAAATCTTCAATCGCAGCCCGGGATTCGCTGAGGGT
>JACKQG010000731.1_pt1 | contig 15605 bp, 13 predicted proteins | sample 8237621 | NCBI WGS metagenome assembly JACKQG01 (sample SAMN15677084, study PRJNA649215) | marine metagenome | biome: marine; feature: Black Sea; material: saline water; isolation source: suspended particulate matter (SPM) from the Black Sea western gyre | collected 2013-06-09/2013-06-10 | depth... | reverse complement strand
TGATCGGATTGCTGATCTGGGGCATGGCTGCCTATGATCCTCCGGCGATGCCGTTTCCCACCGGTCCTATTCCATTCTATTCCATTCTGTTCAACTGGCTCTCGGGTATTCCTTATTTGGCATTGGCAATCGGCTTTCTGTTAGTCCTTTTTGAAGCCATTTTGCTTAACTACATCTTCTCAAAACATGACCTGATCAGGCATAATACTTCACTTGCTGCTTTACTCTTCCTTCTCTTTATCAGCTTTCTTCCACAATTTCTGACACTCACTCCGGTTAATATTACCGTCCTGTTCCTGCTCTTTTTCCTGAATGTGCTTCTGAAAGCATTCAGCCAGATAGAGCCTGTAGAACTGATCTTTACGGCCGGGTTTTTCATCTCGCTGGCATCATTTTTCTACTTCCAGGCTATCCTGCTATATGGATTTCTGTTGATTTGTTTCCTGGTATACCGGACAATGCAATGGAGAGAGTGGATAAGCTCATTTGTCGGATTTATTACCCCATATCTTTTCCTCTTCGTAGTCTATTTTCTTACTGATCAACTTAAAGTGCTGATAGAGATGTATTCCGACTTCTTCACTCAACTCTCATTCTCTTTCCCGGTACTTTCATCATATAACCGGGCTATGATTGTGTTGGCCGGACTTTTTACGATCCTGGGTTTCTGGGATACCGTCATCCATATGAGAGAGAAAACGGTTGAAGTCCGAAAAAAAACCATTATTTTAGTCTGGCTGTTCTTCTGGATCCTGATTACACTGATGTTTTCCGGTATATTTCAGCTTTACCACATAGGATTATTTGCAATTTGCCTCGCATCCTTTGTTACCAATTTTTACCTGAACCTGAGGAAGCCGTTCTTGTTTCAACTGCTTCTCTGGTTATTTATCATAGTCATTTTTGCGAATACCACTCTCTTTTTTTTCCAGTAATATGTTACTAAGTCATGTTTCGGATCATTTTATAGAGGCCGGTTGTGACGAAGCTGGAAGAGGATGCCTTGCCGGGCCGGTGTTTGCTGCTGCTGTTATTCTGCCAAAAAAGTTTACACACCCACTCCTGAATGATTCCAAAAAGCTCACAAAAGCACAACGTGAACTTCTTCGGGATGAGATCCGGAAAAGCGCTATGGATTGGGCTGTTGCACAGATTGACCCTGCAACAATCGATGAGATCAATATTCTGAATGCTTCCTTTCTTGCTATCGAAACGGCCGTAAAAAAACTTAAACAAAAGCCCGGTCTTCTGTTGATCGATGGGAACCGGTTTAAATCTGATCTTGATATCCCTTTCCAATGCATTATCAAAGGGGATGGGAAGTTTTTCTCCATAGCGGCTGCATCCGTTTTGGCTAAGACCTTCCGTGATGATTACATGAAACAAATCCACAAAGAGTATCCTTTGTATGACTGGAACCGGAACAAAGGATATCCCACACCTGCACATCATGAAGCTCTATCACGATATGGCATCACGCCTCACCACAGAAAAAGCTTCCGGCTGGAGCGACAGCTCAAGATGATATTTTAATACCTTTGTTGCTCACTTCTTTCTTCATAGCACAGGGATGAGGATCTTTAGACGTATTCTGCTGATTGCAGGGATTCTCGCACTCGCGGGTGGCATTCCATACTTCGGGTATCTGCTTTTTAAATCCCTTGATCGACCGCTAAAAGACCCTGTGCAGGCGATCCCGGATAAGACCGCCCTGATCATTAAAGTGAACAAACCTCTGGAACTCCTTGGAGAGCTAACCATGAATAACCTGATCTGGAAGGATCTGGTGAAGTATCCGGGAATCAGACCCGTCCAGGACCAGATCCTTTTACTCGATTCGATGACGCGTGGTAACTATGAGATACGGCAGATCATCAATAATTCCCCACTCTTTATCACTCTCTCATTACATAGCCGCGCATCATTCGACCCCCTCTTTCTCACATCCGTCCCGGCAACACTCGATGGGCAGACATTCTCCAGCTTCCTGGAACAGTCTTACCCGGGTAAGATCACCATCTTGCAAAGCCCCTATGCCAGGACTGAGATCTTCAGGATCCATTTTGAGAACAAGCGAAATGTACTTTTCGCCGCTATCCATGAAGGAGTCTGTATGCTCAGTTTTCAGGATATCCTGGTAAAAAAAGCCATCGATAAGTTATCGTTGAATACACCTGTTTCTATAATGACCGGATTCAATACCGTTGCCTCTACCACAGGGAAAAAAGTGGACGCCAATGTCTATATCAACTTTCCATACTTCTCACTCGCGATTTGGAAATCCGTAAACAAAGATCACAACAGGAGCCTGGTTAAATTTGCGCAGTTTGCTGACTGGAGCGGACTCGATCTCTTCATCAAAAAAGATGAACTTTTACTGAATGGATATACGATTGCTTCCGACAATGCGATGCAATCACTTGCCCTGATTGGCGATCAGGCACCTGGAAGCCTGAGCATAACTAATATCCTTCCCAACACGACTCAAGCCTACCTGATTTATGCCTTCAACAACTACCCGGCCCTTTTCAAACGCTGGGAAAATAGAAGAAAACGGGCTCAATTCAATGTCACGGGATTTAACCTCTTTGAAGAGATGAATGAGAGATGTGACACGACTGTCAGATTCTTCTTAGACCAGTGGATGGGCAACCAGGCAGGTCGATGCTGGATTAAACCATCACGAAGAGATAGTGTGATATTTCCGGTTACGATCATCCGGACATCTCTACCCGATTCAGCTAGAAAAAACTTATTGATCCTGGCACATCTCATGGATCAAAAGGTGGATTCAGTGATATTTAAAAACCACATGATTTATCGTGCTAACGTCGGAACGGTAATAAACATCTGGCTGAATCCGATTCTGGACCCTGCGATCCTATCAAATTTCACTATCATCGATGATTATATTTGCTTTGCCGAGAGTCACACCATTCTGGAAAAATTCCTCGACAGAAAGTTAAACAATGATCTCCTGAAAGAACTTCCGGCATACCTGGAGCTCAATGACAATATCCTTGACCAGGCCAGTCTGTCGTTCTATTGCAATTCCCGAAGTCTTCTTGACTACCTCCCGGAAGTGTTGACTGCCGATTATCTGCCCCTTTTCACACCTATTCTTGATTCTTTGAAGAAGTTCCAATCCGTCGCTGTTCAGTTATCTTCTGAGGGTCGAATGTTTTTTACTAACCTGCTGGTCCATTTCAATCCAAAGACCACAGACGAAGGGCCAATGGTATGGCAAACAGCACTCGACACCCTTGTGGCCGGCACGCCACAAATTACCAGGTCGAATACAGGACAGGGATTTGCTGTTCTTGTCACAGATACAAATAATACTCTCTACAAAATTGACGTTGCAGGCCAGATACTCTGGAAGAAAAAGTTATACGGGCGTGTGCTGGGAACATTTCACGATATCAGGATCAAAGATCACGATTCCCTTTTCTACCTCTTCAACACGGTAAACCACCTTTACCTGATCCGCAGTGACGGAGAAATTGCCCAGCGCTTTCCTATGAAATTCCCGGTTCGCGCTTCTAACGGGTTGTGCCTGAAGAAATCCGTTCACACTGGTGAATATGAAGTCATTATCGCTTTCAGGAACAACCGGATCTACAATTTTAACCTGACCGGCCAGCTCGTAGATGGCTGGCAATCACCCACAGTGAAAGAAGAGGTGACCACACCCATCAGTCATATTTCTCTCGGTTATCTGTTCATTACAAGTAAAGATGGTACCGTATTAATTACCGACCAGAATGGTGTTGAACGAATCACGCCGGAAAAAAGTTTTTCAAACTCGCCTAACTCAAACTTCTATGTAAACCGCACCAACTCCAAATCGCCATTTCTCACCACAGATCCTGATGGCAATGTCATCTATCTGGACCGAAATGGAAAAACCAGCCGGATCAGCTTCAATGCCTTCTCGCCCAATCACTACTTTTTATATGAAGACATCATGGGAGATGGTACACCGGAATTCATCTTTTTCGATAACAACACCATCTATTACTACAATAGATTTTTTAATCTGATCTACTTCTATACATTTCGCCATGATGTCTCTCTACCACATCTGATCAAGACCCTTGGAGATAAAATCTTCATTGGTATTGTATCTCCAACTACCAATGAAGTATTTCTGTTTGACCGGCATGGATATGTCGAGATTGAATCGGGAGTACAGGGAACAACTCCCTTCGACATTGGCACCCTTGAACGAGAGTACAAACTGAATCTTGTTATCGGTTCGGGCAAGAACGTGAAGAATTTCCGGTTAACGCAATTTTAACATCTTCCCGGCGGCAGGCTCGAAGCCTGCAGGGAGGTTATTCTTTTTATTTAATGATTTCAACCGGATGGCATAGACCTGGGAGATTTCCCACATGGTTTGATTAAATCCTACCACATGTACTTTCTGAACTGCTCTCCGCTTTTTCTTCTGCAGGTAGATTACCTGTCCTTCTTTGATTCCACCTGCACGTTTCAGGTCATTGAACTTCATCAATTCAGAAGCCTTGACATGGAAATCACGGGCAATCCTTAACAGGTCATCATCTTTGAGGGCAAATGTGCACTGAACATGATTATTGAGATAGATCTTCCGTTTGTCTGGTCCCGGTCCAAAATAGGTGAAAAGCGATTTGAACGCTTCCAGTAGATCCTCATCCGCTTTTGTGGTGGCAACTGCTGCTACAGCTCTCTCAGGAAGATCATATTGGTTAAGGGAATATTTCTCAATCACCCGGATGAGTAGATCGGGATACTTCGGATTGGTTGCATATCCGGCCGATTTTAATCCATAAGCCCATGCCTGGTAGTCCTGAATATCAAGAGAGAACAGGAAACTATACCGGTTACGAGTGATTAGGAATTCTGAGTGGTCTTGAAAAGACTCCACTGCATACTCATACTTCCGGAAGCACTCATTGCGAGTGTCATCATCCATTCGATAGGTCTTGCCTGTCCATCCTTTATGGCACTTGATGCCAAAATGATTGTTTGCTTCCCTGGCCAGAGAGCTCTGTCCGGCCCGAGACTCAATAATTGCCTGTGCCATCTTGATACTTGCCGGGATTCCGTATGTGGTCATATGCTGTATCCCGATCCCTTTGTATTTGTCGATGTAATTGAGAACCTGCAGTTCATGAGAGGTTTGAGCAAAAGATAAGCAAGTTGAGAAGATGAAAATTATGGTGAGGATGGTGAACTGGTGAGCTGAAGAATTGGTGAACTGGTGAGTTGGTGAGTTTGTGTAATGATGTTGTTGTTTCATAGTTATAATGTTACTGTATTACCCTGTTATCCTCAAACCCTCATGCCCAATTACCCCCTCATCACCTCTTCAACCAGATCCCGGAAACGAAAGCCCCGTTCCTCAAAACTACTGAATTCATCATAGCTAGCTGCTGCCGGAGAAAGAAGGCAAGTAGCACCTGGCCTGGTATGTTCCAATGCGATCGGAAGAAAGTCATCAAACCGATTGATATAGAACAACTTTTTCCCAGCTTTTATTGTCTTTTCGATCTCGGTGCCGATCCGTCGACCGGCATCCCCCATCAAAATCAGATTCTTCACCCCAGAGTTAATCAGGAATAACGCCAAATCGTCGTATCCGATTCCTCTGTCAAAACCACCAAGGATTAATGTATCCACATCCGGAAGAGAACGTATAGCAGCTGTACATGCTTCGGGGATCGTAGCGATAGAATCGTTATACCACTGGATTCCATGAAAAAATCCCACATACTCCATCCGGTGAGCCAGCCCTTTGAATGATGCCACCCCATCTGAGATCGTCTCCTCATCAATATCAAGTAGTTTCGATACGATGATAGCGGCCTGGATATTTTGCCAGTTATGTTCTCCTTTCAGATAGCGATTGTGTTTGTTCTGAGATTCCATTCTTGTGAAGGAGCTCTTCAGGGAAAACGGAACACACTTCTGTTTCAGGTTGATTGACTCCAGATGCTCACAAATAAACTTGTCATCCGCATTGTAAACAAATACATCTTGTGCCACCTGAAACCGGGCGATATTCAGTTTTGCCAGCTGATAATCACGGAATGAGTCGTAGGCATCAAGGTGCTCCTCGTAAAAATTGAGCAAGACTCCCAGATGTGGAGCCCGATGGATATATTCAAGCTGATAGGATGAGAGCTCGTCAACGATATGTGTGTCCGCCCGGATATGGTCCAGAAAGTGGAAAGCCGGAGTCCCAATGTTCCCGAGGAGAATCGTATCTTTTCCGGCTGTTTTCAGGATGTGGGCAATCAGGGTACATGTAGTACTTTTTCCCTTGGTGCCGGTTACCCCGATCACCTGGGGAGCATAAGCCTGTAAAAAAAGGTCTGTTTGTGAGGTGATTATGGATCTGTCAAACGGGGCAATAATCCCTTTTAACGATACGCCGGGACTTTTAATGATCACATCAAAATTATCCAATCCATAAAGATAATCGTCTCCACACTGAAAATCCAAATGGTGGTCATCCTGAACCACCTGCATCTCCCTGATACTCGAATTCCGGTCTGCAATACAGATCTCTTGTTCAGGAAGCGCCTGACGAATCACCTGGAAAGAAGATTGTCCTTCCTGACCAAAGCCCAGCAACAAAACCTTTTTCCCTTCCAGACGTTTACGCAGGAAATCAACCATCGAGTGCTCCTTTCAAAAGGGTTTCGAGTTCCGGCGGCAAAAAATTCTGTGGATCCCAGGTTTGGAGGAAACTGGTGAACTGGTGAATTGGTGAGTTGGTGAACTGGTGAACTGGTGAGTTGGTATAGTATTCGAGCAAAGCGGGAAGGGGATTGTTGTTATACTGTTTGACTACTACTTGTAAAGTAGCATTCACTTCAGAGATTGTTCCCACACACTCAAAAGGTTTCTCCGGGGTTTTGCCGATAAGCTGGTCGAAAATCGGTTTCAGAGCGATGTCGTCCAACAGATCCTTCTGAAAGATCTCAATCAATTGATTTCGTTTGAGGAATGGAGCCAATATGATGAAAGTAAACAGACATTTGGGACAACTTCCACACCACGAATCGCTTTTGCTACCCTTGTTGCAGCTCCTGAACACTGTGAAATAATTCGGATAAAGGACAAAAAGGCTTGCGATCTGAATTTCGTTCAGCGGGCGTAGAAAACTAAAATAATCTATATCCGGACAAATAAATTCCTTCACATAACTCCTGAAATCCTGTTCAAACTCGAATGTCTTTGAGTATTGATGATTGATAGGAAGTCCGGGGATAGTGCTTTCGTTAGCGCTGGATTCATTTGACAGGGCAATCGATCTCTTCCCCGAGATGATGGCTGCCAGAATTGTCAGGAAAGCCAGCAACGCTGAGAATGGGGTATGTCCATTCAGGAAGCCTTTGTCATTCAGTTCAAGGAGTGTCGGATCGATCTTCCGGCTAATCCCGATCATCTCTCCATAAGCAAATCCGGCCATAAATACGCTGTGAACACTGGCTCCGCGTGGATTGAGGATGAGTGGAGTGACTTTATGGGATTTACATAAAACTTCCATGGTAACAATAGAATCTTTTCCCCCTCCAACTGGAATGATGATCTGAGGAGCCAAATCACATGCGACAGAAAGCAGTTCGTCCGAGGAATCAACCTCCATCTTCATGAACTGTTCGATATCTGTCGTGATCGAATTCAGGTAAAAAAACTCTCCCAGACCGTTAAACCAGATTTTTTTCCACCATGAGAGTTGTTCAGGTGAGAGACGATGAGGCCGAATGATCACCTGTGGAGAGCACGCTGCTTTCCAGTAACTAATCAACTCGATCATCCCCAGGTGGAAGACCAGGTTAGGCAGCAACTCACGGATCTGCTCTTCCGGAATAAAGAAAGTTTTGGGAGGAATGTTAATAGTAGGATAGAAATGAAACCTGTCTGACAGGTTGAAATGAAATCGAATGTCCAATCCACGGTCAGAATAGGTGTAATCGTAACTTTCATAGACGAAAAAGGGGTATTCCTCTCTGAATTGAATGAATTTGTCATGACGGTTTGACTTATCCATCATTTGGTATTATATTTGCTTTGATCCTTTCGCAAATGTAATTATTTTCGTTGAAATGACAGAGCAACAAATGATAAAGCCGAAACAAGGAATCATACTGATCTCAGAGCCTTCTCTCAAGGATTTTTATTTTCGTCAATCGGTTGTTTTACTGGCTGAACACAATGAAGAAGGCACATTCGGAGTCATTGTCAACAAACCTATCAACACCCGCCTGGATGAGGTAATCAAAGGATTCCGCGGGTATGACTTCCCTGTTTACCTTGGCGGGCCGGTAAAAAACGATTGCATCTTTTTCATACACAGCCACCCCGACATTGAGGATAGTCTCCGGATCATTGATGGCTTATACTGGGGAGGCAGTCTCGACGCTGTCCATACCCTGATTGAGGCCGGGAAGATTACCGAAAACGATATCCGCTTTTACCTTGGATATTCAGGCTGGAACCCTAACCAACTTGATCGTGAAATCAGTGAAAAATCGTGGGTTCTTTCCCATGCATCTGTACAAGAGGTGATTAATCCCAATCCGGAAGAGCTCTGGTCGAACTACCTGAAAAACATGGGCACCGATTATGCCATCTGGGCTAATTTTCCTGCCGACCCGGCATTGAATTAACAATGACCGGTTCATAAGTCCTAAAATTCCCGTAAAGCCGCTCTCTCCTAGACCCTATATTTGTTTTCGAGCAATATAAGATATAGCTGAAAAATGCTAAAGAAATTTTCTTTATTCGCCCTCCTGATAGTGGGTGGTTTGTGTGTTGTTGCCCAGCAAACTTGGGTTGAGCGTCAAAGTTTTCGAGATCCTGCCCGGTTGCAGACAGTTGGTTTTTCCATTGGAAACAAAGGATATATCGCTACCGGTACCAATGGAATATCCGATCATCTTTTGCAGGACCTGCAGGAATATGATCCTATTTCCAACAACTGGAAATACATGGCAAATCTTCCCTCTCCACTTCGCGCAAGCGCCGTTTTTACACTTGGGAAGAAAGCATATATCACAACAGGAGCAGATCCTTCCGGCATGAATCACCAACTCTATGTGTGGGACCAGGCAACAGATTCATGGAGCACCGGCACACCATTCCCTTCAGGCCAGAGCCGGATGGCTGCCGTTGGGATCAATTACGGCAACCGTGGATTTATTGCAACCGGTTTCGATATGGCTGAGAAGGCGTTAAACGATATCTGGGAGTATAATCCTTTTAGTAGAACCTGGACACGAAAAGCCAGTCTCCCTGGCAGTGGCAGGTGCTATGCCACTGGCTTTGCCATCCATAGTAAAATTTATATCGGATTGGGTAATAATGGTTCATCCTACCTGAAAGACTGGTGGGAATATGATCCGGCCAACAACAACTGGAAACGGATGTCAGATCTTCCGGGGGATGCCCGTACCGGAGCTATGGGGTTTGTATCCGGTGGGAAAGGGTACATTGTGGGTGGTGTCAATTTCGCTTTTAAACCGTTGCATGACGTGTGGGCGTTTGACCCTATTCTCAATACATGGGAGCAAGTGAATCTCTTTCCTGGGGCTGCCCGGGGATATGGAGTAGGATTCAATATTGAGAATAAAGGATACATAGCAGCCGGAACATCAACCAGTGGCTACCTTTTTGAACTCTGGGAATGTTTCCCTGAAACCATGACACAACTGCTCATCACAGAAGATCCAATACTCAATCCTGTCAGGATTTCCCCAAATCCTTTTTTTTATCGGTTTGCCTTGAAGATGCGGCATCCATATACTGGGTTACTTGAGCTTATTATCAGCAATATGTATGGAAGAGTTGTCTTTCAACGAACCTTCAATAAAGATGAAAAGTACATCGTCCGGTGCTGGGAGATCGACTACTTACCTGATGGATTATTTATTTTTCATGTGAAAGATGCCAGTGGAACAGTGGATTACAAGCAGACACTAATTCATAAGTCTTTTGGGATATAGGTTTTCCTTTCAATAATAATCCAAGGATTCAATTTTATGAGAAGGAATATCTAAAACTTAGCCGTTATTGGCGGTGGATCTACTGTAATGCTAGCACTCAAATTAGTTTCAGTTATCACTCTTATTTCTAATATATGAGTACTTTTATTGCAAAAAATATGAAACAGCTCTCACTACTTGGCTTGGCTATTGTATCCATATGGCTAGCCTATTCATCTTATGCTCAATCGGAACGAAAAGTTATCGAACAGATCATCGAGATCGGGAAAAACGATAACCAGACGATGAACCACCTCGACATCCTTTGCAATCGGTTTGGCGGACGGCTAATCGGTTCTGCAGCTTATGATAATGCTGCTGAATGGGCCGCTAGCAAATTTGAAGAGTGGGGGATGGAAGTTGAGCTCGATGAAGCTGGCGAGCTCCCTGTTGGTTTTAACCGCGGACCCTGGTTTGGAAGGATGCTGGGCGAAAAGGGCATGCATTTACATTTTGCAACTCCCTCCTACACCTCTGGAACAAAAGGCGTTCAGCGCGGGCATGTGTTGCTGGAACCCAAATCACAATCCGAATTTGACCGGATGAAAGGAAGATTAAAAGGAGCATGGATCTTGATTTCCGGAAAGAACAATGGCTATCCGATCGACTGGTCCAAAAAGGGGGATCACAAGCGCGATTCCATCATCGCACTGAATGATGAGATCTCTAAAAAAAACAGGGAGATCCGCAGGTTTAACTGGACGAGAGCTGATACAGTCCCGGCGAAAAAGCTGATCCCACTCCATGAAGAACCAGCCCTGTTCTATAATCAAATGAAAGAAGCAGGTATCCTGGGAACCATCCAGTCATCGGCTGTTCCGATCGTGGCAACATATGATCGCAAGAATATCGATCACATTAACTTCAAAACATTACCAACGGTACCGGATATCAAACTCGATGAACATCAGTACAAGAGCATTGAACAGATGGCAAAAGAGCGTCGCACCTTTGAGTTGGAGTTTGATATTCGCAATTGGTTCAAAATGGGCCCGGTGAAATATCACAATGTAATTGGTATCATTCCGGGAACGAAATACCCCGACGAATATGTGATCGTGGGCGGGCATCTGGATTCGTATGACGTGGCAACCGGTGGCGTTGATGACGGTTCGGGTGTGACCCCCGCTATTGAAGCCGCCCGGTTGATCATGAAAGCCGGCGGAAAACCAAAACGGACAATTCTTGTCTGCTTATGGGCAGGGGAAGAGTTCGGGCTGCTTGGCTCCAGAAGCTGGATTAAACGGAATAAAGAGAAGCTGGAAAAGATCTCTAATATGATCAACCGGGATGGGGGTCCGACTGTCCCTACCGGTATGTATGTATCTGAAGCGATGTGGGATGACATGGAGAAAATATGCAAACCCATCAACGATATCAATCCCGATTTCCCCTTTACACTGGAGAAGAGAAAACCAAGGAAGCAGCCGAAAAGAGCCTGGGGAACAGATAGCGGCCCATTTGCTGTGGAAGGGATTCCGACAATGGGATTCAGAAGAGAAGATCCGAAAGGTACGAATTTCAGCTACCGGGAGATCTGGCATACCGAACGGGATCTATACAACAAAAGTATCCCTGAATACCGGAACCATGCTTCGATCGTAACAGCTATAGTCGTCTATGGAATTGCCAACCTGGATCACCTTCTCTCCCGCGAAGGGTATTATCTCGTGGAAGAGGAGGAGTGATACTAAGTCGTTAAAAGATGAAAACAATTAGTCATATTCTTAGAAAAAATTATGCGATTGATCAAGCCGGGATTACCGGGCTCTGGGGATATGATAATAAAAACTATAAGATAACCTCAGAGGATGGGTGCTTCGTATTGAAACAATATTCTGAGGAGCTAAACCTGAGCCAGCTATTGGATGCGGAAAATGAGATCTTGGAAAAACTTTCGGAAGAGGTACCAGGTTATTACCCTAAGCCAGTCAAAACAACTTCAGGCGATTATCTCGTCAGCGTTAAAGATGGCAAAAACAACCTGATTTTTCGTCTTCTCCCATATCTTGACGGTGACCTGCTTGGAAAAACGGATCATACAGAAGAGGTGCTCGAATCATTTGGCACCCTGTTGGGCCGAATGGATAGCCAACTTCTGAAAATCCGAAACCCGGTCATCGAAGCCCGCAGGTACGAATGGGATACCCTGCACATAGATCTGACAAGAAAATACAGTAAACTTATCTCTAACCCGGCAGACAGAAAACTGGTCGATTATTTTTACATGGAATACAACGAACTGGTGAGGCCCCGGGTTTCGGAACTCCGTCAGAGCATCATCCACGGGGATGTCAACGACCTGAATGTACTTGTGAAGGATAACAAGGTTACAGGGATCATTGATTTCGGTGACCTGCTCTATTCATTGCTGATCAATGATCTGGCTATCGCTCTCTCCTACATCATGTTCGACAAAAAGGATCCGTTGAAATGGGCGCTACCCGTCATTCGTGGGTTTTGCAAGATATTACCACTTGAAATTGAGGAGATAGATGTTCTATACTACCTGGTTGCTGCCCGTCTCTGCATCGGAGTAAGTCACGCTGCACATGCAAAAAAAACCCACCCGGATAATGAATACATGACGATCAGTGAAAAATCTTCATGGAAGTTGTTACATCAATGGATCACCATTAATCCCATTCATGCCAGATCAGCTTTTCGAAAAGCTGCCAATCTCCCTGTAGAAATCCCGGAATCAACAGAGACCTGTTTAGAAAAACGATCTAAGTATATCAGTAAATCGCTATCCCTCTCCTACTCCACTCCGATTCAAATGGAGCGTGGTGCATTTCAGTATATGTACGATACTCTTGGGAACACTTACCTGGATGCACGAAATAATATCCCGCATGTCGGGCATTGCCACCCGGTTGTGGTGGAAGCCGGGCAACGAACCATGGCACGACTTAACACCAATACCCGGTATCTTTACGATGAGCTGAATGACTATGCGGAGAGACTCCTGTCTAAGTTCCCCGATTCATTAAACAAAGTCTTTTTTATCAACTCCGGAAGTGCGGCCAGCGACCTGGCCATCAGACTGGCTTTCAAGCATACCCAAAAATCGGATCTGGTGGTGATGGAGATGGGATATCACGGGAATACCGGTACCGGGATTGACATCAGTCACTATAAATTCAGCAGAGAAGGAGGGAAAGGCTCCCCGCAGCATGTGATCACTGCCCCCCTTCCTGATACCTGCCAGGGCCAGTTTACAGAAGAAATCACCAGCAAACTAGCACCTCGGGATGGAGAAATAGCCGGATTCATTGCTGAGCCAATCATCGGTTGTGCCGGACAAGTTCCCTTACCAGAAAAGTATCTGAAGGAGATATATGGGCTCATCCGGAAACAGGGTGGAGTCTGCATTTCTGACGAGGTGCAGACAGGTTTTGGAAGGCTGGGAAGTCATCTATGGGGGTATGAGATGTATGATGTGATCCCGGATATCGTGGTCCTGGGAAAACCAATTGGAAACGGACACCCGATGGCTGCTGTTGTGTGCACGGAAGATATCGCAAGCTCATTTGAAAATAGGATGGAGTTCTTCAGTTCCTTTGGAGGGAATCCGGTCTCCTGTGCGATCGGCATGGCTGTCCTGAATGTAATGGAGAGTGAAAAACTTCAGGAGAATGCCCTTCAAACTGGAAACTATCTGATTAACCGGTTGAAACAATTACAATCCAACTACCTGTGCATCGGCGATGTTCGCGGATCAGGTCTCTTCCTGGGGGTGGAATTTATCCACGATCCATTGACCCGGGAGCCTGCCACCAACCTGGCAGCATTCATTCAGAATGAACTGAAAGAAAGGGGGATTCTTGTAGATACGGATGGTCCCTTTGAAAATGTACTGAAGATTAAACCTCCTCTCTGCTTCACCAAAGAAAATGCTGATCAATTGGTCACTGAAATTGATGCGATCCTGGCCGATCGGGAAAAAGGATTTATGTAAATTTGTACAATGCGAAAAGGATTCATCATCATCATCGCAATCATTACCTTTTCAGTTCCAGCGTCGTTTGGAGCAAAAGTCCATGGGTATTTCATTACCAATGCCGGGGATACGGTCAGAACAGTTTTTCGTGTTCCGGTCAATCTGCTCTCAAATGCCCTCACCTATGAGAAAATGCAATGGAAGGTGAAATACGGTGATAAAAATATCCAGGCTCACACCCTGATGCCAGATCAGGCCACGGAGTTCTGTTTTACCTATCGGGGCATTCCGGTCAGATTTCTCTCTGTAAAAAATTCCATAAAAGCTTCCAGTAGCGGATTTAACCCAGCCCCAAAGATATTTCTTCAGCTGATTCTGGTTGGAACATTAAACATGTTCAATTTCTATGAATACGATGGATTTGCAGGGAGTAATCCCACATCTCCTGATGTGGTGATGAGAGAGTCTCCCGGATGGCATGTTGTGAAAATTCTACAGAAAAACAGTGGAGAACTTTTCAGGCCCAGGATCGCCTTCTTTCGAAAAGACATGTGCAACTATCTATCAGATTGCCCTGGTCTTACCGAGAAAATAAACAACAGAACGTATAAATCCGAAGACCTGAAACGAATTGTCGAGGAGTATAATGAAATGTGTACGCCATAGTCTTTCATGAACTTTTACAAATCATTCACATCGATCCATGGAGTTTCAACCTGTTTACTTCGCTTTCGGACTCACCCTCTTCGCTGGATTATCCACCGGAATCGGTAGCGCTGTAGCTTTCTTCTCAAAACGAACCAACACGAAATTCCTGGCAGGAGCTTTGGGATTCTCTGCCGGCGTGATGATCTATGTCTCCCTTGTGGAGATCTTTCCTAAAGCTAAGGATGCTCTATCTGCTGCACTTGGTGAAACCGAAGGATACTGGGTAACGACGCTGGCTTTCTTTGGAGGGCTTGCATTCATTGCCCTGATCGACAGGCTGGTCCCCTCGTTCGAAAATCCGCATGAACCGAGAAGTGTGGAAGATCTGAAACCGGCTGCCGATGACAAAAAAAACAAGACCCTGTTGCGCATGGGACTCTTCTCCGCCCTGGCGATCGCCATCCATAATTTCCCCGAAGGATTGGCGACATTCACAGCTGCTCTCACCGATCCGGCTTTAGGTATCTCTATCGCAGTAGCCATCGCCATACATAACATCCCGGAAGGGATCGCTGTCTCAGTTCCCATCTATTACGCCACAGGGAACAAACGAAAGGCTTTCTTTTTCTCATTCCTTTCCGGTCTGGCTGAACCTGTTGGAGCTCTGGTCGGTTTCTTCATCCTGATGCCCTTCATGAACGAAATTGTGTTTGGCATCCTCTTTGCGTCTGTGGCCGGTATAATGGTTTTCATCTCCCTGGATGAGCTCCTGCCAACTGCTGAAAAGTATGGGGAACACCATGTCGCTATCTATGGTCTGATTGCAGGTATGGTAATCATGGCGATCAGCCTGTTATTTTTTGCCTGACGTGTCCAATGTTTTTAACATACAATTTGTTAGTAAATAATCAGGTGGCACTTCCCGGAGAGCCGAAAAACATTGGATCTTTCGGAATATTTTTCCAATTTTACCTGAT
>JACKQG010004731.1_pt1 | contig 15608 bp, 12 predicted proteins | sample 8237621 | NCBI WGS metagenome assembly JACKQG01 (sample SAMN15677084, study PRJNA649215) | marine metagenome | biome: marine; feature: Black Sea; material: saline water; isolation source: suspended particulate matter (SPM) from the Black Sea western gyre | collected 2013-06-09/2013-06-10 | depth... | reverse complement strand
TCTAAGGAGGCGGTTCCCACCAAAGCAGGCAAACTGCTGTATCCCTATGCCCGCAGGCTCATCGCTTTGCGCGATGAAACCGAAACCGCCCTCGCCGAATTCCAGGGGATCCTCAAGGGGCGCCTTATTGTCGGCGGGAGCACCATTCCGGGCGGATATATTCTTCCGCAAATTATCGGGGTTTTCACTAAAGATTATCCCGAGACGAAAATCTCTTTAATTATTGCGGATACGGAAAAAATCATTAACGACACCCTGTCCGGTACATTGGAGCTGGGTATTGTGGGGGCGAAGACAGGCGACAAAAGTATTATACAGGAGAAATTGATCGATGACGAAATGTGTCTGGTTGTCCCTTCGGAACATCGATGGGCAAGAAAAAAACAAATCACGTTAAAGCAACTTTTCAAGGAACCGTTTATCGCCCGGGAACACGGATCCGGGACATTAAAATCAATCAAACACAGTCTTACTCGAAAGGATTACAGTTTGGATGATTTAAACATTATTTCTGAAATGGGCAGCACGGAGGCGGTTAAGCAGGGAATAAAAAACAATGTCGGCGTTTCTATCTTATCCAGAATTGCAGTAGCCGAAGCGGTGCAGACAGGGAGTTTGATAGCCTTGTCCGTAGAAGGACTCGATTTGAAAAGGAGCTTTTACCTGACAAGACACAAATACCGCAGCGCAGCTCCCCTGTGCAGGGCTTTTATAAAATTTTTAACAAAAAAATTGGTAAACTTGAGAAAATAACCATGCCAGTTTCACTCACACAAAATGCAAAGGTTGTAATGGAAAGGCGGTATCTGAAAAAAGACCGCCATGGAAATATCAAGGAAACGCCCGACGAACTGTTCGCAAGGGTGGCCAGAAGCATTGCTTCAGCAGATTTAATATTTGATCCTGATGCAGATGTTGAAAAAACGGAAAAGAAATTTTTAAAGTTGATGACTAACCTTTGGTTTTTGCCCAACTCACCAACGCTGATGAATGCCGGCAGGCGGTTGGGACAACTTGCAGCGTGTTTTGTTCTACCGGTTGAAGACTCCATGGAAGAAATTTTCGAAACCGTTAAGCATACCGCAAAGATTCACAAAAGCGGCGGCGGTACCGGGTTTTCTTTTTCAAGAATTCGTCCCGAGAAGGATGTGGTTCTGTCGACAGCCGGCGTTTCGAGCGGTCCGATTTCATTTATGTCTGTATTCGACGTCGCCACCGAAACCGTCAAACAGGGCGGTACACGCAGAGGGGCAAACATGGGGGTCCTGCGGGTGGACCATCCGGACATCGAATCGTTTATTACTTCGAAAAATGATCCTGGCCGGTTGAATAATTTTAACATTTCAGTGGCCCTGACCCAGAAGTTTATGGAAGCTCTTGAAAACGACACGGACTATGATCTGGTCAATCCCCGTACAGGCAATTCGGTTAGACTCGTCTCCGCAAGAAAATTATTTGACGCGATTGTGGATGCTGCCTGGCAAACAGGAGAACCGGGAATTATTTTCATTGATCAAATTAATGCAAAAAACCCCACACCCCTTCTCGGAGAAATCGAGGCAACAAACCCTTGCGGAGAACAACCCTTACTTCCTTATGAATCCTGTACATTGGGCTCTATAAATCTTACGAAAATGCTGACCCGGAAAGAACTGGATATGAACCGTCTGAAAAGAACGGTACATGATGCGGTTCATTTTCTCGATAATGTTATCGATGTAAATAAATATCCGCTTTCGCAGATAGAAAAAATGAGCAAGGGAACTAGAAAAATCGGTCTTGGCGTCATGGGGTTCGCCGACATGCTGATAAAAATGGAACTCTCCTACGATTCCGATGAAGCCGTCTCCCAGGCAGAAAAGATTATGTCGTTTATCACGCAGGAATCCAAGGTAGCTTCTGCAATGCTGGCAAAAAAGCGCGGAAATTTTCCTTATTACAAGGAAAGTGTTTTTAACGACGGATCAACCCCTTTTATGAGAAATGCGAGCACTACGACGATTGCACCGACCGGCACAATCAGTATCATTGCAGGTACTTCCAGCGGTATAGAACCGTTATTTGCCATCGCGCATGACCGTCACATCCTGGACGGAAAATCGTTTCCTGAAATGAATCCTCTGTTTGTCAAGATCGCCAAGAAGGAAGGGTTTTACAGTAAAGAACTTGTCAGAGAAACTATCACGACCGGATCGGTGCAATCCCTTCGAGTTGTCCCGGACCATGTGAAAAGGCTTTTTGTAACATCCCATGACATTTCATCGGAATGGCATATCAAGATACAGTCCGCTTTCCAGAAATACACGGACAATGCCGTTTCTAAGACCGTCAATTTTTCAACGGATGCTACGAGAGAGGATGTTGAAAAGGTTTACCTTCTTGCACACAAGAATGGTTGTAAAGGCGTAACCATCTATAGATACGGCAGCCGGGGGCAACAGGTACTGAATATCGGAGGTGAGAAGAAAGAAACCGTAAAGGTTGCTCCCAGACCCAGGCCTGAACGAACCCACGGTATTACAGAACGTGTCAGTACCGGATGCGGTAAACTCTATGTCACGATAAATTCAGACGAACAGGGAATGTGTGAAGTCTTCGCACAAATGGGAAAAACCGGGGGATGTGCCTCCTCCCAAATAGAGGCAGCGGGGCGTCTTATATCCCTGGCGCTCCGATCAGGCGTTAAAGCGGAAGCAATCGTAAAACAACTTATCGGCATACGGTGCCCTTCCCCGTCATGGCAAAATGGCAGAATGGCTCTTTCCTGTCCGGATGCCATCGCTCAGGTACTAAAGTCGTATGCTAATCCGGATTTTGTTGAAAACAACACACTGATGGGCGCCTGCCCCGAATGCGGCGGGGTGATGTACCATGAAGAAGGGTGCCTTGTATGTTATTCATGCGGACTCTCAAAATGCAGCTAGAGAAGAAAAAGTACAAGCGGAAATTTAAACGTGTGGAGCTTGTTTTTTGAAAGACCTTATCTTCGGTTTTATCATCGGTGTTGCGAACATCATTCCCGGGGTATCAGGTGGAACTTTTGCTCTTATCCTTGGTATTTATCCCAAGCTATTGAAAGCTATCGGGGATTATGACGCAGGCTTTTTTAAAACGTGTTTGGTCCTGGCGAAGAAAAAAGAAGTAAAAAAAATACAGAAGTTAATCTTTACGGAAAATTTCTTCTTTTTGCTTAAACTGCTTGTCGGGGCACTGATTTCCCTGGTACTTCTTAGCAGGCTCTTTAAGTTTTTACTGGAGAATCAGTACGAAATCACATACGGTTTCTTTCTCGGCCTCATTGTTTTCTCGATATATATCCCCTATAAACTACTAGATAGTAAACGTTTAAAATATTTTATATGGCTTTTTGTGGGATTGGGCATCACATTGTTTATTAGCGCCAATGTTGATCCATCCATAAAGATGCTCGAAAAAAGTCTCTATTACAAAAACATACTGGACGGTGTTGTGGCGGCGTCCGGAGCAGGATATTCCATCTTAGAGTATATGGGAACATTCTGTGTGGGGATGCTTGCAATTTCGGCCATGGCACTGCCTGGTATCAGCGGTTCTTTTGTGCTTCTGCTCTTTGGCAAGTACTATCAGGTGATTTCTTCGCTATCTCGGCTCCAGAAATTCTACATTGAGGATTTCGCTTTCATATCTGTTTTTTCAGCGGGCTGCCTGGTCGGACTGGTTGTTTTTGTGAAGCTTTTTAACTTTGTGTATAACCGATTCAAAGACCAAACCATTCTATTCCTCATCGGCCTGATGTGCGGTTCCGTGTATGCGCTCTGGCCATTTAAAAAATACCAGTTCGTAGATCTTTATATAAAAATTAATAAGGTCATATTCAAAGTTCCAAATTATAAAATTTATAGCAATAATCTTAAGTTATTCGATAATTTTCAACAACTGTGGCCTGTTCTGTCCAGTTTTGCAGCCGGGGCGTTAATTATGCTGTTCTTTACATGGTATGAAAGCACAAAAAATGACCGGATCCCACAATGATACCTTTGAAAAACACCTGAATACTATCAACCTGCTTTCCACCCATACTCACCCACAAGCTTAACGAATCTGCATCCCCCTAAATTGGTTGTATGAATTTCCCCGTTTTCATCCTTATATAGTTTAATCAACTCCTGAGAATAATGATTTCCGACAGGTATGACCATTCGCCCTCCGACGGCGAGCTGGCTGACCATCGGATTCGGAATCTTCGGCGAGCCTGCAGTAACAATAATCGCATCGAATGGACTCTCATCCGGCCATCCGCATGTGCCGTCTGAGTATTTGGTAACGATATTGTGGTATTGTAACGTGTCAAAAAGCTTGCGTGCGTTCAGAAGTAGTGCGTGAATTCTCTCGATGGTATAAACACGAAATGCAATTTCCGCCAGAATTGCAGCCTGATATCCCGACCCGGTTCCGATTTCAAGCACCCGGTCATCTTTCGTAAGCTGCAAAGCCTGTGTCATCTCCGCCACAATATATGGCTGAGATATGGTCTGCTGCTCTCCGATGGGAAGTGGAAAATCACCGTATGCCTGATCTCTGAGGGCCTCACTGACAAAAAGGTGCCGTGGAACCTTGCGTAGGGCTGCGAGGACATTCGGGTCCGAGATGCCGCGTGATTCAATCTGCTTTTTGACCATGTCCTCACGCTGCCGCTGATATTTTATGGACTCTTTTTCCACATCAAATCTTGTAAATAATACGATCTTCCGTGATGATGATATCTACGTGGCGGTCATTGTTTTCCATGGGTACTTGTTGAATTACTTGATTTTCTAACGAAAGGGATACCTTTCTTGTCGTGATCGGCAGTTTTGGAATGAGTCTGTCGTAATACCCTTCACCGGAGCCGATTCTTCCGCCTTTTTCATCGAAAGCAAGGCCGGGTATGATTGCAATATCGATAAAATCTATCGGAATGTGTTTGCAGCGAGATGGGTCGGGTTCTAGAATCCCTCTCCAGCCGAGGGTCAAGTCGGTATCGGGGTTATCTACTTTATACATGGTCATCTCGTATTTGTCTGTATCAAAACTTGGCAGAACGACAATCTTATTTTGCTTATAAGTTCTTTTGATTATTCTGCTGGTGTTCACCTCATTGGGCCGGTTGATATACAATAAAACAACGGTTGATTCCAGAAAGTTAGCAAAATCGAAAAGACGATTTTCTATGTTTTTTGCTTTTTCGGACAAATCGTCTTCTGAAAGCGAATTCAATATTTTTGCAAGATTCGCTCGTATTTCACGTTTCTTTTCCTTGATATCTTCCATAATGCTTCTCCAGAACAAACATTTTAGTCATGTTTCATAACTTATTTATTATACAGAATATAATGAAAAAGTCAATTACAATAAACATTGACTAAATGGCCTGTCCATGATATTGCCCCTACTGCCATGGCAGGCACAATCGTAAAAGGCGATCCGTTTAAATTTCAGAATGCGCAGCACTTTTCACAATCAATATAAAGGAATACCTCTAAATTTATATCATAGAAGTCAGGATGAATCCATTGGATGCAGAATCCTGCCCTAAACACTGCAGGACAGGCGGAAAAACGGGCTAATCTAACCATTAGTTTAAAAATATAGTTATTGGAATGCTTGAAATCAAGTTTGTCAGACAGAATTTAGCGGAAGTTCAAAAGGCGCTTTCAATCCGTGGAGAAACAGCCGAACTGGAAATGTTTAAAACGTGCGACGAAAACCGAAGGGCGATTCTGCTGGAGATCGAAAGATTGAGGCATCGCCGAAATATCGTTTCGGAGCAAATCGCAACACTGAAAAAAGAGGGAACCGATACGGATGCACTTGTTATTGAAATGCGGAATGTCTCAACAAAAATAAAAGAATTGGATACGCCCCTGTCGGAAAACGAAAAAAAGATAAACGAAATCCTTATGGCGCTGCCGAATATTCCGCATGCGTCAGTACCTGTTGGAAAAGACAGCGCTGAAAACGCTGTCGTAAAGCAAGTAGGAGAATTGCCGGATTTTGATTACGAACCGCAGCCGCACTGGACCCTGGGCGAGAATCTCCGCATACTCGATTTTGAAAGGGCCGCAAAAATTGCAGGTGCCCGTTTTCCACTTTATTTCGGTGCAGGGGCAAAACTGGAAAGGGCGCTCATCAATTTCATGCTGGACGTCCATACAACAGAACACGGATATAAGGAAATTCTCCCCCCGTTTATCGTTAACAGAAGCAGCTTGACCCATACCGGCCAGCTCCCAAAGTTCGAAGAGGATTTATTCAAGCTGGAAGGGTGGGATTACTATATGGTGCCAACTGCTGAAGTTCCGGTAACCAATATCCATCAGAACGAAATTCTGGATGAGGACATGTTGCCGTTGCTTTACACCGCATACACCCCGTGTTTCCGTTCAGAAGCCGGTTCCTATGGAAAAGACACAAGGGGATTAATCCGGCAACATCAGTTCAATAAAGTTGAGTTGGTTAAATTTGCGCTGCCCGAAACGTCTTACCATGAGCTCGAAAAGCTTTTAAACGATGCGGTAGTCATTTTAAATCGTCTCGAAATCCCTTATCAGGTCGTTGACCTCTGTACAGGGGACCTTGGATTTGCTGCAGCCAAAACTTACGACGTTGAAATATGGATGCCTGCCCAGGGCGTTTATCGGGAAATCTCATCCTGCAGCAATTTCGAGAGCTTCCAGGCCCGACGCGGAAACATTCGGTTCAGGAGAAAAGGTAAAAAGGGAACGGAACTGGTCCATACATTGAATGGCTCAGGCCTTGCAGTGGGACGAACGGTTGCCGCTATTCTGGAAAACTTTCAGATGCCGGACGGATCTGTCAAGATTCCCGATGCACTGCGGTCTTATATGGGTGGGATGGAAAGAATAAGCCTGTGAAACCAGAAGATTTCCCAAAGGAAATTCAACCATTTCTGATTCCGGAACCGGCAGGAAGTCTTATCTATCGCTGTCTGGGCTGTGGAATGGAGTACGGTATTGAAAAATTACTGTATACATGCCCGGATTGCGGACAGGTGCTTCTGATTTATGACCGGGATTTTGATCGGCTCAAAAAGATTTCCCCCAAAAAATGGCATCAAATTTTCGATTACCGAAAGATGCTGTCAGTTCCGGCAATGAAGGGTATTTACCGATACCATGAATTCATCGGTTCAGTGGTTCCTCTCGATGCGGTTGTCTATCTCGGTGAAGGCCATACACCGGTAATTGAAGCAAATCCAGTTTTAAAGGATAAAGCAGGCGTTCAGTTTTATTTTAAAAATGAGGGCCAAAACCCCAGCGCCTCTTTCAAAGACCGGGGAATGGCCAGTGCCTTGAGCTATATCCACTTTCTGATTCAAAAGGGACACATCTCCAATCTGCTTGCAGTATGCGCCTCAACCGGAGATACATCTGCATCCGCCGCACTGTATGCGGCATATCTGCAACCTCGCATAAAATCTGCAGTGATTCTTCCTCACAAGAAAGTAACAACACAGCAGCTTTCCCAACCTCTGGGCAGTGGCGCTATCGTGTTCGAAATCCCGGGAGTTTTTGATGACTGTATGAAAGTCGTCGAAGCATTATCAGAAAAATATAATGTGGCCCTTTTGAATTCTAAGAACGCCTGGCGCATTTTAGGACAAGAGTCATATTCATACGAAATCGCACAATATTTCGAATATGACCTGAAGGATACGGCTGTCGTTGTTCCCATCGGAAATGCAGGAAACATTACTGCTGTGATGAACGGTTTTATAAAGTTTTATGAAATTGGAATCATAGATACCTTGCCCAAAATTGTGGGGGTGCAGTCAACCCATGCAAACCCCGTCTATCGATATTATCTGGAGCCGGACACCAGAAGACGAAGCTTTATGCCTGTGACTGTAAAACCGAGTGTTGCTCAGGCGGCCATGATCGGGAATCCTGTGTCAATGCCACGGGTCATTCATTTGACAGACCTTTACAATCAGATGGCTGAATGTCAAAGGGTTTTCTTTGTTGAGGTTTTAGAGCAAGACATCATGGACTGGCAACTCCTGGCAAATAAAAATGGCCACATCGCCTGCACGCATGGCGGTGAATCGCTGGCAGGACTGGTAAAAGCAAACGAACAGGGATTGCTAGATAAAAATGATATCGCCATACTTGATTCAACCGCCCACGCCCTAAAATTCTCTAATTTTCAGGAAATGTATTTTACAACAGGTTTTCCGTCGGAATTCGAGATTTCTCCGGACCCTAACCTCATTAATTCCCCCGTTCTGGTCTATCCGAAGGAGATTGAAAAAGTTCCGACACCTGGAAAACCTTTATCAGGAAAGGAATTTGATACGTTTGTCAGACTGGTATCCGAAGATATCGCAAGATATTTGAATCTTGAAGAAATCTAACGACATGTCCAATAAACCAAGGATCGCTTTCCAACCTTATATGCCCGAAAATTCATTGATCCCTTGTAAATTACAAATGGTCAAATGCCTTTATTTGAAATCAGTCACTTTCTGCCTAATGGTCATTTTTCTGGGAAGTGAATTGGGATCTCATCATGCCCATGGCGCCTTTTTATATAAAAGTTACCTTGTGCTTCAGGACAGAGGTGAGGATATTTTATGCGATCCGTATATTGTTAAAAAAAACGATTATGTCTTGAAACTATTCCGGCAAAAAGGGGAAATCTCCCATAAGGATTTTCCGGAATTTATAAAAATTTTTAGGCGCATAAATCCCCATGTTCGTGATATAAACACAATTCGCCCGAACCAGCGCATTTTTATCCCCTTAAAAAAATTAAGGCCCGGCACGCTTCCCGGGCAATCCTCAGGAATCGTTACAATTCCATTCGTTACGATCAAGAAAATCGATGAAATCCTCGGTTCCTATAGTACGGAATATAAAGTCCAAAAGGGAGACTGCGTGTCGATACTCGTTGCCCGACGATACGGACCGTACGGAACAGAATCCTATCGAGAGGGGATTAAATTGTTCAGAATGTTCAATTCGGACATTTCGGATTTAAATTTTATTTATGAGGGTCAGACGATCCATATTCCTGATCCCTCGATTCGCGACCAAGCCTGGTATCGATCCCTCCTTGAAGGTTCAGTACCCTCCGGTACGGAAACAGATCAAAGCGACATTGATACTGCATCCCAGCCGGAGGTCGTCTCGCCGGAACCCTTAAGACAGCAGATAGAGGATACTGTTCCAATTCTAACATCGTCTCCCTTTAAACAAGCATCTGATGTTCTGGGAGCAAAACTTCTGAACAAGGGTGTTTATTTCTTTCCAAGAGACGGAAAAGAAGATTTTAAACTGGATCTGTCAAAATTTCCGGTTATGGAATTAAATAAAAAAACCGTTATTTTCTCTCCCGAGCCTGCTGCCCTTTCAGAATCCGAAGTAAATATCATGAAATCCCACTGGAACAAACTGGAGGTTGCTCAGGTTTCGCCGAATCCGTCTGCGGAACAGATACTTGATTCTGTGCTTCAGCCAACCGAAGAAATCCGTGGTGAGCGATGGTTTTCATTTTCAGATCAGGGGGTTAAAGTGGAGATTCGGGCGAAATGGACGACCGAAACTCCGATAGAAACCGGCAAAACTGCCGACAGCCTTTTTATCATGCCAATAGACAGTTGGGATGAACGTACAACCGCTTCCATTCGCAACTATCTGCAACAACATAATATCATCATTAAAAATTTCCTCAGAAGCCCCCGACTTTCAGACCAAAATTTCAAAGCAGAAAAGTCAAATTATTCGGCCCAGGATGTAGTGGTTATCGCTTTTTCGAACCGCAAAGCGTACGTAAAAGATTTTGTAGGGATTATCGGCTGTAATTATGCAGAGAATGTAAGTATCATGTTTCCATATGCCGGGATTCAAGTGCGGGCTTCATCAAACCTCATCTCAACACGTGATGGAAAAGAGGTTTTGGTTGACTTCGGTGATCTTTATGGAGATGCTATTCAGTCCATTGAAAAAACGGGGTTTAAAATCATCCAGATTCTGGAAAAAAATGATTTGCCTTCGATCATGGTTAAACTAATGGAGGCTGTGGGAATACCATTCACGGTGAACCCCAGTTTTATTGCAGCCAAAAGCCAGGGAATCTATCATGCCCGGTTGACCATCCCAGGGTTTTTAATAGAGAAAGGGGGGGAATCAAAAATCCTTCTTGCCTCCGTGCCACTCCATGATAGAATTGTACAGTTTTTACAGGAACAGGGGATACTTATCATACGGATCGAATCAATGGAAAAAATGAGTTGAGTCCCGATCATTATCTGGTATGATTTGATATCTGCGTTTCAAATAATTATTAGCATTTAAGGTAACCGGTATGAAACAACGACAAATTGTCAAAGCAGCATGCGTAATCTTCCTTTGGCTCTGTGTTGGTTGCACAGCGAATCTGGAAGCTCTGAAAAGAGAAAGTGAAGCGATAAGAAACGTGGGTGAAGCATATATGGCGGAAGGGAAATATACGGATGCCCTCAGGGAATTGCTTGAAGCTGAAAAGCTCTATGCGGATGACCCGTTTCTTCAAGATAAATTGGGTATTGCCTATTTGGCAAAAAAACGGCCGGATCTCGCGGTGATTCATTTCAAAAAGGCCCTGGAATTAAAGCCGGACTTTGCATTCGCAAAAAATAATTTGGGAACAGCTTACATGGAATTAAAAAACTGGGACGCTGCCATTTCTTGTTTCAAGGGGGTTGCCGGAAACCTCATTTACGCAACGCCCCATTTCCCGCGTTTCAATATGGGCTGGGCTTACTACAATAAAAAGGATTATGTATCATCGGAAAAATATTACATTGAAGCCCTGAGGCATTATCGGGACGGCTTTCAAAAAGATGACATTTATTATAAAGCCTTGAGGGGCCTCGGCCGGACATATATAGCAATGGGGAGGCTTTCCGATGCCAGAAAAACCATTGAAGAGGCATTGAAAGACGATGCCGCTAAAACCTATCCGGGTTTTGAAATCATACTTCTTTATTTTGATCTGGCCGAGGTTTCCACTTCCCTGGGGGACTTTAAAAAAGCCATGGATGCATATGATATGATTATAAATATCGCACCGGATACGCCGGCAGCGGAAAAAGCTGCAAAAGATGCAGCGCGACTCAGAAGATAAGATAACTTCTCTAATAATTCGACTGACGCGCTGTTCGATCGTGTTTCACAAACAAATAGCCCCCACCGGCTGGCGGGGGCTATTTGTTTTGTGTCATCAATCTTCTTACAGATTATTTTACCCGGCGTGTTGTTCTAGCTGAACGATTTTAGGAGTAAGAAAGATAAGGAGTTCTTCCCTTACTGTGGAATTCGACTTCGATTTGAATAACCACCCCAGTATCGGCAGTTTGGACAAAAAGGGCAAGCCTATTTCACCGATATCTTCCGTTGTTTTGATAATGCCGCCGATGACCACCGTATCCCCGTCGTCTATCAAAAGTTCTGTCGTAGCTTCCTTCGTGGTAAAGGACTGTTGAGCATTGATGATACTGCCAAGGTCTCTTTTGGTAATTGTAAGGCTCATTGTAATTCGATTGTCCGGCGTCACGTGGGGTGTCGTTAACAACTCAAGAAAAATCGGTATCAATTCAGTCGTCACATTGCCGTCTTTATCCAGCTTATTGTAAGGATATTCCAACCCCTATTTGATGGTGGCCGTCTTGTTGTCGAGGGTTACGATTTTCGGTGCGGAAACGATCTTCAACTCTCCCTGAATTTCCAATGCCAAAAGTTTTGCATTCAGCAAAAGCGGGGTGCCGGCAATTCTGACAAAGTTAAAACCGATACTCGGAGCGAGCGCGCCCAGGTTGCCGAGGTTCACCGCCGAATTAAAACCGTACGGCATATCGCCGGTACCGACCATATTGTCCATATCCGTAACAGTGGTTGAATTCAGTGCGTCCGAAACATTATTTAAAACCGCTGTAGATTGAGTTCCGTAACCGGCTCCCCACTGGATACCGAGTTCCTTTTGAAGCGTCGAAGTGGCTTCCACAATTCTGGCTTCGATAATCACCTGGGGCGTCACCTTGTCCAGTTTTTGAACGATTTCCCTGGCTTGCTTTATGACCAATGGGACGTCGGTGAGGATAATGGTATTTAGACGCTCATCCACAGAAAGTTTTCCTTTTTGATCCTCTCCTACATTAGTGGTCAATAAAGGTGTAATGTGCTGTAGCGCGATATCTTTTGCAACTGCATAACTGATAGGAATGAATACGGTAACGTGATCTTCCTGTCTTTTTGCAAATTGGCTCGCTTCTAATTTTGCCTTCCTTTCCTTCTCTTCATCTCCGAGAGTTTTCAGGGTGGCAATCCGGATGATGTTTCCCTCGTATTTTTTGCCGAGCTGGTTCATTTTTAATACCAGGTCAAGCACCTGGTCCCAGGGTACGGGCTTTTCAAAGGTGAGACTGACTTTGCCGGTCACATCCTTGTCAATGGCAAAGTTTTCACCGCTGATCTCTCTGAGGATGCGAAACACATTTTTAATATCGGTTTCAAAAAAATCGAGGGCAATTTTCTCGCCCGTGTATTGTTTGACAACTTCTGATCCGCGGAATAAATCGAGTGCTTTCTCTTCACCCGTGTAAGTATCAACAGTTGTTTGCCTATCGAGATCAAAGCGCTCCGCACTCTTTTCCATCGTGTATGTCGTGTCGCCTGTTCCGGCAACCGCTGCTTCGGCCCGCGCTTCTCCAATTTCCCCTGCTCCGGAACCGACAGTTTCGGCCACCGTTTGAGTGAACACCTGTTTCCACTGCGGCAACCCGGCTTCCTCGAGCGGTTTGGGTGGCACGGTGGAGGCTTCGAAATGGATGAACAAAAGATCTTCTGTTTGTTCGACGCGGTAAGGGACAGCCTCCCGCATTTCAATCGAAATCTGCGTCGTACCCTTCATGGCTTCGGTCTGAACGGGAATGACCCGGTCAACCGCACTTTCAAAGCGAGTGGTAATCAGGGGCCGCTGGCGATAAACCGGCAGCCTTGTATTCAGGAGCTGGAGTTGAATTCTCTTTTCGTCTGCCTTTTTGAGTTGGTACTCCACGGGCCTGGTGGTGCCGACAATAATTGTAGATTTACCAAGATCGCCGCTTGAAAAATCAATCCGGTTCACCCAAGCGGGTTTTTCAGAAGCAGCTTCGGCCATGGACGCTTGGCCAGCGGCCATTTCTTTGCCGCCTTCTTGGGCTCCGACCCGAATTACAAGGCCCGATCCCACCGTAGACGATGAATATGCGGAAAGATAAGGTTGCGTTGTATCAAGAACAATCCGGAGCCGGTCCGGATATCCGAAATGACGAACGCTTTTCACCCATTCCGTGTTGACGGACACCAGATGCTCTCTCGTGTAATCGCTCTGAATATTGAGTAAATCAAAAACGATCCGGGCGGGATTATCAATTGTAAAATATTTATAATCCTTTATCGGACCGTCTGCCCTGACATGAATTTCAACACCTTTATCCAGTTTCTTGGCATAAACGGAATGCAGGCGGGTTGCCGCTGACTCGCTTCCTTCAACAGGCGTTGAGTCTGCTGGTTGTGATGTAGCGGTATCCTCCTTGGCGGCCTCAGCGGTCTGGGTAGACGATAGCATTTCAGACGCCTTTTTAAATGTCACCTTAAGATCAGCATCTTCACGGGTGACTTCGTAGGACGTATCCGTTTGAAGGGAAATCTCGACGCGAGACGTATTTCCATTTTCCGTCAATTGAGAAGCCTTGATGGAGGCAATTAAATCGCTCTCGGGTATAATGGGCGATCCGATATCGCTCAAAGCTGTTTCCGGAAAATAAAGGATCACACCCGGCGGATGAGGCTGTTTGACCGACGTAAAGGTAAGCAATCGATTCCCTTTGACCAATACAACAGCGGATTCGGAATCCTCGATTGTGACGATTTCTGTAATCAGTGCTGGTTCCGTTGTTTCCCCTGTAGCTTCTTGGTCCTGTTTAACGGTTGCTTTTGGTGAACATCCAGCAAAAGTCACCACGAAAACGGCCAAAATAATTGCAATAACTTCGATTTTCGATATGTTCCTAACTTTATGATTCATGTTAGAATTCTCCAGGAGGTTTCTGAAGTTTTAATTCTGTCCTTCTGAGCGTAACCTTTCCAAGGGCGTCTTCAATCTCTTCTTCAATAACGATACCGTCTCCCATTATTTGTAATACCCTGCCGGCATTGAGTCCGATGTAGGTCCCTTTGGTAACAATATACCCTTTACCGGAAGCCTCTTCAACCAGGGCTTTTTCTCCGCTCTGGGCCCTAACGATCCCGACGAGTCTTAGCTGGCTTAAGTCAACCTTCTCTAAAGGTGTAAGAGGAATTCTCCTTTTTGTTTCACTTTTTGCCACAACCGCTCTTTCCGGTTTTGATGCCACTTCCTCCTTAAATAGAGGTGCAAACGGGTCAATTTTTTCAATTTCTTCCTCTTTTGGTTTGTCTAAGCTGACGGCAGCAAGTTCTGATGGGCTTCCAGCAACTTTATCTTCATCGGTCATTGAAACTGCTGATTTTGGCAGCATCGAAACTTCTGATTTCGGCTCCAAATCCGGCTTTGGTGCCGGTAAAATATCTGCTACAGCCTTGCCTTCCGGTGGTTCAGGGGGTGCTGGAGCGGGTCCGGGTGAAGGTTTGACAGGCTCTGCCGCAGCCGGCTTCGCCGTCTGGGATTGTTTTGAGGCATCTTCTTGAACAACAATCTTCTTTCTTACTACTTTGGGCACCGAGGGAGGTTCCGCTGGCTTTTCGCAGCCCCAAAGGAAGAAAACAAGACATGTCCACAAAATGATATTGCGCGAGATTGCAGCGTATTTATTCATGATGAATTATTTCTTCTTCTCTTGTGCCTTAGTTTCGATAAACCGATAAGTGATCGCTCTACATGTGGTACGGATTTCATCACTCCCTTTTCGTGGCTTTATTCTTATCTTTTCAATATTGACGATTCTGGGCAACCTAGAAACTTTATCGAAAAATGTTTCAAGATTTTGATATGTTCCTTCCACCTCGATGGCAACCGGAATGGAGGCATAAAATTCTTTCTTTTGCTCCTTTTTTGGTTCGAACAGCAAAAAATCCATCCCCGCTTCTTGACCGGAACTGGAAACAGTCGCCAGGAGTTTTGGTATATCTCTTTCTTCTGGGAGAGATTTTTTTACTTTTTCGAAATCTATCTCAGCCTCTGCAAACTCTTTTCGATACTTATCCAACTCGCTCGCCTTTTGTTTTGCCGCTACAAGTTGTTGTGACAACTCCTCAAATTCTTTCTCCAGCGTATCGATTTGTTTAAACTTTGGAAGAAATGACAAATAAACGAAGCCGCCGATAACAATCAGAAACGCGGCGCAACATATCAGGATTCTTTGAACCTGAGTGAGTTTTCCGACTTTATCGAAAAAAGGTTCAAGTGCCTCTAAGGAAATGCCGATCTTTTTCATTTAATATATTACCTTCTGCTCCTGAGCCTGCTCGGTTTAATGACAGCTACCCGCCTTTCACAACCTTTTTTTTCGGAACTCCCTTTTTACAGTCTATTTGAAAACTTTTCAGGTTAACATTCTTTATTTTTACTTA
>JACKQG010004730.1_pt1 | contig 15610 bp, 11 predicted proteins | sample 8237621 | NCBI WGS metagenome assembly JACKQG01 (sample SAMN15677084, study PRJNA649215) | marine metagenome | biome: marine; feature: Black Sea; material: saline water; isolation source: suspended particulate matter (SPM) from the Black Sea western gyre | collected 2013-06-09/2013-06-10 | depth... | reverse complement strand
GCTGCGGGAAATAGTGGTAAAGCGAATCAGAACTTTGTTTTTCAGCAGGTAGAATTTGTTCCGGTGAAATTAGAATAGAACAGAGAATTATTAGACAAATATAAATTCTTTGATTTTTATTGATCATTATTTTAACCATATTAAGAATGTAAGAGTTTGGTAACCACCGTTAAAAGATAGAAATTGCTAATTTTGGATATGATTTTCCCACACCCTTAAAGGGGCTGTATCAAAAGTCATCTTGCTTGTCATTCTCGCGAAAGCGGGAATCCATAACTCTTTGTTTTTAATGGATGCCTGCACCACAGGCACTCCTTTCAGTCGCTTTTGCAGGCATGACAAAAAGACTAACTTTTGGTACTTTTGATACAACCCCAAATAAAGCTCCACCTCCCTTTGGGAGAGGGTTGGGGTGATTGAAAAAATTGACATATTACTTCTGATCTCCAAATCTATACAGACTTCACTGAATTCTTACTTAAGAATAGTTTGAAGATATTATTTGTACAAATGTCAGCTTCAATTTACTTCAACAATAAAAGCTTCTTCGCAGCTACAGAACCATTGAACTGAAGTTGAAAAATATAAATCCCTCCAGCCACCGGTGAACCTGCATCATTGCGTCCATCCCAGGATACACAATATATCCCCTGATCTTTTATTTCGTCCACCAATGTTTTTACAATTTGTCCCTGAATATTCAAAATAGAAAGTTTTACTTCACCAAACCGGGATAATTGATAGCTTATGTTTGTGCTACTGTTAAACGGATTTGGATAGTTATGTTCCAACACAAACTTTCGTGGAATTTCGGTAAAATGATTCTGAATTTCCGATGTACCATTAATTGTTACAATAATTGGTCTGCTGTAAAGTATTAATTCCGTCGCAATTGTATTGCTAATTTTGCAGATATACTCCCCCGAATCCTGAAGTGTTATAGTATCAATGGTGTAAATGCTATCTGTTGCCCCCGATATTTCGATCCCATCTTTTATCCATTGATATTGATTTGCTAATCCCCCGACAGATACGGACAATGACAAACTTGATCCGATAGCTAAAGTTGAATCTTGTTTCTTTCCCAAGCTGTCCTGGGGAGAATACTCAAAATCCGGTATGGAAATATTTGGCTCTATATCTTCAAAGGTGAGTTTATTGCTCTGGACTTTCAAAGGACCTACCCATTCGAAAAAAGGTAGTTCTGTAAAGAGGTTATTATTTATGTGCAAACGACGGTTAAAATTATAGACGGGATGTGCTAGCGGGGGGAAAGCGCCGGAGAGACGATTGTGTTCTAAATTAATAAAGCGTACATTCTTAAGTTTTCCAATTTCGACCGGGACAGAACCCATTAATTGATTTTCAGAAAGGACCAATCGTTCCAGTTTTGTTATATTAAAAATTTCCGGTGGAATTTCACCGTCCAGTTGATTACCAGCAAGGTACAAGCTTGTCAGTTGAACAAGATTACCAATTTCATTAGGTATTTTGCCCGAAAGCTGATTACCACAAAGGTATAACCTTTCCAGGTCAACCAAGTTGCCAATCGACTTTGGGATACTTCCAGTCAGATTATTGCCACAGAGATCCAATTCGATTAATTCTGTTAAATCCCAAATGTTTGCCGGAATCGCTCCGGTAAGCTCATTCTCGCCTAATGTGAATCCAATTAATTTTTTTAGATTACCGAGTTGTCCGGGAATACTGCCGACAAATTGATTGTTATGAAGGTAAAGTTCTTTTAATTCAATCAGATTGCCAAGTTCTAATGGAATATTGCCAGTAAGCAAATTTTCTTCTAAGTATAAAGATCGTAATTCCGTAAGGTTGCCGATTTGGACAGGTATCATTCCTGTAAGTTTGTTTCGATAAAAAAGGATATGTTCCAATTGTGTCAAATTACCGAATTCGGGTGGAATGGAGCCACTCAAATTGTTATCAACCAAATGAAGATTTTTTACTCTCTCATTTTCAACATGAACACCATACCAATTTGCAACCGGCGCTTTTAACCACCCACCGTTGTTAACCCAGTTGTCACCGTTTGTGCTGTGATAAAATGCTACCAGCGCAAGCGAGTCTTGCTCCAAAACTTGCGAATGTATATTAGACGCTACAAAGATTAAAAGTAAAACGCAAATTCGGGATAATGATAATAGTATCTTTTTCATCTTACTTCCGCCAATAATATTTAAGCAGCTTTTATTGCATTATATGAATAAAACAATTTTATAACATTCATTTTTCAATCTTTCCGATTTTAAGAAAGTAGCCACCCATCTATCTTGCTTTGTTAAATTCTCCAGAATATTTTTTTGCGGTAGAAATAGTAAAGAGCAGACCATTTCATCAAAAACATAACGATTTCAATGAAGAAGGGATGTAGTTTGCTGGCTTCGTCATGGAGTAGCAAATGGGCGATGTCCCTGAAGGCAATGAATTGTTGAGCAATGTAAATGAGCAAGGGATTCATCCCGATTACCACAAACAGGAGTGTCCAGCGTCGAATTTTCCAAACATCAATTACCAGGTAGAACATAGTGACAATATATAGGTCAGCAGCTTTCAAATATAAATTAAACAGGCTGCCACTAGGTGAGTTACTATTCGCTAAGTTTATTTATTACAATGAAGTTAGGCTAAGTATTTTGGCAACTGCGACAAAACTAGATCAACCTCATCTGGCGCCAGTTGAAATGGCTCAACTAAAAGATCGAATACTTGGCGGTTGTAGTAAACATATCGATCAAGGCTATATATGCTATTTCCCTTTGATTCGTAATGTGAAAATGATTTTGCCATATTTTCCTCCAAACCTTTCGAGCAGATGTTGAAGGCAGTTGGCTTACGAAGGTACAGCACGAAAGTTGGAAGAAGTATGCCAGCGTATTTAATGGGCTTTTCCTCTAGAAAACTCTTTAGAACATTATTAAGTGCGTCTTCCTCTGTTTTCCATAATGCATTAATCCATATATTGAATTCTTTAGGTTGCTCGCAAATAAACTTTTTATTATTGTTGGTAACCTGTCTCCCGAATCTCGAGAGTTCTTTCCTACCTTTGTAATATTCAGTATTCAAGTAATCTAGAAACTCAATAATTTCAGCAGGCGACATCTCACCAAGACGCATCTCTAGCATTTCCTTTATTTTCGTTTCAGCTTCACAGCGAAATGAGTGGAAACTTGGTTCCAACAGGAATTCCTCGCGAATATGGCCAACTGCTCGTTCAACTGCGTTTTTCGAACTGCTCATAAGATCTGCTGCTTGTACAGTAAATAAACGCTTTTGTTTCCCATTTGAGTACTGTTTAACTTTCTTATAACCATGCGCAAGAGGTTTTTCATTTGTCAAGCAACTTAAAAGATCATGATCACCTATTTCACCAAGAAAATTCGTTAGCTTCGTAATCGATAATTCCTTCCACTCAAATCCATGATGATCGAGTGATCTCCTAAGATTTTCAGGAACTCTGTTTCCAACTAACATTACCCTAACGGTCGGATCATCTTGCGAGAGAAAATATCCTTCGTAATCGAGAAGTTGTGCCACATCACCTCGTCGCACCGCACCTTTTTTTATCTCTACAATCAGCTTTTGACCAAATTTATCCTCGAATAAAACATCTACCCGCTTCCTCTCGACCATCACTTGTCTACCTTTGAAGGATAGCTTATCTTCTATTAACTCGGGGTACTTGCAGATGACATCTTCAAGTGTCTTTTCATTCATACGCGTTAACTCCTTTTAATATCCAACCACGCTTATCTTTCATTTATCCTATTTATGATTTTATAATCCGAAAATTATCTTTCCAATATAGAAAAAATATTGTCTATGTACAAAAAGCTTATCTATTTTTAGAATAACACTTTTTTTATACGATAAAATTATTAATAAAGACCTGCGGGAAGTTTCCAGGATGAACATCAAGCGTTTGAAAACACTCATTTTCTTTTTGATCACTTCTCTGAATCAGGTTCGATCTATTTCAAAAATAAAAGCTTCTTTGCAGCCACAGAACCTCCGAATTGAAGCTGAAAAATATAAACCCCACCAGCCACTGGTAAATCTGCATCATTCCTTCCATCCCAGGATTGAGTATAAATCCCCTGATCTTTACGTTCATCCACTAATGTTTTTACAATTTGTCCCTGAATATTCAAAATAGAAAGTTTAACTTCGCCAAAGCGGTTTAATTGATAGTTTATGTTTGTTCTGCTGTTAAACGGATTGGGATAGTTTGCAAATAGCTTGAACGATAGATCTTCCATTATGCTGGTTTCAACAAGTGATGGTATTTCAACTGTTGGAAAAATAATGCTCGAAGGATAATTACTTCCGAAATAAACCGTATTGATTGCAATTTGTTTTTCCGACAAATCGTACAACTCGTTTGCTGTATTTGGATTTATTTCATAACGGGGATAATTGCTTGATGAAATACACACCTTCATTCGATGACCACTATTAAAAACGATTGCTGTAGGTGGGAGCTCAACGGTCAACTGAACAATTTCTCCGGGACTCAAAAAGGACATATCACTTTCAGTCTCTCCCAATCGAAAACGGGTTCTGGCGATGCCATCGGTCACCAACATTTCTCGCCCATCAGGATAAACATCCACCAATTTCAGCGTAAAATCAGTATCCGGGCAATTGCTGGAAACATAAAGTTGTCCCTTTATAATACCTTCAATCCGTACAGGTTGCTCCAACACTTCCGATTCAAATTCCAAAATATCTTCCCTTTCACCGAGATACCCTTGATCATAAGGCCCGGCATCAATCGTCAGATTATTTCCACCATGCGTTGGTACCGGATTATTTGGATCATAATTAAAGGAAAGTTCTCCGTCACTCTCTGGCAAATTTGAATTTAACAAACCATCGTTGTTCAAAAATAAAGCTAGCGCTTTGGTATTTTCAGGTGGCCATTTATCCGTTTCTATCCACTGGCATCCTGCTTCACTGGTTTTATCCGGATCACCCATTAGGTAATACTGAACTTCCGCTGCATCCATAATTCCGTTCTCATTTCCAGCCACCCAATGATCAAGCCAGGACAAAATGATCGTTTGTCCATCAACTGAAGCATCGGGATAATCCAGTTCACCAACTATCTCATCTGATCCGGTTGTTCCATGTGTCCATGGTCCCATAATTAATTTTTGCGGGCCTGCTTGTGGCAAAAGTCTTAAAGCGTTAAAAGCTGCTACAGGCCCTTCTGAAAAACAATCGTACCAACCACCGATATGATAAATTGCAGCAGTAATATTATTAAGAGGCGTGTGGAGATTCATTTCTTCCCACAAGCTATTGTAATAGGGATATTGCAAAAAGTAATCAATCATGTAATCAGACCCCTGTCCGTGGATCCAGTTCTCAACAATCGCTTTGCGAAATTCACCGCCCGGGAATACAACTTCATGATAAAAATCCGACGGCGCAACAACAGCAACAACGGCTTCCAAATTCGGATGTGCTGCTCCTGCTGCACGATAGCTGGTAATGCCGGTTGCCGAACCACCAAACATACCCACTTTTCCATCGCACCAGTTTTGCTGGGTGATCCACTCAATGGTATCATATCCGTCCTGAAGCGCTCCCCAGCCATCGGTCACGAAAACCGAATCATTGCCCTGCGACGCAAAACGTCCCCGGCAATCTTGCGCTACGTACACAAACCCCCGAAAATTTACCAGTTGAATTGCGGAAGCTCCTAAATTATCCCCGTCCTTATTGTAGGGCGTGCGATACAAAATTACCGGATGTTGGTCTGAATCATTGGGTCGGTAAATATCTGTAGATAGTTTGACACCATCACGCATTGACACCATTACGGTTTCTTTTAACAGTGAAGATCCAAATAGCTGATTGTTTAAAATCCAAAACAGCAAAACAATGAGAAAAAAGTTTCGCTTACTTATTTTCATAATATAACTTTCCTTTCTGATTATTTTACGGCGAATCCACCCTACGTAATCTCCGTTGAATATTGAATTCAGAATTTGTATAAGAGTAAGATACAGTCTTGTTGATTTATTCCTTATTTAACAAAACGATGTTATTTAATGTAAATTTGTTCATTCAAATGTTAAAATTTGAATCTTGTTTTTCATCGCATCTCCTTAATAAGAATTCTGACACTGATGAAGATTCAAATAATCTATATTTAACCAGGAACAAAGAATTGCTAATTCCTTAAGATGGCTCCCACCAATAACTATCCAATGTTGACTGACTCCAGTTTGAATCACTTGTTCATAAAATGTTTTTAAGGGAATATTGGTTTCACACAAAAGATGGCAATTACCTTCTAACACAGGAGGACCCGGAAGTGAATTCCCTTCAAATGCAATGAATTGAAGTCTCTTCCCGTTATAAACAGAATTAACAACCGTGACAGGTCCTGGTTTGTACTTGAAATAGGTGCAGGCACCTGTAAAAGGATCGGAATTCTTATATTCTGCGTCAGGGATAATTTTAACCGAATATTTTTCATCGCAATTAGAGCTATCATGATATCCGGCATGACCGAGTAGAATTGCATTTTTTTCCCAATCAGCAGTCAAAGGTTCGGTATAAAATGGAGTTTCACCTGTTAATTGGCGCATAATAAACATTCCAATTCCAGCCGCGACATCTGCCTCCATGGAAACAACAAGACCTGATTCGGATAATTGGGGATTTGTCAGACTGGGGCGCAATCCAAAGCAATCGTGCATCTCATTACATACATCATTCATGGCAAGAATATTCAACTGTTCCTGGAGTACAACCTTTTCCATCGCTAAAGCATATTTGGCGCCTTCATTTAAGTTCTTTTGATCAACTTCGATTTCAATACACTTCCCTTTTGTTATACTGATGAAATTCTCAATTTCATTTGTCGTAACTTTTTCCGCTTCTTTCTTGAATCGCTGCAATTCCAGGTATTTTAATTCCACACCATACAATTTTCGAATGTTAAAATCATCAACAAAAGTTGTGGACATCTGGTCGCAGGGGAATGGTAAAATTCCGCATCTTGTCTTTTTCAATAACTGTTTTATTCCGAATGATAAACAATGGCTTTGTATTTCTGCAAATAGGTTTTCATCGCGGTAATATCCAGCAACTGATTTGTAATTATATTCTTCTCGTTTTAGTAAACCGCTCATCTGCAATGTACCAACAGAACCGGAACCTTTTAACATAGTCGGAAAATCCAAATAATCAGGAAGTGATTCATAGGGAAAGAAAGTGCAGATTAAAATTGGTAACTCAGGCAGATTTTTTAAAGCAGCTAATAAAATCTGGTCTTCGCACCACATCAAGGGAGAAATAATTAAGCCGTCCACATTTGCCTGATTAATCTTTTGAGCCGCGATTTCAGCATCTTCAGTAGAATAAATTACACCATTATAAATTGGCTCACAGAAGGCTGGCAAGTTTCCAATTATTTCACTTGCAATCTTTTGTACTTCATCAGATAACGGAGAAGCAGAAGTTTGCAGACCAACTTCTCTGAACCAGCCAGATGTAATAAAAAGGATGCCTATTTTGGGTTTTAATTTCTCCATTTCAATTTACCCTTTTTCCAAAAATATTTATTCCGAAATAAAACCGTGGTACCTGCCCATCCAGTATGCTAACAACCAGGATGCGCCATCATCCTCAAATCGTCCGTCACCGCCGCCATCGGGATAATAGGGATTGCTATTCCATTTTGCCCAATTTCGTTCATCTGCGGGTAGAACATGAAGTAACTGCGGCCTGCCAAACCGGCTCGACCGTGGATGCCATTTGATATCAGTCCTGTGACTGTTTGTCATGCGCCACTGCCGTCTGTCTGTGGGAATTTGTCGTAAGTTGGTAACGGCACCCTTTATATCCACAAAATCGGGATCAATTGTCGCAGCTGCAAAATAGAAAAAACTCGATCCATCTTTCCAGAGTGTTTTATAATGTCGCCGCACAGCACGCTGAAGAGCATTTCTTGCTTTGGGATCGTGTTCCAATTGAATCAAAGGATAGAGCGCACAAAATCCTAATTGATTGTCAGAATGGTTGTTTTCATCGGGAAATACTTTTTTCTCTAACAAAACATTTCCCAGGTAACCATGCTCACTAATGAGGTATTCATAATGCTCTTTGTACTTTTGATTTTCTGTTATATGAAATGCAACTTTTAAAAAAGATAATATTTGTGCTGCATTTAAACCGTTTTCAATGTAGTGCTCAGCACTATCGTTCAGATTCTCCGGATTCCAAAATCCCCACCGTGTGCGTTCACCATCCCAATCAATCAGCATGTAATTATTATCAACAATATAATCTATCACTGTCCGTATCTGTTTCTGAATCAAATCATAGTCAACCGGATCAAATCTGGCAATATGCTGCCAGTAAACATAAAAGGCAAAAAAATGACCATCAATTTCATCGCTCGACGTATCACTTTTCCAGTACATTTTGCCGTCCGGTGTTTTTCGCCATTGAGCACTCTTATTATTGCCTTCTTCTAAAGTCACCACACTTCTGGCAACAAGCCCGGGAATTCCCGAGGCATTCTGCAACATCACAAGCGCGTGCATCCCCTTCCTGGCAGATTCTTTGTATGCTTCATTACCAGTCGCTCCATAAGCCAGAGACATTGCAACCACATGATATGATGTCCACAATCCATCATTGTCATTATCACCAATTGTGTGAGATGTTGGATTCTCTGCATCATTCAACATACAAGCAGCAACAAGTCCAAGTCGTCGATGCCATTTATTCACGCGATCTTCAATAATATCAGCTTTTTGATTTAAAGTGCGCTGAATCCCGTCCAACCGGCTCAATCCTGCCTTTGTTTTAAAATAAACCGCCATACCCTCCGGAGATATTACAATATCAACTATTTCATCATATTCCAAATACCGTTTACCTGCCCGGTAAAACCACTGTCGTCCTTTTTTGTACGGACAATACAATATCGCCCCTTTTGTAGTTCCGATCCACATGCTATTTTCCTTATCAACTGCCAACGAAGTGATGTCTTCAACTGGCAGTCCATCTTTCCCCTGTATTGAATGCCATGAACCGTCTGGTTTTAACAAGCTCAATCCCAACGGAGTGCCAACCCACAGCACGCCCTTTGAATCGACAGCTAAATCTGTAATTCGAGTAGCCAACGGACCATCAACACCATAGTTTTCATGGAGAAATGCTTTTTTAGATTTGGGTTGAACAACATACAAACCCTTTTGTGTACCAATCCAGGTTGTTCCATCTTTCTTTGCCATTGAAGTTACTTGGTCAGATGAAATTTTTGGCACAAATTTGATTTTTGGAATTTGCTCTTTTCTATCAAACAAATTTAAAATTTCTTTTTCTTCATCAGCAGAAATCTTTCCTCGTACGTGTTCAATAAATGGTTCATCTTTCACCGGATAGTATTCACTGGAGTTAGACAATAAACCAACGTCATCATCATAATCCAACGCTGGTACAACATTGGGTAATTTATATTCTTTTGAAATTAGCGCATCCTGAAATATCCAATCTTCATTGATTGTAAAATGTTTAATGCCACCGTTGGGACGGCTGCACGTCAATTGGATCAAACCATCTTTAGTTTGAATTAAAGCGGGGTATGAGCTATATTTGGATTCAAAAGAGATTGTTCTATTAATTGTCCATGATTCAGCATCATCTGTGGATAGCCAGAGACTTAACTTCCTTCGATCTCCGCCAGGAATGGGATTTAGAGCCAAAACTACATTGCCGCTTGAAAGTCGCAGCAGGTCAAGCGCCGCATTTGTATTGGGGACTTCTATTTCCACAGGCTGACTCCAATGATAGCCACCATCAGTTGAAATGCTTTTCCAGGTCTTAAAATTTTTAAAGCCGGTTCTCATATAACAGAGTATGCTGCCGTCTTTCTTTTCAAGCAGAGCCGGCTCGATATTCCCATCATGAAAGCCTAATCCGCAATCAATAGGTTCTGACATTTCCCATGTTACCCCGTCATTTTTGGAAATAAGTATTCGAGAAGACCAATTACGCTCATCATGTATTGGCAGCAAAATACTGCCGTTGTCCAATTGTAGCGGTTTGTTCCTGGTTAAATAGCCAAATTCATCAATCAAAATACGTTCTTTAGACCAAGTCCTTCCACCATTTTTACTCGTTATCGCTTTTACCTTGCAAGTGGTCCAGCCGGTGCCCGGTTTTGTTCTCCCTTCGCCACTCCCATACATGGTTTGATAGAAAAGCCACAATAGTCCTTTCCTGTCCAAAAATAAAACAGGATTCCCTTCTGATTTACCAGGCATATCAATAATCACCTCTGCTTTGGACCAGGTTTTAGAACCTTTTTTGAGCCAGCTGCCAACAATGGCTACATCATCACCTTTTTCACGGGAGCCAGCATACCAGGTGCAAAAAAGTGTACCATCGGTTAACTCAACGATGGTTGAACCGTGGGAAAATTTTAATCCTGCATTTTCCTGATGTACCATTTGTTGTTTGAAAAATGGTTTATCTCCTGCAGCAGAGATATTTTTAATGAAGAGTAAAAACAGTGATAAAACGAAAAATTTTAATTTCATACTTTTTTCCTATTTATTAGCTGATATAATTTAATAGAGGTAAAAGGCATAAAATGCTGAATGCTTCTATTAATTTAGTAATAAGAATTGATAAAATATTTGAGTGGGTTTTTTGTAAATTAATCTTCCGGAAGGTTCATGTCATTTGTTCTTGCTTAAATATTCCCGGATAAATTCAAGCACTTCTGGTACGGCAAGATCAAAATTTGAACTCAATTTACTTGAAACAACATTTCGCTCAGTGTATTTATGAAAGTGATCCGGATAGGTATTAATTTGAGGATGATGAGGAGCATTATCCCAACGAAAAATCTCTCCACTCTGTCGTCGTCGTTCCCAATGATACGAATAATCTCCTTCTTCTGAAAGCCAAATATCTAAAAAAGAGCCATCCTTTATTAAGATACGTACTTTATCGGGATTTGCCGGCGTTCCTCCTAAAAAATCAGCACTATTAACGACATCATTAAATGACTTTTGCGCAATATCAGCAATTCGTTGGTACAGATCTAACATTGCTTATTCCGAAACCATTTGTTGTAAATTTTTGATGTGCGTTTTTTTATTTTTCCAAATGATGTAATCTTCCCATGCTGGATGCTCAACGATTTCACCATTTTTAATGGAATCATAAAGTTCGGTTTCTGAAAACACATCATATCGCTCGCGTAGAGCTACTATTTCATGTTCAGCCTTTCGTATTTCTTTTTGAATTAATGCCAAAAGACCTTTATATATAAGCTCTGATTCTCCAACTCCCAATTTTTTACTTAATTCGGAAGTTAATGTTTGAATTTTCATTAAATTATCCTAAAATAATTCCATTTTACATGAATGACCTGTAAGGGATTGCAACACAAATGAATATTTTATCCCGCTTTATTTGCAAGACTTGTCCCTTGATTTTTACTTTTTTATTAAGCAACTTTTTCTAGTTTACGTTTCTTATCCGCAAGCATTACTTCATCAATTTTTTTACTTGCTTTTTTATCAAAGAAGGCTTCGCTGCAACTTGGGCACTCCCAATATTCAACAATGGGGCTTGGCGCAATTTTGCCCTTGATTTCGAAATTATATTTCCCTTTCTTTTTCTGTATCATTGGCGATTCACAAAGGGGACATTGAGTAAATTTCATTTTAATTACCGAATATTGATTTTCTCACCGTCACAATATTGGAAAAATCATCTTTGTTTCGTTTTATCATCAATATCTTTAATTTAAACTTTTTACAACAAATTTGCAAGAAAAATTTAAAACATAATCCATAACTAAATATTACTGAATGCACAAAGTTTATCAAATGTAAAGGTAAATTTGCTCACTCTGCCAACGGTGTTGCTACCTCAATCATCTCTTCTACAATCGTCTTCCCCAATTCAGGTCCATAAAAACTAACACTCGCTTCATACCCTCCCTTTTCATATTGCTCAGAGCTCAAAATATAACTGATCCACTCATTAGCAAAACCACCAATGGTGGGACATTTAATACCGGAAGCGGACATTTTCTGTTTTACTTTTAATCCTAAGTGGCAGGCCAATTCGCCTGGTGCTCCGACAATCATCAGATCGCCAAGACGCAAAGCACTACTCATGGATTTATCGGGGCACATTACTCCCAAAATCATTTGCATTGCTTCGTCAGTTATATTATACTCCGCACCACCTGTTGCTTTAAAAAGAGGGTGAGCGACACGTTTGGGCAAAGCAATTTCCTGGTAATTGTATTTAAATATTGACTCTGTTTTTGGATTTATCTTTTCATAAACCTGGTAAACTTTTTTTGCCATTAATCTGCCATAACGTTCAGCCTGCTCATAATGGCTCCCACCTTTTGGCCGTACAGGAGATTGATCCCCTTGAGCGCCATTGTAATACATAGCAATAATCCCATCCCCAATCCATGCTTCCAATTCACGCTGAAGATACCCAGGCCAGCCACCAGAAAGCCACATATCATCATCATCCATGATTGTTGGGTGCGCAGTCCAATTCATCAGAGCAACCAAAGGTTTACCACTCTTTAAATCAATTCTCGTAACGGTCAAATCTTTATCAGATACCTTCTCCCCCCTCCGATTGCGGTTCAATCCTTCAACAGTTGCTTTCTCTGTTCCGACTGATACCGGCTTCAATTCAGAATCAGCAAGTTTAATAACTTGGACCAATTTGTTCACAACAAATTCGAGCAGTTCTGGTTGATAAATACCAATCTGCGGAATATTAAGCATATTTTTATCATTCAGCGCCGACATATCCAAACTGGCATGAGAATGGCTGGACAATAAAAGTACATTCTCCAACAACCAACCGCTTTCAGCTAATTTTTCTATCACAGCAGGTTTCACATTTGGCGGCAAACCAAGGATGTCCATGGTAACCAAAGCAAATTTCTTTTCGCCATCATTTAAGACCAACGCCTTTGACCAAATGCGATCATGAATTCCTTCCGCCGGTTTACTCATCCGTGCACCATAACCGCCTAATGAAAATTTCATTTCCAAAGGTGGTGTTAAATCAACAACTGCAGCGTTGGCTTTTAATTCGATATTTTTTCCAATTGACATGTTAGTTAATATCAACATAATTGAAATCGTTAAAGTAAACAGTCTTTTCATTATTTTTCCTTTCAGTTAGCGTGAATAATTAACAGAGAAATGTAGCCAGACTATAGGTCAATGCCATTAAATTTAAAGAAATTTAATAGGTATCATTGACAATTATCGATTCTCAATTCACAATTAAAATTAACATATTACTACATAATAATTGAGAATTGTGAACGACCAATTGAGAATTGTGAATGAAAATATTTACCTTTTTGATTAAGTTATTGGCATTGGGCTACAGCTTACTACCACAACACTTTTTAAACTTTTTCCCACTACCACACAAGCATTTATCATTACGACCGATTTTGCTGAAAAAATTAAACATCATTGGTTCTTGTTGCGAAAACCACTTTTGAGAAAATGTTTTGCATTCATCAAAAGCCATATTGGCCCATATTTCTAATTCGGGATCTGGATTCTCTTTGTAGGCTTTCACATATTTGTATGACTCGTATACACCCAAATGCGCCAATAACATAATAATTTCTTTCTTTTCAGCAATCGTTGTAGAACGGTCTAAAAGCTTTTTTCCTTTTTCTTCAATTACTTCTACTGGTGTTTCCTTATAGTTCTTCGGTAACAGATGATGACTATCGATATATTCTTTTATCGCTTGTGCTTCAGGAGTATTCGGATCATCTACAAATGTTACAAATGCGCTGCGTCCGCTGGACTGTGCAAGTTCCAGCATATACTGAAATTCTTCGGGATTGAGATCTTTTTTATCCTTAAGGTAATCTTCTAAATCCATACTTTCCCTCCTAATTTGATATAGATACTATTCTGCAATCTTTCATCAGGTGTCAGTGAGGATAAATCTGAAAAATACCAACGGATGAGCAGCCAACGGATGCCAATTTGAGTTTTTTACAAGCCTTAAAAATTACCAGAATGTCAGGTTTGATTTCAGTTTTGTACTATTATTTTCTGTTTGAACCATTATTGAAAAAGTCTAAATTATTCAGCAGCCAAAATCCGTTGGCAGCTCATCCGTTGGGTATAATTTTTATCTCCAATTACATAAACTTAATCATTCTTTGTTTGCCACGTAAACGGTTGCACTATTCTATTTTCTAATCCCTATTTACCATTCACTATTCCTTTGATTATCTCTCTACATCCATCAATTCCTCACTCCGGTCTTTTGACAAATCAACATTTTCGAAATCTGTTACATCTTTGGGAAGAATCAAAAAAAATTTATCACAAAGATCTATTTCGCATTTTCCGCTTTTAATTTTAAAATCAAGAATATGACCACCTTTGGTGAAATCATCACTGATAAAATGCAGATGATATCCGGGTACATTAATCCCTTTCACATAGGGTGGACACCTGAATCCGACAATAATACCAGAAACATTTTTATAATTGAATTCGGGTTGATTTTTTGTTACTTGCGAAAGCGGCGGATAAGGTTTTTTCTGGGCGGGCACACTGCGAGTTTTCATGCTGTCAAAATCCGCTTTAATTTTAAACGCACAAAAAATATTTTGATTTGGGGCAATTTGATCAAGTTTTGCTTCAAGCCCTGAAAAATCCAAACCTTGTTCAAGGGTAAAAGACGGTAAACCGCCAGGCTAAAAGGTGGAAGTGCGCCAAAGCGCACTATTTTTTCAGTGCATCAGGATACTTTAGTGTCCTTTCATCTTTTAGCCTTGTCGTTCACGGCAAGGCGAATGTTGGCAATAAACCATGACTGAATAATTAAGTTTACTTTTAAAATAATTTTGCCCAAATAGTTTTGCCAATCCTATCTGTTAATCAAACATCCAGATTAGCACCCCGCTTTTCAACAATTTTCCGAATTTCGGAAAAATCCAGATCACGGGGATCACACTTATTTTCAACACTCATCGCTGCTGCAATTCCAGCAGCCTGTCCCATCATCGAGCAAGACGTTGTAACCCGGGCTGAAGAGAGCGCCAACTGGTCTGCCGAGAGACAGCGTCCAGCCATCATTAAATTCTTGCCATCTTTGGCGATTAAGCTTCGCAATGGGATTTGATATGGTGGTACAGTCCGTTCTGCTTTGCTCAAAATGTAAGTTCGTTTATCGTCATCAGGTTTATGCGCATCCAAAGCATAAGTACCACGGGCAACCGCATCATTAAATTTTCTTGTTTTGCGTAAATCATCGACTTTCAAAACATAATCACCTAATAACCTTCTGCCTTCCCGAATGCCAATCTGTGGAGAACAATGATCAAAACGCCACGGTCGTTTTTCAACTCTTTGATAATAATCAATGACTGACATCATTTGCCGACGTCCATAAATTTCCGCGGCGGTGAGACTTTCCGTATCTGTAGCATCAAATTTGGCAACTTTGATCTTTAATGCATTGCCATGCGGACCATTGGGCCAGATGCTTGTCATAGGCAAATCCTTCCGTTTTTCATACCGTTTAAAAA
>JACKQG010004729.1_pt1 | contig 15611 bp, 9 predicted proteins | sample 8237621 | NCBI WGS metagenome assembly JACKQG01 (sample SAMN15677084, study PRJNA649215) | marine metagenome | biome: marine; feature: Black Sea; material: saline water; isolation source: suspended particulate matter (SPM) from the Black Sea western gyre | collected 2013-06-09/2013-06-10 | depth... | reverse complement strand
GGGCCGGTACCACTTCTGCCTGCCGGACGCGTCTTGAGTGTTGCCGATATAAGGGGCGTTGAGCTGGCGCCCGTATCTGCCGGACACCATGAACCTGCCGCCACCTCTTCTTCCCCGTCCGCCGGCAACGACAGCCCATTCGGCCCGGTTCCGTCACGAACCGCGTCAGTCGTCGGATCGACTGATGACGAGGCTGCCAGGTCGTCAGGTCGAGCCGCGTCCGCCGATTCCATCTGCACCGCAAAACGCGTATGGCCTGCGGTGATTTCATCGCCATCTTCAAGGGGGGCATCGGAGACTTTCACCCCATTGAGGCAGGTGCCATTCGTGCTTTCCAGATCCCGAATCCGAAACTCCCCATCCACCCAAGCCACTGAAAAATGTGCTCCCGACATCCGCGGATCGTCGGGGACGACTAGCTCGGCCGCTTCCGTTCGCCCCACCACGATCGCCTGCCCTTCCACCAGCCATAGCTTGCGCGACGACTCCGGGCCCGACGTGATCTGTAGCGTAATTCGCATGGATGGAGTGGAAGTCTAACTGTTTGGCCTATCAGCGGAATGACTCCGTAGCGGTTTTTTCTCCAAAACCAGCGCCAGTAGGGCCCGCCGCTCCTCGGCGGTAGCTGCCCTGCGGTAGAGAGGAATCGGGGTCACATGCGGTGCCTGGATACCTTTGGGGCCGTATGCGATCTCGAGCTTCTCAGGGTATCGCACCTTCAACACGGTGCAGGCATCCAACACAAACTCTTCGATCAGCGCCCAGAAGAAGTCGGCTTCAGTGAGTTGGCAGTTGCGGGCCATAGCCCCCGTCAAGTCTGCACCAACGAAATTCGCCTTTTTCAAATCGCTGCTGAACAGTCTCGCTTCACGAAGGTCGGCAAATTCAAAGACCGCGCCATCTGCGCGAAACGCCTTGAAGGTTGTGCCTCTCAGGGAGGCTCGTTCGAAACATGCAGCCATTCCTTGGGCATGCGAGAAGTCGCAATCTGAAAGATCAGCTAGTCGCAGATTCGTGCCGATCAAGGATGCGTTCTTGAACACCGCGCCAGGTGCCGTCACATTTGACAGATCGGCAGAGTCAAGCGTCGCGCCAGTCAGGTCAGCCTCGGCCAAGTTCGCGTGCGCCAAGTTGGCCCCCGTGAAATCAACCGCACAGAGCTTAGCCCCAGCCAGATTTGCGTGCTGCAGGTTCGATCCCTCGAGGCTTCCTCCAGCGATGTTACAAGCGCAAAACAATGCGTGTTCAAGTTCACACGCCGCCAATGAAGCTCTCTGCAACGAGGACGCTCGGAAATCGGCGGCGGCCAAGTCCGATTCGTCGAAGACTGTTCCATCCGCAATCATCGACTGCATCTTGCCGTGTGGAGCTGTGACCGAGCTGAGATTCGCCCGGGAGATGTTCGTACCCGATAGATCGCTGTTGCGCAGATCTGTTTCCGACAGATCTTGACCAGCCATTTCGGCACGAAACGCAACGATCCGTTGATCAGTCATTCTGTTCCTTCTTGGCTTTGGCAACCTCCTGCTTCGTCCATTCCAATCGTTCCACAACTACAGACAGAGCCCATTCCAGAAACTCGTAAAAGGTGGAGAATGACGGTTCCTGGGCGCCGTAGCTGATATCCCAATGCACGAGCGTCAGTTCTCCATCTTTACGACGCGTACGAGTATCGTATACCCAGTGGGCGCCACTGAAGTTCGTGCCAATCACAAGGTGATTGGCCAGGTACAGATGCCTCTCCTCTTCAGACTCCCAGGTTGCCACTGCCGCCGCCGAGAAGTCATCACCGAGTTTTCTTCGTAGTCTCGAAGTCTGATACTCCATGTTTTCATCGATTTCATCTTGCGCATCTTGAGTTTCCGGAGGACCTGTCCCAATCAGAGTGAAGTCACCCCAAAAATGCTCCCAAGAACAATGCGATTTCAAGAATTCCTTGTACGACGGTGGGAATTCGTGACCGAAGCGCGATTCGGCTTCCGCAATGGTCTCGCTCGAAGCCCCGCCATGCAGGGTCGATCCCTCCACGTCACTAGGCCATCCTCCCGAATTCCTCCAGTTGCTGTCGAGCGCATAAATCTGGTTGAGAGCGGCGTGCAACGTATCGACTTTACTAAGTAACTCATCGCGGAGACTACTCAATGTCCTTCTCCTTCTTTCGCTGTGATCGACGGTTCATTGTCGAATCGGTGGAGCATGGCTAAGGGCATCGCGGTTTTTGGTTCGGGTCACACGGTTTCTTGTTATTGTGGTTCGCTTGCTGGGTCGGATCGAGTGTTCTGCGATCGACCAGCTTTATCGTCATCTTGACAGCGCCTGTCATTCCTTGCTTCATCAGTTGATTGCGACATGCTTTGATCTGGGATCCAAAACTTGCGTTCACGGTTTGCGTAAGTGGTTCCAAGTTGTCGCAGTCGTTTCCACCACCACATTGAACTTCCTTGACGTGATCGACTTGCTGGCTCTTGCAGGAATCGTTCTGGCTCTTGAGCGATTGTTCGACTTTCGCCTTCTTGTCTTCCTCAACACAATTCTTCATCAAGTAGTCTTTTTGGTCGGAGGGACGTTCGCACGGTTCATCGAGGTTTGGCTCACACCCCGCGTCGTTCACTCCTTCCGTTTTCTTTCTCGCCTCCTTCATCATTTTGGGCCCCCAGGCGCAATTCGACAGCACCTCGCATGTAGCGGTTTGACCAGCACCTGGTGTTGCGAAAGCCAATCCGAACGGGTCGACCCAATTCACGGGATTTGGGGCGTAGGCGTAAAGGTTCAGTCCTGCCGCGAATCCGAGTGGGTCAGGACATGTAAAGCGTCCCAGCACCGGGTGATAGTACCGATGCCGGTTGTAATGCCAACCAAGCTCCTCATCGAAATACTGACCGAGGAAACGAAAGGGCTGGGGCACGTTGTTGATTCGCAACGCAGTGATCTCTCCGTAGGCCGAGTAATCAGCCGCCCAAGCGATCTCGCCTCCGTCGTCAATCAGTTCCGTCGGAGTGCCGAGTTGGTCGAAGACATCGGAGTAGTGTCGATCGCCATAGGTCACGCCCGTCAGGAAGAATGAACCTGGCATGAACAAGTAATCGATTGTCTCGCCATCGGTCCGTTCGCCGAGCAAATGAACGCCGTTCCAAGAATATTCGGTTCGCTTCCCGTTGACGGTCTTCGCGATCCGTCGCGCCGTTCCGTCGTACTGATACTCAGCCGTCGCGCCATCGTACAGGACAGCGCGTTTCAGCCAGCCTTCGCCCGTGTACTCATATCGCGCTTCACCGTTCTTAGATCGCCAGACGACCAGGTTGCCCAAATCGTCGTATTCAAGTTCCTCGGGCCCAACTTGCGTCGGACGATCGCCTGTCCCATAGGTGATATCATCACCCTCACGTGTCGTCAGCAAATTGCCGTTCGAATCGTGTGGAAACTGCTCGATTAGTCCGCCTTCGCTGACCGACGTCAAGAAATCCATTGCGTCGTACTTGTACTTGCGCGTCCCTCGCAAACTATCTTGATAGCCGTCCAATCGTCCGGCAGCATCGTAAGAGAATTGTCGCGAGCAGATTTCGGAACCATCGGCGCGCGTGACGCGTCGCAATACCATCCGATGCATTTCGTCGTACTCGAACTGCTGGGAGCAACCGTTGGGCATGCGAATCTCGGTGACCAAATCACGCGTCTCGTGCGAATACTGGTACTCGCCCGCGGACGAATCAATCATCTTGACGAGGCGCGCGCGACCATCCCAGTGATAATCAATGCGACGACCAGTGTTGACATTTAGAGACGTGCAGTCTCCCCGGAGATTGTGGTCGAAGTTCAATACAAGGCCATCGGCTTGCGCAACGGTAATGCGCATCTGGGGATCCCGTTCGTAGAACAACGTCGCATCGTCGTTTTCGACTGACAACACTTCTCCCGATGGGCCATAACTGATCGCCAATCGTCGCCCATCGTGATACGATTCTTCAACCAAGGCGTCATTCTCATACTTGCACTCGACCAATACTCTTCCAGTACGTCCATTAAGCAATAAGATTGGATTATCGGCGTCGTCGTAGACAATTGCATGCTGCCGTCCGTCGAAGTAGTCTACGGCCGTACACCGGCCCTCGGGATCGTAGGTGAATCGTGCTGATTCCCGCTTCGAATTGCTGATCCTCTTGAACTGGTCCATGAAGTCGTACTCGAAGACGTCCTGTTGACCGTCTGGACGAAGGAACTTCATCCACGTGCCTGCTGGGTCCCTAACGAGCCTGAGTTGGCGACCCAACTCGTCCGTAAACGTGCTCGGACGCCCCGAGGAATCGTATTCGATCGATGATGAACTTCCATCTGGATTGATTCGCCGTAGAGGATTTCCGCACGCGTCATGCTCGATGCTGATCTCGCCGCCCTTGCCATCGATATACTTGGTGGGGCGTCCCAACTCGTCAAATCGCTCGTCTGTACGAATGCCCCAACGATCGCTCAGCGCAAGTCGATCGGCGGTTCGTTCCCGAATGCGTTCGTGCCCTATTGGGTCGACTGCGCGAACTAAGTCGCCATGTTCGTTGTAGCCAAACGTCCACACCGCTCCATCGGGCGACTCTGAACGCGTGTCATTCCCGGCCAAGTCATATTCATATTTCCACACGTTCCCATCATGATCTTCCATCATCGTCGGCCGGTCATTTGCATCCAAATCAAATGTGGTTTCAGTTCCGTTTTGAGATAGGACAACTGTTCCCGATTCGGGATCACGGCTGATGAAGGTTTGCATCCCCCCTCCGGCGCCTGCTCGTAGTAATACTCGTCCGTTATCGTCCACGACGTCCTCGCGCACGCGACCGAGAGCATCGACGTCACTGACCACAATGCCCTTTCCATTGTGTTTGTAGAGCATTGCGTACCCGTTCGGATCCGTTACAAGAACGCGTGAGAGGTCTGCATCAAAGAGAAGCTGTCGATCCCAGACGCCGCCGGCAAACCAGGTTCGGATACATCTCTTTGTATTGTCATATTGATAGTAGAGTTCACGACCGCAACGGTCTATTACGCGTGTCAACAGATGTGAGGAGTACTCGTACCGCATGGCATGTCCGTTTGCATCCAGAACGGCCGCCAGGTTGTCTTGGTCGTCGTACTCATATCGAACCAAGCGCCAGCGGGTCAGCGTCGAATCGGACCGCGGAACCGACACCTCGACCAGCCGTGAGAGGGAATCGTAGTCAAAAGAAACCCGTCTTCCGAACGTATCGATCAATCTGACGAGGCGCCCTTGATCATCATAGCGGTACTGCATTGAATTCCCATAGTAATCCTGTTGAAGGGTACACGGGATGAGTTCTGGCAGTACGTCTCGACTGGGGAATGTATACGCCGTGCGGATGCGATCGGTCAGAGAGATTGCCGCGTCCGTCCGCTCGACTTCAAATCCGGACTTATCGTCTTTCAGGCGTCGCCTAACCCCGGGAAGCGGCAATGTGGAGACCGCCTCGCCATCAACGGTCAATTCGATCTGATCTCCGCTACAACGGAGAAACGTGCCGAGGTTCAAGTTCCAACCAAAGCCGATTAAGCCGAGTTGTGGCTTTTCGCTCGAATAACTGCGGACCAAACGCCACGGAATTCTGCCCGACAACAAAACATCAAACTCGAACTGCGTCACTTCACCGGTGGCGATGTTGACGTCGCACATATCGGTTACTGCCTTCGTTGAAGCTACAGAATCGTAGGGGCGAAGCCGTTGCCTTCAAAGCGTCCCGACCGGGACAACCAAACATTACGTTCACGTAGGGCCACACGCGCCGCCGCCTCCGCCTCCTCCCATCCCAAGCAACACAGTAAAGCATCCCACGACGATGTTATTGGGTGGCGGAAGGGGAATGATGGCTCCGGGTTCCATGACGATGTCGCCGACGCGAGCGGCGGGTTTTCCGCCAATCAGGCAAATGCCGCTTCCGCCGTCCGGAACGGGCGTTGTCACGCCGGGACCGTGTGGCGTTCCGGAACAGGCTGGTGGCGGAGCGTTGGGAATCGGACAAGTGTGCTGGTCGCCAATCCGCCAGGCGGGTTTTCCACCGATCAACACGGTCGGACACGGTGCCCCCAATAGGGGCGATCCGTGTGATGTCGTATCGCCGAGTCGCGCTGCTGGTTTACCCATCTTCTCGCCCTCCTTTTCTTCGTTCCGCCGCGCTCGCTTCCGGCAACTCGACGATCGTCTCGATTCGGAAAACCCCAACTCGGATCATCGACGCGCCGTCACGAGGATCGACGAGTTGGACCCGATCGCGCCCGGAAAACCGATAGTCGGTCCCCGTTGCCGGTCCCTTGACGACGATTGTTCGACCGCCCAGGTAGCGTACCTGCAACCTATGGCGGCTAGTCAGCGGCTTCGCCGTCTTCCCTCCGCAGCATCTCATCGTCGCCAGTCTCCTCGAACTGAAACGGTGGTCGTGTCCACTCGTCAATCAGCGCGCCGATTCCAGCCAAAGCCAACCAGACAACTACCGTTTCCGCCCAATTCCCCTTCGGCTCCTCGACAACAAAAAACGTGAACGGTATCGAGACCCATACTCCCACGCACTTGACACAGCCAAACAGCCGGCCCATGAATCGACCTTGCCCGAGTCGGCGTATTCGGGCGAATACGTCGCCCGGACCGTCTTCGCGAGCCAGCATGTAGGCAATTCGCCAACTGGCCAGCGCGGCAAGAACGAAGCGGAAGACAACGTGCATTGACGAACCCGGTTTTCTTGGGGTCAGTTGATCTTGACCAGCGCTCCTTTGATCGTGTTGATCGCGGATGCCTCGACATTCACCAGAGCCCCTTTCACGAGGTTCTTTGCCTTGGCTTCCGAGGTTATCTGCGCCGCTTTCTCTTCGATCTTCTGCATGCCTTCGATGGTTATTTTCTTGCCCTTGATCACGATGTCGCCGCTTTTCTTCATCGTGATGCTGGCTTGACCGGTCTTGATCGTGATTTGATCGCCCGCGTTGATCGTCAGTTTCTTGCCGACCTTCAGCGAATCGTCCTTGCCCACGTCCGAGGTGCGATTCTCCTTCACCTTCTCCGTGCGGTCCTTCCCAACCGACTCGCTCAGGTTCTTGCCGACGCTCACATTCTGATTGGCCCCAACACTGATGCTCTGCGATGCACCGACTCCGATCGTTTGTGCTCCGCCGACATTCACTTCGCGAGCAGCACCCACCAGAATCGCTTCGTTGATGCCGACCGAGTGGGTGCGGGTCATGGCTACCGTTATCGTCTCGCTACCGCCCACAGTGCGCGAGCGGTTCGAACCGACTGACAGCGTTTCGTTTACCCCGACTGATTCAATGCGGTGGTTGGCGACGGTGAGCGTTTCGTCGTGCCCGACCGTTTCGCTGCGGTCGTTGCCGATTTGGACCGTTTCGTTGTTGGTTACGTCGCGGCTGCGGTCGTTCAAGACGTGTTCGCGCAAATCGTGTTCGATCGTCGAGTCTTTATCGAATTGACCGTGCTCGCGGATCAACTCGGTGCTTTTGGTATCGTCGAATACGTACTCGTTGTACCCGCCGCCGCCCTTGGTGCTGTTCGACTTCATGCCGTACAGATTCATCGAACCCGGCAATTCGTAGGGCGGCATGCTCTCGGCATGATAGACGCGGCCAATGATGATTGGCCGGTCGGGGTCGCCTTCCAAGAAGTCGACGATTACTTCCTCGCCGATCCGGGGAATATCGATCGCGCCCCAGCCCTTGCCTGCGTGAATCTGGGATACGCGGATCCAACAGGACGTGTTCTCGTCCTTTTTGCCTTCGCGGTCCCAATGGAATTGCGTCTTCACGCGGCCATACTTGTCCGGATAGATCTCTTCGCCGGCCGGGCCCGTGACGATGGCCGTCTGGCAACCCCGCATCACCGGCTTCGGCGTCGTTCGCGCCGGGCGGAAGGCGACTGAGTCCGGGATGCACGTGAACGTGTTGCTGTAATCTTCGGCCACCGTGCCGGTGCCGGTTTCGTAAGCCATGGGTTCGGTGGCTGAATGACGGATCGACGTGACCACGTACGACCTGCCCTCTTCGCTGCTGGTGCGATGCTGGCCAATCGAAAACTTAAATCCCGGAGAAAAGGACTTGCACCGGCTCGAAGCATGGACCGCGTCGTAGCCGACCTCCTCCTCCTCCATGCGCATTTTCGCCAGCGGTGTACCGTCGCCCGTCGTCCCGTATATGCCCGGATAGTCGTAGAACTCGTACTTGCTGCTGTCCGGCAAGTCGATCACCGTCTGCTCGGCGGTCATGAGGCTGTTGCTGGGCGTTTCGAAGTTGTAATCCGTGTGCGCCCACTTGCCGGTGCGGAACTCCCACGCGTGTTCCCACGACGTGATGTGGTCCACCACCGCCTGGGCGCTGGAATCGTGGGGGAAATCGACCTCGTCCTCCGCGGCTATTTCGTAAGCACCCTTCTGATCGGCCAACACCAAAGTGTGCTTTCCGTCATCGTGCTTGAAGAAATAGAAGATGCCCTCCTGCTCCATCAGACGCGAAACGAAAGCGAAGTCGGATTCGCGGTACTGGACGCAGTAGTCCCATTTCGGATGGGCACCTTTGATCTGCGAGACCTCATAGTCGCTGAAGCCCAAATCGCCAAAGATCTGCTCGATGATCTCCGGAACCGACTTGTTTTGAAAGATGCGACAGTCCGTCGTGCGCGTCAGGAACCAAAGCCACGGGATCACTTCAGCCCGGTAGTTTCGTCGCCCCTGATCGTCCTCGTCGCCGGCCACGAAACGACTAACGAACCCGTTGAAGAGCCGAGGCGTGTCGTCGACCATTTCGATGCTGAACGTGACGTTCTTGCCGACGATGTCGGTGGCACCGATCGCGTTGTCGTCGGAGATCATTTCAAGCTGGTAGCTGAACAGCCGGGACATCTCCTCGTGCCCCTCGAAGGCGGTCAGCAGCAGCACATCTTCGCCGAGTGGCGTGGTTAGCTTCAAAGCGCGGTTGGCTTGCTGGAGCGCCATCGGATTGTCCCTGTCTTGCTAGTGCCTCGGCACGATGGAATCGTGCCCCACGTACGGTTGCGGCGCTGCCGCGTCGTTTAACCGCAAGCCGGAGGCGTGCGCGTCGGACAACGCATGCAACAGCGCACGCCTCCGGCTTGCGGTTAAACGATCATTCACTAACCCGACGCTTGAGCGATGTCCTAGTTAGACGCGAGAGTGTCACTCGCAAGACGTCAATCTATCATTCTTGGCCGAAAAAGGCAGGGCGTCCTGGGCTGCATAAGCAACTCGGGCCGCCCCGCGTACGCCGGAAATGAAGCTCCGGAACGGGTAGCGAGCGATTCATTCCGGCAGGGTGTACCGGCATTTGCTACGGAACTCCGGCTTAGGCTTCGGCTTCTTCCACCTTCCACGAGTACTCGACGTTGCCCTTCTTCTTGCCGGTGGCGTCGCATTCGGTGTAAGTGACCTTGATTTCCTCGAAGTTCAGCGACATCTCCTCGGTCGGGACTTCCTCGGCCTGCCCGCTGCCGCCAATGTTGTAGCTAGTCACTAAGACGTTCTTTAACTCATAGGCATAGTAGGTGATTCGCCCAGAGTCGGTGTACGAAGCGGTGACGTGGATCTCCACTTTGTCGAACACCTTGCCCTTGCACACGGACTCGGCAATCTTGGGACTCGCTTTGTCCAATTCCTTGACCACGCCAATGTCCTCCAGCACCACGTCGCCTCGCCGTCGCGTGGCACCGGTAGCACCGCCCATAGGCTTGTGGACCGCCTGGGTGAACGAAACAATGTCGCTCCACTTTTTGTGATCCTTGTCTTGGGCTTCCCCGTCGACACCGTCGAATTTGATGTAAGCAGCCATTTCACGCCTCCAGTAAAGAGAATTGTCGAAATAGGTGATTCGGGAAGACGGGGCGATTTCCCCATCCGATCGTCTCGCGTTTCCTCCCCCTTCAATTCATGTTGTCGAGGTCTGTCGAGAAAAGTTGTCAACTTTTTTCGGGCTTCGCGATCACTCTGGATTGGCCGAGGGCCAAACAACGGCCTGCCCATCGCGGCCGGCTGTCAGGACGTTGCGGCCATCGGGCGAGAACGCGACCGACGTCACCTCGCCGCGATGCCCGCGCAGCGAAAGGACCTCGTCGACTGATTCGATCCCAGTGGCTTCGCCATTTTCTTCACGTACGTAATGAATGGCCCATAGTTTTGCCGTTTCGTCGGCGCTGCCGGTAAGGACCCTACGCCCATCCGGCGAAAAGGCGACGGCCGCCACGCTTTTGCTGTGTCCCTTCAGTTCCGCTGCAATCAAGCCCGTAGCTGTATCCCAAATCCTGGCACTTTGGTCCGCCGAGCCGGTTATGATCCATCGCCCATCGACGGAAAATCGGGCGCAAGCCACAGGACCGGAATGACCTTCCAACGTGCGTTTCAAGTTTCCTGTCTTTGCTTCCCACAGTTCTGCGGTCCCCTCATCCGACGCAATGACAATCCACTCGCCGTCCGCGGAAAACGCCAAACAGTTGACCGCTTTACCCGCCCGCTGTTGGCAAAACTCGTCCTTGAACTCACCCGTCGAGGCATCCCATACATTGACAGTGCCGTCCGAGCCGGCCGTGAACACTTGCGTGTCGTCCGGCGAGAAAACCGCATATTTGACGCTTCCTTTGTGACGACCACTCAGGCGGCATTTCATCTGTCGTTTCGTCACATCCCAGACCTTCGCGATACCGTCGGCATGCGCCGTGACGACAAGGGCCCCGTCCGACGAGAATTCGCCGCAGTTCGCGATGCCGCTGGGGCCGAATTCCTTTAGCTGCGCCGGGGGATCAACCGTGATGTCCCAAGACTTAGCCCGGTTACCGCTCATGGTCACGATTCGTGTGGCGTCGTCCGTCAGGAACGTCGCAGAATTGACGCCGCTTTCTTGTTGGTCCAGAATTCTGTTCTCGACGATTTTCCCCTCGCCAGTCAGATCCAATAGGCGGACAACGCTATGAGCGGACCCGCTGGTCGAAGTGATATCCAAGGCACTTTGGCCATTGGCCGACATGGCGGCGGCGCTCAGCCCGCGGTTCGAGTAGGATCGTTCGTCCAGTTTTCCGTTTTTCCCATCGGGTGTAGTCGTGTCCCACAAGGTGACCCTGCCGGCTTCGCCCTGCGAACACCCCACGAGCAACCGTTTGCCGTCCTTCGACGTAACCATCGAGACGATCCGGACGCCGGGGCCTCCGTGATTCAGCCTACCGTCCTCGTATTCCTGGCCCGTTTCTACGTTGAATTGGCGAATCTGGTAAGCGGACGCGCACAGCAGTCGCGTATCTCCGGGCAGGAACTCCGCCATCGAAATGCGGATACCCGACGGCGGCGTTCTCCATGCTTGCACGAAGCGGCCTCCGCCGGGATCGGCCTCCCACAGGATGCCTCCTCCCGATTGATCGCCGGTAAACAGGAATCGGCCACTCGGTGACACGGCAACGGCTGTGACGAAGTTGACGTGACCGCCGAGTGTTTGGTGCGCCGCGGGCTCGCTGCCTGGTATGAACTGCGAACGATTCCATAGTCTCGCGCCGAAACCGCCGCTTCGGCCGGCTCCGCCAACCAGAATCCATTGGCCGTCCTCGGACGTTGCCAGCAACGACCTGCGATGGCTGAGTCCCTGGCTTTGGCCTGCCAAGCCGCAGATCTGCCTTGCTGGATCCAAGTCCCACACTCGCACGTTGCCGCCAACGTCGATCGTCAACAAGTTGTCTGTCCGTTCGTATCGAGAAACAACGCCATGCGCGACTGGCAAAGTATGGCCCTCCTCCAGGAGGATCGGACTGCCAAGTGCCAACTTCAGCCTCGAGTCCTCGATCTTCAGTTCCCAGACCTTGGCCGCGCCGAAACGCGTGTCCCTGATGTGAGCCGTGACCAGTCGCGTCCCGTCGGCCGAGAACGTGGCTCCCAAGATTCCCTGGGAAGGACCTGAATCAAGCACCAGCTTCTCGCTGTAATCGGCCAGGTTCCAAATGCGAGCTTCGCCGTCCAATCCTCCGGTGAGCACCAGATTGTCGTCCGTTGGACAAAAGATGCAGGATCGCACCGAATTCGAGTGCCCGCGGAGCAGGGACACTTGTTCGCCGGTTTGCCAATCCCAGACGCGAACAGTGGCGTCGTCGCCGCTGGTTGCCAATCGATCTCCTTTCGCCGAGAAACCGACGCAGAGTACTGGCGCCGTGTGCCCCACGAGAACAGCCTCAGGTACCAGATCCGCGTTCTCGCTGCGATTGTCAACCAGATGGTCGTGACTCCAGACCAGCACGCGGTTGTCACCGCCGGCCGTCGCCACGTATCGGCCGTCGGGCGAGAACTCCACCGCGTAAATCGCTTTGTTGCCGTGGGGCACGAATGGTCCCCGGTCTCTCGTCCGAAGCGGTTGAAACGCACCGGCACTATCCCGTCGCCATATCATCGCATGGCCGAAGTTGTCCACCGACACGATCGTGTCGCCATCGGGCGAAATCGCCACGTCCCACACGATGTCTTTATGCCCGATAAGCGTTTCAGGATCCTCTTTGCCCGTTTCCCAGATCCGAACGCCGCCGCCAGCCAATATCTGCGAAGACAGTTGGTTGCGTCTGTTGAACGAGCCGCCCACAAACCGGAAGCCCTCGGCACTCTGGTCGATGGAAATGCCGGTAACCCACTGCTCGTTCGCCAGGCCGAAGTTTTCGACGTTCCCGCCGTCGTTCACATCCCAAACCGTAATGTCTGTTGGAAAAGCCGACTGGCCGCCATCGCCGTCCAAACGGCCATTGCTGACAGTGATCAGCCTACTATCCGCGAGAAAGGACACCGCCGAAACCTGTGGCCACTCGGTCTGGATCGTCCTGTGCGGCTGGTCCTCGCCCATCCGCCAAATGCCGACACGGTTGCTTTCCCCGCCAGCCGCGAACGACGCGCCGTCCGAAGCGAAAGCGGCGCTGTTAACTGGAGAGCCGACGTCGATGGTCTGCTGGCTGAGCTGCAGCATGTACCGCAAACGCAAGTACTCCCACGGCGGAGGGTCCAGAAGCGGTGAATCCTTGGCCTTCGCGGCAATGTCGTCCAACTCGGCCTTCGCCCGGTTGAAGACGTTGGCGTCGATCTGGGAAGCGGCCAAGGCGATCTGTGCTCGATAGGAAGCAGCGACGGCTTTTTTCTCGTTCGCTGTGGCTTTTTTCTCGTTCGCAACGGCCAGCTTGCGCTGTTCTTCCGTTTCAGCCTGTGCCTTCAGGGCAGCGTCCTTCGCTACGTCGGCCTTCTTGCGCTGCTCCTCCGTTTCAGCCTGTGCCTTCAAGGCAGCGTCCTTCGCTACGTCGGCCTTCTCCTTCTCTTCCCGCGCCCTCTTCTCCTCTTCCCGCGCCTTTCCTTCGTTGTCCACAGCAACTTGGCGTTGGTACTCTGCATCTTCTCGCGCGGACACGGCCGCCCGTCGAGAACCCTCGATCCAGAGAGCGGAAACGACCGACCCAACGGCGATGATGGCAACCAGCATTGTGATCAGCGAACGAACGCCCTGCCTGCGCCGGCGGCGGGCTCGCAGTTTTCGCACAAGTCCGGCATGTTGAGGATTCTTGTGATCCAGGACGGATAGCCCGAGGTCGTAGTCCCCGGTGTGCAAAGCTCGCTTTGCACAGGCAATCGAGGCTTCCTCTAGACCGGCCTGCGCGCGGGAGTTGTTCTTCCAGAGTTCTAACGCCTCGCGGAACGCCAGGATCGCCTGCTGGTAATCCGTGTAGTCGCCGCTTTGTTCGGCTTGCCGCAGATCCTCCTCGCCGCGCGCGGCCAGCGCGTTGCTCTCCGTGTGAGACAGATGTTCACGCACGGCGTCCTGAAGGCTCTGAACACTGGGCAATCGATCGCTCGGGGCGGTCGCCATGGCGGCCATGGCGATCTTCAACAATTCGCCCGTCTTGTCGGTCGGTACGATCTTGTTCTTGGCTGCGGCCTGGAGGCACAACCAAACGTTGTTCCCATGGTGCGGCGGATTGCCTGTCACGATTTCGTATAGGATGGCGCCCAACAGGTACACGTCGGCCGTCTCTCGGATGCGGCGAAGCGGCCCCTCGACCGCCATCTCCGGTGCCATGTAAGCCGGCGTGCCCGCCAAGCCGCTGGATTCGCTCAGCTTTGGGTCGTCCAGCATGTCACGAGATACGGCGATGCCCCAGTCCATTAGCAGCACTTCGCCGAAGTCGCCCAGCATGACGTTATCGGGCTTCAAGTCGCGATGGATCACGCCACGACTGTGGCCAAAGGCCACCGCGTCGGCCGTGCGCATCCAAATGTCCAGATTCTCAAACTGCGATTTCTCTGCGAGCACTTGGGACCACGGCGTGCCCCGGACGTGCTTCATCGAATAGAACAGCGCGCCTTCCTGGTTCTTGGCCAGGTCGTATATCGGCACGATATTCGGGTGATCCAGTTCGCCGGTCACCACGGCTTCGCCCAAGAACTGATCTCGCTGCCTCTTGTCGCCAGCCAACTTCGGGGCCAGCATCTTCACGGCGACCGACCGGTTGATGGATGCCTGTCGAGCGGCGAACACAACGCCCATGGCACCTCGGCCCAGGACGCTGAGCAATTCGTAATCCGAGCCCTTCTGTTCAGCTTCACCCGTTGTACGCGTCAGGTTGCGGGGCCTGATGACAAGATGCCCCCAAGTCCTCGACGCCTCGCCCTCGCGTAACGCCGCCTCGTGGTTCAGCACCGGCGTGTCCGAAGGCGATTCGATCACCGACGTGCCGGAAGGCTTATCGGCCTCGGTGGCACCGCCACCCTCCCATACCACCGTCTGATCCGGCCTTTCGGTTTGCGCTGACGGATCGGGAACCTGTTCAGGGGGCGGAGGTTCGTCCGGTCGGCTTAGGGCGGGCACGACGAGCGTCTCAAGGCGCTCGCGATCCCCCTGCGGCAGATTGCGCGGATCGAGCGTATGGACGATGTTCGTGTCTTCCAGGGAGGCGACCGTCTTCAACGGCGGTTCCGCAGGGGTTTCTCCCTGTTGCACGCCCCCCTCCTGGGCTGGTGGACGCAGCGTACCGCCGTACTTGTCGCTTGCCTCATCCCGCTGTGGGTCGTTCGATTGGTCCGCCATCTTCCTTAACCTCGGCGGTAGATGCGAGCATGCAAAGACTTGGGCCACAGCAACTTATGTCGCCTAGGGCCGTCTGTCAAACACAGCATACTGCAAATCTCGGTGGATTTCCAAGTGTGATTTGCCCACGGGCCCCGTAACGGTCGGTTTCAGCGCGGGTTCGCCATTTTTCACGCAACATGCATCAGCGAACTTCGATAATAGACTATAGAGCCGATGCGTGAAATGGTCGTGACGCCGTTCGTAGTCCCGCCTTTAGGCGGTTTTCCAGGATGTCTCTTGCTTCATCAAGACCGCCTAAAGGCGGGACTACAAGCCATTTCATGTGTCCGCTTCCTAAACGACCCCGCAAGAGCAGGGGACCAGGGAGGGCGGCATGTTGGCGCGATTGGGAGGACAAACGGGGCTGCCCGAAGGGGGGAAGGCCGAGGTGACACCCGGGCAAACCCGTGTCGTTTGGCGCGGGGGCCCAGCCGGGCTGGTGGCGTCGGGTTTCTGTCACCCCGGTACTCTCC
>JACKQG010001799.1_pt1 | contig 15613 bp, 14 predicted proteins | sample 8237621 | NCBI WGS metagenome assembly JACKQG01 (sample SAMN15677084, study PRJNA649215) | marine metagenome | biome: marine; feature: Black Sea; material: saline water; isolation source: suspended particulate matter (SPM) from the Black Sea western gyre | collected 2013-06-09/2013-06-10 | depth... | reverse complement strand
CAGACATCAGACTTTAGACTCCAGACATCAGACTTTAGATGATAGCCCACGGCATTCAAGATTCAACTTTCATTATTCTGCATTACTTGCCCCTCTTTTCCTGCTCCTGATTTCCAATTTTGAAGGCTTTTTGGCAATTATCCACCAATATAAATTTTTCTGGCCCTCTGGCTCCTCCAAATTTAACTTCTGGATATGGCTGGATATGAAGGAACTTAGCCAGGACCCTGCCACGCTCACCCCGATCCCCGAACGCTTTTGGTGGTGGTGGCGCGCATCCCGCGTCATTCAGGATTACGACCTGCTTGGCAACTTCCGCGAAACAATAGATGAATTCCCTTTCTTTTCCTTTTTACTTGGCGATCTCCATCCCCATGTTCTTTCGATGCCTTTTGCCCTGCTTGCCATCGCAGTTGCGCTAAACATCTTTCTTGGTGGCTGGCGTGGAGAAACGAAAATATTAACCTTTCGTTTTCATCTCAAGCCCCTTGGTCTTTTCAGCGTTGCTCTCATCCTGGGCGGTCTCGCCTTTCTCAACACCTGGGATATCCTCATCGCGGCTGCCCTGATCGCCTCTGCCTACCTCCTCTCTCGCATCCATGAAGATGGCTGGAGCTGGTCTCGCCTCGAAGATTTTCTCTACTTCGGCCTCCTCACGGGCATCGCTGCGATATTGCTCTATCTGCCTTTTTATCTCGGGTTCGCCTCCCAGGCGGGCGGCATTCTCCCCAATCTGATCAATCCGACGCGTGGTGCCCATCTCTGGGTCATGTTTGGGACATTACTGCTGCCGATCTTTTTCTGGATGATTTATCTCTGGCGCAGTGAAAAAACTCCCGTCAACTGGAGATCCGGTTTCGCCCTTGCTTTGGGCTTGCCACTCTTTCTTTGGCTTTTTTCCTGGCTGATTGCATGGGGGATCTCTCGCGTCAATCCCGGCCTGGCGATGCCCTTCCTCGACTCGCAGAACCTCTCCAGTCTCGGTGAACTCTTTTCAGCTGCCACGCCCCGTCGGCTGGAGTATATTGCGGGAGCCCTCACCCTGCTCTTCGTCACGGGCGGATCGTTATCACTTTTATGGAACCCCCACCTATCCTCTGCTCGTGGGAGAGGGACTGATTCTCCCCTTGTTTCACGGGGGGAGCTAAAGAGGGGGGGCACTTCCTTCACCCTTTTACTGATACTTTTGGGCAGCCTCCTTGTCCTGGCCCCCGAATATTTTTATCTGCGTGATCAGTTTGGGACTCGGATGAATACCATCTTCAAATTCTATTATCAGGCCTGGCTCTTGTGGAGTCTGGCTGCTGCGTATGGGGCTGCTTCCCTGCTCCAGAAACTGCGTGGCGGTTGGGATCGGGTGCATCGGACTGGGCTTGCCCTCCTGCTGATTGCCGGGCTCATCTATCCCGTATTTGGAGTAATCAGCAAAACAGACAGCTTTTCTTCCCCCGCAGACTGGACATTGGACGGTGCTGCCCACATTACCCGCAGCAACCCTGATGAGGCCGCCGCGATTGTCTGGCTGCAAAGCGCGCCTGATGGTATTGTTCTCGAAGCTGTTGGCGGTAGTTACACCGGTTATGCACGGATTTCGACAAATTCCGGGCTGCCTACCCTTCTCGGCTGGCCCGGCCACGAAGCTCAATGGCGCGGCGGCTACGCAGAGATGGGTTCACGACAAAAAGATATTGAAATGATCTATACCACTTCTGATTGGGATACAACCAAGGCCTTCCTGGATCATTATCAGGTGCGCTATGTGGTTGTTGGTTTGCTGGAAAAATCAACCTATCATGTAGATGAGACAAAATTTCAGCATTTTCTGGAACCTGTTTTTTCACAAGGTGCAACAACGATCTATCTTGTGCCTTAATTAGACCTCATGCAAAAGTGCTCTTGTCGCCATCTAGAGCAATATAATTTCTTTGCTAAGCAAGAAAAATATTAAGATTTTCCGCAAATACAAAAAATGCCCCAGATATTTTCAAAATATCTGGGGCATTGCAGTTTTTCTAAAAATGATTAATTTGCAGGGGCTTTTCGGAACCAGCGGGCAAAGAAGATAACGGCAATCAATACGATCATCAAACCTGCAAGGCCGGGGAGACCGACATCATCTGCAAAGCCACCATCAGGCAAGGCTGCAGCAGTAGGAACCGTTGTCTGGATGGCGATTGCTGCCTGGGTCAACGCAGCAGCAACTGTCCCGGTGGCTGCAATATCTGGTGTTGGGCTTGGGGTTTCAGTGGCAACCGCCACAACCGGAGTTGGGCTGGCCGTCGGCGAGAAGATCGCGCTTGGACTTGCAATGGGCGTAAGAAAGGCATTCGCAACCGCGGTTTCTGTTAGCATCTGGGCAACCTGTGTATTCTGTGCGATACGGGTAACTTCAACATCGTCCGCCCCCGATCTTTGATTTGGAATTACCACTAAAGCATAAGCGGCAACACAAATCAATGCCAACAGAATTATTCCACCAAGAACGCTGGCTGCAATAATAAATGTGCGATTGCTTGATTCTTCTGGCAGGCCTTCATCTTCAGGGTAGGTTATATCGTTATCATCAAACATAGCCATAGCAACTCTCCTATTTCCTTAATGGATATTATCTTATCCCAGTACTTCCAAGTTTACCAGAGGAACAGTAATCTGTTTTCCACTATTTAATTTTACTTCGCCTGCCATAACACGTAAACCATTTGGCAGGGTTTTCAGCCCAGCAGGTAAATTTTCCAGCGTTCCTGTCGCTCCAGCATGGGGCGCCCGACGCAAACGAACTTTTTGCCCAGGAGCGAAGATTTCTACGGCACGGGGAGTGGATGGCGGGTCAGTATGGGGCAGTGGGATAATGATTTCTGGACGCGTACCCTCATAGCGCTGAAAGGCTTCAGCATTAACAGTCACTTTTTCCCGTTGATTATTGGTGCTTATAATTTTATAAGCGTTGGCATTCATCGCCTGGTTACCGATTGCATCTGTAACAACAATTGGATAGGGCATTTTGCGAGCCAATCCCAAAAGGGAGGGATGAATACTGGAAAGGATCAAGCCGCGCACCGTGATTTCTGCCGCAGTATTAAGCACTTCTGCATTTTGGCATGACCCCGCCAGAATGACTAAACTTCGCAAGCTCATATCCAATTGTTTTGCTGTCAGTATTTCAGCTGGTTTTTCGGCAAGAACATGGAGGGTTCCACTGCTAATGCGGCCGTTTCCCCAAATACCTTGAACTAAAGCACCAACTTCCTGGATAATGACTCCACGATTTTGGATCAATTCGACAACTTCTCCTGAAATCCCCGCCTTGAGTTCAAAGGGTTTTTCAGAGATATCCAACAATATTTGGCCACCGCCTGCTGCTACAACGCGACCATTATGCTCCACCTTAATCCCTTTAGCTACAACTGTCCCTGCCGCCAGTTTTTCTCCGACACGGACGCTGACCATTTTTTCAGCGACACTGGGTTTGATCCCCAAAATATGTGCAATATCAATCAGGTGGTGTTTGTGAGAAAATTCAGCTTCTGCAACCGTATCAGTAGCGAGAATATGTTGATTCAATTTTACAACCACTTCACCCTGAACAGGCAATAATCTTTTGCGTATGATCGTTGTTAGAGCAAGGTTATGAGATACTGGCGCCAGCATGATTTAATCTCCTACCGTCCAGAGCCATTTTTTGATCAGCTCTTTACGACGATTATCATCAGATTGCAAATCCAGAGGGCGGCCACGCCCATCAAGGACGATGCCAAGCGCACTGCCCCCCACCTTCATAGCTATTTTTCGACCAGGGCCATAACCGATATTGGCACGATTTTGCGGCTGAAGATTAAGATCGGCTACCTGCCCTGCTTTGAGGGGGATAACTTCAAAGCCGCCTTGTTTCAGTACTGTTGTGCTAATAGAGCCGTCTGCCCGTTTAATGCTGGCCTTCAAAATGTTCGCTCCGTAACGTGCAGAACTGAGTGGGGAAACTGCGGTGGCAAGGTTGACGAATGCACCTGATTCGAGTGCCTGTACGGGTAGAATACTGTTGATCTCCGCTGCTGTTCCCAGTGCGGGGAGGAGATTGTTTTGGTCGAGAATGAGGGTGCTAGTTCCTGTTGGTTGAAGAGCATCCAGCAGGATGAGCAAGCTCTGCCCATAGGTCGGGGCATTTGAAATGATACTGCCTCCAGCCAATATAATCTCAAATAAGGGTAGCAAATTTTTCTTGATTACGGGCACGTCATCCGGAAGTTCTTGCCGGGCAGTTTCAATTGCGATCCTGAGGGCTTCACGTCCCAGGGCTTGTTCAATTTGCAAGTCTTCCTCGGTCGCGGGGATGCTGTTGGGATAGAGGGCCTTGGTATAGATATAGTCACTGATCTGCTGATGAGGTGCATCATTGCTCAGCCAACGAGCAATATTTTCAATGCTGGTGTGTTGTAACAATTCTGAAATCCCCTCGCCCAGCCCAAGATGAGGATAGACTTTTGTTTGGAGACAATTGTTAAAACCGATGGAAAGGGTTGCCGCAGAGGCACCCAGGTTGACGGAAAGAAGTGCCTTTTCGGGGCCATAGAGCTTGCTGAGGAGGTGGATGATTCTTCCTTCGGCAAAAACAGAGGGGAGCGCCCGCCCGCCAGCCCACATGTCCAGTTCCTCAACACCGGGAATCTGTTTTTTACGAATCCCTACAAAAGCGCGTGCCAATGCTGCCCGGGCAGGGCCTAAATCTTCTGTTGTAATTGATGGACGGATATTGGAGGTCGTTTGCAGGTTACTGCTTAAGGGTTCAAGCAGATCACGAACTTCGTCATCTTTTTCCTGGTTGCCCGCAAAGATGATTGCCGGGCGTTTGTCGTCGGGCATCAGGTAGCAGGCCAAACCAATGATCTCAATAAGTTTTTGCAGAGATTGTGATGCCCCCTGATCGGTGCCCCCGGCAATGATGATCAGATCTGGGTCCGCTTTGAGAATGGCATCAATTTGTTCTTCTGCTTTGCGGGGGTCATTAAGACTCAGACTTTCCACAACGCGGGCGTAGGTAGACTCAGCAAGATTTTTTGCACTTTCAAGGGAAACATCTGAAAGCAGGCCAGCAATTACGATTTTGAGTGCTGCTCCTGCAGAAATGCTGGTAGAAATGGTTTCTACACCGCTTCCATCTTCCTGAATTGATGTGATCAGGCGTTGGTCGGCATCAATAAAGGTTTTGCCAGTGGTCTCCTGAAGTTTTTCAATTGCTTCAACAACACCTGCAGAGATATCGTTAAAGGGAGCATGTGCGGTGCTGGGCGATTGCCCAATCGCAATAAAACGATAGCGGCCTTCTACCACGTCAAAAAGCATGGCACGCGTGGAAGCGGAACCGACATCAATAGCAAGAACAGAGTCACCTTCGATTACGGAAGCCATAGTGTTTTCAGGGTAGAAGTAAAGGTTGAGATGAAATCAATGCGTTCAATGAGTGCAGTCAGGGCTGCGGAATAAACGCCCGCAAAAAGAACGCCAAAGGTAATGGCAATAAATACTCTCCCGATGAAGGCAATAAAATTGAAAATTGGATTGCGACGATATTGGCCGTCGTCGTCGCGCCTGGCGCTAAACTGAAAATAGATTAATGTTGAGACCGTGCCAAGAAGCATCACTATCCCTTCGAAAACCTTGAATTCAAAAATATTGATAGCCGCCAGTGTTTGTGGAAAGAGAGTCCCTGTCACTGCCCCGCCAATCGCAATCGCAGCACCGACACCGACCATGAAAGCCATTGAGGGTGTGCCGAGTTTCGAAAGAGGCGGAATTGCTTTTAATAATAACAAGAAAACCAGGACCAGGGCAATATAGGCACGTATTTTTTCATCACCTGATCCCGAAAGGATCGGCTGGAGCAATTGCGGAGCAAGTACCTGATGCCAGGCAACTGCCGCCACGTAGCCCGCAGACACACCGACAAAGATATAGGTTGCCGCTCTAAAGAGGAAATTATCGTTAATCAAATAGGACAGCACAAATACTGTCAGGAGAAAGGCGATCAAGCCTGAGATAAGTTCTGGAGAAAAGTCAGGCATTTTTTAGCCCTCGTCCTTATTTCTTGCCTGGCGTACTTTCAAGGCTGCCAGGAGATTGACCATCGCGCCAACGGCGATCAGAATTTCAGCAAGAAGAAGACCAACACTGTATGAATCCCAATACTTTCTGCCAAGCCCGCTTTGCCCCTGTAAGCGCTCATAGGTTGCGCCGCCTGAGAGCCCACTCACCAAACCATCCACTTGCCCGGATTCGTAATAAGGGTATAGGATAGGTTCCGCTTGCGCGCTAATTGCCATTAAGAGAGGGGGTGATCCCGTTTCTCGGAGGGGTATCGTGCTTTGCTCAACCCAGGCACGCCCTTTTTCAACATCGGCTGTCATTACAATTACAACTGAGAAATCTGATAAGGTAGCAACACTCTCGAGAGGAGGAAAACTCCAAATGGAAGTGCCATCCACTTGTGCAGTAATGGCAGTACGTGGACTGGTGATAAAACTCAATATTCCAGAGGGACCGCCGGGCAAATAGCCAAGATTAAGATACTCGTCGTTTCGTTGATAGTTGTGACTACTTTGGGTCTCTGCTAAAAAATGTTCTGCGAGAGCAGGCCCTGTCGGCAAAGTGGATAGAATGACAAGCTTTTCACCACGCAGCATTAAATGATCTATCAGCGGAGCGGCAATAGCGTGCATCTCACCAGAGAAGGCTGCCTCATAATCAAAGACAAGCAACGCGCTACCAGCCTCCGGGAGTTGGTTAATAATCTCGATTGTATCCCTGATTTCAGGAACAACAATATTCGGGGAAGGGGTCATATGAGATTGGCTTAGAAGTGAAGAGCCAACCATAAGGAAAAGTAATGCCGCGATCAGCCAGCGCACCACAGGTATCGAAGAATATTTTGTTTGCGGTTTAAAAGAACCCGGTTTTGATTCGCTTGCCAGGAGTCCTTCCAATATTGTTGCGCTGCTCTGCTGGCTTTCACTCACGTTAAGTTTTAAAGAATGTGCCATTGGCTTATTTATTTGCCCCAAGTCGAGCCCGGAGGGCAAAATCCCGCTTAGGCCTGCCAATGGCCCGCTCTCTGCAGTCACATTGTCGCTTTCGCCAGAACCTGCTGAAGGATCAGAAAGAGCGGTACCCACAGGACGCATCGCTTGTACCCAGCCTGGCAACTCGCCCCCTGATAAATTTCCATCCACTTTTGGCACAATATCGTCAGGTTCTTCCTCGGCCAGATCTTCATCTGTAGGGTCAAGGCTTGAAAGCCAATCGGGAGTCTCATTACCAAAAATCTCATCTACATTCTCATCTGTTGAGCTTGAAAAGACATTATCTTCAACCAGTGGAGTGACGGGAGCCGGGGCATCTTCGGTTTCTTTTTCCTCATCGATCCCCTCTACCGTTGGCAGAGAGGCAACCAAATCGGGTTCTTCTACTTCAGTAAAGGCTGGGATTGAAACCTCATCTGTACTCTCGGGGGGAGATTCTGCAGCAGGCTGACTCATTTCAGATAGCCAATCGGGAAGTTCTGCCTTTATTGCAGAGGGGATTTCGTTCTCGTCGGCATCTACCGCCATATCAGGAGATGGCACAGACTCCTTTTGGCTTGCCTGTTCCTGAGAGAGAGCTTCCACTTCCAGGGCATCTTCTGCCAGAAAAGCATCTACCTGATCCGCGCTATCTGCAGGGTTATCTTCGGAAGAAATTGGTAAAATCCAATCTGGAAGATCATCGGAGGAGGGCGTTAGACTTTCTTCAACAGATTCTTCGGCAGGGAGTTCTGCGGCAGATTCCGTCATCCAGTCAGGGAGATCGCTGGCTGTAATGGGCATCTGCTCAGGTTGTCCCTTATCTTCGGGAGATGCATCTCCTCCACTTGACAGCCAATCTGGAAGATCAGCCCTGGTAATAAGGGGTCTGCTCTCTTCAGCCAAAGATGAAATGGGTGAAGCATCGCTTTCGCCTGAGAGCTGCGCAGAAAATTCGTCTATGGGTATCGATGGGGAGGTTTCATTTGTTGAAACCTCGCCCGCAGGTCGCAGATCGCCCATCCAATCGGGGAGGCTGTCAGCCTCTTTAAAGTTCGGAGAATCAGCATCTGTTTTTGAAAGGGAATCAGGTTGAACGGAGGGTGTTTCTTCGAAAGATGAAATCGCATCCTCTTCTTTTGAAAGTTTGGAAAGCCAATCCAGGTTATCACCGCCCTCGAAGCCCCCTTCATCCATAAGGTCTTTGGGAGCAGCAGAACTTTTCTGGCTCAACAAATCGGACATAGATTCAAAATTTTCTTCGGCCGATTCTCCCTGAAGATCAGATAGCCAGCCAGGAAGTTCCCCAGTTTGGAGAAGAGGCTCTTCTTCATCAGAAGGGCGGGGGGCTTCAGTGGCGGTGATGGGTTCCTCTGAGGCCGGGATACCCACAGGGACTTCTTCCTCGGGCTCTATTTCAGTTGGAAGATTATCCTGGATATTTACGAGCCAGTCAGCTGCTTCTTCTTCGTCTTCATCGTCGTCGTTATCCAGGCCGGCAAGCCAATCGAGGGGGGCTGCTTTCGTAGGAGCGCTTTCTTTCGCTTGTGGAGGAGGGGATGACAGGGAATCCAGGGATGAATCATCTGAGGTCTTCGTTGTTTCGTCGTCTTTATCTCCCTCACGTGCGCCCCGCAACCAGGCAGGAAGGGCCATTTCAAGTTCTGCTGTTTTTTTCTCTGTTGGGATTTGCCCGGAGTTGATCAATTCTCCGACGCCATCCAGCTCGCTGGTAGTTTGGCGTAAGAGTCGACCGCATTTATTGCAATCCACTAATTCAATTGGATTGACCTCTCCACAGACGGGGCAATTGATGGTCTCCACCATTTATTTGCCACCGTAGGGGCGGTCTGCGCCAATGAGCACGCGCAGGCCTGTGAGCAACGCCCCCAAAGCAACGCCAAGCAGAATACCGCGCGCGCCACTTGCTGCAAGGGTATTAACAAAAATTGGGCGAATTAGATCCCCAAATAATGGGATTTCAAAAAAAGGCAATGGGGCAGCGCCAAGCATAACGACTAGTGCTGTGGCTAAGAAAAGGATTGCCATCAGGTCGTTGCGGTAGCGGAGCAAGCGGATGCCAGCGTAGATCAGGGTGACGGCCATGATTGCCATCAGGCTGGTTTCAACCGGGAAAATAACCGCATTGAAGATATGGGTCATGGTGGAGTGATTTGGCCCCAGTACAAGACCCAAAGTAAGCGTGATCATTAAGGAGGCAATCAACAAGAGGCTGTATAGGCCTCCTTTTTCTTTTTCACGTATTTTTTTAATATGGACTGAAAGCAGGTTTAAAACGCCGACAAAAATTGCTGCTCCAGCCAGGATAACTGCCCACTGGACAAAGGTTACACGTACGCCAGCCAAGGGACCTTCCGTGAGGAAATAGCCCAGTAAGACCAGCAGACCCACTGATATCGCAATAATCGGGGATAAATAACGGCTCATAGCAACCCTGCTAAAATCTTCATCGCTGCCCCACCGAGAAGAGCAATTATGATCAGCCAACGCAGCACATCTTGAACGTACAAACTAGCGAGATGTGCCCTCCCTGCTTTTAAGTAGGCGCCGGTAGCGTAGAGTTCTTCTCCAATTAAAGGTTCCTGGGCATTGGCGTATAGTATTGCTTGTGCGGGAAGAGAGTCAGAGGCTGCAAGGATAAAGGATTGCTTCCTTTCAGCAGCATCACTGAGAAGCCCCACTTCGGACCCAAAACCGCCAACCAATATATTGGCAGATATATCTTCATCGTAAATTGCTGGAAGTACGCCCGCCGCGTAAGAAAAAGGGGTCATGCCTGCCAGGCGGCCAGTAGTTGCTTTATATTGCTGCTCCGCCCCGGCAACGCGATACGCTGTATGTAAATTATCCTGGGAAAGTATGGCAAGGGCCGCATCACCAGATGTAGCAAGAGGCGGCTTATCGCCGGATGCGCTAAATTCGACTGAGTGGCGCAGAACGCTGAGCGAAGAGAAGGATGCTGCTGTGCGAGGGTTGTCCACCCCGGCAGAACCGAGGGAGAAATGAATCCGGGTCCCATCTTCAACGGCGCTTCCGAGCGCTTTATTTAGATTGGTAAATGCTGAAATATCTCGAAAAGAGGCTTTCACCCTTTCCTTGAGAAGAGAAAGCCCAATAAGCAAAATTGCGCTCAATAGTATCAGACCTAATCCAGCTAAAGCGGAGGTTTGCACCGGGTTATTCCCTCCTTAACAAAGCGGTAAATGCGCGAGTTTCTTCTTTGTCTTCAAGGAAATGGGCCAAATTAACAACACGATTGTGACCAAGCAGAGGTTGACCCATATAAAGTATTTGGGCACCGACCAGCATTAACGGCTCACCAATTTCCAGTAGCCAGGCAACAAGACCTTCTACCCCAAAATGAGAGAAAGTCTCGGCCCATTTATTCCACTCCGCGCTTGGTTTTCGCATAGGATAAAGTATAGCATATTTTAAGGTTTGGAAAATTCTAGCCTTGCGTAAAGGGAGGGTCAAGGAACCATTGGGGGGATAAAAAATTTAAAGTGGGATTTCTGTGAGAAAAAAGGAATTCGTTATTCCGTGAAATTTACCGTACTCTGCCGCTCCCGGTTGACAGTTAACTGTGTGACATCAGGCCGGGAATAGTGTCCAGCAGGATCAAAATTCTGACGTTCTTCGCGCACTCGTTTATGGTCGAGTGTTGCGATGATCAGCTTTTCTTCATCGGCAATGGGTTCAACAATCCATTTACCGTCCGGGCCGGCGATGCAGGAACCTCCGTTGGCGAATAGATCATTACTGTTTTCAAGGATGGCTGTGAGGTGGGGCGTATCTGCTGGAAAATCGCTTTTGCGCATCAGGCCGGAGACCGAAACCACATAAGAGCGGGATTCTATTGCAATGAACCGTGTGATGTCCCGTGTATTATGGACTCCCCCCGGCCAAATGGCGATGTGTAAATCCTCGCCCAATCCATATAAGGCAGCCCGAGGAAGGGGCATCCAGTTCTCCCAGCAATTCAGCCCACCAACGGTGAAAGCACCCAACTTATGAACACGCAAACCATGCCCATCACCCGGGGACCAGGTCAATCGTTCCTCGTATGTCGGCATCAATTTCCGGTGCACGGATTGGATCACGCCTTCCACATCAATATAGACCAGGCTGGCGTAGACGCTGTGTCCACCACGGTCGGCTGGACGCTCGATGCATCCCAGCACGATCGCTATCTGATGTTCTTTGGCGGCCTCGCAGAGATTATCCAGATGTCCGGCCTCGATCTGCACGGCCTGATCCAAATAATGGGCATGGAGTTCCTTTTGGACTGGCGAGTTAAATGTCGCCCCGTTCGTGCGCTCGATCCAGAAGGGATACCCCGGTAGCAGAGCTTCGCCAAAGGCCACCAGTTGACAATCTGCCCCGGCAGCCTTGCGGACCTGTTCCAGGATCCTGGTCATTGTTTGGTCACGGTCCAACCAAACCGGGGCGATTTGGGCAAGACCGATGGTTAATTTATCCTTCATTTTTGTTTTCGCCATTTTATAAGTTCCTTATCTATTTCTTGTGGCATTTTAGAAAATTGGATAAATGCTTGAAAAGCAGCTAAATATCCCCCCCATATAGTTGGATTTCTGCATCATCATCTGGAAAATCCATCAGTCGTTCAAATTCCAGACCAAGTTTTTTGACTAAATTAATTGAAGCAGAATTATCCACGTCAGTGAAAGCCAGGATATGTTTCAGACCAAGATTTTTTTTCCCGTATTCGATCGTAGCGGAGGCGGCCTCATAGGCATAACCTTTACCTCTGAACTCGGGTAAAAAGGCAAAACCAAGATCAAGATCTTCCAGATAATCCCTTTTCAGCAATCCACAAGTGCCTATAGATATCCCACCATCTTTGAGCTTCACGATCAGCATCCCAAAACCAAGCTCCTTGAAGCTTTTCTGCAATTTATTTACGATGTAGTCACGAGCGTCATCAAGGGTTTTGACGCCCCGATCCCCAATGAATTGCAACCAGACGGGGTCATTCAGCATTTCCAAAATAAATGGAGCGTCGTTTAAGGAAAACTCAGAAAGCTCCAGACGATCAGTCTCAATAATACTCATCAGTATTTCTCAATTTGACTTATCTGCATCATTTATCAGAATCCACGTTTGGAGATTGGGTGATCCTTATTTAGCTCAAGCAAATCCCAGAGATTGCCATATAGATCCTCAAATACAGCGACCATCCCGTATGCTTCCTTCTTTGGCTCCCTGATAAAATTTATTCCCTTGGAAACCATCTCATTATAGTCACGCCAAAAATCGTCGGTGTTGAGAAATAGAAATACACGTCCACCTGTCTGATTCCCAATAAAAGTCTCTTGTTCTGGCCTGGAAGCTCTGGCCAATAACAAGGTGACCCCGTTGGAACCCGGGGGAGAAACGACCACCCAGCGCTTATCCTGTTCGGGTTGATAGGTATCTTCGATCAATTCGAAGTTCAGCTTTTGTGTATAAAAAGCAATCGCTTCATCGTAATCCCTCACAACCAGTGCGATATGAACGATAGATTGCCTCATGCTTTTCTTGTCATTTGTGTGGAAACCTTTACCTTGCCCCTCTACGCCCGAATTGACGCTCAAGCATATCGACCGAAAGGTGGATCATCGTCGGTCTGCCATGTGGACAGGTGCGCGGGGATTCGCAGGATTCGAGATCGCGCAGGAGGGATTCCTGCTCATCGGTGGAAAGTGTTTGGCCACCCTTGACAGCCATCCGCTTACAGACGCGCGCCGCGATCCGTTCCTCGATCTTCTCCTGCAGGGGTGTCTCATCACCTTCGAAATCCTCGACGAGTACACGTAATGCAGCAGCAGGGTCGCTCCCGGAAAAAAGGGAGGGGATGGCCCGTACCTGAAAGGTGTTCGGCCCAAATGGTTCCACTTCAAAACCAAATTTTTGCAAAATCCCAATTTGCTCGTTGAGCAAAGTCGCCTGTTCCGGAGGAAGTGGAACAACAACGGGCTGAAGTAAACTCTGTGATGAAAGCGTATTGGCCTGACGTTGTGCCATCAGTCGTTCAAATAATACTCGTTCGTGTGCAGCATGCTGGTCGATCAGATAAAGTCCATCTGGCCCCTCGGCGATGATATAAACTGAACCGATCTGGCCCACAAGACGCAGAAGAGGGATCGTGGGAATAGTGTCCAGGGTCTCCGGTGATTGGGCACTTCCTGAATCCTGATTGCCTGGTTCCTGATTTGCCTCACTTGCAAAGCCCCACGCCGGATCAATCCCACTCCCTGAGGGTCGCTCGGTCCACAGGGCAGGCGGGGCAATCCCCATCTGCGGGACGGGGGTATAGGCCAGAATTGCTTTTCGGACTGAACGTTGCACAAAGCTGAACATCCGTTGGGGGTCCTGGAAACGAACCTCCGATTTCGTCGGATGAACATTGACATCAACGGAAGCAGGTTCAAGTTCAAGAAAGACTGCGGCGAGAGGGTAACGTCCCACCATCAGCATCGTATGATAGGCCTGGATCAGGGCTGTCGAGAGCGAAATATCCTGTACCCAACGCCCATTGATGAAAATAATAATATCGCGTCGATTGGAGCGGGTCAGTGAAGTCGGGCTGATGAATCCAGTCAGCTCAAGGTCCTCCTCAACAGCGTTTACCTCGAGCAAATCTTTGGCGATCTCAATCCCGTAAAGCGTGGCGAGAATAGCGCGACGGTCGCCATTGCCGCTGGTTTGCAACGTAGCCTGCCCATTCTGACTGAATTTGAAGCGCACATCAGGGTAGGCGAGGGCGTAACGGGTGAGTAGGGCATCGATGCGGCGACGTTCGGTAACATCCTTTTTCAGGAATTTTAGCCGCGCCGGGACGTTATAGAAAAGATTTTCAACGCGGACAACCGTGCCACGCGGCGCCCCAACCTGCTCGGGTTCTTCAGCCTTGCCTCCCTCCACACGGATGCGTGTCGCGGCTTCATCATTATCCGTGCGCGAGGTGAGCGTGAGCCGCGCTACTGAGGCTATCGAGGCAAGCGCTTCACCGCGGAAACCAAGCGTGGCAATCCTGAAAAGATCATCGGCGGAGAGCAATTTGCTCGTGGCATGACGCTCCAGCGCAAGCGGCATCTCATCGGCGGGAATACCGCTTCCATCGTCGGCAACCTCGATCAGGCGGCGGCCAGCTTCTTCGATGGTCACTGTTACGGTTTTAGCATCAGCATCGAGAGAATTTTCAACCAACTCCTTGACCACTGAGGCCGGACGTTCGACCACTTCACCGGCAGCAATCTGGGAGGCAAGGTCGGGGGAGAGAATTAGGATTGGCATGCGGATATTATACTCGCAGCGCTTCAGGATTCACCACCAGCCCCCTCCCAACCTCCCCCAAATTCTAAAAGCGGAATTTAGGGGAGGAGAAAAACACCTCCCCCTATTTTTGTTTTTCAAAATGGGGGGTTTGAGGGGGTAAGAAATGCCCGTTATAATCCCCTCCATGAAGCCCGCTACAAAACTTCTCCTGCTCCTGCTGACACTTGTTTTCAGTGCCTGTTCTTCCGCGCCGGGGCAGGTTTCGCAACCCACGCAGACTCCATCTCAAATTCCACCTCCAACCCTGACACCTTTTCAGCCGCTTCCAGCAACGATCACAGCAAGCGCAGTCCCAAATGCCACATTTACACCATTTCCCCTTTCAACCATCACCCCAGATCCCTTCAGGAAATATACGATCTCTGCCATGCGCTCGCGTGCTTATGGGAGTGGAATAGTTCAAATCATTGAGAAATTAGACGATAAAAACTCTTTCACTCGCTACAAGATCCGTTATACCAGCGATGGATTAACCATTTATGGCTTTATGAATATCCCCAAAGGCGAGGGGCCATTCCCGGTGATCATTGCCATTCACGGCAACTATAACTTAAAAGACTATCAGCTTATGCCTTATTCCACTTACGATGCTGATGTACTCAGTCGAGCAGGCTATCTGGTTATTCACCCGAATATGCGCGGATTTGGCGAATCAGACAGCGGGGATGATCGCTATCGGACTGGATTGGCAATTGATATCCTCAATCTGATCGGCATCGTAAAAACACAAGGATTGCAAATCGGCACCCTCGAAAAAGCCAACCCTGAGCGGATTGGGATTTGGGCACATAGCATGGGCGGAGAAGTTGCTTTGCGCGTTATTACAGTGAGCAATGATATCAAGGCAACCATGCTCTATGCCCCAATGACAGGTGACATCATCAAAAATGCGCAGTTCATTAATAACAGGGAAGAATTGGATACCCCTGCCCATCTTATTCCTGCTATCTCTCCTCATCATTCGTATGACAATATCACCTCTGCGCTCAAGCTTTATCATGGCACAGGCGACCCTGTTATCCCCGTTGAGTATGGTCGAGAAACCTGCCAGATGCTCACTGACCTTGGCAAAGAAATCAACTGTGCCTTTTACGAAGGCGCAAAGCATACCTTCAATAGCAATTACACCGACGATTTTCATAAAAGCTTCCTGTACTTCTTTAAAACCCACCTTCTTGATCCCTGAGCCAAAGGTATAATCCTCC
>JACKQG010004728.1_pt1 | contig 15621 bp, 13 predicted proteins | sample 8237621 | NCBI WGS metagenome assembly JACKQG01 (sample SAMN15677084, study PRJNA649215) | marine metagenome | biome: marine; feature: Black Sea; material: saline water; isolation source: suspended particulate matter (SPM) from the Black Sea western gyre | collected 2013-06-09/2013-06-10 | depth... | reverse complement strand
GTGTGGGCGCGAATGATAATGGGGTTATTACTGTCTCCAAATTCCCCCAGTATGACCGATTCGCGATACTCCCCTGGTAGAATCTCCAAGATTTGCCCCGGTCGTAGATTGCACATCGCCATGGCCAGCGTCCCCAGGGGGGCATCAATTGTCCCGGGGTTGTTGTCATCACCCTCGGGCGAGACAAAGATCACCTCGCCGGGCAATGGCTGCGCCTCCTCACCGAGACATTCCGCCCCGTTTTTAAAATGAATCCCCACCAGACCGCCATCCCCGTTACATGCTGGCGTAAAAACCATCACCAATAGAAGCATGAATTGTGTGAAAAATTTTGCTTTCACTGCACACCTCCTGATTGTAAACTTCATCTATGATCATACCTGATTTTTCGATTAGAATAAAGCCATGCAACTCACTTTAACTGAGAAAACATACGCCCGCAGCGCTGCGATCTTTAGCGGTCTTTCCGACGCAGAATTTGATCGGGCGCTGAATGCCGCAAGTTGTAAGCCATTAGCTGCGGACGCGTTTTTTTTCATGGAAGAGGACCCTGCCGATGCAGCGTTCGTGCTAATTGAAGGCAAAGTAAAACTGGCACAGGTTACTGTACATGGACAACAAGTGATTTTAGGGTATCTGACGCCGGGGCGGGTGTATGGCATTATTGCAGTGTTGAAGCGCATGACGTACCCTGTTTCGGCGCAAGCGGTGGGAAAGTGCAGAGCGTTGGTTTGGGATCGAAATACCTTGAATCAGCTGATGGAAGCTTCGCCGCGCATCGCTTTGAATGCGATGCGAATCATGGCAGGCCAAATTCGTGAGTTTCAGAATCGTGTGCGCGAATTATCTACGCAACAAGTTGAGCAACGTATTGCGCGAGCGGTTTTGCGGCTGGCGCGCCAATCTGGGAGAAGAATCGATGTAGGCGTTGTGATTGATTTGCCGCTTTCGCGGCAGGATTTGGCCGAAATGACGGGCACAACCATGTATACAGTCAGCCGCGTACTGAAAGAGTGGGCCAAACGCGGGATTGTGGAAAGCAGGCGCCAGCAAGTGACAATTCTGGCTCCACATGGATTAGTAGTTATCGCCGAAGGTATTCCTTCTGTTGAGGGGTTAGGCAAAGTAGATGATGATATTTGTGATATCTAGGGGTGTAATATTACTAATTAGCCTGACTTGATCCGAATTTTGCGCTAGCGCAAAGACAAAGCAAGCTTGCTTCAGTAGAATGATAGAAGCTTTTAAAATACCAACTCTACTGGAGGTTTTTGCTGTGAAAAAATATCTTTTTACTTTGATTTTCATGCTTGCTTTGGGGGTTTTGGTCAGCGCATGTAGTTCTTCTTCGGGTGAGCTTGACCCGGAAGAAGTTGTCGTCGCCTTTCAGAGCGGCGGGTGCATCGCGTGTCATGTGATCCCCGGTATCCCGAATGCGCAGGGAGCGATTGGCCCCGACCTTTCTCAAGCGGGTGTTGTGGCTGCCGAACGCATCCAGGCCGCAGATTATACCGGGCATGCTGAGACAACTGAAGATTTCTTGCGAGAAGCACTTTTGGAACCCGATGCTTATATCCCGGCGGATTGTCCGGCTGGCCCTTGTCAGCCAGGGCAGATGCCAGCCACTTTCGCTGATTTGTTGTCGAAAAAACAGATCAATCTCATCGTTCAGTATTTAGCGAGTCTACCTGAGGGCGCGGCAGCTATGGGCGATATAGGGGATGTAGGCGTTGCTATGGTAGCGCCTACATTGACAGAAAATGAGTTTGAACATGCCACGCAAATCTTCTTCGAGCGTTGCGCGGGTTGCCACGGTGTTCTGCGTAACGGCGCTACTGGCCCGGCTTTGACGCCCGATAAAACTTTGCCTCAAGGCACAACTGCGCTGGCTTCGATCATCTTCAACGGTACGCCTCGCGGTATGCCGGATTGGGGAAAACAAGGCACGCTAACAGAAGAAGAAACCGACCTGATGGCAAGATTTATCCAGAACGAGCCGCCGCAGCCGCCCGAAATGTCTTTGGAGCAAATGCTGGCGACCTGGAAAGTGTTCGTAGAGCCAGAAAATCGTCCAACTTCGCCGCAGCATGATCGCAATTGGGAGAACTTTTTCGCTGTGACCTTGCGCGACGCGGGCCAGGTGGCGATTATTGACGGTGATACGTATGAAGTTGTCAACTATGTCAATACCGGCTATGCCGTCCACATCTCGCGCATGTCGGCGACCGGGCGGTATGTGTTTACCATCGGGCGCGATGGCAAACTGGCGCTGATTGATCTGTGGATGGAAGTCCCAGACAAAGTTGCTGAAGTGCAGACCTGCTATGACGCCCGCTCTGTTGAAACCAGTAAATATAATGGCGAAGAGGGGGATTTCACCGATAAATATGCTGTGGTGGGTTGCTACTGGCCGCCGCACTTTGTGATGATGGATGGTGAGACACTTGAACCCTTCAAGGTAGTCAGCACCCGTAGTTACACTTACGACACTGAGGAATATCATCCTGAACCGCGTGTTGCCAGCATAGTTGCCTCGCACTTCAAACCAGAATGGATTATCAATGTCAAAGAAACCGGCCAGGTTTGGATGGTGAATTATGCTGATCCTGTCAATCCCTCGATCAAGATGATTGAAGGAGAGCGCTTCTTGCATGATGGCGGTTGGGATTTGACGAAACGCTATTTCATGGTGGCTGCGAATCAGGCGAATACGATTGTAGTCATTGATGCCTTGGACGGTGACCTGGAAGCCCTTGTGGATACTCCGGCAGTGCCGCATCCCGGGCGTGGCGCGAACTGGATCGACCCCGAATTTGGGCCAGTGTGGAGTACATCTCATCTTGGCGAAGGTTCGCTGATTGCCATTGGCACAGACCCTGAAAACAACCCTGACAGTGCCTGGCAGGTAGTTCGCAATGTTCCATTGCTGGGCGGTGGTGGTTTGTTTATCAAAACGCATCCCAACAGTCAATGGATATGGGTAGATCATGTCTTGAACTCAGATGAAGTCATTCAGCGCACGATCTGTGTGATCGCCAAGGCAAATCCCACCGAAACCCATAAATGCTGGGAAGTGGCCGATTATGGCCGCGCAGTACATTTTGAATATAATATGGATGGCACCGAGGTGTGGGTCAGCGTGTGGGGGACGGCGGATACCCCAGGAAAAACTGGCGAAATTGTGATTTACGATGACGCTACCTTGGAAGAGATTTCTCGTATCCCCGATCTCATTACCCCAACGGGTAAGTTCAATGTCTATAACACGATTCATGATATCTACTAAATATTTAAAAGATTGCTAGAATCAAAAAAAGTGCGCAGCGTACGACTGCGCACTTTTTTTCTGTAGGGTATAAAATGAATAATGGCGTGATAAACTTGAGTATGTACGTCGCCGATATTATGGGTACATGGCCACAAACCGTAAAGATTTTTCTTAAATATCGTATGATCTGTGTAGGCTGCCAGCTTTCAGAATTTGATACGCTAAAAGATGTTTTATTGAATTATGGATATTCTCCGGATAAAATTCTTGCAGAATTAAACGCAGCCCTTCGCGACAATACACCTTCATTGGAAAGGTAATCTATGACAGAAGATCAAATTTTGGACACGCTGCGAAGTGTGATTGACCCCGAAGTTGGTATCAATATCGTTGATATGGGGCTGGTGTATACGGTTGAGATAAAGCCCGATGAAGTTTATATCCAGATTACCATGACCTCCCCAACTTGCCCTCTGCATGGTGTGATTACGCGTAATATGGATAAAGTACTGCGGAGCACATTCCCGGAGCTTGGTGCAATGACAATTGAGTTGGTGTGGGAGCCGCCCTGGACGCCGGAGCAGATGTCACTGGATGCTAAAAAACAGCTTGGATGGAATTAGCTGAGTACCAATTAACGATAGTTTCCCTCTTTCCGATGTGAAACTTCTGCCCTTCGTGGTGATCATTCACTTTATTATTTACAGGAGTATCTACGATGAACCCATTTTTCTATGCCGAAGACCTGAGTGCGCTGTTGAACGAAATCCCCTCGGATAGTATCGTCAGCCGCACATATTATGAAAATGATGAAATTAAAGCGATCTTGTTCGGATTTGCGCCAGGGCAAGAACTCTCGGAGCATACTGCCGCACGGCCTGCTATTTTGCATTTTTTGGAGGGCCAGGCTGATATAACGCTTGGTGATGAGAAAAAATTTGCCAGAGCGGGAACCTGGGTTCATATGCAACCCCATCTCCCTCACAGTATTGTGGCTCAGGAGCGCCTGGTGATGCTCTTGTTGCTGTTGTAATACAAGGCGCATGATGAAAATAAATTTATATCGTCTTCCCCTGATGCTATTTGCGCTGGTGATATTGACCGCTGCGGCTTGGGCTGGATTGATTCGTTTGGGATGGCGTTTGCCCGCGCTTCAACCTACTCTCGCGCTGAACCATGGCCCCTTGATGGTGGCGGGCTTCTTTGGGACGCTGATAAGCCTGGAGCGTGCCGTTGCGATGGGCAAACGCTGGACATATCTAAGTCCGCTGATGAGCGGCCTGGGTGGTTTGTTAGTAGCCTTTGGTGTGAATGGTTTTGCCGGGCCGGTGTTGATTACATTGGGGAGTGTATGGCTGGTGTTGATCTTTGTGGTTGTGCTTCAACAACACTGGGCTGGATACACCGTTGTCATGGCTGGGGGCGCACTGGCTTTGTTTGTTGGCAATCTGCTGTGGTTGCTAGGTTGGCCGGTGCATCAATTTGTGCTGTGGTGGGCCGCTTTTCTCATCCTGACAATTGCTGGTGAGCGTCTGGAATTAAGCCGCATGGTTCAACTTTCGCGTCGTCGGCAAATTGGTTTTACGGCCGTAATATTAATTTATGTAGCTGGTTTGCTGGTGCTGCTTCCCGCCTGGGATTTGGGAGTCCGCATTACTGGGGTAGGGATGATTGGTCTGGCGCTTTGGCTACTGCTATATGATATCGCGCGCCGAACTGTCAAACAAACGGGCCTGACGCGTTTTATTGCCGTTTGCTTGCTCAGTGGTTATGTCTGGCTGGGGGTATCGGGTGTTGTGGGTTTGTTTTATGGCGGGTTGCAGGCCGGACCTATTTACGATACGATGCTGCACGCCATTTTTTTGGGCTTTGTATTTGTAATGGTCTTTGGCCACGCGCCGATAATTTTCCCGGCGGTATTAGGTTTCGATATTGACTATAAATCCTATTTTTATTTCCCGTTGATTTTGCTCCACTCTTCATTGATTCTGAGATTGGGGGGTGAAATGCTTGGCTGGGGCTGGGCGCGCGCCTGGGGGGGGTTGATCAACGAAATTGCGGTGTTACTGTATCTGGGGATGATTGCCCCGATAACAATAGTCCGAAAAGCGGGATAGCGTGTAAAACACGCTATCCCGTTTTTCGGATTTCTTCTGGCGGAGAGGGAGGGATTCGAACCCTCGATACCTTGCGGTATACGCGCTCTCCAGGCGCGCGCACTAGGCCAGACTATGCGACCTCTCCATATTTTTTTGTGATTGCAATCCCCTCTCAGCGGGCGGCATTATACCATAAACACTACCCTGGGAATAGGATTTCTGAAAGCTTCGGAGCGAATTGAGCGACCATTTCTGATGAGAGTGCATTCTGCTTGCAGATCGCCGCATAGAGATCGGCGCTGGGACGTTTGCGCCGCGCCTGGGTTTCGGTATCCAGCTCCCACAAGCCAAATCGCTGTGTCCAGCCGCGCTCCCACTCGAAGTTATCCACCAGGCTCCAGTGATAATATCCCTCGATGGGCCAATTGAAATTGACCCCCCGCCAAAGCTGGTGAATATGCTGAATTAAATAGCGGCGGCGCATCGCATCTTCGGGGTCTTCCACACCGTTTTCAGTCACGAAGATCGGTACATGATATTGCAGGCCCCACTTTAGCGCCTGATAAAAGCCCTCTGGCTGGTTGGCAATAAATCCCGTTGGGCTGATTTCAGAACCTGGTTCATAGTAGCGTTTGCTGAACAATTCACTCGCTGCGAAAAGGTTGAATGCCACCAGCTCGCGCGTATAGTAGTTGATCCCCAGAAAATCCTGTGTACCTTTGGCCTCAGGCACACGTTGTCGGCGACCGATGAATTGCAAAACTCCCTCAGATGCCGCCCGCGGGAAGAAATCGTTATACAGGCGCGAAAGCAACCCGGCAATCCAGCGGTCAGCGGGCATCCATTGGCGCGCTGGTAACATGCCGCGATAATTGACCGCCATTCCGACGCGCGCCTCAGGTTGTAACTCATGAATGGCATGGTAAGCTGCCGCGTGGCCGCGCACCAGATTTTCCATGACTTTGAAGGCTGCGCCCATATCCTGTTTGCCGGGGGGGAATTCGCCAAAAATATATCCAATTGTGGCATAGACATTGGGCTCGTTAATCGTACACCAGAGGTTTACATAATCGCCCAATGCGTCAACAACTTTGCGCACATAAGCCTCGAAATAGGTGACCACTTTCTCATATTCCCAGCCGCCGAAATGCATCAGCCATAATGGATCGCTAAAATGGTGTAGCGTTACCATGGGGGTCATGCCGCGCTCTTTCAGGCCGCGCAGCATCTGGCGATAATACTCAAGCGCATCTTCATTCCAGCGATCCGCCGCGGGCTGCACGCGGCTCCATTCGATGGATAAGCGATGGGTGTTATGCCCGGCTTCGGCGGCGCGATCAAAGTCTTCGCGCCAGCGCCCGCCCCACCAATCGCAGGCCAAACCGCAAGAATGCCCTTCAATAATATGGCCTTCTTGCTCCCAGTAATGCCAGTTGTTATTGGTGTTATTGCCTTCTACCTGATGTGACGCCGTTGCCGTTCCCCAGAGAAATCCTTTTGGAAAGTGAAAAGTTGCCTGTGCCATAGTTTTTCCTGTTCTATCACGCATTTTGTAATTCAGTTTTGGGTTATGTTTATTGTAGTCTGCCGCACAAGTTTTGACAATCTTGCGCGCGGTTATGGTATCTTTAAGCTATGCAAAAATCAATCTACCTGGCATTAGGAACCAATTTGGGGGATCGGGTGCTGAATCTGCAAGCCGCGCGGGATGCGCTGCCGCCGACTGTGAGTTTGGTTGCAAGCTCCCCGGTGTATGAGACTCCTCCCTGGGGGGTCAGCGACCAACCCGCTTTTTTAAATCAGGTTGTCCACATCGAGACCGAGTTATCCCCTCTGGGTTTATTAGATTACCTCAAAGACCTCGAAATCCGCCTGGGACGCGAACCATCTATCCGCTATGGTCCCCGTCAAATTGATTTGGATATTCTCTTTTACGGCCAGCAAATTATTTCAGATGAAAACCTGACCATTCCTCACGCGCGCCTGCACGAGCGCGCCTTTGTTCTCGTTCCTTTGGCAGATTTAGATCCTGAATTTCGACACCCGCGGCTGGGCGAAAGCGTGCTTGAAATGCTCGCCAAACTCGATACAACCGGTGTGGAGAAAATAAAATCATAGCGCACTTGCCGAGATGGTACTCGTAGGCTATTATTCTGCGTTGTCTATTAACTCATGTTGCTACTGATTGCTTTATTACTTCTTTTCATGATTCCAATTGCGCTTCTGGCGCTGGAGAATACCAAACTCCGTGCCGGGTATCTTTGGTTTTTAGCGCTAGGCTCTGCATTGGCTGTCTGGGTATTGGTGATATTTTCACGCGTGCAACTTCCCATTCAAATTGTGTTGATGCGCTGGCAGCCCGACAGCTTATTTATGTTTACGCCAACTTTGCTGCTGGATGAAATCTCCTGGACGTATGCTGCGGTGTTAGCCGTTTACCCCCTGGTGATTCTGCTGACCGATATTATTCAAGTGGAGAATATTGACTCGCAGGCTTGGGCTGCTACGCTGGGAATTGCAGGACTAAGCCTGCTGGCGGTGTTGGCAGAAAATCCGCTCACCCTGATGCTTGCCTGGACTATGATGGATCTGGCTGAAATGGTGATGCTACTACAGCGCGTGTCGCATAGCCAGCAGCGCGAGCGTGTGATTATTACGTTTTCGGTTCGTCAGATGGGGGTTTTCTTTTTGCTTACCGCGGCGATGGTCGCTCAGGTGCGCGGTGAATATCTCACATTTAAAAATATCCCTGCCGATATCAGTGGAATTTTATTATTGGCTGTGGGGTTGCGCCTGGGTGTGTTGCCTCCGCACCAGCCTTTCTTCCAGGAGCCGCCATTGCGCCGCGGTCTGGGGACAATGGTTCGGCTGGCTTCTGTTGCCAGCAGCCTGACCTTGCTGGCGCGCCTCGCCGTCGTTGGTGTTCCGCTAACTTGGCAACCCTATTTGCTGGTGGTGGCTGTGCTGGCCGCTTTGTACAGCAGCTTTGCCTGGATTCAGGCTAAAGACGAATTAGATGGGCGGCCATTCTGGATTCTTGGAATGGCGACGTTTTCACTGATAGCTGCTGTTCGCAATATGCCCGCAGCGAGCATCGCTTGGGGAATTGCTTTGTTATCTGTGGGTGGAGTCTTATTCCTGGCCTCGTACCGGTCGCGTTTTATCTCTATGATTGCAATCTTTGGATTATTGGGCATTTCCGCGCTGCCCTACACGCCGCTATGGCCTGGGGGCAGCTTATATCGACAACTAAATGTCGGTTTTTTAGCCGCTTTCGTGGTCTCGCATGCTTTGATGTTGGTGGGCTATTTACAACATTCGCGACGGCGTAATCCTGAGAATGAAAATATAGAACCCTGGATGAAAATACTCTATCCTTTAGGTTTGATACTACTTATATTGAATCATTGGGGTATTTCCTGGATGTCGGTTGCGCTTCTACCTGATGCGTTGCTGCGCTCCAATCTCTGGTGGATTGGCTTTGTGGTGGTTGGCATTGTGGGGCTGATTGCCTTGCTGGCTTCACGGGGAATCTCTCTTCAGCAGCCAATCTTTTCGACATTTCGCAGTGTGCTTTCGTTGGAATGGATGTATCGATTTTTTTGGTGGCTTTATCGGACCCTGGCACGCGGATTTGGCATCATCTCGCAAATTTTTGAGGGTGAGGGGGGTATTCTATGGGCGATTCTGATCTTGATATTATTGGTATCTATTATGCAGCAAAGCGGAGGCACTAGCTAAGCCGATGAATATTGCCTCACTTGCTCCTTTTGCAGTGGCATTGGCTATGTTAACATCCATTCTCCTTCTGGTGAGCCGCGATTGGCGTGTGAGCATCAGCGCATTAGGCGCGCAATACGTGGCGGTTTTCATTTTGATTATGATCTCCTGGCCGTTTGAATACGCGGTGATTAAACTCATCGCCGGGTGGATCGCTGCCGCCGTATTGGGGGCGGGACTTGCCGAACAAGTGGATGCCTGGGAAGATGAGCTGGGGCCGCATCTCAGCGGAATCTTATTTCGCATATTCTTGGCGGGGCTGGTAATATTCTTCGCCTTTTCGGTAGCTCCGGGAGTGGCACGCTGGGCCTTGCGGGCGGCCAATTTCCAAATCCGTGCTGGTTTGATTCTAATGGGGATGGGATTGCTGCATCTAGGGCTGACAGCCCAGCCGATTCGCAGCATTTTAGGATTATTGACCGTACTGGCTGGCTTTGAAATCATCTACGCCACAATCGAAACTTCGCTGCTGGTGAATGCGATCCTGGCAGCAATTACGCTAAGCCTGGCATTTACGGGCGCGTATTTGCGGGTCGCCCCGCTTATGGAGCGAGAAGAATGAGCGCGTCGTTAATCTGGATCGTTTTCCCCATAGTAATTGCAGGCATACTGATTGCATTATCGCGCCAGCGCAGCCTTGTATTTTTTGGCAGTATTTTCGTGGCTGCTTTGTTGGCGCTTTTAGCCTGGCAGTTGAAAGTGGATGAAGTTATCATAGTCGGTTCTGGGGCATTCAAAATTCAGCCAGAACTTTCGGTGGCAGGGCGCCAGTTCGTGATTTCCAATGCCGACCGACCCCAAATTATGTTCTTTTACAGTATGTTGGTTTTCTGGTTTGTTGGCACAGCGGCAATTCGGGTGCCACGCCTATTTATCCCCTTAGGTCTGCTGTCAACAACTGTCTTTGTGGCTGCATTGTCGGTAGAGCCGCCACTCTTTGCTGCATTATTGAATGAAATCGCCGTTTTGATCACTGTGTTTATGCTCATCACCGTTGGAGAGCGTATCAATCGCGGCCTGGTTCGTTTTCTGATTTACCAGACCATCGGTATGTTATTGATTTTGATGGCTGGTTGGTTCCTTGAGGGGGTTCAGGTTGATGCTGGTAATATTGTGGATATTCTGCGTGCCGCGGTATTGCTGGGATTGGGGTTTGCGTTGCAGTTGGGAATTTTTCCGTTTCATAGTTGGATTCCAATGCTTTTTGAAAAAACGCATCCCTATATCACAACATTTGTCCTATCCCTGTTATTGAGCGTCGAAACAATATATATTGCTGGTATTTTGTCGCGTAATCCCTGGTTGCAGGAAATACTTGATATACGCGCCGTGCTTCACTTTGTGGGGATTATGATGCTCGTTGTGGGTGGCTTATGGACAGCTTTCCAGAAAAATCTATCACGTATTTTGGGTTTTACATTTCTTGCTGCGATCGGTCAGATCGTTTTGATGCTCAGCATTGAGGATGGGATTCAATTCTTCTATGCGTTCTCAGCGCCCCGCATCCTTGCTCTGGGGATTTGGGCTGTATCACTCTCTCTATTGCGAACTCATGTGCTGGATATGCGCTTTTCATCCGTTCAAGGGATGGCGCGCCGTTTCCCGATGATTGCTGGCGCTGTTGTTGTGGCTCAATTCTCTCTTGCGGGTATGCCCTTATTGGCTGGCTTCCCCACTGCCCTTATTCTGTGGGAACAATACGCTACATCCGAATATTGGCCTGTTTTATTGAGCATTTTGGGCAGTGCCAGCTTGATGATCAGTGGATTCCGTACGTTGGCAGTCTTTGTGATGGGTTTGGATGAATTGAAGCATGAAGATGATTTTAATCAATGGTTTGTGCCACGCGCGATCTTGTTTATAGGGGTGTCTTTCCTGTTTCTAATGGGATTGTTTCCGCAATGGTTTGTACCGGCTCTTTTGTCAATCTCAACAATGACAGCCCCTTTAGTGCCATAGGGCAGGTATCTAGGACACTCTGTTTTGCGAATTTCTTGCTGCGCGGTATCCGCCTGAGCCGTAATGTTCATGCTATAATTCTCCCGCAAATACAATCATGAAGGAAAAGTGGCTCTTTGATGTTTTGTATGAATAGCACTTTAATAGGACGCAGATGAACGCGGATTCGAGGGATAGAGCAAAAAAATCCAGGAAATCCGTGTTTATCTGTGCCCAAAAAGATTTATGACCACAGAAAACGTCAAAGGTGTGTTTTATACTGCAAGAAGAATTCTGTAAAACCGGAGAAATCCACCTATGGATATATCACAACTCGAAAAACGCATCGACTGGTTAGATGATGAGCGTCGCAAAGACAAGAATACGATAGCACAACTTAAAGACCGTGTTGTTACGCTAGAAGGTAAATTAAGAGCTGCAGAGCACGAAAATAAAACTCTGTTGAGTGAAATGACTCATATCAAAACTGCAATGGGCCGTCTGGATCGTATGGATGATGCACTGACCAGCAATCGGGCTGATTTTACGCAAATAATTGCTCAACAAAAACAACAAGCCGAACAACGAGAAACTGAACTTAAGAAATTGCTACGAGCAGATATTCAAGTGCTTGAGACCAATTTGGCAGGCGCGCAGAAAATATTAAAAGAATTGCCTGCCATGCGCGAAAGCATTGATTCCCGCGAGGCAGAAGAAAAACGCCTTGCTGAAATCATTACGAATTTATCCCAGTCGTTTGACGAAATCCGCATGCAATCTGAAGATCAAACCCGCTCCTATCGCGTCATTGAAGATGGCCGCCGTCAGGATACCCAACGCCTCACCGATCTTCAGGGTGAAGTTACCGCATTACGCAAACGCTCCGATGAGTATCGCGGCCGATTTGATGTTTTTGATGCCGAATTTCGCCGCATTGAATCGCGTTTGAAGGAAGTCGCTGCGCTTGAACGTGAAATTACAGAAGCCCAGGCTGCTTTTATCGAAAAGCATACATCTTCTGAGGCGGAGCGCGAAAAAAGCTGGAAAAGCTGGGCCTCGCGCTTCGAAATTATCGAATCGCAGTCTGGTGAAATTGAAAATTATCTGCGTGATATTGAGCAAGCCCATCTTGAAATGCGGCGTGCGCAAGAAAATATAGACGAACTTTCCAAGAAAGTTGAACGCCGTATCAACGAACTCACCGAGATGCAGCGCTTGTCCGAAGAACGTTTCCGTCAGGGATGGAATACTTTTAAGGCGGATGATCAAAAACGCTGGACGAATTACTTGCTTTCGCATGATGAGCAACAGAGCGATATTTCCCGCCGAATTGACCGACTGACCGAACGTGCCACATTGATTGAAGACGGCCTGCAAGAAATGCAAGACTTTTTGCAAGAAGTGAATGATTTCTCTGCCAAACGGCTACAAGGACTTTTAGAAGTAGTGCGTGATTGGGCCGTAGACTATGAACGCCTTCAGGGGACCTTGTAGGCCAGGTATGCGCGTAATTGGAACTGCAGGCCACGTTGATCACGGTAAATCGGCCTTAATTGAGGCGCTCACCGGGACGCATCCCGACCGTTTGCACGAAGAGCAAACGCGCGGGTTAACGATTGTCTTGGGCTTTGCCTGGCTCACGCTGCCCAATGGCGACGACGTAGGCATTGTGGATGTGCCCGGCCACCGTGATTTTATTGAAAATATGCTTTCGGGTGTGGGCGCGATAGATGCGGCCCTCTTCGTCGTGGCTGCGGATGAGGGGGTTATGCCGCAAACCCGTGAACATCTGGCGATTTTAGATTTATTGCAAATTCAGGGGGGCGTAATTGTACTGAGCAAAGTTGATTTAATTGACGACCCCGATTGGTTGGATTTGGTCGAAGCCGAAGTGCGAGAGACACTCGCTGGCACGGTGTTGGATTCAGCGCCACTGGTGCGTGTTTCAGCTCATCGTGGGGATGGCCTCCCGGAGCTATTAGCCGCCCTCGAAGGCGTGCTGGCTGAAAGGCCGCCGCGCCCCGATTTGGGCCGCCCGCGACTTTCTGCCGATCGCGTTTTCACCGTGGCCGGATTTGGCACCGTTGTTACTGGCACGCTCACCGATGGTCAGATCAATGTGGGGGATGAAGTTGAAATCTTGCCCCAGGGCATGCGCGGCCGCATCCGGGGGTTGCAAACCCACAAAAAGAAGAATCAACTCGCGGTTCCAGGTAGTCGCACAGCCATCAATATTTCCGGCGTAGATGTTGATCAAATCCAGCGCGGCAATGTTATCGCTCATCCTTCAGATTATAAACCCACCCGCCGCCTGGATGTCAGCATCCGGCTGCTGGACGAAATCAGCCAACCAGTGCGCCACAACACCGAAGTTAAACTTTTTATTGGCGCGGCCGAGGTGATCGCGCGCCTGCGCTTGTTGGGCAGTGATGTACTTAATCCCGGTGAAGAAGGCTGGCTGCAATTGGAACTGACCGAATCCGTGGCTGCCATGCGCGGCGACCGATATATTTTGCGCCGCCCTTCCCCCGGCGAAACACTGGGCGGCGGCGCGGTGATTGACCCGCATCCCAAAGGCCGCCACAAACGCTTCGACCAGAAAATTCTCGACCGCTTTGAGGCGCTGGCCGGTGGAACCCCGGCGGATGTGCTCTTGCAGGCGCTTTTACCACTGGGGGCCGCCCCTTTCAAAGATGTGCTGGCGCGCGCCAGTTTGGAGCAATTGGCTGTGGCGGAGGCCTGGAACGAATTGCTGGCCGATGGGCTGGCGCTCACGCTGGGTAGCGATCCGTTGCAAAATGGCAGCATACTCGTTACCAGCCAATCGTATTGGGGGCAGACCAGCCAACGCGCCCTGCGCGAAGTTGATGCTTATCACCAGAATTTCCCCCTGCGACATGGCGTGCCGCGCGAAGAACTCAAAAGCCGCCTGAAGGTTACTGCGCGCATTTTTGATGCCTTGCTGAATGACCTGACGAACATCGGTCAGCTAGCCGAACAAGCCTTGCGTGCTGACTTACCTGGCAGTAGTGTGCAGCCAGTAGTCAAACGCCCAACGCATAGTGTTGAATTTTCTTCGCAGCAGCAAAAAAATATTGATGCTTTATTACGCAATTTCAAGGTCCAACCCCATACCCCGCCATCCGTCAAAGAGTGCGTTGAAGCGGTCGGCGAAGAAATTTACATCGCTATGGTTGACCTGGGGAAGTTGATCCCGCTAAACGGGGAAGTCGTTTTCCGCTGGGAAGATTATCAAAAAATGGTTGCCGAAGTGCGCTCGATTTTGGCGCGCCAGGACGAAATCAGCGTAGCGCAAGTGCGCGATCATTTCAACACGACCCGCCGCTACGTGCTGGCCTTTATGGAACATCTAGATGCCATTGGCGTAACCATCCGCGTGGGCGATGTGCGCAAGCTGAAATCATGAATTCCGAAACCTGGAACACCCTCATCGCATCTTTCCCCAAGCCTCATATTCTGCAAACCTGGCAGTGGGGTGAAATCAAATCGCGCTTCGGCTGGACGCCTTCGTACCGCGTTTGGGGCGACGAATATAACCCGGATGCCGCGGCCCTGATCTTGCAGCGCGAAATTCCATTGGCCGGATTCGCAGCCCGCCTGCGGGTGCTGTATGCGCCTAAAGGGCCGTTGCTACGCGATTGGGGGAATGGCAATTTGCGCAAACAAGTTCTGGATGATCTACAAGAACTGGCGCGCCAACGCGGGGCGATTTTTCTAAAAATAGACCCGGATGTCGAACTTGGCTCGGGGGTGCCCGGCGAACCCAAAGCTGAATCCAACCCCCTGGGCGGGGCGCTGCAAAGCGAGCTTCAGGCCCGCGGCTGGCGCTACTCTGCCGAACAGATTCAATTCCGCAATACTGTCCTTATTGATTTAACCGTCTCCGAAGATGAGATGTTGGCGCGTATGAAACAGAAGACGCGTTATAATATTCGCTTTGCAGCCCGCAAAGGTGTTAGCGTGCGCATCGGCACAGCAAATGATTTTGAATTGCTCTACCGCATGTATGCTGAAACCTCGGCTCGCAATGGTTTCGTTATTCGAAGTTTAGACTATTATCAGGCTTTGTGGAGAACTTTCTTCAGCGCAGATATGCTCGATCCGTTGATTGCTGAGGTCGATGATGAACCCATTGGCGCGGTGATGCTCTTTCGGTATGCCGGGCGCTCATGGTATATCCACGGGATGTCGCGCGAATTACACCGTGAAAAAATGCCCAATTATCTCTTGCAGTGGGAAGCCATGCGTCGTGCTAAAGCGCTGGGCTGTCGTGAATATGATCTGTGGGGCGCGCCGGAAACCTTCGATGAATCCGATTCGATGTGGGGAGTCTTTCGCTTCAAACGTGGTTTGGGCGGGGAGGTCTCGCGTACCATCGGCGCTTGGGACTATCCTGTGAAGCCGCTCTACTACAAACTTTATACCCAAACCCTGCCGCGCATTCTGAATCTCATGCGCCGTCGCGCTTATCGAATCCACGAATAACACGAAGAAATAGAGTAGAAATGCGAATAT
>JACKQG010004727.1_pt1 | contig 15624 bp, 15 predicted proteins | sample 8237621 | NCBI WGS metagenome assembly JACKQG01 (sample SAMN15677084, study PRJNA649215) | marine metagenome | biome: marine; feature: Black Sea; material: saline water; isolation source: suspended particulate matter (SPM) from the Black Sea western gyre | collected 2013-06-09/2013-06-10 | depth... | reverse complement strand
CCGTTGGGTAAAGCGACGGTTAAAGGCGTGAAAACCGCATCTCAGCCGGACGAAGCAGAGAAATCCGCTTCCAAGACTGGGGACGATAAGTTGTCCATGCGATAACCTATCGGTAAGTAAAGATGTAACAGGCAGGGGGGACCGTTCGCGGTCCCCCCTGTTTTTTTGCCCTAAGCGGGCGGCTAACTAGCCATTTCGTTTATGGCGATCCTAAAGTTATCTCGGCTCAATAAAACCTCTGCCTCGTTCCCCCCTGATAAGGGGGGCTAGGGGGGTTGGTTTTGCTCCCTCCTTTTCAAGAAGGGCCGGGGTGATTGACCTTCAGGAGTTTTGATTCATCCCCACGAGTTTCTGCCCAATCCTTTCAGCGCAATATTTTAATAATTCCTCCCCTCTCATGAGGAGAGCTTTGTATAAGTCGAAAGCACCGGTTATTTTTGTTCCGTGACGGATTTATTGTCAAGATAAGCCCTGCAAGATCGTCTTCGCGAGCCGCTGTAAGCGGCGTGGCGATCCAGAATTTTTTTGGATTTACCCTTCAGGGCACGAAGATCAATGAGCTGATATCACGGCTTCACTTCGTTCGCAATGACAGGTTACGCAAAGGTCTCTTTCATGGGGGGAGGTTAGGAGGAGTGTGGATTTTATTGATGCAATAACGCCATCAACCGGTTGTGACGGGTTGATGAGATCAGATATAATATGCACAAGTTTTAAATTACTAAATCTGTTTTTTTTATGAGGTCACTATGTCTGCAATGAAAACTTTTTTTGCTTTAAGCCTGTTTATGTTTTGTCTTGTTTTTGCCAGCCATGCGGGTGCTGACAGGGGTGGGTTGACTAAAATTGATGTGAAGACAGGCACGGGTGAAGAAGCCGTAGCAGGTAAGATGGTGAATGTTCATTATACGGGTTGGCTTTTTGATAAATCTGCCCCTGATAATAAAGGCAAAAAGTTTGATAGTTCACGTGACCGTCCCGGCAACTTTGCATTTCCACTTGGGGCAGGGCGGGTCATCCAAGGCTGGGATCAAGGCGTGCAAGGCATGAAAGTGGGCGGGCAACGCACGTTAATCATCCCTTCTTCACTTGGTTATGGCTCACGCGGTGCCGGTGGTGCCATTCCACCCAACGCCACTTTGATTTTTGATGTCGAATTGATGGGTGTCCACTAGCCAGCGTACCCATTCGGGACATGAAACAATCGAGGGGGTAGACCTCTTTACGTGTAAGAGGTAGAGGCGCCAAGTATTTATTTAGAGTGTTATCTTGGGTATTGGAACCGTATATGAATTTCTCAGCTGGAAGCAATAATTGATTCTACCTCTTTCACAAAATCTCTAGTGTCTAAAAAGTAGTTTGGATAAGCTTTTTTAAGGTCTTTTATGGTTCCCGCTGAAACGAGAACTACCTCAATTTTCTCGCCAAGGTTTGCAGCTTTTTCTTCCTCAAGGGAATATTCTTCGGATGCCACATCAAGTTGACTTTTAGAGAATGCCTTAATCCGAACAGTTTTTGTTCCATAGTTAAGAATAACTAAATGGTAGCTAGCTTTCTTATTCCGCACGCCAATTGTTTCTACAGCCCTAGAATAACCCCGGAGTTTGTCAAGAACCCCCAGCTGTTTTTCCTTGGAGGCAACCATGGCAAATGTTTGTTCTTGGGTTAAACCTTTGTAACCAGGAACAAGGGTAGTTTCTTCTAAATGAGCAAAAGCAGAACCTACAATTTCGAAATACTCAAGCCATCTGCGTTCACCTTCACTGGCTTTTAGAGCTTGCTTTAGAAAGGTACTCATAGTCTCAACAGCCGTTGCCCAGTTATGTTGCAATTTGGTTCTCAGCTGTAGCTCAATATATAAACCATCATAATCCGGCACTAGCCTATTTTTGTATCGAAATATTAAATGAATACCTCTGTACCCCTCTTTTTTTGGAGCATCAATGTAATTCTTCTCGGAAAAAAGTTCATGTTCAAATCGTTTTCCCAATTTATACTCTTTGTAAAGCCTGTTAACTTGATGAAGCCTATTTACAACTGCACGAAGGCCTCCTATGTCTTGCATTTGGGTTAATTGCATTGTGTCGAACCGCTTAAGCTTTTCAATAATTGAAGGAGTTCGCTTGAGACGTTGGGCGGCAAATGCTTTTCCGCTAATTGCTTTAATTCTAGTTCTTAGTAATGCCTGGAAGGTGTTTATTGGATGTCCGTGACATGCTCGCCAGTTTGAAAGTACTGAATGAGCCCAAAGGAGTTCCCTTTGAGTGGAGCTATTGGCGATTAGAATCTTCCCTGCTTTATTAACCTTAGTTTTTGAATAATTTAAAGTTGGAAACTTCATTGCGCCTCAGCTATTTGGTACTGTCTAATTAATTTCAACTATCTACCAGCTAATAAATAAGGGAGCAAGTCACTACGTGACTACAGCGTCGCTAGACTATTGAAGTGCTCTCTTTGCATGGGAATATACCATAAGGGAACTATGTGAGGGTGCTTGGTTGGCAGAAAGGTCAGGAAAATAAACGCCGCCTCCCCCGCATGGGGGCTATTCGTCGAGCCAGAGGGTGAACCAGCTGGAGATGGATTTTTTATTGCCGGTCTCTTCGGCGTATCCGTCCCAGACGTTGAAAGCGATGGGGATGGGTTTGCCGGTTTGGAACTGGATGTCGCCTTCATCTTCTTTGAAGACGCGTTTTAAAATTACCGAATAGCGTCCGTAACTGAAATGGCCTTTGGCGCGAACCGCCGAGTCTTCCTGATGGGCCCAGCCTTTTAATCCGTTAGCATGTATTTCTGTGGCTTTGTTGGTGGCGGTTGTCCATTTCCAAAGGTTAACCGGGTGGTCGGTGTCGCCATTGAGGAAGTGGGGTATTTGCTTATCCAGACTAACGGGAAACTGCACCGCGATAGCATCGGGATATTCGGGGCTGGCAGGTTCAAGAGCTTCCTTAGGTTCCTTTCCCCTCATATGTTCTGGTAAAGGTGGGGGAGGGGATACTTCAACGTCAGTAAATTCGATGAGAGCCGGGTCGAGGGATGGATCGTCCCAATGGATGTACAGGGAAACTTCTTTTTTGTTATGAACTGCCCGTACAGTCAGGTTGCGCACGGTTGGAAAATAAGATTTGGGTTTTTCCTGAAGTTGACCTCCTAAAGGAATGAAGCTGGCTTGCGCGTTTTGCCATATTGGATCGTTAGGATCATCTGAAATTTCTCCGGCCACTTTTTTAGCGTGAATGGGGCTTTGCATTTTAGGTTGAGTGGGAGGAGCGAGAGTGGTGACGAAGTTGACGATATCCCAAATCTGTTCATCTTTGAAGACTTTCTCTGAGAACTTGGGCATGGCACTGGTGGATAACCCTGTGCGCAGGGTTATAAAGATATCTTTCCGTGTACTGCCACGGCGAAAGGTCCAGGGCTGGCTCAGGTTTCTTGGCCAGATGGCACTGGACGAATAATCTACAATGCGTTGCGTGGTCACACCGTCTCCTCGGCCTTCAACGCCATGACAGCCGGAGCACTGAGTCATGAACAAGGCTTTGCCTCGCTCCATGCTTTCCGGGGATAGGGCGGGCTCTTTGCCGACTTTTGTTATCTTATGTTTTTTGCCCTTCTTCTTGAATTTCGCAAACTTTTTGGATAGAGACTTTATATAGACCAGCAGACTCTTACGGTCATTTTCCGGAAGGTGTTTCCAGCCGGGCATGGTGGTGCTACGCAGCCCGTTGTCGATGACGTTCATCAGGTCTTTATCTGTAGGAATTTTTCCAAACGGTGTGGAACGGATTTTTATATGGCCTTTGGTGAGGTTTCTCGGTTGCGGCATTGAATAATCTGCCGCAGGGCCATCGCCCTTGCCTTCTTCTCCATGGCAGAAAGCACATTTTTCCAGATAGACCCGTTTTCCCCTTTTCAGGGAAGGCGGTTCCTGTTTGCCGGGCTTGGCGTGCCGTTGACCGGCAGTGTCATAAATGTAGGTGATGATTTTCCAGACGTCCTTTTCGCTCAGCGCGTCTTCCCAAGCTGGCATGGCCGAGTTCCAGGGCTCGTATTTTTCCGGAAGCCCCTGACCTCCTTTCATAATACGCCAGAAGGTGTAGGCCTGAGGCCGAGAGAGGATAGAGTCGAGACGGGTGAAATCTGCCGGAGGCGGGAAAAAACTTTTTCCAAACAGCCCGTTACCGTCAAGCAAATCACCGTGACAAAAAAAACAATGTCTGGTGTATAGGGTGCCGCCTTTTTTGACAACCTTAGGGTTACCTTTGAAAGGGTTAGTCAGGTTTTTAAGTGTGATGGATTTATCTTTATAGACAAAGCTTTTAGGGAGATCTTCGGATGGAGGCGGGGTAAACCCCCATGAGGGGGCAGATGTTGCCAGAAAACAAAAAAGCAACAGGTGCGTGACACCTGACCTATGCGGGATACCGGGTTTTATCGTTGGCTTCAAACTAGCGCCCCATCTCTTTGCCTTTTGCGGTTCCGGGAATGACGGCATCTTTCTTGATTCGCCCCGACTTGATGGTTTCGTAGAAAGGCCGCTCAACCTTATCGCCGTCAAACTCAAAACTCAGATCAATCGTTTCGCCTGCGGCGATTGTGATTTTCCTTTTTTGCGGTTTCATCAAATAATGCCAGGCGTTAACTATATATTCTCCCGGTGGGATATCGCCAATATTGTAGTTTCCATGTTCATCAGTTTTGAAATAATAGGGATTTTGCACCCGATAACCCCAGGTCTGCATGAACTCGTGCATTCCACAAATCATTTGCATGATCTTGTAATGTTTTTTGAAAGTGACTATCCCATCAGAAACTTCCTCAGCAGGGATGGGGATGTTTAACAGAATTTTGCCTCTTTCCTTTTGATAGACCTGGCTGTTGTGCATGACCGCATCAACGTTATCGACCTTAAAAGTTTCTCCCTGGCGGATGAGGTTGACATCCGGGAAAAACTTGCAGTTTTCAGAAAGAATGTTGATAGGTTCTTTATTGAAGGGCTTTCCTGCTTCAACATGCTCCAGGGTGATGACCACATCTTTAAGTCCCCCAGTCGATGAAACTTTAAAATCATCCAGAACCCGGTTCATTTCATTGTCTGTATCCACTTCCGCACACATATCAATATTGGGAAACAAAATTAGATGGTAAACACGGGGGAAAGGCATATCGCCGACCATTTTGGCATTGCCCTTTATGGTTCCTCCATTTTGCACGTTAATTTCCTGATAGGCAAAAGCCGGGAGGGAGAAGGTCAACAGGGCGGTCAAGGTAAGCAAAACTTGGAGCAATGTCTTTTTCATTCTTTAAACCCTCTTGTCAAAAGTTAGCAGCGAATGATCGCTACTTAGTTTCTTTGAGAAATCTGCCAAGTTCAGTAAAACACTAAACTTTCAGCAAGTTTTCCCAATTTGTAATCGTGCTGTATACTGTGAATTTAACCCATTGAAAAAATGGCTTTTAAAGGGTTTTCCTCAAATGATGAGGTCTTAATCATTATCTTGTAAACCAAGCTCAAACCTTAGGGCAAAACCTAAGAGAATTAAAGGATTACACCTGATTTTTAGTATAAAACTCGTAGCAAGTCAAGGGAGACTTTTAGCTCCAGAAAGGGGCTGTTTCTGGTCTCTTTGAAATCCCTTTCAAATCAGTTAGGCCTGATCTAAAATGGGATTAAGAGTCGAACCCTATCCCGTGTTAAGAGCGGATTTCCCAGTAAAATATTCCATGAAATGGAGTGTATCGTGCGAAAAATATTTCTTTCACTAATAATTATGGTTTTAGGGGCGGTTTCCGTTTTTGCCGGTGTACCTTCATCGGGAGAGCAGGCGCCTGAATTTTCCTTGAAATCCATGGATGGTAAACAGGTGGCGTTGTCGGACTTTAAGGGTAAGGTGGTTGTGATAGGCATGTTTCATATTTGCGTTCCTTGTATGAATCAGGCCATGGAATTTAATAAAGTTAGAAACCAGTTTAATGAGAATAAAGTGGTCATATTGGGGATCAATACCAATGGTGACTCCAGGGAAGCGGTTGCGAAATACCTCAGCAAGTTTCCGGAGAAGGTGCAGTTCCCTTATTTAATTGATCCTGTAAAAGGGGTTTATCAGTCTTATTCGCAAAGAGAAATGCCAACCGTTTTAATCATTGATCAAAAGGGGATTTTAGCGGCCCGGACTCCGGCTGTCAGTGCTGAGCAATTGGTGCCCTATATTAAAAAAATGCTTTGATGGAGAGACTCATTTTAATCCAGAGCCGACAAATAACATTAGCAGGTGCTGCATTTTTATTTTTATTTTTTTCTTCTTCGGTAATGGCTGGTGAAAACTCGGGCTGGGTTGTTCAACTGGGTTCATTCCATGAAGAGAAGAATGCCGAGGTTTTTGTATCCCGTATCAAAAAGAAGGGCTACACCCCTTTTGTGGTGAGGGCTGAAAACTCGCGCTGGCATAAGGTTAGAGTTGGGCCTTATCCCTCCAAGGAGGAAGCGCGGCAGGTTGTCCGGGACTTGAAGAAGAGCCATGCGATTTCTGCCATGGTGGTCTTCATTAAGAATGGGCCTGCTGATCCAGAGGGCTCGGTGGACTCTATTGATGTTGTGGTCTCTCAACTCCTGATATGGCTGAAAGCCTGGGAGGCGGGAGAGGTCAATGCCTACCTGTCTTTTTATTCCAAAAACTTTGAAGATCCGCAGAAGTCCCGTAAAGAATGGGAACAGGGGCGTCGCATTATTTTAGGGCGAAACTCGAAAGCCATCATCCAGATCAGCGATATGGAGATGAAGCAAAGTGATGAGACTATAATAATGTCGTTCACGCAGAATTTTAAATCAGATAGGGTTTCCGATATAGGGCGGAAGGAGCTGATTTGGAAAAACGAAGGCAATAGCTGGAAAATTATCAAAGAAACCTGGAATCCCTCCTGAATGGTTTCAGGTCCGCTCGTAAACCTGTAAAAATACTCGACACAAATTGAATAAACACTTCTTAAAGTTATTACTCCTGTTAACATTTTCTCTCCTGTCTAATTCGGTTTTGTGGGCATTTGATACAAATTTTGAGGGACGGTTTGTAGCGGGCAGTCAGCTTGTGTTTGATAGCCCTTCCTTCCATAAAGATTTCGATAATGAGTTGGAGTTGCGGCTGGGGCTGCTGGGGAACCTGATAGAAAAAGAGCAATGGGTTCTCGATTATGAGTTGACGGCCGATGCAAGACAGATGGATGGCCCGAGTGTGCAGTCGAGCCTTCGCCCTGAAACGGATGTGGATTTTTTCCGCGCCTGGCTTCGTCTGGATAATGGCAACTTCAAAATCAGGGGTGGGCGGCAAAAAATTCTTTTTGGATCAGGGGCTATATACCGGCCGCTCGGGTTTTTTGATACTCGCAACGTGAGCGGTGTCGTCCCCCAGACACGAGGGGTGGATGGCGTGCGTGTCACCCAGTTCCAGTCTGACACGGCTCTCATTGAGGGCTGGCTGGTTCCTGCAAAAAAAAATGATGCTTTGATTGTCGGAATACGCGGTGAGATGATATTAGATGATGCCGAAGTGGGAGCGGTATTTCAATATCACCCTGAGTCCGACCTGGATGACTTACCTGGTTTTAATCAGGAAATGATCCAGATGGGATATCATATAAAGGGAGAAAAAGAATTAGGCTTTTGGAATGAAAGTCGTTTGGATGTTGAAATGAAGCCTTCCTCTCCACTGCGGTTCGATACGGTTTTAGGGGTGGACTATACGTTTAGTATTGGTGAAGGTCTGCATGTTTTGGCGGAATATTTTCTCACCACCCGGCAAAATGACTTTACTTTACTTGATGCAAAGGGCCAGCGAACTATTCAGCAAATGGGTATTACCCTTGACCAGCCGGTGGGGATAGATATTAAATGGCAGGTATTCGGGCTTTATGATTTGCAGGATGAAAGCTTTCAACTTGTACCTCAAATTGAATATGCGCTGACTGACACTTTGTTTCTTTACGCACACGGACGGTTAGGGGGTGCCTTGAAGACAGGAAAAAAAGATGGGCGCTTATTTCGTAAAACAGATGCCTTCAACGGTACAGAATCTTTTGTTGGTGTGACACTGATGAGTTATTTTTCGGGGACACTTTTGCAATGAGTGAGACTTTAATCACGCTCGAACGGGTGTGCAAGTTATATCAGGTAGGAGAGGAAAACTTTACCGCCTTGAACGATGTCAGCCTGGAGGTTGGCAACGGGGCCTTCATGTCTTTTGTGGGGCCTTCTGGTTCAGGAAAAACCACGTTGTTGAATTTGATAGGGGGTCTGGATAGACCCACAACCGGCAGTGTCCTTTTCAAAGGGCGCAGGTTGGAAAATATGAGCCGGGAGGAGTTGGCAGCCTACCGCAGGGAGAATATTGGTTTCATTTTCCAAACCTATAACCTGCTTCCGGTTTATTCGGTTTATGAAAATGTTCTTTTTCCGCTAATTCTGAATGGACAAAAGGAGAGCCAGGTTCGAAAACGGGTTGAGGAAATGGTTGCCAAGGTCGGTCTGGCAGACCAGATGAATAAAAAACCAGCGCAGTTGTCGGGAGGGCAATGTCAAAGAGTTGCGATTGCACGGGCATTGGTAAAAGACCCGATGCTGATTCTCGCCGATGAACCGACAGCCAATCTTGACTCTGAAAACTCACGTCAGATTCTAGAGCTGATGCAGGAACTCAATCATGAATATAAAGCAGCGGTAATTTTTTCGACCCATGATGAAAGGGTAACTCGATACATCCGCAGAGAAGTACGGCTGGAAGATGGCAGTATAAGCTGGGATAAGCGTAGAAATGGTACGGAGATAGAAACTTGAACTGGGATATTGCTAATAAAAATTTCTACCGTCAGGGTTTGCGGGCTTTCCTGAATGTTCTGGTGACGGCACTTTCCATCATTGCTCTTATATTCATGTTGTCGTTGTTAAACGGATTTCAGGCGCAGGCAACGCGGAATCTGGTCACGACCGATGTTGGGGGTGGTCATTATCGGGTTCCTGGTTTTGATATTCTCACTCCAACGGAATGGGAAGACTTCACCATGACGGTTCCGCAAGTGTTAGGCAATCTTCCTGCAACAGACAAGGCTGAAGTGTTGGTTCAGCAAGGACAGCTCTATCCCAACCGCAGGTTGTTCCCGGTACAGTTGAGGGGAATCGAAATGGGTCAGTCTCTTCTGGCTTTGCCGTTGGCTGGGTTGAAATCTTATGATGTGAAGCCGGGAGATATGATTCCCGCTGTGGTGGGTGTAAAGATGGCGCACAAAGCGCATTTGAAAAAAGGCGATACGGTGGTTTTGAAATGGCGCGATAAAGGGGGTGCAGTGGATGCCCGCGATATTCTGATCGTTGATGTGGGAGACATTATCAACCCGAGAGTTGATGATGGGGTGATCTGGCTACGATTAGATCATTTGCGATCCATGACGGACAGAGAAAGGGAAGTGAGTTGGGTGGCTGTGCGTGAATTTTTAGGGACGGTTCCGGGGTTCGAATTTCACGGGATCGACTTGCTCATGTCTGACCTGCTGGCTCTTTTACGTCAGGATCGAATCAACTCGAAAATTCTTTGGGGAATATTGATGGTTCTGGTTTGCACCAGTGTGTTCAACACGCAAATCCTGAATATTTTTAAACGACAGAAAGAAATCGGAACTCTGATGGCATTGGGCATGGAACCTGGGCGGTTGGTGAAAATATTCACACTGGAGGGTGTGCTCGCGGCTTTGTGGGCTTTAGTTTTGGCGGGGGTTCTGGGTGTGCCTTTTTTCATCTGGTTTCAAGGGGTTGGGTTCGATGTGTCGCATTTAAGCGAAGCTTCATTTCCGATTCGGGAAACGATTTACCCGGATTACCAGCCGCGGGAAATTTTGATCTCGGTTTCCATTGTTCTGGTTTTGATGGTAGCCGCCGCCTGGGTGCCGGTGAAGAAAATCATCCGGTTGGATCCGACTCTGGCTTTAAGGGGGAGGGCGATCACTTGATCAGTTTTTGGTTTCGAGGACTGATGCGCGATAAGGCACGCTTCTTATTTCCGTTCACTGTTGTGGCGGTTGGGGTGGCTTTGGTGGTGGCCCTGGTCGGGTTCATGGAAGGGGTTTTCATGGGCATGATCGACATGACAGCCAATCTCGACTCGGGACATTTGCGTTTGGTGAATAAAGCTTTTTATGACGAAGAACATTTGCGTCCACTGGACCGATCTCTCGCCAACCAACAGGAAACCCATGACTGGCTGGTGAAACACTCTTCGATGCAAGTGGACTGGGCGCCGAGAATTCGCTGGGGAGCGATTCTGGATGTACCCGATGAAAAGGGCGAAACGCGTTCGCAAACTCCGGTGATGGGAATGGCGATGGATTTGAAGTCGCCGAACTCCAGAGAAATAGAAAGACTTCGACTAAAATCCTCTTTAGTCGAAGGAGACCTGCCTAAAGGGTTCAATGAAATGTTGATGGGAGTTCAACTGGCAGAAGTTCTCGGTATTTCGGTGGGGCAGTCTGTCACGTTAATGGGGCAGTCTTTTGATGGCGGGATGGTGGCCGATAACTATCAGGTCTCCGGTCTTGTGCGTTTTGGAGTTTCTGCCATGGATAAGAAAATGGTGCTGATTGATTTGGTCGATGCGCAAAACACTTTTTATATGGAAGATATGGTGACCGACTGGCTGGGTTATTTTCCACCGAGTACAGACCTTGACGATTATGAAGAGTTGAAAGAAAGCATGAGAACGGGTTTAGCAGACTGGATTCCGCATCCAAAAGATTGGGCGAAAGACGATGCTCCCATAATACTGAGTATTCGTGACCAGCAGAACATCGGCGCGATCATGGATAAATTCCGTGTCATTAAAGGATTTGTGGTTGGCATTTTTACTTTCCTCATGGTGCTGGTGCTTTGGAATGCCGGTATTCTAAGCGGCATCCATCGCTACGGAGAGATGGGGCTGCGTCTGGCTTTTGGTGAGCCGCATTGGAGGTTGATTCTGACTCTGGCAATAGAAGGGCTGTGGATTGGCTTTCTTGGCTCGGTGGCCGGATCATTAGTGGGTGGATCATTTGCATGGTATCTTCAGGAAGTCGGTTTGAACATGGGTGACAGCTTCGCTCAGTCGGGTTTGATGATCAACGATGTGGTGCGGGCGCGTGTGACGACAGATGGATTTGTTCAGGGTATTGTGCCTGGCATTTTCGCCAGTGTCGCGGGAACACTTGTAGCCAGCATGGCCATTTTTCAACGTTCGGAAGCCAACCTGTTCCGCGAACTGGAAGCGGGGTAAAATGCATTTCATGAGAAACAAAATAGCATCTGCTCTGGTCTGTCTTTTTATATTTGTGACACCATGTTACGCAGAAGAGATAGATGCCCAAAAACTGCTGGAGCAGGTGGACGATAATTTATGGGCCAACACCAAGTTTATTACCGGACGTCTCATCATCGACAACGGGCGTAAAGTCCGCACCTTGGTTCAGGACTCGTGGATGGAGGGCGTGGATCGTTCTTACAGTCATTACAAAGCCCCATCTCGTGAAAAGGGCACTAAAATGCTCAAGATCGCCGGTAAGCTCTGGATGTACACCCCGCGCACAGACCGAAAGATATTAATAGCTGGTCATCTTCTGCGTCAGTCGATGATGGGCAGTGACCTCTCTTATGAAGACATGATGGAAGACCATAAGTTGAGTCATTCCTACTCTGCAACATTCGAAAGCTTCGAAGAGTTTGCTGGAATCGGCTGTGCGATTTTGCATCTGGTTGCACGGGATAAAGAAACGACCTACCAGACTCGGAAGGTCTGGGTCAGCCCGAAAAACCAGACTGTCCTGAAAGAGGAACGCTTTGCCAAAAGTGGAAAACTGTTAAAGAGAATTGTGTTCAAAGACTACGAAAAAATAGGAAGCCGCCTGTTCCCCCGCACTATGGTCTTTCGCGATATGCTCAAAGAAAATACCAAAACGACTTACAAGTTTGATGTCATCGAGTTCGATGTCGAAATCCCCCAAAAATATTTTTCTCAAGGTATTTTGAAGCGGTAAAAAATGAGGGTGATGAACCTCTCCCTTCATAGGGAGGGGATGGGGAGGGTTGGCTGGATTTTAGATATATGGGCCTTGCCCAAATACTATTGCACCACCCTCACCTCAATCCTCTCTCTTCCGAGGGAGGGCTTTGCATAACCCGTCATTGCGAACGAAGTGAAGCCGTGATATCAGCTCATTGATCTTCGTGCCCTGAAGGGTAAATCCAAGAAAACCTGGATCGCCGCGCCGCTTACAGCGGCTCGCGAAGACGATCTTGCAGGGCTTATTTTGACAATAAATCCGTCACGGTACAAAAATAACCGGTGCTTTCGACTTATACAAAGGTCTCCTTCGAGGGAGAGGAAATTCACTGCCCAGCGTTTGACAACGCGATTCCGCAGGTTTAAACTTAACTAATAAGCCAGCTTTATTAATAAAAGAAGGAGGTGCTTTATGAAGATCATAAAGAAGCCAATAGACTTTGTGGTGAAACAACTGCAAAGCAAACGGTATCATGTGAAAAAGCAGGATAATAAAAAAGCCTACAACCGAGAAAATGCCAAAAAGGAATTCAGGACGGTTCTAAATGATTCTGTAAGAAAAGATCGTTTAGCCGCCTGAATTCCTTCCCCTCGTTTTTCCTTTCATCACTATATTCTCATCAGCTAAAATCGTTAAGCTTTCACACTACCTTAAGCCGAGATAATGATTGCTTGCTCAATTAAGCTATTGCTCATCGGCCCCACGCCTAGTGGATAAAAGCCAGCGTATGCATCAGATCCAGCAAATGTGCATCGGAGCTGCCAAAAGCAGTTTGGTTCTCTACCGTTTTCAAACTCACTTCATGGCCTCTTTGTATGAGGTGGTAGATCAGTGAGGCGGCTTCGCTCACTCGTTCTTCTATCACTTCTTCTGGGACGGGTTGGTTGGTTGCGGGATGGGTCAAGTTTAGAAAAACGGTATAGCTTTGCAGGTTGTGGCTTTGAAACTCTTTCACTCGCAGCTTTCCGGTTTTAGCGGAAGATTTCCAGTGTACGGAACTTAACGAGTCTCCAGGTTGAAACTCCCTCACGGCATGCAGTTCTTCTCCTCTGGGTTGCACGGTGCCCTCGCCCTCCAGTCCGACTTCGGATTGCTCGGGAAGTTTGACGGGATGAATAGCGGGGAAAACCACTGTCTCTAATTTAAAAGGTATGGTTTTGGTTTTATAGAAAAATCCGAAAGGGAACCGGGTTGCCAGTCGGCATGTGGCTATTTTTAAGTGCCCGCGCTTATGTGCTGTGAGCATCAACGGTTTCTCGATGGTGGCCCCGGAAGGGATGAAAAAAAAATAAGGCTCCGGTTCCAGGGTGAAGGGTTGACGAGATTGAGCCGCTCTAATGCGAATGGAATAGGACGGCTCCCACTTTTTGTGATTGCTGAGCTTGAGCTTCAATGGACCGGGTTCCTGAGCATAAAGATAAGCCGGTGCCTGGCCTTGAACACTGAGTTTTTTCAGGCTCATTTCCGACAAGACCCCGGAGACAACGATGAAGCTGCAACACATGGCCAGGATCAAATATAAAAGGTTGTTGCCGGTGTTGATCGCGCCGAGCCCCACCCCGATCAAAATCATGATGAAGCCCAACCCTTCGCGGGTCAGTTGCAGGGTGCGGTTGTGCAGGGCAAGGGTGAAACGGGTGCTGGTCATTTCAACACGTTTCCATTTTAAACGGGCACGGAGACTTGTTCTAAAATCTGATGGATGATGGCAGCGGTATCGGCGAAGCGTCTCTTATGTGACAGGTTGTGAGACTGAAGAATGACCCTGTGGCACAAAACCGGGACGGCCAGATGTTTCACGTCATCAGGAGTGCAATAGTCCCGTCCAGAGACTAACGCCCAGGCCCGAAGTGCCTGCTGAAAGATCAAACCCCCACGCGGGCTCACGCCCAGCGCGAGATCGGAGCATTCTCTTGTTGCTGTGATGATGTTGAGGATGTAGTCGGTCAGGACGGGTTCTATTTTTATGGTCTCGACCAGAGCCTGGAGTTGTAAAACTTCTTCTTTTTCCAGAACGGTCTGTATGCTCGCCGGGCCGGGTCGGGTGGATTGTTCCTGCAACAGACGCCGTTCATCATCTTGAGAAGGATAGCCCATGGACATGTAGAACATGAAACGGTCTAACTGCGATTCGGGTAGTGGATAGGCCCCTTGGCTTTCTATCAGGTTCTGGGTGGCGATGACCATGAAGGGCTCGTCAAGAATATAGGTGTTGTTGTCGGCGGAAATTTGTTTTTCGTTCATTGCCTCCAGCAGGGCGCTTTGGGTGCGTGGTGTGGAGCGATTGATTTCATCGGCCAGAACAATGTTGGCGAACAGGGGGCCTTTTTTGAAATGGAAACATTTTTCCTCCTGATCGTAAATGGAAACACCGGTTATGTCTGCGGGCAAAAGATCGTTGGTGAACTGGATGCGTTTGAAATCGAGTTGTAGTGAGTTGGCAAGGCAATGAGCCAGGGATGTTTTGCCGACGCCGGGAACGTCTTCAATGAGCAGATGCCCTTTGGCGAGAAGGCAGGTGACTGCGAGGTCTATCGTCTCGCTTTTCCCAAAAATGACCTGTTCGATATTTTTTTTTAGCCGACTCAGATTTTCCTTTGCGGCTTTCATTTCCTTAGCTCTTGCAAAACTTTTTTCATATCCTCATGCACGGCCTTGCGGTTTTCCAAGGTGTAAAATCGAATCAGATAGGATGGGTGGAAGGTAAGCATTAACTTGATGCCTGCATATTCATGCCAGGTGCCGCGTTCTTTGACGATGGGCACGGTTCTTCCCAAAAGGGTTGATGATGCGGGTTTGCCCAGAGCGACAATGACTTTGGGCTTGATGGCTCCCAACTGTTGGATCAGGAAGGGATTGCAGGCGGAAACCTCATCCGGTTCCGGGTCGCGGTTACCCGGTGGGCGACATTTAACGATATTGCAGATATAGGTGTCCTTTTCCCGATTCAGGCCCATACCCTTTTCAATAATTTCTGTCAGTTTTTTCCCGGAGCGACCTACGAAGGGGAGCCCCTGCTCGTCCTCATCGGCACCCGGTCCCTCTCCGACGAAGACAAGGTCTGCATTGGGGTTGCCCGAGCCGAAGACGATATTTTTTCTACCTTCTGAAAGTTTGCAGCGGGTGCAGTCGCCCAGCTCTTTTTGTACTGCGGTCAGAGATTTATTTTTGCCCATTTCGTTTGGTGATAGTGAAGGTTGCGCTGTCCCTTGTGGGACATTCGCGAACAATTCCGCCTCGCAGGGAATTTCTGTATATCCCACGTCTTTTAAGTGGATGAGATAATTTTTTAATTCCCTTAGCAGGGGGTCTCGTTTAGGTGTTTCCATATTAATCGTAAGAATAGCAAACAGGCGTAAATAAAACAAACCATATGGAGAATTTGTGATCAGGGTGGAATAAAAAGTTTATTATTCTATCTACTTAGATGTGTTGTTTTAAAATCAAGTGTTAAGGGTTGTTGGTTTAGCTGGACTTGAGTTATAGATAGTGTGGTAAGAGCTTTCTTGTTGCAATAAACTTGTATTTTTAAGTCAAAAGTTGTTAAAATAA